>Ga0306924_10004448_pt1 | contig 13700 bp, 13 predicted proteins | sample sta12Can44000111_FD_203756 | JGI IMG/M metagenome (GOLD analysis project Ga0306924, IMG submission 203756) | Lab enrichment of tropical soil microbial communities from Luquillo Experimental Forest, Puerto Rico - statanox.12C.anox.44.000.111 (v2)... | ecosystem: Environmental > Terrestrial >... | reverse complement strand
GCCGCGCCGGGGGCGCCGGCCCGAGGGGTTGGCACGGGGGCGTGTGACCGGGCGTGCCACCACCGATTGGGCATTGCAGAAGTGATGACGCGCTGCATTATGGGCGGAGCGAGGCGCCGACCTGATGACGCAGATCCTCTACCAGGACCAGCTCTCCGCCCTGCCGGCGGCCGTGCCGGGCGCCGCGACGTCGACGCATCTCCTCGATCTCGCGCTGCCGTGCCCGCTCGCGTGCAACGGCTGCAACCGCGCGCAGAGCGAGGCGGCGCTGCCGCAGTGCGCCGCCCGCCTGCGCACCACCGCGCGCGAAGCATCCGGCGACGTGAGGGCGGTCCTCTACGGGGGAGATCCGCTCCTCGCGACCGAGTCGGTGGAGGCGTTCCTCACCGAGGCGGGCCAGGCCTGCGGCGCGCGCGGCCGGCGCCTCGTCCCGCTGGTGCTCACGAGCGGCGCCGCGCTCACCGGCTCGCGGGCCCGGGCGCTCCGTCGGGCGGGGGTCGCGGGACTTCAAGTTTCGCTCGACGGCACGCGCGAGCGCCACGATGCGGTCCGCCCGGCGCACGGCGGCGGCGGGAGCTGGGACACGATCGTCCGCGCGCTGCGCGAGGAGCGGGAGGGGCTGCCCGCGGTCGTGCGCATGCACGCGGTGCGGGGCGACCCCGAGGTGGAGCGGCTCGCCGAGGCGCTGGAACGAGAGGGGCTCTTCGAGCCTCCGCAGCCGGTCCTGCTCCTGGTCGGTCCGGCGGCGAGCTACCGGGAGCGGGCGCGCGATCTGCTCCGCCTGCACGCGAGCGCCCGATTCCCCCCGGCAGGGTAGGTGGCCCTGCCTACCAGATCCCCGCCCTGCAGGGGGGCTGGGAGGGACGCTCGCGACCGGGCGCCCGCGCGGCGCCCGCTTGTTCGGGTCCACCCCTTGGCATGCGGCGATCGTGCGTTACGGTCCGTTCGGAGGTGACCGTGAACGAGGATCTCGAGACAGGCGAGCGCCAGGTCGAGGTGAAGCTGGAAGGGGCCTGTCCCGTCTGCGCCGGAACGCTGGACGCGCGCATCACGCCGTCCGGCGTCTGGACCTACTGTGCCGCTTGCCACCGGCTCCTGCGGCCCCGGGTGACCCTGGCGGCCAACGGCGCGATGCAGCTGCACCCCGCTGCAGCCGCTTGATGGCATGCCCGCACGCCCCGCCCGAGTCGCGGGCGTGCGGGCAGGCGGGAGTACTCCGGTGGGGCAGGGGATGGGCACGCCTCCCCGCCTGTTGATCCCTGTGCTGGGGCTGATGTTTGCTGCCCCTTCGATGTCCTCTCCGTCGAACGCCTACCGCTGGCTCCGCCGCGGGCCGCTCGCCTGCGGCGTCGTCGCGGCAGCGCTCGGGGCGTCCGGGCTCGCGCCGCTCGCCGGCGGTCCGCAGGCACCCTGGCTCGCGGTCGGCTCGGGGATCGCGCTCCTCGCGCTCGGCATCGCCGTGGCCAGCGCAGGGACCCGCCGCGCGGGCGCGAAGACGCTTGCGTGGCTCGCGGCCTTCGCCTCCCTCGGAGCGGCGGCCCTCGTCTTCGAGCCCGCAACCTCGCTCACGCACCCGTCGACACCGGTCGCGATCGTCGCCGCGTTCATCGGCGCGGGCGTGCTCGCGACGCTCGGCGGCGCGGCCGATCTCTTCCCCGAGGTGCTGGGAGTCGCCGCGCTGGCCACCTGCCTCTTCGCCATGTCGGGCCACTCCCAGGAGCCTGGCCGGGCGCTCCTCGACGGCCGGTTGCCCTCGGTCGTGGCCTCCATCGGGCTCGCGATCGCCGCGGCCGGGCTGTTCCTCCTGCGGCCGCGGTCTCGGCTCGTCGGCATCCTCTCGCACGCGGGACCGAGCGGCGCCCTCGTGCGCCGCCACTTCGCCGTCGCGTCCCTCGCGCCGGCGGCGCTCGCCGCCATCGCCGAGCTCGGGGAGCACGCGGGCCTGTGGCCGTCGAGCTGGGCGGATCCCCTCTACGTCGTCGCGATCACCCTCGTGCTGCTCGCCGTGACCCGGCTGGGCGCCCGCGCCACCTTCCTCGCCGAGCACGAGCACGCGCGGGTGGCCGGCGAGCGCGCCGCGCGCGCCGAGGCGGAGCGCGCGGCTGCGCGGCTCGAGCTGCAGGGCGAGGCGCTGCGGGAGGCGCTCTGCCTCCGCGACGAGTTCCTCACCGTGGCCGCTCACGAGCTGCGCACTCCGCTCACCGTGGTCGCGCTGAACGTGCAGGCGCTGGGGCGCCACGGCGGGCCGTTCGAGGCCCGCACGCACCGCAAGCTCCACGCCGTGCGCGCGCAGCTCGCGCGGATGGAGCGCATGATCGACGAGCTGCTCGACACCTCGCGGCTCGCCGACGGCGAGCTGGCGGTGTTCGCCGAGGATCTCGATCTCGGCGAGGTGGTGCGCGGCGTGACGCGCGGCCGCGCCGACGACCTGCGCGCGTCGGGCTCCCGGCTCGAGCTGGACCTGTCACCGGCGGCCGGCGCGTGGGATCGGCGGCGCCTCGCGCAGGTGATCGAGCGGGTGCTCGACAACGCGATCAAGTACGGCCGCGGCGCGCCGATCGTCATCCGGGTCGCGCGCGAGGAGGACGACGCGGTGGTCGAGATCCGCGACCACGGCATCGGGATCCCGCCCGAGCGCCGGAGCCGGCTGTTCGAGCGGTATGGCCGCGCGGTGTCGGAGCGGAACTACGGCGGGTTCGGGCTCGGCCTCTGGTCCGCGAAGCGCTGGGTCGGCGCCATGGGCGGCCGCATCGAGGTCGAGAGCGAGGTCGACGTCGGCACCACCGTGCGCATCGCGCTCCCCGCGCAGCGCGCCGACGTGGCCGGGCGCGAGCGCGCGGCCGCGTCGGAGTAGCCTGGCGGCGTGATTCCGAACAGCGTGCGAAGCAGCGCCCGCGGGACGGCGCGCGAGCCGAAGGCGAAGCGCGCCAGGGCCCCGCGCGGCAGGGGTAGGGTCCCCGACGAGCTTTGCTCGGCGGGGCGGGGGCGTCGCAGCCCCTTTCCGATCAGTGCGGCTTCGGCGCGCCGCCCGCCTTCCGCGTGCCCTTGCCGAGGTAGGCGTTCTGCACGCTCTCGTCGGCGGCGAGCCGCTCCGCGGTGTCGGCGTGGACGATGCGCCCCACCTCCATCACGTAGCCGCGGTGCGCGAGCTTCAGCGCGGCGCGCGCGTTCTGCTCGACGATCAGCACCGTGACCCCGGTGCTGCGGTTGATCTCGCGGACGGTCTGGAAGATCGCCTTCACGAGCAGCGGCGCGAGGCCGAGCGACGGCTCGTCGAGGAGCAGCACGCGCGGCTTCGCCATGAGCGCGCGGCCGATGGCGAGCATCTGCTGCTCGCCGCCGGAGAGCGTGCCGGCGAGCTGCGTGCGGCGCTGCTCGAGCACCGGGAAGAGCTGGTAGATCCACCGCGCCGTCTCGAGGATCTCCTTCTCGTCGGTGCGCGTGAAGGCGCCGAGGAGCAGGTTCTCGCGCACGGTGAGCGTCCCGAAGATGCGGCGCCCCTCGGGCGACTGCGCGATCCCGAGCTTCACCCGTTCGTGCGCCGGGATCGCACCCGCCGGGCGGCCGTCGAACAAGAGCTCGCCGGCCGACGGCTTCACGAGCCCGGAGATGGCGCGCAGCGTGGTGGACTTCCCGGCACCGTTCGCGCCGAGGATGGTCACGATCTCGCCTTGCCCCACGGTGAGGTCGATCCCGTGGAGCGCCTCCACGTTGCCGTACTTCACGCGCAGGCCGCGGATCTCGAGCAGCGGCGTGGCCATCGCTAGACCTCCTCCGTGCCGAGGTAGGCCTCGATGACCTTGGGATCGTTCTGCACCTCGCTCGGGCTCCCGGCGGCGATCCGCTCACCGTACTCGAGCACAACGATCTGCTCGCACACGCGCATCACCAGGCTCATGTCGTGCTCGATGAGCAGCACCGTGACGCCACGCTCCTGGATCTTCCAGATGAGCTCGACGAGGTCGTCGGTCTCCTGCTCGTTCATGCCGCCCGCGGGCTCGTCGAGGATCACGAGCTTCGGGTCGGTGGCGAGGGCGCGCGCGATCTCGAGGCGGCGCTGCTGGCCGTAGGCGAGGTTCTTCGCGAGCTCGAGCGACCGATCGCCGAGGTTCACGAACGCGAGCTCGGAGATGGCGCGCTCGACCGCGGCCTCCTCCTCGCGCCGGGCGCCCGGCGTCCGCAGCATCGCGCCGAGGAGCCCGCCCTTCGTGCGGCAGTGGCGGCCGGCGAGGACGTTCTCCACCGCGGTGAGCTGCTGGAAGAGGCGGATGTTCTGGAACGTGCGGGCGATGCCGAGCTGGACGATCTTGTGCGTCCGCATCCCCACGAGCTCCTTGCCCTGGAAGCGGATCGTCCCCAGGTCGGCCTTGTAGTTCCCGGTGATGAGGTTGAAGGTGGTGGTCTTCCCGGCGCCGTTCGGGCCGATGAGGCCGACGATCGAGCCCTCGGGGACGTCGAAGGAGACGTCGCTCACGGCGGTGAGGCCGCCGAAGTGCTTCGTCGCGTTCCGGACCTCGAGGATCGTGCTCATCGCGCGACCTCCGCGCCCTTCACGTCCTTCGGCGCAGCCTCCGCGCGCTTCACGTCCTTCGTGCGGAAGCGCACCGTGCGGATGGGCAGGAGCCCCTCGCGCCGGACGACCATCATCACCATCATCACGAGGCCGAACACGAGCATGCGGGCGGTGGCGAACCCACGGAACATCTCGGGGAGCGCGACGACCAGGAAGGAGCCGAGCAGCACGCCGGGGATCGAGCCCGCGCCCCCGAGGATGACGATGAGGAAGAGGACCACCGACTCCCAGAAGTTGAACGACTCGGGCGAGATGGTGCGCATCTTCCCGGCGTAGATCGCGCCCGCCATGCCGGCCCAGCCGGCGCCGAGCGCGAAGGCGACGAGCTTGTAGCGCGCGGTGTTCACGCCGGAGCCCTCGGCCGCCACCGGGTCCTCGCGCAGGTAGTTCAGCGCGCGGCCGAAGCGGGACTGCTCCAGCCGGTGGAAGAGGAACACCGTGACCGCCACCGCGCCCCAGATCAGCACGAAGAAGTCGACCGGGGTCTTCACCCGGTGGCCGAAGATCTCCGGCCGCGCGATGCCGAAGATCCCGTTCGCGCCGCCGGTGAGCCCGAACACGTCGTTCACGAGCGCGATGCGCACGATCTCGCCCATGCCGATGGTGACGATGAGGAGGTAGTCGCCGCGGAGGTGGATCACCGGCCGGGCCACGAGAGCCGCGAAGAGCGCGGCGGCGAGGCCGCAGATCGGCAGCGCCCAGAGGATCGGGATCTCGAAGCGCGTGTTCAGGATGGCCGCCGTGTAGGCGCCCACCGCGTAGAACGCCGCGTGGCCCATGTTGAAGAGGCCGGCGTCGCCGAGGATGAGGTTCAGGGAGAGCGCGAGGAGCGCGTAGAGCCCGACGCTGTTCAGCACGTCGAGCTCGTAGGCGTCCATCATGAACGGCGACACCGCGAGGATCGCGGCGGCGACCAGGTAGCCGACGAGGAGCTTCCGGCTCATCGCTACACCTTCTCCGCGACGCGCTCGCCGAGGAGACCGGTCGGGCGCACGATGAGGATGAGGATGAGGACGCAGAACGCGAAGGCGTCCTTCCACGACACCGACAGGTACGCGGCGGCGAGCGCCTCGATGACGCCGAGGAGGAGGCCGCCGACCATGGCGCCCGGGATGTTCCCGATGCCGCCGAGGATCGCGGCGGTGAACGCCTTCATCCCGTAGATCCAGCCCATCGTGAAGTTCACCTGCCCGTAGTTGAGCCCCACGAGCAGGCCGGCCGCGCCGCCGAGCGCCGGGCCGATCACGAACACGATGGTGATGACACGGTTCACGTCGATGCCCATGAGCCGGGCGGCGCCCTGGTCGATGGCGGCGGCGCGGATCGCGGTGCCGATCTTCGTCTTCTGCACGAAGAGGTAGAGGGCGAGCATCATCACCACCGAGGTGGCGACGACGATGATGCGGATGAGCGGGATGTAGACCCCGCCGAAGCGGATGGCGGCGTCGGGGAGGATCGACTCCGGGTACACCTGCACGCGCGCGCCGTACACGAGCATGAGGGCGTTCTGGAGGAAGATCGAGGCGCCGAGCGCGGAGACCACCGCGCTGAGGCGCGGCGCGTCGCGCAGCGGTCGGTAGGCGGCGCGCTCCAGCGCGACCCCCATGGCGGCGACGGCCGCCATGACGAGGAACGCGAGCACGAGCACGCCGCCAACCGCGCCGAGGCGGTCGCCCAGGAGCAGCGAGCCGAGGATGGTCATCCCCAGGTACCCGCCGTACGTGAACAGATCGCCGTGGGCGAAGTTGATGAGCTTCATCACCCCGTACACCATCGTGTACCCGAGGGCGATGAGGGCGTAGATGCCGCCGACGGCGAGGCCGTTCGTGAGCTGCTGGAGGAATTGCTCCATGGATACCTGGACATCCCCGCTCGCCCTGCCTCCCCGCCGTGCGAGGGGGCGGGTGGGGCGACCGGTAAGCAGGGACGGGCGCTCCCCCGAGCGCCCGCCCCCGTGAGCCAAACCGCTTACTTCGGCTGCAGGACGAAGTTGCCGCTCGGGTCGACCTTGTACACGCGGTACAGGTCACCCACGCGATCACCCTTCTCGTTGAACGAGATCTTCCCGGTGAAGCCCGGGAAGTCCTTCACCTGGGTGACGAGCGCGGTGCGGATCGCGTCGGCCTTCGTGGACTTCCCGAGCTCGATCGCCTTCGCGACCACGCGGAAGCCGTCGCCCGCGAGCACGCCGTAGATCGACTGCGGGGCCTCGCCGTACTTCTTCTGGTACGCCGCGAGGTAGGCCTTCGCCTCCGGATTGTCGAGGTCCTTCGGGACCGGCGGCGAGAGGAACATGAAGCCCGCGGCGGCCTCCTTGCCCGCGATCTTCACGAGGTCCGGGTTGTTGACGGCGTCGCCGCCGATGAACGGGGCGTTGAAGCCCATCTGCTTCTTCTGCTTCAGGAGCAGGCCGGCCTCCGGGTAGTAGCCGGTGAAGAAGACGAGGTCGGGGGTCGCGGCCTTCAGCTTCGTGAGGATCGCGGAGTAGTCCTGCTCCTTCGGCGTGAGCGCGTCGAAGTAGATGACGTTCGCGTTCGCCTTCTTGAGGATGCCGTTGATCTCGTCGGCGAGCCCCTTCGAGTAGGCGGAGTTGTCGTGGAGGATCGCGATCCGCTTCGCGCCGAGCTTCTGCACGGTGGCGGCGCCGACCTTGCCCTGCTCGTCGTCGCGCGGGCAGGTGCGGAAGAAGAACTTCAGCTTCTTCTCGGTGAGGCGCACGGCGGTGGAGCCGTTCGCGACCTGGACGATGTTCGCCTCGTCGTAAATCGGCTGCGACGCCTCGGTGACGGCCGAGCCGTAGGTGCCGATGACCGCGACGACGCCCTTCGTGGTGAGGCGCTGGGCCGCGAGCGACGCCGTGCGCGGATCGCCGCCGTCGTCCTCGACCACCACCTCCACCTGCTTGCCGCCGATCCCGCCCTTCGCGTTGAGCTCCTGGGCGAGCAGCTCGACGTTCCGCTTCATCTCCAGGCCTTCGCTCGCCCACGAGCCGGTGATGGGCGCCATCAGGCCGATCTTCACGGTGTCCGCCGCGCGGGCGGAGCCGAAGCCCACGGCGAGGATCGCCAAGGCGAGACGCATCGCTCTCTGCATGTGTTCTCCTCGTGAAACGGGGTGAACCGCGACTGCGAGTGGAAGGCGCTCGCTGATGTACTACTTCTCGGCCTGATGCGGGTATTCGATCCGAACTGGGGGTTGGAAATTCTCCTTCATGGCGCGAGGAGACACCCAGCGGATGAGGTTCCACATGGAGCCGGCCTTGTCGTTCGTGCCGGAGGCGCGGGCGCCACCGAACGGCTGCTGACCCACGACGGCGCCGGTGGGCTTGTCATTCACGTAGAAGTTCCCGGCGGCGTCGACGAGGTCTCGGGCGAGCCGCTCGACGGCCATCCGGTCCTGGGCGAACACCGCCCCGGTGAGGGCGAACGGGGAGGTCGTGTCGCAGAGCGTCACGGCCTCGTCGAGCTTCGCGTCCGGGTAGACGAAGATCGTGAGGACCGGTCCGAAGATCTCCTCCTGCATGAGCTTGTGACGGGGGTTCGTGACCTGGACCACCGTGGGCTCGACGAAGAAGCCCACCGAGTCGTCGCACTTCCCGCCGGCGAGGATCGTGGCCTCGGGGGAGCTCTTCGCGAAGTCGATGTAGCCCTTGATGTTGTCGAACGAGCCGCGGTCGATGACCGCGCCCATGAAGACCCGGTAGTCCTCGCAGGGGTCGCCCATCCGGATGGACGCGACGCGGGAGAGGAGCGCCTCCTTCACCCGCGGCCAGAGGCTCTCGGGGACGTAGGCGCGCGACGCGGCCGAGCACTTCTGGCCCTGGAACTCGAAGGCGCCGCGGGCGAGGGCGGTGGCGAGCACCTCCACCTCGGCGGAGGGGTGGGCGAAGATGAAGTCCTTGCCGCCCGTCTCGCCGACGATCCGCGGGTAGCCGCGGTACTTCGGCAGGTTCTCCGCGATGGTGCGCCACATCCCGTGGAAGGTGGGCGTGGAGCCGGTGAAGTGGATGCCGGCGAACTCGGGGGAGGCGAAGACGGGATCGCCGACCTGGCGGCCGGAGCCGGGGACGAAGTTGATGACGCCGGGCGGCAGGCCGGCCGCCTCGAGCAGCTTCAGCACGAACCAGTTCGAGTAGATGGACGACGACGCCGGCTTCCAGAGCACGGTGTTGCCCATGAGCGCGGGCGAGGTGGGGAGGTTCGCCGCGATCGAGGTGAAGTTGAACGGCGTCACCGCGAAGACGAAGCCCTCGAGCGGCCGGTACTCCACCCGGTTCCACTGGCCAGGGGAGGAGATCGGCTGGTCGGCGTAGATCCGCTCGGCGAAGGCGACGTTGAAGCGCCAGAAGTCGATGATCTCGCACGCCGAGTCGATCTCGGCCTGGAACGGCGTCTTCGACTGGCCGAGCATCGTGGCGCCGTTCAGCGTGGGGCGCCAGCCGCCGGCGAGGAGGTCGGCGGCCTTGAGGAAGATCGCCGCGCGCGCCGCGAACGGCATCGCGGCCCAGTCCTTCCGCGCCGCCTTCGCGGCCTCGATGGCGGCCTGCACCTCGGCCGCGCCGGCCTGGTGGAAGCGCGCGAGGCGCTGCGCGTGGCGGTGCGGGATCCGGGCGTCGGCGACCTTGCCCGTACGCACCTCCTTGCCGCCGATGACGAGCGGGATCTCGATCTCCTCGCTCGCGAGCTCGGCCACCCGCTTCTTCAGCGCGGCGCGCTCGGGCGAGCCGGGCGCGTAGGAGAGGTTCGGCTCGTTCCAGGGAGCGGGGGTGCTGAAGGTTCCGTTGCTCATGTCGGTGTCTCCGGTGCGGTGCTTAACCGATGATGAAGTCCTCGCGCTGCACGTCGCCCTTCGAGAAGCGGTCGAGGGTGAAGCGCGTGAAGATCTCGTCGGGCGGGTCGCCTGCCATCCAGGCGGCCATGGCCTCGGTGACCGCGGGCGCCATCATGAAGCCGTGGCCGACCCACCCGTGCAGCTGGAGGAAGTTCCCGTACCCGGCGGCGCCGAGGATCGGGTTGTTGTCCGGCGTGACGTCGTAGCAGCCGGCCCACTGGCGCATGATCCGCACCCCGGCGAGGCGCGGGACGGCGTCGGCGAGCGCGCGCGTGTAGCGGGCGAGAAAGCGGAGCGAGGAGCGGGTGTCGATGCCCACCGGCTCGTCGGGGTCGCCCATGCCGCCCACGATCTCGCCGCGGCCCGACTGCGAGAAGTAGAGGCCGCTCCCGAGCACCGAGACGAGCGGCGCGAGCCACGACTTCAGCGGCTCGGTCACGCAGATCTCGTGGCGCATCGGCTGGTTCGGCACCGAGACGCCGGCCATCGCGGCCACCTCCCTCGACCAGGCGCCGCAGGCGTTCACCACGGTGTCGGCGGCGATGGAGCCGCGGTCGGTCACGACCTTCGTGATCCGGTTCCCGGCGCTCTCGAAGCCCCGCACCTTCGTGTAGGTGAGCACCTTCGCGCCGAGCGCCTCGGCGTTCGCGCCGTAGCCCCACAGGAACGGCCACGGGAACAGCGTGCCGTCGTCGGGGTTCCAGGAGGCGGCGAGGAAGCGGGAGGCGTCGAGCTCGGGGACGATGTCGAGCGCCTCGTTCGGCGTCACGATGCGCGTGCGCAGCCCGTTCTCGTTGTGGACGGCCGCGTTCTTCGCGATGCGGTCGGCCTGCTCCTTCGTCGGCGCGAGGAACAGGTAGCCGCCGCGGCGGAACCAGGTGTTGATGCCCATGTCCGCGGCGAACGACCCGCAGATCTCGAGCGACCGCTTCGCGAGCCGGATCATCGTGGGCGTCGTCCACTGCGCGCGGACGCCGCCGCCGTTCCGTCCCGAGGCGCCGGCGTTCAGGTAGCCGCGCTCGAGGAGCACGACGTCCTTCACGCCGCGCTTGCAGAGGTTGTAGGCGAGGCCGAGCCCCATGATGCCGCCGCCGACGATGACCACGTCGGCGCGCGCGGGGAGCTCACCCGACGGGCGCGCGGCCGGGATCGCCGCGGACTCCGGCGGCACGCCGCCGTGCACCGGCAGGGCGCCGGGGTCGAGGGCCGCGAGCGCGGCGAGCGGGGTGGGCTCGAGGGGCGGCCGGACGGTGAACGGGACCACCTCGGCCGGCGTGGCGCCGAGCCGAAGCAGCTCCTGCGCGGCGAGCGCGACGCAGCTCTTCCCCTGGCACGGGCCGGTGCCGAGGCCGGTGTAGCGCTTCACCGACTCGATGTCGCGGAACCCGTGCTCGAACGCCCTGCGGACGTCCTTCAGCGTGACGTCCTCGCACTGGCAGATGAAGGTCTTAGCCACGGGCGGCCGCCTCTCCCGCGCGACGGCCGGCCTTCGCCGCCTCGCGCGCGCTGCACGGACCGGTGAGCTCACCCGCCGCGAACGTCCCCGGCGCCACCGCGCCGTCCTCCTCCGCCTCCACGCGATACCTCCCGGACGCGGCGTCGAGCACCACGCGGGCGCCCGCCTCGCGCGCGAGCTCGTACGCCGGCTGGCGCGGGGTGGCCACCGCCACCGCCTCGACCTTCAAGCTCCGCTCGTCCTCGAGCGTCACGGCGGCGACGCCGCCGCGCCCATGTGCCCGCGCGATCGCGCCGACGAGCTCCACCTGCGCGCCGGCGCCGGAGAGCTTCCGCGCCACCGCCTCCGCCTCCGGGCCGGCGCCCAGCACGGCGATCCGCTCGGCCGCGAGGACGCCGTCTTCCACGAGGGCGGTGCACAGGCCGCGCGCGCCGTGCACGCCGGGGAGGTCGTTGCCCTCGAAGAGCGGCGGCTGCGCCCAGGTGCCGCCCGCGAGCACCACCCGCGGCGTCCGGACGAGCCGCATCCGCTTCGCGTCGCCGCGCGCGGGCACCGCCACGAGCGCCCCCTCGTGATCGCGCCACAGGCCGATGGCCGGCGCGCGCGTCGCCACCTCTCCGCCGGCCGCGCGGACTGCGGCGGCGACCTCGTCGGCCCACGCGAGCGGCGGGTCACCTTCGAGATCGAGGCCGCAGCGGAGCCGTCCGCCGAGGCGGCCCTCGCGCTCGAGGAGGAGCACCTGCTTGCCCGCGGCCGCGAGCGCCTGGGCGGCGCCGAGCCCTGCCGGCCCGGAGCCCACGACCACCGCGTCGAACCGCTCGTCGGAGGTCGCCCAGCGCGGCTCCACCGCTTCGGGCAGGAGGCCGAGCCCGGCGAGCTTCCGCGAGGCCGACACGGCGAGCCGGTTCGCGACCTGGCTCCAGGTGGCCATGTGGTGGTGGTCGATGCCGCCCGGCGTGAGGACGTCGATCGCGCCGAGGAGGTCGCGCGCGGCGCCGCCCATCGCGTTCTGCGTCTCGACGACGAGCCCGTCCTTGCAGGGCGTCTCGCAGGCGCGGACGTTGGGTACACCGTCCACGCGCACGAGGCAGGCGCTGCAGGAGCCCTGCAGGCAGAAGGGGCCGCGCGGTCGGTGGTACTTGGCGCTGCGCGCGAGGAGGGGGCGGCCGGCGGCGAGGAGGGCCGAGGTGATGCTCTCGCCCATGCGCGCCGGCACGCGCTTCCCGTCGACCGTGATGGCGCAGTCGGCGGCGAACCGGGGATCGGGGAGTCTGGGCATCGGGCCGCGGAGGATATTCCTCTGCTCCGCGGGCGCAAGCGCTGCCGAGTAGGCAGGCCGCGCGGATTGACGCACGGCCCTCGAGGACCTCCGGGCCGTCATCCGGTCGCTGGACGGAGGTGCCTCGGACAGGGGCTCCGCGCTACCATCCGCGCGTGCTCACCCTGCCGCCCGACGCCGCCCGCGCGCTCGCGACCGCCCGCGCCGAGGGACACGATCTCCGCTACGACTGCCGCGAGCACTGCCACACCGGCCGCTTCCGCCTGTCCGTGCGCTACCGAGTCGCCGATCCCGCCGGCGGGAGCCCGCGCGACGTGAACCTGGGCCTCCTCTGGTCGGAGGACGAGGCCGCGCTCCGCACGCTCGGCGAGTCGCTGGCGCGCGGCGCGCACGAGTAAGGGAGGGAAACCGAATGGCTGCTGCTCCCGGTGTTCCGATGTCCGCTGCGATACAGGGCCTCACCTGCCGGCTCACCCACGGGCCGTCGGGGTCCCTGATCACCACCGTGCCGCCGAAGGACAACGGCGGCACCGGCGAGAGCTTCTCGCCCACGGACCTCGTGGGCGCGGCGCTCGCGTCCTGCGCCCTGAGCACGATGGCGCTCGTGGCGGCGCGCGAGGGGCTCGCCTGGGGCGACGCGCACGCCACGGTGGAGAAGCGCATGACGCCGCCACCGCGGCGCATCGGCGAGCTGGTGCTCGTGATCCACCTGCCGAAGGAGGTGCGGCCGGAGCAGCGCGCGCGCCTCGAGGAGATCGCGCGCACCTGCCCGGTGGCGCGCAGCCTCCACCCCGACGTGCAGGTGCCGATCGAGTTCCTTTAGCTCGTCGCCATCCTCGGCAGCACGTACGCGAGCGAGCGCGCGTACCGGTAGTCGATCCCGCGGTGCCCGTCGTCGAACTCCTCGTGCGCGACCTCCACGCCGCCGGCGCGCAGCGCCGCCGCGACCTGGCGCGCGCCCCACCGGAGGTGGAACTCGTCGCGGGAGCCGCAGTCGAGGAACACCGTCGCGAGGGTGCGGAAGCGGTCGATCGCCGACGGCACGAAGCGCGCGGGATCGTGCGCGAGCCAGCGCGCCCACACGTCCTCCCGCAGGCGCGCCGTCTCCGGCTCGAACGGGAGCTCGAGGCCGAGCGGACGGCCCGGGGCTGGCGAGTAGTGCGCAGCCATCGCCAGCACGTTCAGCACCGCGTGGTCGTCGCCGCGGAGCTTCGAGTCCCGCGCCCGCTCCTTCAGGCCGGCGAGCCACGCGGCGGGATCGATGCCGAGCAGCGCCGCCGCGGTGCGCGGGAAGTCGGGCAGGTACGAATACTCGAAGCCCGCGTCGCCGGCGTGCGCGGCGAGGTGGGCGAACACGTGGGGCCGGTCGCGACCCATCGCGAGCGCGCCGTAGGCACCGGAGCTCTTGCCGAGCACGACGCGCGCCTCGCGCCGCGGGATGGTCCGAAGCCGCGCGTCCACGAAGGCGACCACGTCCTCGGCGACGTAGGCCTGGTACCGGCCCACGGCAGGCGCGTCGATCCACTGCGTGCCGCCGAGCCCCGTGGCGCCGTCCACGAAGA
>Ga0306924_10004447_pt1 | contig 13700 bp, 16 predicted proteins | sample sta12Can44000111_FD_203756 | JGI IMG/M metagenome (GOLD analysis project Ga0306924, IMG submission 203756) | Lab enrichment of tropical soil microbial communities from Luquillo Experimental Forest, Puerto Rico - statanox.12C.anox.44.000.111 (v2)... | ecosystem: Environmental > Terrestrial >... | reverse complement strand
CGTTCGCGCGCTGCTTCGTTCAGCGCGCGAACCTCGTCGTTTGTATGTGTTAGGATAATCCGGCTGCGATTTGGTGATGCCTGCCGGTCGCGGTCCCAGCGTTCGATCAGATCACCGCGCGCTTGCTCGCGGGTCTGGGCCTCATGCACCATGCCGTGGGAGCGGTAAGCTCCAAGCGCATTGGCGGCTTTGCTATTGGCGAGATCGCGCGTGGCATCGCGCTGCCAGTCCTCCCGCTGGCGGCGCACCTCGACGATTTCCGCGCCGCCATGACGCTCCTGGATCGAGCGGAAGGCCGCGCCCGCTTCTATTGCTTGCAACTGCTTGATATCGCCGACCAGCACGACTTTCGCCCCGGCCTCTGCCGCATGGTATAGGACGCGCTCCAACTGGCGCGTGCCGACCATGCCCGCCTCGTCGATCACCAGGACATCGCGCGAGGTGAGCCTGTCGCGGCCTTGTTCCCAGCCATGTTCGATGCTGGCGATGGTGCGGGAGGATATGCCCGATCCGCTTTCGAGATTTTCAGCCGCAATGCCGGACAGCGCCACGCCTCGAACCTCATAGCCTGCCGCTTCCCAGGCTTCGCGCGCCACACCCAGCATCGCGCTCTTGCCGGTGCCGGCATGGCCGACCACGACGGCTAGATCGGACCCGTCTGTGACATGCGCCAGTGCGTCGGCCTGCTCGCCCGACAGGACAAGACCGCGCCGTTCAGCAAGCGCCAGCGCCGCTTCGCGGTCCGCGTTACGCACCTCATGGCGCTCCCGTTCCGCCATCAGTTCAGCGGCGCGGTGCAGGCGCTGTTCGGCCTCAATCATCTCGCGGGTAGTGAAGCGATCCTCGCCGCGAGCGTCCTTGCCGAGTTCGACCAGATCTAGCGCGCTACGCATCGCGCCCATGACCTCGTTGAACTGGTCGATCCCGTCGCTGTGCCGGTGCGCAAACTTCGCCATGTCGCGCTGCGTGAAGGTCGATTGTTGCTGGGTGATCGCGTCCAGCCCAAGGGAGGGATTGGCGATGATCCCCGCGCCATTGCCGCGCGCGATCTCGCGGTGCATCTCGGCGCGGTCGGCTTCGAGCCCTTCGCCTTGGATGCCCCGAACCTCGATACGTTTAGCGGGCGCACCGATCTGGCTTTGTGGCTCCAACGCGATGCCCTGGGCTTCGAGGCTGCGGTGATCGATCCGCGCGTCGATGTCGAGCTCGGCCAGCCGTTCGTTGGCAAGTTCCGCCCAGCGTTCGCGCCAGCGCTCCACCATCTCGGTGCGGTTCCAGTCCCGCACCTTTTGGCCAAAGCCGTTCTGGTCCACCGCGCGCATGGTGAGCATGACGTGGGCATGGGGTTTGGGCATGCCGTCCTCGCCCACATCCCAATGCACATTGAGATCGGCGATCATGCCCCGATCCACGAATTCGCTCTGAGCGAAGTCGCGGGCCAGTTCGATGCCCTGAGCCTGGGTCATCTCGCGCGGGATCGCGAATTCGACCTCGCGGGCAAGCTGGGCATCTTTCCGGATTTCGAACGCCTCGGCATCGTTCCACAGCCGTTCACGGTCGCTCCACGCTTCCGGTGCGTTCTCCGGCAGCATCACCTCGGAATGGACGACGCCGCGCTTTCCGGAAAAGTCGTGGCTACGCTCAAGGCGCTCGTCGCGCAGCCGCGAACCCGAGCGGTAGGCGGCTGACGCCACCGCGCTGGAGCCGGACTTGCGGCCAATGACTTTGACGTGAAGATGATAGATCGCCATCGCGATCAGATCAGTGGCACGGCAGAGCGCACGTCGGAACGACGTATAAGCGCGCCCTCCCTCGAAAAAATCTCGCGAGGGACCATCCGGTGCCAGACCGTCCCGATAACCTTACAGCATTCGGCGTGACCCTGGACTATCAATTCTCCATTGACAGTCATGGAGACGAGGATGCGCAAGCCACGGAATTTTGATGCCGAACTGAAGGCACTCGACGACAAGGCGCGCGGGCTGAAAACCCGCAAAGTGCAGCAGCTCGGCGAACTGGTCATCGCCACCGGAGCTGACACACTCAGTGTCGACGAATTGGCGGGTGCGCTCATCGTGCTGGCCGAGACAAAAGAGGCCGGAAAGAGGGAGGCTTGGGCCAGGCGCGGGGCCGCGTTCTTTCAGGGACGGTCGCGACGAAATGCACCGGCACCTGACCGCGACACTGACAGCGCTTCGGCGCAACCGGGCGGCGCGCAACCGGCATCAAGCCGCAAGGGCGCGACATGACATGAGCGCGTGGCAGGTCAAGCGCCGCAAGCGCACGCGGCATCTCATCGAACTCGGCGGCCTCGTCGTCAAAGCCGGTATCGTGGAGCTGACCGGCGACGACCGCGCCACCATTCTCGGCGCGTTGCTCTGGATGGCCGACAAGCTGCAAAGCGATCAGGGCGAGCATGCGCGCGAGCTATGGGCCGCGAAGGGGAAGCAAGCGTTGGAGGCGGACCCGGCGACACACAACGGCTCCCCGAATGCGCCGCAAGGCGCACTCGTTAACAAGGCTGGCGGGCGATCCGGCCTATGCAACTGAGCGCTTCTTTCAGCTAGCCCGATATTTTGAAAAACCGATGCTCCGGCGGCCGCCGGCGCTACTTCGCCTTCGGACCCAACAATATGGGAATGGTGTCCCGAAGCTTGAGTGATTTCACCATGTCCTGCGTGGTTGTCTTGTATTTTTTGAAATGAGCCGTCTCGAGATGGGACTCGTACGCGTCGACGTCGGCATACATCTCGAACACGAAGACATGCGACGGGTTCTCTTTGTCGGCCACCGAGTATAACGCGAGCACTCCGGGTTCGAGTCGGACGGCCGCCTCGATCTGTTCCTTGACCGCCGCTTTGTAGGGCTCGATCTGTGACGGATCGATCTCGATTTCTGCTACCTCACATAGGGCTGGTGCGTGTCTTGGGCAGCGACAGGACCGGTCAGCGATGCCGCCAGCATCGATGCTCCGAGAACGAGAAACTGTTTGGCGTCCATGTCATCTCCTGCCTGTGTTCGTTCCTTGTCCTGCGGTTGCTGTATCTTGAGTGTTGTCGAGCGCGCTCGTCGAACCGATCGTTGATGGTTCCTTCGATCGGCTCGAACAACACTTCCTTTGTCATGTCAGCGGCGCTGATCCGTCCCGCCTTCTCGCGCAAGGCCGCCTGGTACCAGCGGGAGGCCTTACCGTTATAGGCACGTACGTAGAGCGCGCCGTCCACCACGACGGACCAGATCCAGGTCGGCGTGCCGTAGGTCTCCCCGTCGTCGCGGAAAGGCGCTACGTGCAGATCGTCGGAAGCGGCGATCTTGTCCAAATCGTCTTTGATCCAATCGTTCATCTAATTTAGCGTAGCTAGGGGCGCAGATGGTTGGCGGGCGGAGTTCCAGGTCACGGGAGCGGCAGATATGGGGTCCGATCAGCAACAATGGCATTGGCAGGAAGGCAACAAGTACGCTGTCGAATGCATGAAGGCTCTGCTACTGCTCAACGGCGGTGCGCCGATTGCCGTGCTGACGTTCTTAGGCGGCGCCAACCGGATCAAGCTCAACGCAGCCGGTGTGGATGCAATCAACCGCTCTCTCATCGCCTTCGGGATTGGCGTGCTGGGCAGCATAGCGTTGTTCATTATGGCCTACCTCACGCAGCTCTACTACGGCAACGAAGGCTCCACGAAACGAGCACAGATCATTCATTGGGCTACATACATCCCTCTTCTCGTGACCTTCATCGCCTTTTGCGTCGGGATGTATTTCGCCAAGAACGCTGTGATCGCAGCATTGATTTGATCGAGGACCGCAAAAGGTTTCTGAGAGCGCTTCGGCTCGTTTTATGAGGACACGATGGCTGATACATCGCTGTGGCCTGTGGTTGTGGGTGGGTTATTGACAGGGCTGTTTGCACTAGGCGGAATTGGCGTGGGGCTTGTTAGAACAGCCCGCCGCGACGCAGCGCAAGAGCGGCGCGAAACTAGGAAAAGGAGGGCTGACAAGTTCGAAGAGTTGGTCGCTGCGGTCTACGAGTACGATCATTGGCTCAAGCGGATTGTCTCTGGAAGCGACGAGCCGAAAACGATGTCACCCTTTGCTAAAGTGCAATCGATCTCAGCGGTCTATTTTCCACAGTTCGACGGATTGATTCGTGAGCTGGACTTTGCTGCTTATGCGATGTGGGTTCACAACACAAAGATGCCCACCAATAGAGCCACCCAAGTCACCGATGGGATGGACGAGACATACGGCGCTTATTATCAGAAAGGCCAAGCTTGCTCGACGCTCTCAAGAAATTCGCGCACGACGAGTTTCAATGAAGGGCCACCATGGAAATCCTCAATATGACGTTTGCGGGTATTCCTATCGGAATACTCATCTTCATCGTACGTCGCCGTTGAGTTCCACGCCAACTACGATTGTGGGATTTTCGCATGCGAAATACCATTGTTAACGGGCGGGGGCGAATCGGGATGATATCGAGAACTGCAGTATGGGCTTCCTTATTATAGTGCTTGTTTGTACTCCCGCGTTTGCGCAATCGTGGAATCCGTTCGCTCCGAGCGATTATGAAGAATGCGCAGAAAGTGCGGCAAAGACCGCAAAGACCAACGAAGCTCTCAAAATCCTAATCGCTGCATGCGCCTCTAAATTTGCGGGCCGCCGTAAGTCGGTGGAGGCTACACTTACTTCGACCAGCGACAGACCCGAAGCTTTGACATCAAGGGGCCGAATCCAAGCCCAGAGGAACTAAAGGTGATCAATGCAGAGTACGCGGAATATATCAGAGCGGAGACCGCTTTTCGGGCCCAACAAGAAGAGGCGGAGCGAGAACTGCAGAGAGAGCAAGTCGAGGCAGCGCTGCAGCGCCAAAAAGAGCGAGCCGCGGATGAGGCTAGACGGCAGATTTACGTAGCCGAGTTGGCGCGACGGGCACAAGTTGCCGCCAATCTGCTTCGTACAAATATCGATCGTCTTGAGTGCCTTTATCCTTCGCTACAAACTTTCGACCATTTTGAGTTAACAGTTACGGTCAAGAACGCCTCCAAGGAAATCGTCACGTCATTCATGCTGGGTTGGACTTTTATCTCTGAAGGAACTCCAATCTGCCCAAACTCGATTCCCGGCAAGCAGCGGCAAGATATTCGTCTACGACCGAACGATACGACTGTTCTAACTATCAAGGGTTATGACGGTCCTAAGTCGACCAATTCTCGAGTTTGTGTCGGAATTGCCAGCTCTGAGATTTCTCCATGAGCCTCGGAGATTTAGATGAGCTTGTACTGAGATTCTCTTTTGCCTTCTTTTTGAGGCCCTCCATCGATTTGGCCATTTCCTTGAAGGCGGTCTGGACGATGATTGTCAACGCCTCAATGTCAGATTGAGCTAATGCCATGACGATTTGCTCCCGTCGTTAGGATCGCGCCGCGTTTAGGCACATCTGCGCCGAATTCTGAAATTTTACGCTCGGTACTATAATGAGACGCGGACGCACTTGGCCTTGGATAAGGATGCGCCCGTCTCTCGCCCTATTCAGCGAACTGGTGTGGTCAGATCTCTCACCATCGTGGGCGGACTTCATCACCACTACTATAGGGTTCAGGTTTTCGGCATATACAGGCGACGTCCAGGTGTGAGCATTCATGGACGAAAAACAGCGTTGCGGGGCTTGCGCAGACGGATCTGGTAATTCCGAGACCGCCGCGAGCGCGGCGCCCGCCTTCCGGCGCGCATCGAGGATATGATTCGGCAGCGGATCCCCGTCCGGCACCTCTTCGGCGTCGGTCGGCGGAACCGCGACGAGTTGCTTCCGCCTCAAGATACGAAAACTTGCGCGAAGGCCGTCCAAAGCCGCCGTGACTTCTGCAGAAAATTTCCTGGGGAGCGTTACCGGCGGACCGATAGACATGCCCTGCCTTCGGTGCCAAGCTGCCAATAGATGTTCAGTCGGATGCTCAGGTCGGTCCATCGTTCATCGTGACCGAGTCTCGAAATATTGTCCCACAGCATGAGCCAACGCTCGCTTCGAGAAGCGCAAATGTGTTCGCTGGCCGCGAAGGCAACCGAGGCGACGCGGCTCGGCGATTTCAAAGAGGCGATCGAGCTTCTAAAGCGGCTGGTCAAGCAGGATCCGCAGCCGAGGTGGCGCAACATCCTAGCCGACGCCTATGCGGGGCGTGCGCGCAGCCTTGCTGCCAAGGGAATGTTCGACCAGGCCGAGACTGCCCTGAACAAGACGGCGGCTGCCGACGGAACTGTTCGAGAGCCGCTTCTCTACGTGCAATGCCTGGCCAAGCGCGGCCAGTTGGGCAAGGCGTTTCAGCATGCACTGAAATATATCGGAACCGACAAGGTTCCGGCGGCGAGCGCCGCGCGAATGGCAGAATTGACCGCCGCCTTGTGGCTGGTCGCCCCGGTTCGTGTCGACGCTCAAGCGGACCCCAGCTCGGAGCTTGGCCAATGGGCCCAATCTGCCGCGGCCGCGCTGCAGAGCTTGGCGGCGTGGGTCGGGGGCAAACCAGCGCACGAGATCGAACCGCTGCTAAGCGGGATTCCGATGCGGTCTGCGTTCCGGCCACTGCGGCTCATTCTCAAGAGCCTCGTCACGGCGCCGACTGATCCAGCACGGGCGCGCCAACTGCTCGACGGCATCGCGCGCCAATCGCCCTTCGCGTGCTGGCGCGATGCGGTCGCCGCGGCTCTGCCGCAAGAAGCGCAGAAGCCATCGACGAACGCCGCTACGCCCAGTCGGGCGCAATGTTTATTCGCCGCGGAGGTCAAGGGCCTGCCGGCCAGAGGCTCGCAATTGCTGGCCGAGTTCGTCAAGGCCGAGCGCAGCGGGGCGGCTGCCCTGATGTCGTTTCTGACAAGCCATGCCGTCGCCGTGCCGGCGACGGAAGCCAAGAGCGCCTGTTTCAACCTGCTGCCCAGGGCGCCGGACCGTCTGCGGCAAGTCGAGAGCACTTTCGGCAGCCTGGCAGAATTCGATCGGGCCCGGATTCTTGCGCTCGCTGCGGAGGCCGCGAATGACTGGGAGCGGGCGGAGGAGCAGTGGTGCGTTGCTGCGAAGGCCGCAGAACGCAGCGCAGACCCTGAATCCCCCCTCATTGCGGGGGTGATCTATCGCCACGTCGCCGGGCTTGCGGAGACCCACCTGGAGATCGCTGGCGGGGGCACCAGCCCGAACATCGATTACCTTGAGCGGAGCTTGCGGGCCGACCCGGATTACCTTCCGGCTGTCCTCAAGTTGACCGGGCTGTATCGTACCGAGGGGCACGACAGGGACTGGCATCGATTGGCGGAGGACGCGGCGCAGCGCTTTCCGCAGCAAAGCGCCATCTTGTTGCAAGCGGTGGATTCGGCGATCGCGCGCAAGGCGTACAAGAAGGCCGTCGGTTTCGCTCGCAGGATCCTGGCCCTCGACCCGATCAACCAGGCCGTGCGCCAGCGGATGATCGAGCTGCAGATCTCGCACGCACGCAGGCAGGCACGGTCCAACCGGGCTGACTTGGCCTGGAAGGAGCTTGCCAATGCAGCTGAGTGGGAGCGGCCGGATGCTCCCAGCGGGAGGCTTTGCGTCAATCAGGGCCTCGTCGCCTGGGAGCTTGGGAACGCCGCGGACGCCGAAGCGCGGCTGCGCCGCGGCGTGGAACTGGCCGGCGGTGGTGTCGTCGGCTGGTTTTGTGCCTCGGTTGAACACGCCCGGATGAAAGGGGGCGCCGCGAGCGGGGCCGTGCTGCGCGAAGAGCTGGTGCAGGCCCAGAAGGCCGTAGCTCCCGCCAAGGAAGAAATTCTGTCGGCCGCGCTGGCGATCAGCGACGTGGAAATCACCGAAGCGAGGAAGGAAATTGCTCCGCTGGTCTTCCGAATCCGCGGCTGGCTGTTACAGGGAGCCAGCCTTGCCTGGTCTACCGCCGAGATTCACCCGGTTTGCGAGATGTTACGTTTGGCCGGTGCCTATGACCTGCTCGCCGACTATGCGAGGCTTGCGCTCTTGCGGACCCCCGATGACGCGACTTGGAAATTGTACCGGGTCATGGCACGGGTGAAGGGCGACGCCGAGCGGCTCTCCGTGCGCGAAGAGGACGAATTGATGGACCTGGTGGAGGACGCGGAGGCCAGCAAGGATTTCCACACCGCCAACTGCATTCAACGCTTCCTGGACTCCGTCCCCGACTTCCCCAAGGGTGCGGCCTCGAATAGCGCCCGGCGCGGCCCTTCGGCGAAGGGCATCGGTTCTGTCGACGACATCGAGGAGCGTTTCATTTCGCAGTTGTTGGCGATGAGCCTGGAGGAAACGCCGCCCGAGATGGTCGAGCGCTTGGTCGCCAAGCTCGGGCGCGAGCGGGCTATCTCCGCAGTCCTCGAACGACTTCGACGAACGCCGGTTGGCGAAATATTTCCAGTCGAGAACATTCGCAGAGTTGCCGAAGAAATGGTAAACACGGTGTGCAGCAAAACCAGCAAGTCGGTTGCATGAGCGATCCCTTCTCAACTCTTGGCGTCGGCGAGGATGCCGACGACGATCAGATCAAGCAGCGCTATTTGTCCTTGGTGCGGCTATTTCCGCCTGACCGTGAGCCGGAGCGGTTCCAGGCCTATCGGGCCGCTTATGAAGCGCTGAGCGATCAACGCAAACGGCTCGAAACAAAAGTGCTTGGCACCCGTGACGCGGCATTGGGGCGCATCAAGTCGCATCTACTGCCACCATCGAAACCGGTCTGCGCCAGAGCCAGCAAAACGACCGTCACGGCGCTGCTGATCGATGGGATCGATCGGGCCTGCGGGCAGGACGGCACAGCCTAACGATTTTAGCTTCCGGGTTCCGATCAGATGTTTGCGACGATCGGCCGCCGGAACTTAATCCAACACCGCACGAAAACGTGAGCTTGCGGGTCCAAGTAGCGCCCCTATGCGATCCGAGCCGGTCCCCCAACAGGCCTGCCAAAGGGAAAGAATTTGGACGAGACCCTCAAACAAGAGCTGCTCGGTCGCTTTGCGACCTATCTGGATGTTATTAAGCCCGGCGAAGCGGACGTGGATGCGGCCGCGGACGAACGCGAGGAGGCAGATCTCTTCTCGATCTTCGTCGAGCTTGCAGGCTTGCGCAATGAGACGCGTACGCAGTCTCGACTCGTCAAGGAGGCGATCGATCGATTCCGCGACGTCTTCGAGACGCTGCAATCCAGCCACGCCATGCTGGAGCAGGATTTGAAACGGACGCGGGCCGAGGCGGACAACCGGGAACGCATGCTCATCAAGCCGCTGCTGCTCGACATCATCGATATCCGGGACCGACTGGCCTCGGGCCTGAAACCAGCCGCAACTGCAATGCCGCGATGGTATGAGCGGTTCCTGGCCAACCGGCAGCGCGAGACCGCGGAGGCTTGGCGCGAGGGCCTGCGCATGACGCTTCGACGGATCGACACGCTGCTCGCGGACCGGCGCGTCGTACCGGCCGAAACCGTGGGACGCCCGTTCGATCCGCGCATCGCCACAGCCGTCGCCACGGTCGCCGACCCGTATGTCGCGGATGGAATCGTCGTCGAGGACGTGCGCCCCGGATTTCTCTGGCAGGGCGAGCTACTGAGACTGGCCGAAGTCGTCGTGGCCAAACGCAATGCCTGAATGGAGACAAAGATGAGCGATGAAATCGTTGGGATCGACCTCGGCACCACCAATTCAGAGATCGCCGTGTACCGCGACGGCCGGCCCGAGGTGCTGGTCGACGAGTTGGGGCGGAAGATTCTTCCCTCGGTGGTCGGCGTTGGGGAAGCCGGGGATCTGCTGGTGGGCGAGGAGGCGCGCAACCAGTTCATCTTGTACCCGGAGCGCACAGTCAGATCCATCAAACGCCGGATGGGCAGCGGCGAGACGGTCCATCTTGCCGGACACGAATACACGCCGCAAGAGATCTCCGCCATTATTCTCAAACGCCTCAAGGACATCGCTGAGCGGCGCCTCGGGCGGTCCGTACGCAAAGCGGTGATCACCGTGCCGGCCTATTTTTCCGACACCCAGCGCCAGGCGACGCGCGAGGCCGGCGAGATTGCCGGGCTCGAGGTCATACGGATCATCAACGAGCCCACGGCGGCGGCCATGGTCTATGAGGCGACGCAACATCAGGGCAAGCGCATCCTGGTCTATGATCTTGGTGGCGGCACCTTCGATGCGTCGATCGTGCGGATCGAATCGGGCGTGGTCGAAGTCATTTCGAGCCATGGCAACAACCATCTCGGCGGCGATGACTTCGACCACAAGATCGTCGAGCATGTGCTCGATCACCTCAAGATCAAGCAACGCGTTGACATCTCCGATCAGCCAAAGGCGATGGCAAGGGTCCTGCGCTCAGCGGAGGCAGCCAAGAAGCAGCTGTCGGATCATCCCTTCGCCCGCATCGAGGAGGAATACCTGGCCGAGAGCGCGGGAAAGCCGGTCCACCTGTCGCTCGAATTGTCGCGCGAGGACTATGAGGACATGATAGCTCCCTTCATCGATGAGACGCTGGGAGCCGTCCATATCGCACTCGAATCGGCCTCCCTCACCTCCTCTCAGGTCGATGAAATCCTGCTCGTTGGCGGCGCCACCCGGACACCCATGGTGCGCCGGCGGTTGTGCGAGTCCTTCGGCAAAGAGGCCCGTGGCGAAGTCAATCCGGATTTGTGTGTCGCGATGGGAGCTTCCATCCATGGTGCGGCCATTGCCGGCATCGACGTGTCGGCCGTTCTGGTCGACGTAACCCCATATACTTTCGGCACCAGCGCCTTGGGCGAGCTCAACGGAGAAATTTATCCCTATACCTACGTTCCGATCATAGCCAAGAACACGGCGATCCCGGTGCGCAAGAGCGAAGTCTTCTTCACCGTGGTCGACGACCAGACCTCGGTCGAGGTACGGATCTTCCAGGGCGAGAAGGACGACGCGATGGAGAACATCCAACTCGGCGAATTCCGCATCGAGGGATTGAGCAAGGCTCCGGCTGGAAATCCGATCATCATTGATCTGGCCCTTGACCGTGACGGCATTCTCAACGTTTCGGCCAAGGAGAAGCACACCGGACTCGAGCGCCGCATTACCATCGACCGGGCGACGTCCTGCTATGACAAGGATGAGCTTCGCGATGCCCGACATCGAATTGCCGAGCTTTTCGATGCGGAGGAGGATGCCGAAGACTCCCCGAGCCCGGCTGACCTGGAGGCCGGAATCGCAGGCGATGCCGATGTCGCCGAGCTGATCGCCAAGGCACAGGCAAGGCTGGGCACGGCTCTCGATGAAGATCGAGCCGAGCTCAAGGCTTTAATCGAGATGATCAAGGACTGCGAGGAGCGCGGTGACGTGACCGGGCGCAACGAGGCGAGCACCCAGATCCGCGATCTGCTGTTCTATCTGGAAGTCTGACGCGATGCTGCAATGCCCACTATGCCGAGCCCTGCTCAATGATGCCGATACCTGCCGCCGTTGCCGGGCCCAACTCAAGCACGCGCTGGAATTGGAACGGCAGGCAGGTCAGATCGCCGGTGAGGCCATGCACGCCTTGGCCTTGGGCAAGACCGCTGTGGCGTTACGTCTGCTGCGCCGCGCGCTCGTGGTCCACGCGACACCCGAGATGCAGCTGTTGGCGCACATCCTGGCGACGCAGATCGCGTCGGGCAGCGAGGTTCAGCGCACGGTTCATCACGACATCATCGACGATTGCGCCAAGAAATATCCTCCACCTGGCTGATCTCGCATGCACGCCCCCTTGGCGAGCTCCTTGAACCTGCTCGCGGAAGCCTCAAGCCCGGCACGCGCCCCGAAAGACCGCAGCTAAGCGCCCAGGGTCATCGATCGTTGCAAAAAAGCAAAGAGCCGTGACAGGACCGATCCCGGGTGCCGTCATAAACCGTCGCACTTGAGCATTGTTGCGCACGAGCTTCATGACTTTACGATCGAGATCTGCAATCTGCTGCTCGATGGCCACTCGGGCGGCGAGTAGTGGCGTTACCGCGACAGCGAGTTCCGGCCGATCTTCGGTGAGCTCCGTCGCACGCAATGCGAATACGTTCATCTTTGCTGGGCCGATAACCAGCCCGAGGTTCTTTAAGAGCCCGCGGATTTGGTTCTCGAGATCCCGCTTGATCTTGACGAGCAGAGCCCGGCTGACGAGGAGAGCCTTCACCGCATGACTGTCGAGGTCTTTGACGCGCACCTCCTTATACCATCCACATTGCATGATGCGGGCGATGCCTACTGCATCGTTGCGATCGCTCTTGTTGATCTGGATTTTCAAAAACCGCCTTGGCGTGCCTGGCGTCGATGCAGATGACCGGCAGCCCTAACTTATTCAACTCGGTCCATAGCCATGTCGACGTTGCTCCTGTTTCGAGTCCGATCCGCGCAACATGCGGCGCGTTTGACTTGATGAATGTTGCGATCGCTTCCGGGTCGGAATGAACCGCTCCCTCACGTTGAATCTTTCCCGTCTGATCAACAATGCGAAACGTCTAGTCCAACATAATGCTCCATTGCAGCTCTCCTTGTCATTGCAAGGCCCGAGAGGTGAGCCTCATCGATTCCTTGGAGAGCTGATTCTGAGAGCCTCAGTATGGCTCTGGCCCGGAATTACCCAATGTGCGAAAAGGCGAAGATGCTCAGTCGCGATAGAACAAGTTATTCGTTTGGGGTCGTTTTGGGTGCTCACACCGCAAGCCCCGTCAAATTATCAATCGAATCTGAGAACATCATTCTCGCCACGCTTCGAGCTTTTGAGTTTTCACACACCCTAGGCCAGCAGCGGCTGTGAACTGTGGCGCGGGGTAGCCGAAGGCGCGCAACCCGCCGCTCGGCGAAGTTGGCGACATGCGTTTCACCATCCAAGTGTGGGTGTACGCGCAGCCAGTTTTCGCCACAGCGGCATGCCGACAAAAACTCGGAAAAATTTGACAAGGATCAGACAAGGATCAAGTGGCGGGGACCTGCACGCGTTATCTTGACCGCTGTCAACTGCGGGGCTACCTTGGCGCTCGTGTCCACCGTTCGCACCGAAGGCCCGATCCCAGGATGCCTGGCGGGCAGGGTCAGACGAATGGTGATGAGCGTCGCGGGCGTTTCCGCGGGCTGCGAGATGGAGACCGGGCATGCGCTACCGCGCGGGTGAGCGGCGCTAAGTGCTCAACCATCAGACCTGCGGACTTAATGCACGGTCTACTCAAAAATGCATCTAACAAGCTGTGCGGAGGCGAATTTGACAATTCGCTGAACCAATCGTGGTTCACCATTTGAGCTGCCGTTTCACAGCGCTTGTCCACCAGAGAGTGGACCTTCTGCTTCTGACCTTCGAACGTCAAATGGTGACGGTACAGGGACTTTCACCCTGTCAGACTCTCAGCCTTGTCGGCTGCTCACTTTGCTCCGCGGGCGTTACCCCACTTCATCGCTCATACGGACCCATCCGTCACCCTCTCGCCTTCGACCGTTTTCCCGGTTTAGCCGGTTATACGATCTACCTTGCTCCGGTGATTTTCGCACCGGGGCGAGGAGGGCTTCGCCAGTTGCTCGGTGTGTCCTTATCGCCGTGCTGTCGCTTCCACCCCGCCGAAGTGAAGGTGCCGCATCGGTCAGGTTTCGGCACCCCATGCTGCCTTTGCTCGTGCGCTCCCGAAACATCACCCTGCTCGCTTCGATCACGCTCTATCTCGCGGCGCGGCAATTCGGCTGGAATCTTCCTT
>Ga0306924_10004445_pt1 | contig 13700 bp, 16 predicted proteins | sample sta12Can44000111_FD_203756 | JGI IMG/M metagenome (GOLD analysis project Ga0306924, IMG submission 203756) | Lab enrichment of tropical soil microbial communities from Luquillo Experimental Forest, Puerto Rico - statanox.12C.anox.44.000.111 (v2)... | ecosystem: Environmental > Terrestrial >... | reverse complement strand
GGCACCGAACAGATCCTGCTCGCGCCGGCGGATCTTGGTGAGCCGATGCACCCAGCTCAGGATCCCGGCGTCTTCCAACGCAGCGATCGCGACGCACACGCTGTCGCGGTGACACTTGGCAGCTGTGGCGATTCGCTCATAGCTTGGGAAGCACCGTCCGCCACCATCGGCGCCGTGAAACCGCCAGAGCAGCGTTTTGAGCACGTCCAGGGTGGTCCGGGTGAGCGGGCCCCAATGCTGGCGGGGTTGGCGATTCGCCGAATTGTAGGCGCTCGCCGCCGCCCAGACGCGGGCTTTGGCGTTGCCGTCGAGGCGATGCGAGGGTGCGGGGCCGAAAATCTTCTCGCGCCGAGGCCGCAGATGTCGCGGCAAAACAAGCTGCATGCGGGCTCCATCGCCCGCGCCAGGCACAGACCTTCCCTGTCAGCGGAAATTTCTCCGCTTGACTGCCGGTCGGATTGTCGGGGAAGCTCATGCCTGCCACAGCTTGAGTTTCCCCGGCTCCTACTAGACCGGATGCAAGGCCCGCCCCCTCGGCGGGCTTCTGCTTTTCTGGGTGGCGTAGCGCTCCAGAGGGTTGATGACAGCCTGCGAGCCTGCGCCTGGCCGCGCCTACGTCAATATTTCGCTGCCACGCCTATAGAGACCGCTAAATAGCTGCTCGCGCGAGGAGCACTCGCCACAGCCATTAGGCGAATCGATTGCGGCCTACTGCCGTGCCCCGGTGAGGACAAAGCTGATGTCCCGGGCGCCGCATTGCGAGCACACCAAGCGGTTGACCCAGTCGCGGACAGGTGTTGCCGCACTGTATTTCCCGGCCATCGCGTCGACGTCGGGCTCGATCCGATGTCGACACGCGTTGCACCACACGATCAGCCGCACCGCAGCGGCAGCGGTGCTGCCCAAGGTCGCCGGCGGCCCGGTATAGGCCTTCACCGCCGCTTGTATTTGCCCCGGCTCGGGGGTTCGTACACCTTGGGCGGCGGCCGGGGTGCCGGGGGCGGCGAGGTATAGCGGCGCAGCCGCGCAGCCAGTTCCGGCGATAACCCACCCAGCTCGCCGAACTTGCTGAGGATCTCGCGGAAGAGCCGGATGCGCGGCGACATTGGGTAGCGATCGTTCTCGATCGCCTCGACCAGCAGGTTGAGTAGTGCCCGCGTCTCTTCGTCGCTGAGATCGAGGATCATGGAAAGTACCGCCGGTCAGCTGTGCGGCGGCCAGTAGTGCAGCGCGGCGAACAGTAGGCCCGCGACGACGACAACCACGGCGCCGAGCCGGGTCACCATGCCATCAATCCGCCGCTCGACTTGTTCAAAGCGTAGCGAGAGCCGCTGCTCCATCTCGCGCAGATCGGTCTTGGTCGCGACGTTGTCGTGGATGGCGTCGTAGATCTCGGTCGCGATGCGCTCGGCGGCTTCGCTCGCCATGCCGCTGCCTTCGAGCGCCCGGGTCAGCGTTAGGCGATCGGTCATGGACGTCTGCGAATTCCCGGCCCGCCGCCGTTGGAGCGCTGAGAAGCCTGTAAGAACTCGATCCCGCCGCTTTCTAGAGCTGCCCGGATCTTTTCCAATGTGGCGATGTGCATCCGCGGCACCTCGGCGCCGGCAGCCTCGGCGCGCTGGATGGTGCGCCAAGAGACAGCGGCGCGGCGCGCCAGCTCGGTCACCGTCCACCCCAGCATCGCTCGCGCTGCGCGGATTTGCTCACCCGTTGGCATGACGGCAGGTTGCGTGCGCGCGTGTGGTCTCGCAACCTGCGCTACTTGCGAGGGGGCTTGTTCTAACATATTTGTCGCGCTACCTAACATTTTGTGCTTGCGTTGTGATATCTTGGGCGGTTATACGCAAGAACCCTGTTCCCTACAAGGGCAAGCCGATGGTTGGAATCTGCGAATCAGCCGCGTTGATGCGCCAGCTCTGAATAACACCTCAGGCGGCTAGGGTCGCTCCCGAACGCCGGCATCCTTGTCGCCAGTTGCCGCCTGAGACACTCGGACAAGGTCAGCGCGCCAGACAAGGGGCGCTGGGATCAGCAGTCATGCGAGAGTTGATTGAAATCGCCAAACAGCGTGCACTTGCTCAGCGCGCAGTAGCGAGTGTGCGTACTGGCAGCGGTGCAATCCGTACCGGCAGCGGTGCAATCCGCAAGTAAAAGCAAAAAGGGGCCGTCGCCATCCAATGACCAAGAAGTTGCAATGTCCGGCGGCCCCACCTCACTGGCCAGATGTCGTGATTTGGGGCATCGCTGCCGGTACGCCGGAGCAGCCACGCGTGGTTCCGGTGCCACCCGAACCGTTCACCCAGGCGCATGCTGAGGCTGCATTGCCGGCGACCCCGCGCGAGGTCTTTCGCCTTGCCGCACCCTGTATCGAAGACGGCTGTCCGCACTGGCAGGGCGCTTGCAGCCTCGTCCAGCGCGTCGTTGCCGCTTTCCCCAAGGTCAAGCTGCAACCCTGCGGCATCCGCCCAGTGTGCCGCTGGTTTGCCCAGGAGAGGCTCACCGCCTGCCGCGTCTGCCCCGGTGTCGTCACCGATCTCGGCGAACTTCCGCAGGAACCGGAGCGCGAAACAGAAGTGAGGTTTTTCTGATGGAACACCTCGTCGAAGATGCTGTGCCGTTGGCCAATGGTGGCCGGGTCGAGGCTCTTATGCTCACCGACGGCCGGAACATCCACCTGTCGGCGGCCCTGATCGATGGCGACAGCGCCCTGATCGCGGGCTGCCGTCACATTTTTGTTGGTCTCGGCTGCGATCTTGAATTGTTCACCAGCGAATTTGAGCAGGTCATCGGTTTCGCATTGCCGCGCCGCTTGTTTGCGTGACTGACCCGCTATTCAAGAGCCGCGACTTTCGGCTGCTGTTGCTGATCGGGCTGCTGTGGGGCAGCTCTTCGAGCCAGATGACGCTGTTCGCTGTCGTGCTGCACGCGCACGGCATGGGTGATCGGCTGATCAGCGAGATGGTGACTGCTTTTGCGCTCGGGCTAATCATCAGCACGATGGCGAGCGGTTGGCTGATCGCTCGCGCCGGCGCTCGAGCGACATTGCTGCTGGCGCTGCTCAGCGCGCTGGCGATTACCGTCGGATTGCCGCTTTCCGGTTTTCAACCGGCCACGATCATCGGTTTGAACTTCTGCCGTGGCGTCGCCTTTGGTCTCGTCCTGCCGCCCGGTTTTGTCATCGTGCAAGGCCTGGCGGCAGAGTTTCCCGGCTCCGATCGGGTGCGCGCGGTCGGTCTGTTCAATGCCTGCTTTCTGCTGCCATTGCTCTACGGTCCGGCGCTCGGCGAGTGGGCCTGGGGCGGCTGGGGTGACGGCTGGTTTTTTACGACCGTCCTGCTGCCGCTGCTCGCTGCAACCCTGTTGGGCCTCGCCATGCCGCCGAGCGAGGCTGCTGGCGGGTCGGCGCAAGGCTACCTGTCGCTGTTGCTGGACCGGCGGATCTGGCCGCCCGCCCTGGCGATGATGGCGAGCGGGATCGGCTATGCCTGTGTCGTCAATTTCGCTGCACTCCTGGTGCGCCCGGCCGGTGTGTTCTTCGCCCCGTTCGCAATTCCGTTGCTGCTGCGGTTGACCCGGCTCGAACGCCATCCGCGCTTGATGCTACTCGGCCTTGGTCTTGGCGCGTATGTGGTCGGCTTTTTGACTTTGCTGATTGGGTTCCCGCCGCTCAGCGGGCTCGCTTTTGGCTTTGCTTATGCGGTCGTCGGACCGACCGCGATCACCTGGGCATCAGCGCCTTATACCGACGCGGCCGCTCGCGCCCGGCCGGTTGCTCTAGTCACCCTGGCGTTTAACCTCGGAACGATCGTGACCGCGCAGCTGGTCGGCACCGTGGTGCCGTTCGCCGGCTGGTCCGGGATTCTGCTGCTGCTGGCCGCCATCGCCGCCGCGGCTGGCCTAGTCATCGTCATCGGCCCGGCGGGGCGCCGCGCGGAACAGATCTCGTGAAAACATCAGAGATCATCCAGCTGAACAATGCGGTCAGCCGGCGGCTGCGCGAGTGCGCCGACGAATACACGGACATTCAACGCTCCAAAGCCCAGATCCGGCGCAGTGAGCGCGCCTTATTGCAGCGCATCAGGATTGAACTCAATATCGATGCGGGCGATTTTCGGCTTGCGTATAAACTGCACCTGGCGAGCACAGAGAGACAGCAAAAGACTGCCAAGCAAGCCGTCGCCACCTGGGCGGACCGGGAAGAGAAGGCCTTGCGGTTTATTCAGCCGGCGGCAGAGCGAGCGCTAGCCGATCGCGACGCGCGCCTGGAACCCAGGCGCAGCTATTGCCCGCTATTGCCTGGAACGGACGTGTGTTGCAGGCTTTCCCGCCAACGTGGAACGGCTCGAAAATGCCGCCCTACGGCAGCAAAATGATGGGCTGGATGATGGGTTGCGCCTGGCGCAAAAACCTACACCATTGCAATTGCTGGCGGTATTAGCCGAGTTAGGCGGAAGGCGCCTCCGCCATACCGGGTTTTTACTCTTGCCCGCGCGCGCGACAGACTCCTGATTAGCCGCGCCGGTGCCGGTAGCGGGTGCAACCGGGTTTACCGCCGCGTCCGGCACCCCGAGCGAATCAGCGCCTCGATGTCCGCCACCCGGTCTTCATCGACCAACAATTCGCCGTCCTGGTTCGCCGAGTAGGCCGGCGGCAGGTAAAAATTCCGATGCGGCTCGGTGAACAATACGACCTGCGAGCCATTCACGGTTGCCGCTTGCGCTGGTTCGTGGCCATTACCGCCAGGGGTAGAGATTGACGCTCTACCCTGCTGCCGACGCGGTTGCGGCTTATTGGCCCCGACAGATATACTATCTGACTGAGCGCCACCGTTATACCCTTGTGTAACAACGGGTTGGATGCGCCGCGGCGGTGCCGAGTCAACACCATGTCCGCTTTTGTGCAGCACCCACGGCGCGTCCCTGTCCTGCACCCACTGACTGCGCGCCAGCAGCGCCTGCTTTTCCGACACCTTGCCTTCGTCGATCCAGCGGTGCAATTCCTCGTCGCGCTCGCGGACATGTTCCTGCCGCAGCCGGCGAACTTCCTCGATGAGCTTGTCGCCGTATTCGCGAGCCTGCGCGTCGATTTCCTGTCTAGGAACCGGCTTCGGCTCGTGCTCAACCATTTTGCTGGCAGCATACATTCTATACTTTAACGGAACCCGTTTATCTTGATAGAGTTTCTGTAAAAATTCGTAGCTGGTAGCACTATCTTCATTCAAATACTCGTCCGCGTCATATCGCTGCGTCACTTTTTCCGCCCAGCCATGCCAGCGGCTGTTGGTGCGTGGATGGATGTCCTCGCTTCCCTTCGGACGCCCAGCGCCCTTGCGGCGACCACCGTGCTGCATTCTATGGTTGTATCCGCGTCTTTATTTGAGTTGGTGCTGTGGTTGAAATTGCCTACTGTTTGTGCAACTCGACCAAACAACCGTTTGGTTGTACGCGTCGCGCGTGTGCAATCCGTCTTGAATTTTGCCGCCTGAAATTCAAAAATATCAAGTGCCGGTGACCCTGGCGCCAAAAAAGAGCCTGGAAAAGGGGGTTTTTTGTGGGTTCTGTTGGTTCAGTGGGTTGCCGATACCCACGCGGGAGAAAGTGGCAAGTGACAGTTTGAATAGAGCGGGGGTCAGCAACCCCCAAAACCCACTCAACCCACATTAACTGAGCACCAACCGAGCCTATCGCGGACGAGGACGAGGCCGGCGATGGATCGTCCTTCGACACGGGTAAACCAGCGTCTGATTTGGCGAAGGGAGGTTTCGTTTAACCGGCGACGGCCGGCGCGCTCATCGGCTTTGTTTGGGCGGCGTCGGAGGAAAGCCAGGGCATCGAACAGGGTTTTGTTATCAAGCACCCATGTGCGAATTGTCGACGCATCGAAGTGCCGATTGTAAGCCGCGAGTTCCCGCAGCAATGTTTCGTCATTGATGTTGGTCATTTTCGGGTTCCCTGTAGTTCGAGGTACCATTTTGGGCGGGACTTATCCTTACGATCGACCATCAGTTTGCAGGCGGCGCCGATGTTGTTTTGGTTAGCGCTGAGCCACTTGCCGAACGCTTTGGGATCGATGGCATCGCCGAAGCGTTGCCGGGCGATGTGCTTCAGGGCGTCGCGGAAGGCAGTGTTATCGCCGGCAGCAGCGATGATCTCGGAGGTGTAGGCGGGACGATTGATACCAATCGCGGTTTTCCAGGCATCAAAGACTTGATAGCGCTCATTGCCGGCGGGGTCTTCCTGACGGAGAGCTTGTATGGTGTTGACGGGATCGGCGCAGCCGAGCCAGATGAGGGGTTCGCGGACGGTTTGGGACCATCCCTCAAAGCTTGCGAGGGGTGGTTTGGGTTGTGGCCTGCCGGCGCTGATATAGGCGCGGGCGATAGTGAGGCAGGCGGCGACGTACTGGCCGCGGTTACGTTGCACGGCGGCGAGCGGGTTGCCGGCGAACTCACGGGTTTCCGGGTGTTCGAGGTTGGCGTCCATGGCGCAGCGCAGGGTGCGACGGACCATGTCGGCGGCGACGGTTGTGTTGTTGCCGTTACAAAACATGGTGAAGGTGTTGGGGACGCGATGTTTGTCGCTTTTGCCCAGCCCGCGCAGGCTCATCAGCGGGCGCTCGACGATCTGACAGAAGAAGTCGCCGGCGATGACGTCGCGACAATTGTCGAGGCCGATGATGGGAAAGCCGGCGAGGGCTGACCCGACCAAGCGTTTTTCAGTTTCCTCGTAGCTGGGAGCCATGGCTTCAACGGCGCAGCGGTCGCCGGTAGCGATCATCGCGGCGATATCGGCGAGGTAGCTTTTCCCGGTTCCGGCGACGGGTGCGGTGACGAGGTGCATGGGTGCGACGGCCATTGCGGCACGCAGCACTGGCGTGATGATCATCGAGAGTGCGACGGCGCGGCTGGCCTCGTCGGCGAACGGGAACTCGTCGAGCAATGCGGTAAGCAGTTCGAGCGCCGCCTCGGCGTCCTCGCGGCTTGGCGAAGTTGCCATCGGCGGCATATCGATGGTGTTGATGAGCACCAAGCCGGTGCGCTCATCATAGCCGCTGGTATCGAGCAGGCTGCCGTCGCGGCGCAAGGTCGGGCATTGGATGAGGCCGCTGAGGTATGGGAACGGCCACTCGCCGACCATCGCAAGGATTTGCTGTGCGACCGCAGTGGGTGGATCGATCCAGGCGTCTTTGCTGGTGCGCAAATCGTAACGCGAGAAGTCGGCGGCTTGGCCAAGGCCGCGGCCGAGCATGGGCAGGGTGAGCTTGACGATGCCGGGTACCTGGAAGCTGACGCCATCGGCGTTCTTGGCGGCGGTCTCGGCGACGGAGACGAGTGCGAAGTTGCGCTGGTAGATGGCGGCCTTGGCTGCCATGAGGGCAGCGATGGCCTGGTCGGCGGCGTGATGGCGCTCGCCGGCAATGACCTTGATGGTGGGTTTGGGGTGCAGCGGCACGATCTCGGCGGTCATGGCCGGCCCGCCCACAGGTCGTCGACGATGTCATCGGGGAGTGCGGCGCGGCTATCGCTTCGCACGCGATGTCGCGACAATTTTGCCTGGAACAGAGACGGCTGTACGAGCTTGGCCGCGGGCTGTGTCGCCGGTTCTTGAGCCGACAATTCCCAGACGGGCTCACCGTTTTCGGAGAGTTCCTGCGAGCGCAGCAACACGACGTTGGCGAGCCCGAGACGGCCGCGGAAATAGGTAGTGCCGCGTGCCGAGGTCTTCTCGTAAAGCCGTGCGAGCAGGGTCTTAGGCGGATAGGCGGTCATGGTGGCGTGCTCCAAGCAGCAGCGCGCCGACGACCGCCTTGCAGCACCCGCGATTCGGATGTACAAAGGCGATGCGTTTAGCCACGCAATGCTGCTGTTCCAAAGGGTTCGCCCCGCCGATGGCCTCGGCGGGGTTTCCTTTTTGGGTTGATGGGGGTGGCGGCGGACCGGACGCCAATCCGGCGGCGATCCTCCAAGCGTGGTCGTGGTTGCGCGGGACGAGCGCCCGCGCTCTTGAGTGTGTTGCCCGCTGCCGGCCGAGCAGCGAGCAGACGCGGGCGAGCGATGCTTCCACCGCGCGGACCTGGGCGATGATGCCGGACACGGCGGCGCTGTCGTGAGGCAGGCTACCGGCGGCTACCTGGTGTAGAATTTGAAGCTTTTTGGCGCGGCTGAAGAGGGCGAATCGATAGGTCGGCGCCTGCCCTTGAGGCACGAGCCATCTCGCGACCACTGTGTTCTTGCGGGCGGCGAATCGGTCCGTAGCCCTACCCTCTCAAAACCAGGGTGCGGGCTGACGACTTGAATTGTTGAGCGGCTTTTGGTAGAGCAGAGCCGCCAGTCGTCGAGCCTTCACCTCGACAAAACGAGCGCCGTCCGGTTCCAGAAGATCGAGCGGCGCTTTTACTTAGCACAATCTCGGCAGCTCTTCAAATTACCGGCGAGCATTGCGGAAGATCGCCGGTTGAGGTAATCTGGCGCCGTTCCCCCAATCGTTTGGTGTGACGTCTCGGCGTCACCGAGGGGGAAGATATGGCAGTGTTTTCTGCGCCATTTCGCGAACGGCTCGCGCCGTGTTGACGATCGGGCAGGCGGCGAAGGCCTCGGGGCGTTCGAAGGCGACTATCTGGCGCGACCTCAAATCCGGGAAACTTTCGGCGACGCGCAACCCCAACAAGACGATGGCGATCGATCCGGCCGAGCTGGCGCGGGTCTATCCGAACGCGCCGAACGGCTCGGATACGTCGCGGTTGAAACCCGAGGAAACGCCCTCTGAAACGGCGTTGAAACGCGAAAACGCGCTGTTGCGCGAGACGGTTGACGATCTGCGGCATCGTCTCGACGCGAGCGAGGAGGAACGCCGACGCCTGACACTGATGTTGTTGCCGGCACCTAAGCCGGATCGCTGGTGGCGGCGGGTGATTCGGCCGCGGTAAGCGTTTCCAATCTTGCTTGCCAGTTAAGTGTTTCCGATAGTACATCGGCATGTTGTATCGGAAACACTTATGAGCAGAGGACCGGGCCGGATCGAGCGGGCGATCGAGCGGCTGTTTGTCGAGCAGCCGAGCGCGACGTTCTCGACCGATGATCTTGCCAAGGTGGTTTATCTGGGTCTCGCGACGATCGAGAAACGGCACCGGGTCGCGGTGTTGCGCGCAGCCGATAATGTTGCCAAGCGGCTGCATTGGGAGAAGTGGCGGTGCGAGCGATGGGGCTGGGGCAATGGCTGGTTTCACTCAAAAACGGCGAGCCTGAAGGGACGCGGTGCGGTCTACGTCAACCCGCAGGATCTTTGGTCATATGCCCAAGGGAGGCTGCGTGTCTGCGCCCATGACGGAGCACGGTCGGAAGAGGAATGGAACGCCAAGCTCGGCCAGGGCGGCGATCTTCACAAATACGTCGAGCCCGGCGGCGCCTGGTGGCTGCATGTCGAGCAGCGCAAAAGCGAGATAGCCGGGACAATGTCGGCGGAGGAAACGCTGGCGCTGATCGAGAAACAGAAACGCGAGGCGGAAGCATGGCTGGCAGCCATGCCCTTCAAAGAGACCGATGAGCGCAGGAAGGTGCGCCGTCGGCACCGCAGAATTGCTAACCACGACGCGAGCATTTGCGGGAAATGTGGGCGACCGCTAGGTGCTGACGAGCCGGTTGCCAGGGTGGCGATGTATGATGGCCGGAGCCCGTTCATGGGCGGCCCGCGCAGCATCATCGAGCTGCAATGCCTGGATTGCTGCGGCGACGAGCGCGAGATCTACTACGCAAGCCCATGCCTCGGTTGCGGTCGCCTCGTGCATCAGCGACTACGCCTCGGCCGGTTTCGGACATTCTGCTGTGAGCTGCATCGGCGGCGGTACTACCGGAACCATCCTCCTGCCCGGAGGGTGTACCGGGCGGTTCGCCGAGGGTGATTCACCGCGGCCGGTCCCGCAAGGATGCGCGTCCCGCTGCGGCTCGGACGGCTCGCCGAGCTTGCAGCCGACACGGGTGCCGCAGGCACGGTTTCAGGCGAGCCTGGCCTCGAGGTCGGTACCCCACAGATCCCAATCGGCCTTAGTCGGCTTCGAATCGAGCCGCGCGATCAGCGCCGTCCGCTCGGCGGCAGACAGGAGCGCTCCACCAGTAGAGCCGTGCTCTTGTTGGAGAGCAATTGCAGGCCTCTCTGTCTGCTCGGGCGGCGCCCGTGAGGTCTCCTCTTGCATGAATCGCGCGCCTAGACGGCGCGCTCCGTCTATCTTTCTCTCTCGGTTCGGGGGTCGCGCCGGATTTTCCGACTTACACCAAACACGGCGGCTAGGCTCGCGGTCGAGCGGGTCGAGAAAGCGGTACCCGTTGCTGCTGCGGATCACCTGCCAGACCGAGCTCCACTGGCCGAACAGATCCTGCTCACGGCGGCGGATCTTGGTGAGCCGATGTACCCAGCTCAGGATCCCGGCCTCCTCGAGCGCGGCGATCGCGACGCACACGCTGTCGCGGTGACACTTGGCGGCTCGAGCGATTCGCTCATAGCTCGGGAAGCACCGTCCGCCACCATCGGCGCCGTGGAAGCGCCACAACAACGCACGGAGCACGCGCAGCGTTGCCCAGGTCAGCGGACCCTGGTGCTGGCGGGGTTGGCGATTCGTGCTGTTGTAGGCCGCCGCCGCGGCCCAGACGCGGGCTTTGGCGTTGCCGTCGAGGCGATGCGAGGGTGCCGAGCCGAAAATCTTCTCGCGCCGTGGCCGCAGATGTCGCGGCAAAACAAGCTGCAATGCGGTCCTTTCCGCCCGCGCATTGGACGCACCTCGCCGGTCAGCGGAAATTCTCCGCTTGACTGCCGGTCGGAATTTCGGGGAACCTCGGGACTGCCAGATCTCGAGTTTCCCCGGCTCCTACTAGACCGGATGCAAGGCCCGCCCCCTCGGCGGGCTTCTGCTTTTCTGGGTGCGTTGCGCTCCAGAGGGTTGATGACAGCCTGCGAGCGTGCGCCTGGCCGCGCCTACGTCAATATTTCGCTGCTGCGCCTATAGAGACCGCTAAATAGCTGCTCGCGCGAGGAGCACTCGCCACAGCCATTAGGCGAATCGATTGCGGCCTACTGCCGTGCCCCGGTGAGGACAAAGCTGATGTCCCGGGCGCCGCATTGCGAGCACACCAAGCGGTTGACCCAGTCGCGGACAGGTGTTGCCGCACTGTATTTCCCGGCCATCGCGTCGACGTCGGGCTCGATCCGATGTCGACACGCGTTGCACCACACGATCAGCCGCACCGCAGCGGCAGCGGTGCTGCCCAAGGTCGCCGGCGGCCCGGTATAGGCCTTCACCGCCGCTTGTATTTGCCCCGGCTCGGGGGTTCGTACACCTTGGGCGGCGGCCGGGGTGCCGGGGGCGGCGAGGTATAGCGGCGCAGCCGCGCAGCCAGTTCCGGCGATAACCCACCCAGCTCGCCGAACTTGCTGAGGATCTCGCGGAAGAGCCGGATGCGCGGCGACATTGGGTAGCGATCGTTCTCGATCGCCTCGACCAGCAGGTTGAGTAGTGCCCGCGTCTCTTCGTCGCTGAGATCGAGGATCATGGAAAGTACCGCCGGTCAGCTGTGCGGCGGCCAGTAGTGCAGCGCGGCGAACAGTAGGCCCGCGACGACGACAACCACGGCGCCGAGCCGGGTCACCATGCCATCAATCCGCCGCTCGACTTGTTCAAAGCGTAGCGAGAGCCGCTGCTCCATCTCGCGCAGATCGGTCTTGGTCGCGACGTTGTCGTGGATGGCGTCGTAGATCTCGGTCGCGATGCGCTCGGCGGCTTCGCTCGCCATGCCGCTGCCTTCGAGCGCCCGGGTCAGCGTTAGGCGATCGGTCATGGACGTCTGCGAATTCCCGGCCCGCCGCCGTTGGAGCGCTGAGAAGCCTGTAAGAACTCGATCCCGCCGCTTTCTAGAGCTGCCCGGATCTTTTCCAATGTGGCGATGTGCATCCGCGGCACCTCGGCGCCGGCAGCCTCGGCGCGCTGGATGGTGCGCCAAGAGACAGCGGCGCGGCGCGCCAGCTCGGTCACCGTCCACCCCAGCATCGCTCGCGCTGCGCGGATTTGCTCACCCGTTGGCATGACGGCAGGTTGCGTGCGCGCGTGTGGTCTCGCAACCTGCGCTACTTGCGAGGGGGCTTGTTCTAACATATTTGTCGCGCTACCTAACATTTTGTGCTTGCGTTGTGATATCTTGGGCGGTTATACGCAAGAACCCTGTTCCCTACAAGGGCAAGCCGATGGTTGGAATCTGCGAATCAGCCGCGTTGATGCGCCAGCTCTGAATAACACCTCAGGCGGCTAGGGTCGCTCCCGAACGCCGGCATCCTTGTCGCCAGTTGCCGCCTGAGACACTCGGACAAGGTCAGCGCGCCAGACAAGGGGCGCTGGGATCAGCAGTCATGCGAGAGTTGATTGAAATCGCCAAACAGCGTGCACTTGCTCAGCGCGCAGTAGCGAGTGTGCGTACTGGCAGCGGTGCAATCCGTACCGGCAGCGGTGCAATCCGCAAGTAAAAGCAAAAAGGGGCCGTCGCCATCCAATGACCAAGAAGTTGCAATGTCCGGCGGCCCCACCTCACTGGCCAGATGTCGTGATTTGGGGCATCGCTGCCGGTACGCCGGAGCAGCCACGCGTGGTTCCGGTGCCACCCGAACCGTTCACCCAGGCGCATGCTGAGGCTGCATTGCCGGCGACCCCGCGCGAGGTCTTTCGCCTTGCCGCACCCTGTATCGAAGACGGCTGTCCGCACTGGCAGGGCGCTTGCAGCCTCGTCCAGCGCGTCGTTGCCGCTTTCCCCAAGGTCAAGCTGCAACCCTGCGGCATCCGCCCAGTGTGCCGCTGGTTTGCCCAGGAGAGGCTCACCGCCTGCCGCGTCTGCCCCGGTGTCGTCACCGATCTCGGCGAACTTCCGCAGGAACCGGAGCGCGAAACAGAAGTGAGGTTTTTCTGATGGAACACCTCGTCGAAGATGCTGTGCCGTTGGCCAATGGTGGCCGGGTCGAGGCTCTTATGCTCACCGACGGCCGGAACATCCACCTGTCGGCGGCCCTGATCGATGGCGACAGCGCCCTGATCGCGGGCTGCCGTCACATTTTTGTTGGTCTCGGCTGCGATCTTGAATTGTTCACCAGCGAATTTGAGCAGGTCATCGGTTTCGCATTGCCGCGCCGCTTGTTTGCGTGACTGACCCGCTATTCAAGAGCCGCGACTTTCGGCTGCTGTTGCTGATCGGGCTGCTGTGGGGCAGCTCTTCGAGCCAGATGACGCTGTTCGCTGTCGTGCTGCACGCGCACGGCATGGGTGATCGGCTGATCAGCGAGATGGTGACTGCTTTTGCGCTCGGGCTAATCATCAGCACGATGGCGAGCGGTTGGCTGATCGCTCGCGCCGGCGCTCGAGCGACATTGCTGCTGGCGCTGCTCAGCGCGCTGGCGATTACCGTCGGATTGCCGCTTTCCGGTTTTCAACCGGCCACGATCATCGGTTTGAACTTCTGCCGTGGCGTCGCCTTTGGTCTCGTCCTGCCGCCCGGTTTTGTCATCGTGCAAGGCCTGGCGGCAGAGTTTCCCGGCTCCGATCGGGTGCGCGCGGTCGGTCTGTTCAATGCCTGCTTTCTGCTGCCATTGCTCTACGGTCCGGCGCTCGGCGAGTGGGCCTGGCGCGGCTGGGGTGACGGCTGGTTTTTTACGACCGTCCTGCTGCCGCTGCTC
>Ga0306924_10004443_pt1 | contig 13703 bp, 8 predicted proteins | sample sta12Can44000111_FD_203756 | JGI IMG/M metagenome (GOLD analysis project Ga0306924, IMG submission 203756) | Lab enrichment of tropical soil microbial communities from Luquillo Experimental Forest, Puerto Rico - statanox.12C.anox.44.000.111 (v2)... | ecosystem: Environmental > Terrestrial > Soil... | reverse complement strand
GCGCCTCGGCCGCGATCGTCAGCAGGTTCTTGTTGCCTTGCGAAGTGATATAGTCGATGGAGACCTCGACCTTCTCTTTGGCTCCCCATTCCTCGCACAGCGTTTGTGAGGCAATATTCGCGCCGGGAACCCAGTGGTCCCAGAATCCCAAGCTCAGCTTGCCGGCGGCATGGGCTCCGCGCACGTGCGGCATGGCAATGATCGCGGATGAGCCGACCGTTGCCAGGAAGCTCCGGCGTGTCATTCTGCTCTTGCGCATGATGAAGTCCTCCTAGTTCCCGTCCGGACGCCGCGTCTATTGTGTCGAGCGCGTTACGTGCGCGCGGCGTCGTTTCTTGCTTGGTGAGAAGCTTAATCAAGCGCGCAGGCCTTGTCAGCCGTGGCCGTGAGCTCGGTAGTAGCCCGCATGAGACATAGCGCATCTTCGATGCGCTATGTTGATATGCGGGACAACCCGGATGTCGCGCGGCGCCACAGGCGCGCCGGCGCGCTCATCCTGGCTACCGTTGTTGCTCAGGCGGCGGCGCGCTCGGATGCGCTAGCCTCGCGCGACTGCCGGTCGAGCCGCAGGGTGAGGCAGAACGCCGAGCCGCCACTGCGCAGGAACGAAGGGAGCGGGGTCTCTACTACACGATAGCCGCGCGCCGTCAGCTCGGCGCGCAGGCGCGCACTGGCGGCTGACAAGATCACGCTCCTGCCCGCGCATACGGCATTTGCCGCAAGGCGGCAGCCATCGTCCATCTCGATCTCGATGCGGTCCTCCGCGCAAACGCGCTCGCGGATGGCAGCTTGGCCCGCCGCGGTGAACGCACTCGGCAGGTACATCACCTCGCCGCCTGACAAGGGGCACAGCGCCGTATCCATGTGGTAGAAACGCGCATCTGCGAGCTCGAGGGCAACCACCTCCTGCGCGAATAAATCCCTCACTACGTGCTGCGCCGCGGCATCCGAACGTGGCCCATAACCCATCCAGAACAGGCCGCGCGCGGCATCGAGCACGCAATCGCCGGCGCCTTCGAGCACGACCCCCGGGGGCAGCTTGTGCACGCTGTCAATGTGGCCGCGCGCCTGCAAGTCACGGAACGCTGCCGCGAAATGCGGCTCTTCCCGCCCCCGCTCCGGGTGACGAAACCGCGCCAGAAGGACGCGTCGATCGAGCACCACGCCGGCGTTGGCCGTGAACACCAGGTCCGGCAACCCGGGGGCGGGCGCGACAAGCTCGACTCTTGCGCCGAGTTCCTCCAGTTTGTCGTGCAACGCATACCACTCCCGCGTCGCCGCCAGATGCGCACGCTTGTCGCGTGCCCAGCTCGCGGGATCCATCCACGGATTAATGACATAGCTCACCGCGAAGTGCTCGGGACGGCACATCAGAAAACGCAACTGATTGGGAGTCTGCATTGCTTTGCTCCTACGATCGTGCGTGCTCAGGCCGCCTTGCGCCGGCCATGCGTCCTGTCGATCTCCTCCAGGACCTCGGCAAAGCGGTCGAGCGCCCAGTCGAGGTCATCTGCCGCAATGACGAGCGGCGGGGCTAGCCGAACGACGGTGCGATGCGTCTCCTTGGAAAGCACACCTCTTCCCAACAGCCGCTCACAGACCTTGCGCGCGCTCACAATGCGAGGATCAATTTCGGCGCCGGCCCACAGCCCGCGCCCGCGCACCACCTTAAGGGCGGGATGCGCGAACGCGCGCAAGCGCGCCATCATGTGCGCGCCGAGGCGCGCGCTCCTCTCCACTAGACCTTCATCGCGGATCACATGCAGCGCCTCGAGGCCGACTGCGGCGGCGAGCGGATTTCCACCGAACGTCGAGCCGTGCGAGCCGGGGGTGAAGACATCCATCACTTCGCGCCGCGCGACGAACGCCGAGACCGGCAGCACGCCGCCGCCGAGCGCCTTGCCGAGAATCACGCCATCCGGACGGACGCCCTCGTGCTCGTAGGCGAACCAAGCGCCGGTGCGTCCGAGCCCGGACTGGACCTCATCGAGAATGAGAAGCACACCGTGCAAATCGCAAAGGCGGCGCAGCGCGCGCAGCCAGCCGGCCGGCGGCACGATGATGCCGGTCTCGCCCTGAATGGGCTCGACCAGGACCGCGGCCGTGTGTGGGCCGATCGCGCGGTCGACGGCATCCACATCGCCGAAACGCACGCCGCGGAAGCCGGGCGTGAAGGGACCAAAGCCGTCCCGATAGTCGCGATCGGTCGAGGCCGAAATCACGGTTGTGGTGCGGCCGTGAAAGTTTCCCTCGGCTACGATGATCTCTGCGCGGTCGCGGGCAATTCCCTTGACCCGATACCCCCAGCGTCGTGCGGCCTTAATCGCCGTCTCCACCGCCTCCGCGCCGGTATTCATCGGCAGCGCCGCATCGAGCCCCGTGAGGTTGCACATCTCGGCGAGGAACGGACCAAGCCTATCGTTGAAATAGGCGCGTGAAGGCACGGCAAGACGGCGCGCCTGGAGATTGAGCGCCGCGAGGATGCGGGGGTGGGCGTGGCCGTGACTCGCCGCCGAATAGGCGCTCATCATGTCGATGTAGCGCCGGCCGGAAGTATCCCAGAGATGCGCACCGGCTCCGCGCGTCAGAACTACCGGCAGCGGCTCGTAGTTGTGCGCGCTATATCGATTCTCGAGCTCGATTGCGGTCATGGCTCTTCTCCTGACGCTTCACCTGATTCGTCAGCTAGAATCTAGGGCGCGACGGCAACATTGGCGGCGAAAGTGAGGGCCGAGCGCGGCCGAATCCGCGTGCAAGGTCGGCTACGGCGGCCAAAGCGGCAGCTCGTGTGTTCGGGGCGCAGCGCAGCGCGACTCACCGTGTTTACTTGGGTCCTCGACACGCTGTGGCGCTGCGCTGCAGAACCGGGACCTTCAAGGCCTGCGCCTGTAACGGCCCCGGCTCAGCGGTGCACCGCTTTTGCGCTGCACCGCGTCCGGGACACGATGAGGTGGAGGCTGTTACAGCGCCTTCGGTCTGAGCAGCGATTCGGGATAGCCGGCGAAGCGGCGCACGGGGCGTAGCGCCACGTGACTGATAATGCGGGCGACGCCGAGATTGGGGTCGTCGATCAATCCGCTGGTCAGCTCCTCGTAAGCTGCGACGTCAGGACAAACGATGCGGGCGATATAGTCGACGGCCCCGCTGACTTCCCAGCATTCCACCACCGCATCGAGATCGCACATGCGCTTCTCGAAACGGCGGCTGTTGGCGTGCTTCTCCAAGACGATGTCGGCGAATACGTTTACCGGGCGCGAAAGGTGGCGCAGCTCGATCACGGCTTGATAGCCGGCGATGATCCCCGCCGCTTCGAGGCGGCGCACGCGCTCGAGACATGCGCGTGCCGAGAGACCGACCCGCTGCGCCAAGCTCTGGATTGTCGAACGTCCGTCACGCTGGAGACCTGCCAGAATTTTTACGTCGATGGTGTCCAATGCCGGCAGGCGCTTGACGGCCATTGTAGGATCTCAGTGCCTGCCGAACAGCTTATCGAGAAACCAGCCGTCAAATCCCCGATCGCCGCCTGGAGCAACAATTGGCTCACGGCTGACCGGCGCCGGCGGAATCAGGATGCCGGAGGGGGGCACCGCGGATGCCAGCGCTGGTCCGCCGCCAAGGCCGGGCAGGCCTGCAACCGGCAATCCCTGATGCGCCGTCCTCATCACGCGATTCCATATCTCCACCGGCAGGCCGCCCCCGGTGGACTTCCTCGTCGGCGAGGAATCGTCATTGCCGAGCCAGACGCCAGTCACGAGGTGACTGGTGTAGCCGATAAACCATGCGTCTCGGAAATCCTGGCTCGTTCCGGTCTTTCCGGCGGCCGGCCAGCTTGCGACCTGCGCGCTGCGGGCGGTGCCGCTGACGAGCGTCTCTCGCATCATGGCGTTCATCATGGCGACGTAGCGTGGCTCGATGATACGCCCGAGCTTTGGCGCAGAGTACGAGAATAGCACCCTGCCCTCTTGGGTCCGCACTCGTTCCACGACGTGCGTGGCGGCGGCGTTGCCGCCGTTGGCGAATGGCGCATAGGCGGAAACGAGCTCGACCAGAGAGACCTCGGAGGTCCCAAGCGCGAGCGATGGATTGCTCTCGAGCTTGGAAGCGATGCCAAGCCGATGCGCGGTCCTCGCCACGGCGACGGCGCCGAACTCGAGCGTCAGCCGCACCGAGACGGTGTTGAGCGAGAGTGCAAGCGCCTGCGTCAGGGTAACGGCCCCGTGATATTCATGCTTGTAGTTTTCCGGCTTCCAGCCCTTTAGCGCGATCGGCTTGTCCTCTCGCATAGTCTCTGGGGTGAGCCCGCGCTCCAACGCGGTGAGATAGACAAACGGCTTGAAAGCCGAGCCCGGCTGGCGCTTGGCAGCGACCGCTCGGTTGAATTGACTTTCCGCGTAGCTCTTGCCGCCGACCAGGGCACGCACCGCGCCTTGCGGGGTGATGGCGATGATAGCCCCTTGTGAGACATCGAGCTTGGGGCCCTTGGCGGAGAGCTCGTCTGCGAGCGCCTTCTCGGCCGCCATCTGCAGGCCAGGATCGATCGAGGTCTCCACCACCAGGTCCTGCTGCACACGTCCGACCAGATCGTCGAGCACGTCCATGATCCAATCGGCAACGTAGTTGGCTGATCCCGCGCTACTGGGCTTGACTGCCCGGGCCGGGTGCGCCGTCGCGACCTTCGCCGCGCTCTCGCTAATGAATCCGAGCTCGGCCATGGCCGACAATACCGCTTGCGCGCGGTGCTCGGCGCCGTTGGGGTTCCGGCTGGGTGCAAGGCGTGAGGGCGATCGCACGAGCCCTGCGAGCATCGCCGCCTCCGCGAGCTTAAGCTCGCGCGCAGACTTGCTGAAGTATCGCTGTGCCGCTGCCTCCACTCCATAGGCGCCGGAGCCGAAATAGACCCGATTGAGATAAAGCTCGAGAATTTCCGCCTTGCTCAGCTTGCGCTCGAGCCAGAGCGCAAGAACAAGCTCCTGCAGTTTGCGCCAGAGGGTACGCTCTTGCGTCAGGAAGAGATTCTTGGCGAGCTGCTGAGTGATGGTCGAGCCGCCCTGCGCGACGTGCCGGCGAAGCGCGTTGGCGAGCGTCGCGCGCCCAAGCCCGACGGGGTCGACGCCGAAATGCTGGAAAAAGCGGCGATCCTCGATGGCGACGAAAGCCTTCCATAGATGGACGGGCAAGTCCTTGATCGAGACATCGGAGCCACTCATCTCCCCGCGCGAGACGAGCGGCGTGCCATCCATGCCGACGATCTCGATGGTTGGCGGGCGCTTCGGGACTTCGAGCGATTGAATCGGCGGGAGCGTCGCTGCCACGAAAGCAAACAGCCCAACCGCGGCGATGCCGATCCACAGGCCGAGCACTGCGGCCCAGTACAGCAGGCGCGGAAGCGGTGATCGTCGACGGTGGCGGCGTCGCTTGCGCGCGGAGGGTAGCGGCGCCTTTGCATCGCTCTCGCGCTGCGCTGCTCGTTGCCCCATCTCACCCCCCGACCGCTCGACTGCAGGCCCCAACGGGCGGGGAAACCGTAAATAGAGCGGTTTAAGGGCGCGTTACCATCACTCGGCGGCGGTTCTCGCTGTGGTATTTACGGCTTTGTCCGGCCCCGCATCCGTTGGCGAGAAGAGGCCGATCAGGGCACGCTTGATCGCCGCTTGTCGCGTGGGGGAGGTGATCTTCGCCCCAAACAAATCAGTGACGTAAAACACGTCGACCACCCGTTCGCCGAAGGTCGCCACGTGCGCCGATGCGATGTTGAGGTTGAGCCTTGAAAGGGTAGCCGTCAGCTCGAACAACAGGCCTGGCCGATCGAGCCCCGTCACCTCCACCATCGTATAGCGGCTCGACCAACCGTTGTTGACCGTCACCTCAGGCTCCAGCGCGAAGACGCGCGTCCTGCCCTTGCCGGCGGCGCGCTTGGCGACCACTTCGGGCAAGCGCAGCTCTCCGCGCAATGCCCTCTCGATGGTGTTTGTGATCCGCCCCGCGCGCCGGGCCTCGTCCTCGTCTCGATCGAACTCGCGCGAGACCGCGATCGTGTCGAGCGCCCTGCCATCGGTGGTCGTGAAGATCTGCGCGTCGACGATATTGGCCCCAGCCACTGCGCAGGCGCCGGCAACGATGGAAAGCAGCCACGGATGATCGGGCGCGAGGATGGTCAGCTCGGTAACGCCCCGCGCGGCCGGGAATGAGACCGTGGTTGCCAGGGACTTTCCCGTCTGCGCAGCCGAGCGCAGGAAATGCGCGTGCGCAACCTTGTGCGGCAGATCGACTTTGAGCCAGTAGGCGGGATAGTGCAGCGCGATATAGGCGTCGCTCTCGGCCGCCGTCCAATCCTTGAGCTCGGCGCGGAACTCGGCCTGTGCCTCGGCCACGCGCTGGCCGCGGTTAACCTCGGAAAATCCGCCCGTGAGCACCGGCTCCGTCTCGTAGTAGAGCGTGCGGACGAGCTGCGCCTTCCAGCCATTCCACACGCCAGGTCCGACCGCCTTGATGTCCGCGGCCGTGAGGATGGTCAGGAGCTTCATACGCTCCACAGACTGCATCACGGCGCTGAAATTTTCGATCGTCACCCGATCGGAGAGATCGCGCGACTGAGCAAGCGTCGACATGAGAAGATGCACTTCGATCAGCCAGGCAACCGTTTCCGTCTCTGCCGCCGAGAACCCCAGGCGGGGGCACAGATTGCGCGCTACGCGCGCGCCGGCAATCGAATGGTCCTCGATGCGCCCCTTGGCGATGTCATGCAGAAACAGGGCAACATAGAGCAGATCACGATGGCGCGGCTGGATCGTGCGTATCAGCTCGCTGGCGAACGTTGTGTCGTCGCTACGCCCGGCTTCAATGTCGGAGAGCACCCCGATGCACCGCAAGAGATGCTCGTCGACCGTGTAATGATGATACATGTTGAACTGCATCATCGCCACGATGCGACCGAAGTCGGGGATGAAGCGGCCCAGCACGCCCGCCTCGTTCATGCGTCGCAAGACGGTCTCGGCGTCGTTCTTCGAGGTCAGGATCTCCAGAAACAGCCGATTTGCCTCGGGGTCATCGCGCAATCCCTGATCGATGAGCTTGAGCGAGCGTGTGGCGAGATGCATCGCATCGGGGTGGAAGGCCAAATTGTATTTCTGCGCAAGATGGAAAATGCGGATCAGGTTGACAGGGTCGTGGCTGAAAACGTTTTCACTGACGACGTTGATGCGATTGTAGTCGATGACGAAATCATCGCTTTCACTGAGGCTGGGACGCGTGCGCGGCCGAAAGCGTGCCATCATTCGGCTCAACACCGGCATGGGCTTGGCCTGATTATCCTCCAACTTGGCGCAGAGAATTGCCGTGAGATCACCGACGTCCTTGGCGATCAGAAAATAGTGCTTCATGAAACGCTCGACGTCGCGCAGCCCCGGGTGCTCGGTATAACCAAGCCGAAGCGCGATCTCGCGCTGGACGTCGAATGACAGCCGTTCCTCCGCTCGCCCGGCGAGGAAGTGCATATGGCAGCGCACCGCCCACAGGAAATCGCCACAGCGGCGAAAGCGGCGATACTCGCGCGGATCGAAGACGCCACGTTCGATCAGCTGCTCGCGCTCCGGCACGCGATAGACGTATTTGGCGATCCAATAGAGCGTGTGGAGGTCGCGCAGTCCGCCCTTGCCATCCTTGACGTTCGGCTCCACCAGATAGCGCGACTGTCCCGCCCGCCGATGACGCTCCTCGCGCTCGGCAAGTTTGGCGGTGACGAACTCCGACGCGCTGCCCTGCACGACCTCCTTGTCGAAGCGCGCCACCAGCTCGTCATAGAGCTTGCGATCGCCCAGAAGATAACGCGCCTCCAGCACCGCCGTGCGGACGGTCATGTCGGTTTTTGCTTGGCGAATGCATTCGGCGACGGAACGGGTGGCATGACCGACCTTGAGTCCCATATCCCAGAGGCAATAGAGGATCGCCTCGGCCACCGATTCGCCCCATGCCGTCTGCTTGTAGGGAAGCAGGAACAAGAGATCGATGTCGGAGCCGGCGGCCAGCACACCGCGGCCGTAGCCGCCGGTGGCGACAATCGCCATGCGCTCAGCTTCGGAAGGGTTTTGCGCGGGATAGAGATGTTTGGCCGCGAGCTCGTAGAGCAGCCGGATGATCTCGTCCTGCATGAAGCACAGTCGCTCCGCGCAGCGCCGCCCCCCGCGCTCCTTGATGAGCAATCGCTCGGCCGCGGTGCGGCCGGCAACGAGAGCTGTCTTGAGCCGGCGGGCAACTGCCAATCTGAGCTCGCGCTCATTGCCGCTGTGTGCCTGCGAAAGGCTTTCCAGCTCACCTTGCAGAAGGGCAGGGTCAAAAATCTCGCTTTCGCGCGAGGCGGTGTCGTCAGGAGTCAGCATCTGGCGACTGGATAGCGAAATACGATTTCTGTGTCACTGGTGACATGCAACGCTAAAGATGGGCGGGCATATGGTGCCTGAAGGCTTGATGTCGCCAGAGCTTCTGTTCTGGTCTGGGCTGGTCCTGAAAATGGTGATGACGGCGGCAATCGTCGTCCTCGCGTCGATTGCCGTCGAGCGCAGCGGCCCATTCATTGGCGGCTTGATCGCTACCCTGCCGACGGCGGCGGGCGCCGCATATATCATCATGGCCCTCGAGCATCCGCCGGTGTTCATTGCCGCGAGCGCGGTCGGCAGCGCCGCCACCAATGCTGCGGTCGCGCTCTTCGCGCTCACCTATACGCTGCTCGCGCAGCGACTCGGCATCGTTTTCTCCATCGGCATGGCGGTGTTCATTTGGTTTTGCGCGGCAGCTGGGCTGCGCTTGGTCGAATGGACGGCGCCGGGCGCAGCTTTGCTCAATTTCCTGGTGCTCGCGGCGACGATCACGGCCTCGGCCCGTTTTCGCCACATCGCCGTGTCAAGGAAAGACGTCGTGCGCACGCGCTACGATCTGCCGTTGCGCGCGGCCGCGGCGGCGCTGGTGGTTGCCGTCGTGACAACGGCGAGTCATCGCATTGGATCGTTCGCCTCCGGTACGTTTGCCGTCTTTCCCATCGTGCTGGGGACCTTTGTGGTCATCCTGCATGCGCAGGCCGGGGGAAAAGCGGCAGCAGCCGTGCTCGCTCACGCGCAGCCTCCGCTGGTCGGCCTCTGCCTCGGATTTCTCGGCGTGCACTATCTCGTCGACGCGGTCGGGGTGTGGGGCGCCTACGCCGGCGGCCTGCTGATCACCATGAGCTGGAGCGGCGTGCTATGGCTGGCGCGCAATACCTGGAGGCGCTTCGCATGAATGATTCAACGTCCTTGCTCCGAGGAGCGCATTGCCTTTAGGGTATAGAGCGCTTCGAGTGCATCCCGCGGCGACATGTCATCGGGATTGAGAGCTTCGAGCGCAGCTATCATACGATTGAGCGCAGCATCGCGCGGCGTAGGCCGCAGCGGCTCGTTGGCAGCGGCGAAAAGCGGCAGGTCCTCGAAGGCGCGCGGAGCGGCGCGGTCCTCGGCTTCCAGCTTCGCCAGCACCGCCTTTGCGCGCTCGATCACGGGGGCCGGAAGTCCCGCGAGCTTGGCAACCTGAATGCCGTAGCTGCGATCGGCTGCTCCAGCGACCACCTCGTGCAGAAACACCACCTCGCCTTGCCATTCCTTCACCCGCACGGTCGCGTTGAACACTCGCTCAAGCCTCGCCGCAAGCGCCGTCAATTCATGAAAATGGGTCGCGAACAGGGCCCGGCATCTATTAGCCTCGTGCAGATGCTCGATCGTCGCCCAGGCGATTGAGAGTCCGTCGAAAGTCGCCGTGCCGCGGCCGATCTCGTCCAGGATGACGAGCGAATGCTTGCCGGCCTGGTTAAGGATCGCGGCAGTCTCCACCATCTCGACCATGAACGTGGAGCGCCCGCGCGCGATATCGTCGGCGGCGCCCACGCGCGAGAAAAGCCGGTCGACGGCGCCGATCTTGGCGCGGCGTGCTGGCACGAAGCTTCCCATTTGCGCGAGAATGGTGATCAGTGCGTTCTGGCGAAGATAGGTCGATTTGCCAGCCATGTTCGGGCCGGTGAGCAGATAAATTCGGCCTTCAGTGCTGGAGCGCGGAGGCGAGAGATCGCAATCGTTGGCAACAAAGGAGCCGCTGGCGAGTGTTTGCTCCACCACCGGATGGCGACCGGCCTCGATGATGAAATCGAGCGATTGATCCACCTGCGGTCGCACATATTGCCCCTCCACGGCAATCTCGGCCAAGCCGGCGGTCGCATCGAGAACGGCGAGCGCTTCGGCGGCTTCCTTGATCGCTCGTGCAGCTGCGCCCACCTCCGTAGCTAAAGCGTCGAATGTGGCCAGCTCAATGCCGAGCGCGCGCTCCGCGGCGCTGGCAATCCTGGCTTCGAGCTCGCCAAGCTCGGCGGTGGTGAAGCGCAGTTGCCCCGCGAGCGTCTGGCGATGGATAAAGGTGCCGTTGAGCGGCGACCGCAGCAGCTTGTCGCCGTGCTGCGCCGTCACCTCGACAAAATAGCCGAGCACATTGTTGTGACGAATCTTCAATGCGCGCACTCCCGCTGCCTCGGCGTAGCGCGCCTGCAACGCGGCGATGACGCGCCGCGACTCGTCGCGCAGCGCGCGCGCCTCATCGAGCGCAGCGTCATAGCCCGCGCGCACGAACCCGCCGTCGCGCTTGAGGTGGGGAAGCTCGTCGGCGAGCGCTGCGGAGAGCCTCGGGGCGAGCCCTGGGTCGAGGGCGCGTAAGGCTTTCGCCGCGGATACCAACTCGTCGGCCGCGGCTGGAGATTTCTCCAGCTCGTCCGCGAGCGCGGCGGCTGCCCCAATCCCGTCGCGAATGGCAGCGAGATCGCGCGGGCCGCCGCGATCCACGACGATGCGCGCCAGCGCGCGTGCAAGGTCGGGCGCAGCCTTGAGACGTCCACGCACGTGCTCGCGCATGGTTGCATCGACCACAAAAAATTCGACCGCGTCATGCCGGCGGCCAATCGCCTGTGGATCGGTGAGCGGCGCGGCAAGCCGTTGGGCCATAAGCCGCGAACCGGCGGCGGTGACGGTGCGATCGATAGCGGCCATCAGGGTTCCATGCCGCTCGCCCGAGAGCGTCCGCACCAGCTCAAGATTGCTGCGCGTCGCCTGATCGATGACTAGCGTCGTCCCCTGTCGCTCGCGCGAGGGCGGCGACAGTGCGGGACGCTCGGCCAACTGCGTGCGCTCGACATAGCTGATGCAGGCCGCCGCCGCGGTGAGCTCCAGGCGCGAAAGCGCGCCGAAGCCGTCCGTCGTCGCCAAGCCGAAATAGGCGGCGAGGCGCCGCTCGGCAGTCGATCCGTCGAACACATCGCGCGTGACCGGCGTCACTGCCGGCAGCGAGCGCAGATAAGGCAGAAGCTCGGCATCGCTGTAGAGCGCATCGGATACGATGATCTCCCCCGGCTCAACGCGCGCAATAGCGGCAGCAAGCCCGGCACGATCGCACTCCGCCAGGCGGAATTCTCCAGTCGAGATGTCGACCCAGGCCAGCGCAAACCGACTGTCGTCACCACTCGAGACGCGCGCACGGGCAATCGCGAGGAGATAATTGTTGCGTCTCGGGTCAAGCAGGCTGTCCTCGGTCAACGTCCCTGGCGTGACGAGGCGGGTAACGTTGCGGCGGACCACGCTCTTGCCGCCGCGCCGGCGCGCCTCGGCAGGATCCTCGATCTGCTCGCACACAGCGACGCGATGGCCGGCCTTGATCAGCCGCTGGAGATACTCATCGGCGCGGTGCACCGGCACGCCGCACATCGGGATGTCGCGGCCGAGATGCTTGCCGCGCTTGGTGAGGACGATGCCGAGCGCGCGCGAGGCGATTTCAGCATCTGCGAAGAAAAGCTCATAGAAGTCGCCCATGCGGTAAAACAGCAGGCAATCGGGGTTGGCGGCCTTGAGCTCGAGATATTGCTCCATGACCGGCGTGGCACGCGCAGCGCTCTCCGCGGGCGGCCCTTGCTCAAGACCGGTCTGATTTATCGGGCGCAGGGCATCCATGGCGCTGCAACGCTAGCAGACGGCATCCGCGGTTTCACGAGCGCAAGCGGCTTAGCCCACAACGCAATCTGTTCGTGGGCAAGATCGCACGCTCCGGTACGCGGAAAAAGGCGCAGGGCGCGTTAGCTGTACTCCCCGTGATTCCGGGACCTCGACCGTGGGGAGCGCCCCGGAAAAACATCGCTGTCTGATGTGGTCTCGCTAGACCGTGCTTGGCACCAGCGCGCAAACGTTGAATACCCGTACCGGCCGGTGGATTCCCTTAAGCGCAAGCTCTCCGGCGAATTCCGTGTTGACTGACGCTTCGATGGCGGAATGCACCTTGCCATCGATCAGGATCTGCCCATCCTTTGCATCCGAGCACAGCCGTGCCGCTAGGTTGACCACCGTGCCCACCGCGCCGTAATCGAAGCGGCCCTCGAAGCCGATACGACCGAGCGTTGCGTAGCCATGTGCAATTCCCACGCCGAACCCGAGATCGTAGCCGTGCTTGCGCCAGGTAACCAGAAGCTCGCCTACCTGGTTGCGCATCTCGACCGCCATCTGCACGGCGCGAACGCTGGGGTCCGGACACGGCAGCGGGTCACCAAAAAAGATCATGATGCCGTCGCCGGAAAAGCGCTCTACCGTGCCTTCGTATTTGTGAATCAGGCCGCCGAGCACGGCATGGTATTGTTGCAGAACCGACATCACCTCCTCAGGCTCGGTCAATTCGGAGAATGCAGTGAAGCCGCGCAGGTCGCAGAAGACAACCGTGATGGCGCGACGATGGCTCTCCAAGACGTGGTCATCGCCGGCGGAGAGAATAAGATTGGCAATTTGCGGGGAAAGAAACCTTTGTAGCCGGCTCACCCGCTGAATTTCAGAGAGTTGCTGCTCGACCCGCTCCTCAAGGCTCCGGTTCCAGCGGGCGAGGTCGGCGGCCTGTGCCTGAACCTGGTCGTGCAGCTCTTTGATGCGCAAGACGGATTTTACGCGCGATACTAACGCCATCTGGTCGACGGGCTTGGTCAGATATTCGTCGGCGCCAGCGTCCAGCCCGGCGACCACATCCGCGCTGGCCGCCTTGGCGGTCACCAGGATAATGGGCATGAACGGCAGGTTGGCGTCAGCTTTCAGCCGGCGACACACCTCCATGCCGTCGATCTTCGGCATCATGACGTCCAGCAAGATGAGATCGGGAAGCTCGCGCGCTGCGACCGCGAGCGCCTCCTCGCCGTCGACGGCCTGCAGCAGCTCATAGCCCTGCGTTGAGAGACGCGTCACGAGAATATCGCGATTCATCTCATTGTCATCGACGATCAGGATACGCGGAGGTGTATGCATGTGAGGCTTCGGAGAGAATGCTGAGGGGCTTGTATCGAGACCTTAGTCGTTAGGGCAGAATTCGCGTATTTTTGCCAGCAGCGCACGCGGGCTATAGGGCTTTGCCACATAGGCGTTGCAACCAGCCGCGCGCGCCTTGTCCTCATCGCCGCTGAGCGCATAGGAGGTGACGACGATGATGGGTATGGCATTGAGCGCCGGATCTGCCTTGATCCGGCGAGTTGCCTCATAGCCGTCGAGCTCCGGCAACTGGATGTCCATCAGGATCAAGTCCGGTCGATGCTCCGAGGCGGCAGCAATCGCCTGCACGCCGTCCTCCGCTTCAATCATGTCATATCCGGCCGTGGCGAGAAGATCGCGAAGAATCTGCCG
>Ga0306924_10004438_pt1 | contig 13707 bp, 11 predicted proteins | sample sta12Can44000111_FD_203756 | JGI IMG/M metagenome (GOLD analysis project Ga0306924, IMG submission 203756) | Lab enrichment of tropical soil microbial communities from Luquillo Experimental Forest, Puerto Rico - statanox.12C.anox.44.000.111 (v2)... | ecosystem: Environmental > Terrestrial >... | reverse complement strand
CTGGGGCGCGGATCCGCTCATCGCCGCACCCTCCGTGTACGAGACCAAGCTCGGCGCGTTCTTCCTGCAGGGCGCGGCCCTGGCCGACCCGGGCCAGCTGGCCGCCATCCAGACCGCCTTCTGCCCCGCTTTCAAGCCGGGCTGCGACACCATGCAACTGGCATGGGAATTTCCCGTGGCCGTCGGAGAGGTGGACGCGGACCAGGCTCAGGCGTTCGCCAGAGCTCTCGCCGCCGCCGCCGACTCACCTTTTTCCTCGGTGCCGGAATCGGCAGCGCAGGAGCTGTCGGTTAACGAGCCGATGGCCGACACCCTGACGGCCTTCATTGCCGCCCAGACCGCGGTGCTGGCCGTATTGCTCCTGCTGTTCGTGAGCCTGGCGGCGATCGTCGTGGTGGTCATCATGGCGGCGGCCAGGATCGTGGTGGCCCGTCGTGACGACGAGCTGGTCATGCTCCGACACCGCGGTGCCTCCAGCCGCCAGATCGCGATTGGGATGCTGGCCGGCGTGGCGCTCGCCGTCATCCCCGCCGCCGTGGCCGGGGCCGCCCTAGCCCTCACGATCATCCCCGGCACCAGCATCACCGCGGACTGGCAGCAGGCCGCCGCCGTGCTCGCGATCGCGCTGGCCGGGCCGCCGCTCATTGCCGTCTGGCGGTACCGGAGACCCTCGCCCGCCGCCAACCCCGCGCTCATCTTGACGCCGGAGACCAAAACCCCCCGAGCATCGACGGCCGCCCAGCGCCGCCTCGTCGCGGGACTGGCGGCCTGCGCCGCCGCGGTCGTCGGCCTGGTCGTTCTGCGCGCCCAGGGACTGTCTCCGGCCGGAGGGACCAACTGGTACCTCACCGCCGCCCCCATTCTGGTCGCCATCCCCGCCGCCGTGATCGCCATGCGGCTGTATCCGCTAGCCATCCGAGCGCTGTTGCCGGTCTGGCGGCGCCGCGGCGGTGTCGCCGGATACGTCGGCCTGGCCGGGGCCGTCGAGCGCCGGGCGTCCACCGCTCTCCCCGCCTTCACCCTGGTCCTCGCCCTGACCTTGGCCGCCTTCGGCGGCATGGTCAACCGTTCGATCGTCGGGGGCCAGCTTGCCTACTCCTGGCAAGCTACCGGCGCTGACGCCGTCATCGACACCAATGGCGCCACATACGACATCACCCCGGCGGTGCAGAAGTCGATCATGGCGGTCCCGGGGGTGCGGCACGCCGCGGCCGTGTGGACCACCACGTGGCTGACGCCGCAAGGGCAGCAGCTCAACGTGGCGGCGGTGGACCCGGCCGGATATGCCGCGATGACCGCGGACACCCCCTTCCCCCGCATTCCGGTGAACGCCTTGGGCCCGCCGGAGAGCACCCCGGTCAGCGCCGCCACCGTCATTCCCGTGCTCGCCTCGCCGTCCGCGGCTGCGGTTCTCGGGACCGGGATCGTCCAGCTGACGTCAGCCGAGGTGATGGGACCGGTCAGGATCCGAGTCGCCGGGATCGTGGCCCGGACCCCGGCCGAGCCGGTCGGCGGCATGTTCCTGCTCATGCGATTGCGTACGCTGCCCGGGGTCCTTGGCCAGCCGGAGCCCAACCTGGCGCTGATCACTGGTACGGACATCGACCGGACCAAGCTCTCCCGGCTGGTCACGAAGGCGCTGCCTCCCGCGGCCCTCTCGTTCCGGACCGACGTCCTGAGCACCCTCGGCAGCGCGCCGCTGCAGCACGCCGCAGCGCTGGTGATGACGCTCACCGCGGTCATCGCCGCCGGGCTGGCCCTGCTCAACGTGTTCTTCGGCATGGCTCTGGGCGCCCGGGACCGGGAGCTGACCCTGGCCCGGCTCAGCGTCATGGGTTACGAACGCGATACCAGGCTGGTGCTGCTCATGGCCCTGCCCGCGGTGCTCGCGGCCTTCGCCGCCGCGGCCGCCTGCGCCCTGGCGCTGCCGGCCCTGCTCGGCTCGGCGCTTGACCTGTCGGTCTTCACCGGGTCCGGCGTGTCGGTGGAATTCCGGCCGGACCTGGCCGCGCTCGCCATTCCGTGTGTTGTGATCCTGCTGCTCATCGCGGTAGCCCTCGTCACCGAGACCAGCCGGTCACGCCGCCACGGAGTCACCGGCCTACTGCGGGTGCAGTGACCGGCTAGCGTCCCGGGCCGGGCGGCAGCTGATACGGCCCGTAGTAGGCGTGCCGGGACATCCAGGCCATGATCAAGATCCAGGTGGCCAGCGCGAACAGCAGCAACGCGAACACCAGGAACCGGCCAGCGTCCTGGTCGGCGGCCCGCTGCGGCGGTTCGCCGCGCGCGGCCCGCGGCGGGCGCGGCAGGTCGGCCATCAGGCCGTCGATCTGGCGCTGCGTCTTGGCGGCCAGCGCCAGATCGATGCGCTCCGTCAGTTCGTCGAAGGTGAGCCGGCCGGCCACGAAGTGGTCCCGCAACTGGGCCATCGTGGCGTCGCGCTCGGCGTCCCCGATCCGCAGGTCGTAGTCATAGCGGCTGGACCCGGGCAAGCGCCATCCCGGTACCACCTGGTCACGCGGCTGCCCCGCGTCGGGCTCGTTTTCTAGCATTCCGGTTCGGACGTCGTATCGCCTCGTCATCGGGTTTCCGGGTTCGCCATGCCGACTACCTGTGTTCCACGATAAATCGGCGCGGCCCGGCGCGGAACCCGGCTGAGCAGAGAATCGGTGGCGACCCCGGTCCGCTTAGATGTACGGGCCCCTCGATCCACGGCGCGGACCCCGCGGCCCCCGCGGGCTGGACCCCCGGCGCCGGCCGCCGAACCCGAACAGCCGCTTGAGGAACGCGAGCGCCGCGATGATCAGGACGATGGCCAGCGGCCGGTCCCCGCCGCCGATGCCGAACAGCGTCACCGCGCCCACCACCAGGGCCACCCACATCAGCACCAGCAGCGGCGCGAAGGCGGCGCGCCCGCATTGGCGACCGTTCCCCGTGCCGTAGTCCCAGCCGGACCGCCCCGTCGGTCCCGGCCAGGCCTGCCCCTGCCATGCGGTGTTGCCGAAACCCGCGGCCGGCGCGTCAGTGAGCGGCCGAGCGACATGCGGCAGGTCGCGCATCACGACGTTGAGATCGGCCTTGGTCTTGGCCGCGAACGTCTGGTCCAGGCGCTCGTTCAGCTCGTCCAGGGTCAGTCGGCCATCCGCGTAGTGCTCACGCAGCTGCGCAGCGATCGCCTCGCGATCGGCGTCCCCGATGCGCACGTTGTATCCCGTTGCCATCGTGCCCTCCGTAGCAAGAACCGGGGAATCCCAGGTGCCTCCACGATATATCGCGAGACATCGGACGGCAAGTTGAACGCCGCGATGCGGGGAAGCCTGAAAGCCAGCCGGTCAAAGCCTGAACGCCCGGCCCTGCGGAGCCGAACTGCCAGCCACGATGCTGTATCAGGCGCGTGGAGTTCGGCTCCGCTGCAATAGGGGGAAATAGTCCCACCCACATCGGTATGGTGAGGCGATCATGGGGGTCTCAGTCTGGCGGCAGCGGCCGCCGCAGGCTCCGCTCCGGGAGCGGGTGGCCGGCTGGCGCGCGCGTAACTGGCATCGCGCCATCGCGGCCTGGTTCGTGCTCACCCTGGTCATCATGGCCGTGCCGGTCGTGCCACCGACCGCCGCCGCGATCATCGCGGCGGGCATCCCCGTCCTGCTCGTCGCCCTGCCCTAGCTGACGCTGCCCGAGCGCTGCGCGCCTAGCGCACCGGACCCCCGTCGGCGGCGGCGAGCGCGTCGCCGACGGGGGTCCGGCGGTACAGGACGGAGCGGCCGGACCGGGCCCGGCTGATCAGGCCAGCCTCGCGCAGCACAGCCAGGTGATCGCCGATGCCGCCGAGCGACTGGCCCAGCGCCGCGACCAGCTGGGTGGTGCTGGCCGGCTCCTCCAGCGCGGTCAAGACGGCGGCACGCGTCGGGCCGAGCAGCCGGTCGAGCGCGGTGCCCGGCCGCGCCCCGCCGGAAACAGCCCGGCCGGCAGCAGCCCGGCCCACAGGAGCCCGGCCGGCAGCAGCCCGGCCAGGCTGCTCCCAGAGAGCGGCGACCCCGCGCGCCGGGTAGATCAGGGCTGGCGGCCAGGGCGGGTCCAGGCCCAGCGCGAGCTTGGGCCAGATGAACACCGACGGCACGAACAGCAGCCCGCGCCCGCTCAGGGCCTCGTCCACATCACCCGGCATCCGGCTGAGCACGATCCGGCCCTGCTCCCAGCTCAGGTCGGGATGCAGGTCTCCGAGCGCGGCGACCCAGCCCCGCGAGGCCAGCTGCCCGGCTCGGTACACCACGTCGCGCTCGAGGATGGCCCGCAGCGTGCGCCATTCCGGCTCAAGCAGCGCCTGCCAGGCAGCCGCCAGCACGTCGGCCACGTACCCGGCCACACCGTCGCCGGTCAGGATGCGCCTGATTCGCGCGTCCACGCGCGGCTGCCGTCGCAGCGCCTGGGCCACCTCGTGGTGAGCCTGCTCGGCCGGGGTCGACCGGACCTGGTCGAGCAGGTCGCCGATCGTGGTGGACACCCCCGAGGGGACCGGGGCCAGGAAGTCCGCGCCCCAGCCCGGCGGGTTGAGCGCGAGGATCACGGCGATGTCGGCCTCGCGGGTCAGCGTCCGGTACCGGTCGCGGGCGCGGACCAGCCACGGGCGCAGCACGGGCTCGCCGGGCGGGTTAGCGAGCACGCGCAGCGCGTGGGTCAGCTCCCACAGCGGCGACAGCGCGAACCGGCTCCTGGTCAGGTCCTCGTTGCCCACCTCAATCCGCAGCGCCACCGTCAAGACCTTTCGTCCGGTGACGAAAGAGTACTCCGCGGATCGCCCGCCGCGCACGCTGGCTCCATGCCCGCTACGACCCCGCAGTCCCGCCCGGCCCGGCCCGCGCCGACCCCGCCGCGCACCACCTACCGGTCGGTGTTCGCGGCTCGGGAGTTCCGGGTGCTGTTCGCCGCGATGCTGATGTACGTCCTCGGCTTCGAGTTCGAGATCCTCGGCCTGTCGGTGCTGGTCTACGCTCAGACCCGGTCCCCGTTCTGGACCGCGCTCGCCTTCAGCATGGGCTTCGCCCCGCAGGCCCTGGGCGGTGCGCTGTTCACCTCGCTGGCCGACCGGCTGCCGGCCCGGGCCGTCATCGCGGCCGGCCTGCTCACCCGGGCCGCGCCCGGGCTGGTCATCGGACTGTGGCCCGCGCTGCCCGTCCCGGTCATGCTGACCCTGGTCGCGGCGGTGGCCACGGTCGCTCCGGTGTTCGCGGCGGCCATCTCCGGCGTGCTCCCCGACGTGCTGGACGGGGACCGTTTTGTCCTCGGGCGCTCGGTGTTCAGCCTGACCGGCTCGGCGACCCAGATCCTCGGGCTGGGGATCGGCGGCGCGATCCTCGCCGCCCTGCCCGCGCGCAGGCTGCTGCTGGCCGCGGGCTTGTCGTTGCTGGCGGCCGCCGTGATCGCCCGCCTGGGCCTGCGGCCCAGAGCCGCCCGGGCCGACCGCGCGAGCACCCAGGGAGTCGTGCGCGCCACCGTCGCTGGCAACATCGCACTGCTCGCCGACCGGACCGTGCGCGGCCTGCTGCTGGTGCAGTGGCTGCCCGCCTGGTTCGTCACCGGCGCCGAGGCCCTGATCGTCCCCTACACCGGGTCGCTGGGCCAGCCGGCCAGCGCGGCCAGCCCGCTGCTCGCCGCCGTCCCGGCCGGGATGCTGCTCGGTGACGTGATCGTCGGCCGGTTCTGCCGCCCGCAGACGCGTCAGCGGCTGGCCTTCCCGCTGGCGGCGCTGATGGGTGTGCCGCTGCTCGCGTTCGCCTTCGGCCCGCCGCTGCCGGTAGCAGGAGCGGTCCTGTTCGCCTGCGGCCTCGGCTTCGCCTACGCTCTCGGCATCCAGCAGGCCTTCCTCGACAGCCTGCCGACTGAGCTGCGGGGTCAGGCCTTCGGTCTTAACTCGACCGGGGCGATGGCCGGGCAGGGCCTGTTCCCCACGGCCACCGGCGGCCTGGCGGCGGCCTTCGGCGCCGGAGTCGCGATGGCGGTGGCGGGCGCGGCCACGATTTTCGCCGCGCTGGCCCTGCGAGCCCCGCTCACCGGTCCGGCTCGCACCAATAGTGACAAACCTGCGTCGCGGTGACCGGCCTCACCCCTCCCACCCACTCGCCCGGCCTGAGGCTTCCGCCCGGCTCCGCGTCATCGTGTGTCGTTAGCTCGTTCTGAGCGAGCTAACGACACACGATCCTGCTCGCGGTCAGGCGCCCGCGTGGCGAACAGGGACAACCGTTCGTGCCGGGGCCATGATTCATTCATCTGACCAGGACCGAACACCGAAGACCGCAGGCATCCACCGCCACACCGCGGCGACGAGCGCGAAAGGGGAGGCCATGGCCAACGCCGACGACGCTCACGACGTGCTGGCCGCGCTGCGGCTGGGCTGGTCGGTCGCGGAGATGCGCGGCCGGAACCGGCCGGACGGGCCGCCCGGCGAGGTGATCGGCATGCCCGATCGCGTCGATCACCCGCTGCCGCTGAAGATTGAGCGCGGCAGGAGTGAGCTCCGCATCGAGATCCAGTCGGTCGTCGCCGAACTCGCCGAGCGATTGCACGTCGACAAGGCCCCCGACGGCACCAGCTTCACCGAGGCCCTCGGCGATAAGACCCAGCTGCTCGCGCACGCCCGCGCGATCAAGGCGGCCGACGCCCTCCAGGCGGCCCTCGGCATCCTCCAGCAGCTCGACGCCACGGACACGACCGAGTCGGCTCGCCAGGCCCTGGCGGCCGGCCTGGTCGCCCAGCAGGCCGTCGTGGCCCGGCGCCGACAGGCCCTCGCGGCCAGGCAGTTCTCGCACGCACCCGAGGCCACCGTGCAGCTGGAACAGGCCAGCTGCGCGGGCGAGGAAGCCGGGCAAGCCGCCCTGGAGCACGTCCTGGAGACCCTCCCGCAGCAAAGCCCGGAGGCCGCCGTTCAGGCCATTACCCAGCAACTGCGGGAACTTGCCGCCGCCGCCCGCCAGCCCTGGGCCGATCTGGCCGAACTGATGTGGCAATTCGACGCGCACGTCCAGGACCGGCTTGCCGCGTTCTCCCCGACCCAGTCCATCGGCTACCAGCTGGGCCGCGGCCTGGCCGATACCTATTGGGCCCTCGATATCAAACAGCAGCACGGCTCGGGCAGTTGGAGCTTCCTGCTCGGCGAGCGGCGCTGCGACGAGCTGTCTCGGCTCACCGGCCGGCTCGCCGCGTACATGGGGGAGTACACCGCGTCGGCCATCGCCGGCTCGCTCGAGGTGTGGAAGGCCGTGGTCAGCACCCCGACCTGGCTGGGCCACCCGGACCAGGCCGACGTCGCCCTATACAACCAGGTCCGCCGCTGGTACGAGCTGATCATCCTCAGGCAGGACCCCACCACGCTGATCGCCCCCGCGGCCTTCCTGAGGGACTACCGCCTGCTCGCCCGGGCCCTCAAGATCTTCTGGCCCGAGCTGGCGGCCACCATCCTCGGTTTCGCGGCGCTGGTCACCCTGCTGGTCCTGGTCAACACCGAAGGGGCCGCGGCCTGGGCGAAGACCCTGTCCGGCGTCCTGGCCGCGGTCGGCCTCTCGCTGGCCGGCCTGACCGGCACGCTGAAGAACTCGGCGCAGGCCCTGCTGAAGCGGCTGCGCCAGGATGCGTACACCGACCTGGTGGCCGTCGCCGTGCAGACCGCGCCCCCGCCGCCGAACAAATCCGCCCTGCAAAAAGCGATCAGCCGCCGCAGGCTGACCCCGGCCACGCCCAACTAAGCGCCGAACTAAGCGCCGAACTAAGCGCCGAACTAAGCGCCGAACTAAGCGCCGAACTAAGCGCCCAGCTAGGCGCTGGCTAAGGCGGGCGGCCGCCCCGGGCGGTAGCCCATCAGCGCCGCGAGCGTCAGCGCGCTGCGCGGCGCGTAGGCGCTGCGCCACAGCCCGCCGTGCGCGGCCGCGTGCGCCTCGTCCTGCCAGGGGTGCGCTTGCGCCGGGCCGCCGGTGTGCAGGTCGTGGACGAGCAGGGCCGCCATGAGCGTCTTGGTGGTGGCGGGCTCGAAGACCTGAACGCCGAACCGGGCCGCACCGACGTACGCCGCCGCCAGTGCCCGGTTCTTCAGCACCGACTTGGTGCGGGTCGGCGGGGCCACGTTCATCGACACCAAGGCACCGGAATCCCGGGCCACGGTCGCGCGCCAGCGCTGCACCCGCTTGGCCAGCGCGTAGTTCGGTCCCTGCTGCGGGATCAGGCTGTCGCAGATGCCCGGGTCGGCACCGGGCGGGTAGGCGCGGCGCAGCAACCGCCCGCCGGACAGCACACGTAGCGGCCAGCCGCCGAGCTTCGCGGCGACGGGCCGCGCGGCGTACGCGCGGGCGGCCTGGGCGACCGCGTCGGCCGGAACGGCGAACACGTCGGTCGGCGTGGCCAGGAACCCGAGCGCAACATCGGCCCGCGCGGCCTGCAGCCGCACGGTCAGCGCGTCGACGGCGCTGGACAGCAGGACGTTGGCCGCGCCGTCGGCGTAGACGTAGTTGCCCAGCACCAGCGGGCCGTCAAAACCACACAGCCAGTCGGCCACGGCCGGGATGTCATCGGTCAGATCCAGCCCGGCCCGCTGCGCGAGATCCGCGTCGCCGGCCCCGGCCACCGGGACGAGCAGCGTGCCAGCGCCGCGCCGCGCCTCGCCCAGCACCCGCTCCCAGATGGCCGGCTGCGGCAGGTCCACCCCGACCACCCGGACGCCCCAGCTCAGCAGCACCGGCAGCGGGCCTACCTCGGCACCCGCCCCGAGCACCACGATCGTCCGGCCGGGCACCGCCAGCCAGTCGGGGTGCGCCGCGACCGTCCGCACGGCCTCCGCGCACGACGGCTCGATCACCCCGTCGGCCACCCACGTGTCGAGCCGCCGCCCCAGGGCGCTGCCGCGCAGTTGCTCACCTCGGTACGGCACCGACAACTCGCGCTCGGCCACCCCGGTCCCCGGCACCGTGACCGTAACCAGCCCGCTCCCGGCCGGTGCCGAGACCAGCGCGTCGAGCCCGGCTTCCCGGCCGTCGCGGCCGATGACCCGCATCCGCTGATGCAGCGACTCCAGGCCCCCGCGGGCCACCGACACCGCGGCCTGCTTCGAGGCCAGCCCCGCCTCGATGAGCCCGCGGAAATGCGCCGGGTAGCCGGTGCGCCAGTTGGCTTCCCGCTCCGCGGCGCGGGCCGCGACGGGATCGACCAGGTTCAGCGCGTCCGCGACCACGGCCCGGCCCAGCGCCGAGGTACTACGGCGCCCGTCGGCCGCCGCCGGGAAGGCCACCCCGGCCGGCTCGCCGTCACTCTTCTCCGGCATCACGCCCGTCATCAGACCATCATCCATGCAGGTCCCGCCGCACGCACCACGGTCCGTTCGGGTAAAGATCAAATTTATGCCGAACGGGCCGTGGTGCACCCGCCCGGCCCAGGACACAGCCGTCCCGCGGTCAGGTCGTCGCCGGTGGAAGCGCCAGTTGAAGCATGGCGCCCGGGCGGCTGGGCCGGGGCACCCCGCCCCCTCTGACGGTCAGCTTCGTACCGTGTTCATTTCCGGCGAACCCCGCCCGGCCGCCCAGGCCCGGACCAGCGCCGATCATGACGCCGCCCCGGAGCAGCACATCAAGCTTGCGGCCCGAACCGGTTCACCGCGCTCTGAGCCGGCCCCCGCATACCCGGCTCAACTCCGCAGGACCTGCTTGCGGCCAGATCAGCCCACCTCAGTCGGCCCGTGTGGCAGCCTCATGCGGGCCTTGTGTGATTCATGTGGAGAGTCCGCGCTCTCAGCCTGGGTCACCTGCGCCGCCGGTCCCGGCGGATGAACAGCAGGCGCAGGCCGATCGCCACCAGCCCCGCCGCGAAAACCAGCCACGGCAGGAGAATCAGCAGGCTGGCGGCCGTCGCGTTCACCTCCCTCGCCTGTCATATCCTCGGTTCCCTCTCCTCCAGCCCCAACGACACCGCACCGCGGCGCATGGCGGGTGAAGCCACTGTGATGATCGCGTGGAGGTTGAGCCGCAGGCGGCTACGAGCCCGCCCGGCGGGAATCATGGATAGTGCCGGGCGGGCCGGCAGACAGGTGGTAAGGCAGATGACGGCGACGGTGTTGCTGGTGGAGGACGAGCGCAAGCTGCGTGAGCTGGTCCGGTCCTATCTGGAGCGGGCCGGCCTGGCCGTGCTGTCGACGAGTTCCGGTGCGGAGGCCATCACCCTCGCGTCCGGGGCCGCGCCGGATCTGGTGATCCTTGATCTCGGGCTGCCGGACGTGCCTGGCGAGACCGTCGCCCGGGAGCTGCGCGCCGCCGGATCCGTGCCGATCCTCATGCTGACCGCCAAGGCGGGCGAGGAGGACCGGATCGCGGGACTGGAACTCGGCGCCGATGACTATGTCACCAAGCCGTTCAGCCCGCGCGAGCTCGTCCTGCGGGTCCAGGCCATCCTGCGGCGTGGTGCCCCGGTCACGGCGCCGGGCCCGGTCAGCTACGGCGGCGGCATCCTGCTCATCGATACGCCGCGACGGCAGGTCTTCGTGCGTGGCGCCGCCGCTGACCTCACGCCGACTGAATGGGGCGTGCTGGGCGCGCTGGCGACCGTCCCGGGCCGGGTGTACTCACGGTTCGAGCTGATCAACCGGGTGCGAGGGTACGAGTTCGAGGGGTATGAGCGCACCATCGACTCGCACGTGAAGAACCTGCGCCGGAAGATCGAGCAGGACCCGGGCCGTCCCCAGATCGTGGAGACCGTGCTGGGCGGCGGGTACCGCCTGGGCCTGACTCGCGATGACTGACGCCGGCGGCCCGGTGCCGGTCCCCGCGTCTCGCGGCAGCACGCTGGGCCTCCGGCTGGCGCTGGCGTTCCTGTCGGTCGCGCTGGCCGCGGTAGCCCTGGTCGCCGGGCTCACCGCTGCCCTGGCCGCCGCGGACGTCTCGGCCCTGACCAACCAGCAACGCGCCGACCTGACCAGCGCGATCGCGGCCGCCGCGGCCGCCGCCTGGGACCATGCCGACAGCTGGGCCTCGGCCGACCTGTCCCCGGTGCTGGACCTGGCCACCCGGACCGGCGCCGAGGCTCAGGTCCGCAATACCGCCGGACAGGTCGTCACCACATCACCGAACTTCGCCGCGCAGGGGGCGGCCCCGGAGCAGAGCGCGCCGGTGCTGGTCGGCGGCGAGCGGGCCGGGGAGGTGGTCATCCGGTTCACCAATTCCGGGCTGGCCAGCGCGGACCGGGCCCTGCAGTCCGACCTGCTGCAGGCCATCTTCGGCGCCGCCGGGCTAGCTGCGGTCCTCGCGCTGCTCACTGGCTTGGCCATGGCCCGGCGCATCACCCGTCCGGTGGAGCGGATCATCGGGGTGACCCGGGCCATGGGACGCGGCGAACGCACCGCCCGGGTCGGCGACATCGCCGCGCCGGGCGAACTGCGCGAGCTGGCCACCGCGTTCGACCAGATGGCCGACACGCGGGACCGGCAGGACCAGCTGCGCCGTGACCTGGTCGCCGACGTCGCGCACGAGCTGCGTACCCCGGTCGCGGTCCTGCAGGCCGGCCACGAGGCCCTGCTCGACGGGATCACCGAGCCGACCCCGGACCAGCTGGCGTCGTTGCGCGATGAGGTGCTGCGGCTGGCCCGCATGGTCGGCGACCTGCAGACCCTGGCCGCCGCCGACGCCGCGGCTCTGCACCTGACCCGGCGTCCCTGCGACCTGGCCGACATCGCTGCCGCCGCGGCGGACAGCCTGGCCGGCCAGTTCGAGGCGGCCGGGATCACCCTGAACCGCGAACTCACCGCGGTCGGCATCGACGCCGACCCGCGCTGGCTGCACCAGGTCATCACGAACCTGCTCACCAACGCGCTGAAGTTCACCCCGGCGGGCGGCCGGGTCACGATCGAGGCCGGATCCGTAGACACCAAGGCCGTGCTGACCGTCACCGACACCGGAACCGGCATCCCCGCCGACGAACTGCCCCGGATTTTCGACCGGTTCTGGCGCGGCCGTCAGGCCGCGCAGCTTTCCGGCAGCGGCATCGGCCTGGCCGTGGCCGCCGAACTGGTCCGGGCGCACGACGGACAGCTAACCGCCCGCAGCCAACCCGGCGAGGGTACCGAACTGACGCTCACGCTTCCCCGCGTCTAAATCGCGGCCGGCCTGAACCGCCCGCACCGTCCGGGCCAGCGGGATCCCGGCCAGCACCGCCAGCAGCATCACCACGGCCAGCCAGCTCATCGTGCCCGCCAGAGCGTGCCCGGAGACCGCGGAGGCGGCTGCGCCCCGGCCCGCGTCCAAGGTCAGGAACAGGCTGCCGAACGTCGCCACCCCCACCGCCTGTCCGAGCTGGATGGTCGTGGTCAGCAGGCCGCTCGCGTCCGCTGCCTGCCGCCTCGGCACCCGGACCAGCGCGTGCGTGACCAGCGGGCTGAACCCCAGCGCCAGCGCCACCCCGGTGACGACCATCGCCACCTGCAGCGACACCCCGCCTTGACCGCCCGAGCGCAGGACGGACGCCACGGCCAGGTAGCCGCCCACCGCGACCAGGCAGCCCGCCGGGGCCAATAGGTGATGCCAGGAGGACGGCAGCCGCCGCCAGCAGTATCCGCACACCCCGAACGCGAGCGCGCACGGCGCGAAGGTAAGGCCCGCGCGCAGCGCGCTGTCGCCCAGTCCGGCCTGCAGGTGCAGCGCGAAGCTGAACAGGAAGCCGCCGTAGGTGATCATCAGCACGGCCACCGCGGCCAGGCCCGGCACCAGGCCGGGCGAGCGCAACACCGCGAGGTTCAGCAGCGGATCGCCGCCCCGGTCCGCGATCCGCCGTTCTACCGCCACGAACAGCGCGGACAGCGCGAGCCCGAGGGCGATGCACCCGAATACCCAGGCCGGCCAGTTCTCCTGATGGCCCAGCATCAGCGGCAGCACGACGAGGAACACCGCGGGCACCGCTATGGCCAGCCCCATGAGATCGAGCCGCCGGCCCGCCGGCCCGCGACCTGGCTGATCCCGCGGCACCACGCGCGGCACCAGGGCCAGCACGGCCAGCCCGATCGGTACGTTGACCAGGAATACCGGCCGCCACGCCTCGCCGAACAGGTTCGCGGTCACCAGCACACCGCCGATCACCTGGCCGGCCACGAACCCGGAGGACAGCACGGCCGTGTACGCGCTCAGCGCCCGCGCCCGGGCCGCCCCGTCGAACCGCACCTGGATGGCGCTCATAATCTGCGGCACCATCGCCGCCGCCCCGGCCCCCTGGACGAACCTGGCCGCGATCAGCACCCCCACGCTGGGCGCGATCCCGCAGATCAGCGAGGCCACGGTAAACAAGGCGACCCCGGCCAGGAACATCCGCCGGCGCCCGTACAGGTCACCCATCCGCGCGCCGGTGATCAGCAGCATCGCGTAGCTCACCGTGTAGCCGGCGACCACGAGCTGAAGCTCAGCTCCCGACGCGTGCAGCGACCGCCCGATCGTGGGCATCGCGACGTTGACGATCGTGACGTCTAGCAGCGCCATGAACTGCCCGGCCAGCAGTACGATCAGCATCAGCCAGCGCCCCGGCACGGCGGTGGCCGGATCCCGTATCAGTGGATCGGTCGTGGTGGTCATGACTCCAGCCTGCGCCCGCGCCCGCCACCATACTGAGAGCCTGCTGATCCTGGTGTTACCACTACCCGGCTATCTCTGAGGGGGGTCGCAGCCCTCGGCTGCCTGGACGGTGCCGCTAGAGTCGGCA
>Ga0306924_10004434_pt1 | contig 13709 bp, 9 predicted proteins | sample sta12Can44000111_FD_203756 | JGI IMG/M metagenome (GOLD analysis project Ga0306924, IMG submission 203756) | Lab enrichment of tropical soil microbial communities from Luquillo Experimental Forest, Puerto Rico - statanox.12C.anox.44.000.111 (v2)... | ecosystem: Environmental > Terrestrial > Soil... | reverse complement strand
CCTTCAAGGCCGGCATATCGTTCGGCAAGGACGACATGGTGGTGCCGACCAGCAAGTGGAAGATCATCGATGAGACCCGCGCGCAGGCCAAAGAGTTCGAGCAGCAGTACAACGATGGCCTGATTACGCAGGGCGAGAAATACAACAAGGTGGTCGATGCCTGGTCGAAGGCGACCGATCGAATTGCCGACGAGATGATGGGTCAGATCTCGTCGGTAGAGCGGGTGGAGCGCGGCCGCTCCGCGGAGGTCAACTCGATCTACATGATGGCGCATTCCGGTGCGCGCGGCTCGCCCGCGCAGATGCGCCAGCTCGCCGGCATGCGCGGCCTGATGGCGAAACCCTCGGGCGAGATCATCGAAAGCCCGATTATCAGCAATTTCAAGGAAGGGCTCTCGGTGCTTGAATACTTCAATTCGACGCACGGCGCCCGCAAGGGGCTCGCCGACACCGCGCTCAAGACCGCGAACTCCGGTTACCTCACGCGCCGCCTGGTGGACGTGGCGCAGGACTGCATCATCACAAGCGAGGACTGCGGAACTTCGTCGGGGATCAAGGTGCGGGCGATCATCGATGCCGGTACCGTGGTGGCATCCCTGGAGAGCCGCATTCTCGGTCGCACCACGGCCGAGGACGTGCGCGATCCGTCCTCGCACAAGGTGATCATCAAGGCCGGCACCTTGCTCGAGGAGCCGCAGGTCGATGCGATCCGTGCCGCCGGCGTGCAGGAGTTGCGCATCCGATCGGTGCTCACCTGCGAGACTGCCTCCGGCGTATGCGCGAAATGCTACGGACGCGATCTTGCCCGCGGGACTCCGGTCAATATGGGCGAGGCGGTGGGCGTGATCGCCGCCCAGTCAATCGGCGAGCCGGGCACCCAGCTGACCATGCGCACATTCCATATCGGGGGCGCCGCGCAGATTTCGGAGCAATCGTTCATCGAGTCGAACTTCGACGGTAAGATCAAGATCAAGAACAAGGGGATCGTCAAGAACTCCGATGGGCAGACCGTTGCGATGGTGCGCAACATGATCGTTGGCGTGCTCGACCCCGACGGGACCGAGCGGGCCGCTCACCGGATCCAGTATGGCGCGCGGCTTCTGGTCGATGACGGCGATACCATCAGGCGCGGCCAGCGCATCGCGGAGTGGGATCCGTACACGCGGCCGATACTCACGGAAGTGGAGGGGGTGATCGGCTTCGAGGATCTGGTCGAGGGTCAATCGATGTCCGAGACGCTCGACGAGTCGACCGGCATCGCCAAGCGCGTGGTGACCGACTGGCGCACTCACCGCGGCGTGGACCTGCGACCGGCCATCGTGATCAAGGACAAGCACAACAAGATCCTGAAGCTCGCCCGCGGCGGAGAGGCGCGCTACCAGCTGGCGGTCGATGCCATCATCTCGGTCGATCCCGGCGCGCAGGTGAAAGCGGGCGATGTCATCGCGCGCATTCCGACGGAGAGCGCGAAAACCCGCGACATTACCGGCGGCTTGCCGCGGGTTGCTGAGCTGTTCGAGGCGCGCCGGCCGAAGGAAGCCGCGATCATCGCCGAAACGTCCGGCACCATTCGCTTTGGACGCGATTACAAGGCAAAGCGCCGGATCATCATCGAGCCGGGCAGCAAGGATGAGGAGCCGCGAGAATATCTGGTTCCCAAGGGCAAGCACATTCACCTGCAGGATGGTGACGTGATCGAGAAGGGTGACGCCATTGTCGAGGGCAATCCGGCGCCGCACGACATTTTGGCGATCAAGGGCGTCGAGGAGCTCGCTGCTTATCTCGTCAACGAGATACAGGATGTTTATCGGTTGCAGGGCGTTTCGATCAACGACAAGCACATCGAGGTGATCGTGCGGCAAATGCTGCAAAAGATTGAGATTGACGACGTGGGCGAGACCGACCTCATCCAGGGCGAGCAGATCGACAAGATCGAGCTTGACGAGGTCAATGCGCGCGCGCGGGAGGAGGGGCGCAAGGAGGCGATGGGCCATCCCGTTCTGCTCGGCATCACAAAGGCATCACTGCAGACGCGTTCGTTCATCTCGGCGGCGTCGTTCCAGGAGACGACGCGCGTGCTCACCGAGGCTGCCGTCAACGGCAAGGTCGACACGCTGGAAGGCCTCAAGGAGAACGTGATCGTCGGCCGGCTGATCCCGGCCGGGACCGGCGCCATGATGAATGCGCTGCGCGAGGTGGCGGGCAAGCGTGACACCCTCATTCTCGAGGAGCGCGAAAAGGAGGCCGCCGCAAAGGCTGCTGCGGCGGAAGCACTGGAGCCGGCGCAATTGCCTGCGGCGGAATGAAGCATCAGCGTCCTCGATTCTAAACGAAATGACAGGGCCGCCGGCTGTCCGGCGGCCCTGGTTCTTCGTCCCGGCGGTTTTTGAGGAGTGCCCCAGTAATCAGGGTCGGCCGCAGAGAAGAATTTTAACGCAATTCCAAGAGAATGCGCGGTCCGGACGGATCGCGTACGATTTCTGGCAATAGTTGCCGAAGTGTCGCACCCTGCCCGGATCATAGCGACTATAATCGCGCCCGGAAGGAACCAGGCTCCGCAAAAAGCCATTTTGTACCGGTGGTTTACACCGAGGAGTCGGCTGTCTTTCACGCGAGCCTCCGCACGGTCATGGAAGCTGTCCTCGTCAAGATGTTTGCCACTGCGCTTGCGCTCAGTCAGGTGACGACGGCGCCGGAGGCGGTTGCAACCCGGTTTGATCGTATCGCGGATCAGCCGGCTGTGACGCAGCTCCTGCGCGCGGGCTGCACCCATATGCGCAAAGCCTTCGACATCGAGGACATCAATCTCGATGACCTGATCGCGACCGCCATGGACGATCCGCAGGCGATCGCCGGCGAGAGCAAGGTCTTCCACGGCATCAATTTTGCCGATCTCGCGATCGCCTACCGCCAGTTCTGCAAGAACGAGACGGTCGCCCAGCCCGCCGTCGATCTCGCCGACGTCATCGATTTCTACAACAAGGCGCTCACCGATCTGCCCGACCACAACCGGCTCAAGGGCCTCAAGCTGCCGGGCGCCAGCGTGGTGCTCGACCGCAAGGGCGAGCGCTTTGCCGAGGTGTTCGAGGAAAACCAGCGCCGGGTCTGGGTGGCGCTGTCCGACATTCCCGAGCAGGTGCGCAACGCATTCCTGGCGGCGGAGGACAAGCGCTTCTACCAGCACCACGGCATCGACGAGCGCGGGATCATCCGCGCCTTCATCGACAATCTCGCGCATTCCGGCCGTCCCGCGGGCGGCTCGACCATCACCCAGCAGCTGGTGAAGAACCTTTTGGTGGGCGAGGACCTCACCTACGAGCGCAAGATCCGCGAGATGGTGGTGGCGTCGCGGGTGGAGCACGCGCTGAGCAAGGCGGAGATTCTCGAGCTCTACCTCAACTCGGTCTATCTCGGGCGCAGCTCCTGGGGCATCGAGCTTGCGGCGCGCAGCTATTTTGGCAAGCCGGCGAAGGAACTCACGCTGGAAGAAGGCGCGCTGCTCGCCGGGCTCACCAAGGGCCCGAACTTCTACTCTCCCGACCGTCATCCCGGTCGCGCGCAGGAGCGGCTTGCCTATGTGCTCAGCCGTCTGCACGAGGACGGGGTCATTCCCGGCGGCGAGCAGGCGAGCCGGGGACTGCCGGCTTTGCCCACGATGGTCGCCTACGAACGCCCGCACCGGGACATCGGCTTCCATTTCGTGGACCAGGTGGCACGCGAGGCGAAGTCGGTTGCCGGCATCGACGCGATCACGGCTAATTCCTACACCGTGCGTTCCACCATCAATCTGCCGCTGCAGCGCGCTGTGGAGGAGGCCCTGCAGGAGGGGTTATGGCGCTTCGAGCGCAACGCGGGTCGCCTGCAACTCCGCGGCCCGGAGGTGAGTCTCGCCAAGGCGGTGGCGAAGATCGAGGCGGCGCGCAAGGTGCCGGACAGGAAGACCGCCTGGCAGCAGGCGCTCGCGAACGCTCGGCTGCCGCTCTACGACGTGCACTGGACCTCGGCAGTGGTGGTGGAAAAGCCGTCCGGCAAAAAGGGTGAGAGCTGGAAGGTGGGGCTCGCTGACGGGCGCATCGTGCCGCTTTCCCTTGACGGCTCCGCGCAGAAGAAGCTCGCGCTCTACGACGTGGTGTTTGTGAACCTCAGCGAAGGCGGTGGCAAAGGCAAGGGCGGCGGCGCACGAGCGGAGCTGCGCGTGCGTCCGACCGTGCAAGGCTCGATCGTGGTCCTGGAGAACAAGAGCGGGCGCATCCTCGCCATGGCGGGAGGCTTCTCCTATCCGCTGAGCCAGCTCAACCGGGTGACGCAGGCGGTGCGCCAGCCGGGGTCCGCCATCAAGCCGCTGAGCTATCTGGCGGCGCTCGGCCGCGGGCTCCAGCCCAACACGCTGATCGCCGACGAGCCGATCACGCTGCCGCCCATCGGCACCGGCCGCGTCCGCGAGCAGGACTATTGGACCCCGAAAAATTACGATGGCGGCGCCGGGGGTGTCGTTACCTTGCGGCGCGCGCTCGAGAACTCGCGCAACCTGGCAACGGTGCATCTGCTCGAGGGCGGCATCGAGGACAGTCCGGAGGAGAGTCTCGACCGGCTATGCCGGCTGGCGATGGAAGCCCAGATCTATCATGAATGCGTACGCTATTATCCGTTCGTGCTGGGGGCGCAGCCGGTACGGCAGGTGGATCTTGCAGCTTTTTATGCGGCCATCGCAAATGAAGGCATGCGACCGCAGCCCTATGTCATCGATTCGATCGAGCGGAATGGTCTCATCGTGTACCGTCACGACACGAAATCATCCGCCATGATCGGGTCGGTCGACCGCGCCGCGTTTTATCAGCTCAAGACCATGATGCAGGGCGTGCTGGCGCGCGGCACTGCGCGCTCGATTGCCAACCTCTCGCCGTACGTTGCCGGCAAGACCGGCACCTCCGACAACGAGAACGATGCCTGGTTCGTGGGCATCACCAATGACGTGACTGTTGCGGTGTGGCTCGGCTATGACAATTCCGACGGCAAGCGCCGTACGCTCGGCGGCGGCGCGACCGGCGGTCACGTTGCGGTGCCAATCTTCGAGCCGGTAATGCAGGCGGTGTGGGCGCATGTCGCGCCAAAAGCTGCGCTTGCTCCGCCTTCCCCCGAGGCCAGGCGCTCGCTTGCCTGCCGATCGGTCGATCTCGATTCCGGTGAGATGCAGGCACGCGCGGTGCGGCCGGTCAGCGAATGCTTCCGCATCGATTCCAGCGGCCAGATCGTCGACACGCAATACCGACTCGTCTCGCGCGAAGAGGCCTATTACGGGCGCGATCCCGGCGGCTTCTACGGTATCGGCCCAAACCCCAATCCGTTCGGCTGGAACGGTTATTACGATCAAAGGCAAGGGTCGTATCCCGGATACTACGATAACTACGGACGTTACGTTCCACGCGAAGCGTCGCGTCCGCAGCCGCCGGCTTACCAGCAACGAGCCGCGCCGCAGTACCAACCCTTCCCCTTCTTCAATTGGGGCAATCGGTGGCGGTACAATTGAAACAGGGAATTGACGTGCGCAGCCTCCCGACGCCAATCGGCCTTCTCGTCGCGTTTTTTGCATTGGCTGCCGCCAGTGCGCAGGTGCCGCCACCGGAGTTCCAGCTGGAGGAGATCACGACGCCAACGGGCTTTTCCGTTGAGCGGCTCAAGCCAAAAACCATCGCCTTTACCGATCGTCCCAGCGATGAGCTGATCGATCCGGACGCCGGGCTTATTCGCTTCGAGGATTGGGCGCAGGCCCGTCCCATCGAGAAGCAATTCCTCACTCCATTTCCAAGCTATGTCGAGCCCATGGTCGAGAGCATGGTCGACGGCGTGCGCAAGCGGCAAAGGGAAAAGCTGCACATGTACGTGGCCGAGGCGCGGTTTACCCTCGGACGTGCGCCCGATTCGATTGACCTTGCAAGTTTCGTGACGCTTCCTTTCATCCAACGCACCGACCCCTCCATCAAGCACCAGCTGATCACGTCGGCGGAGGCGATATCTCCCAAGGATCCACGCGCCGTGCACAACCAGCACCCCCTTCGACGCTGGTGCGAAACGAGGCCGGTCACGATCTGCGTGCGCTCGCGTTATCAGTTTGAAGGCAAGCTGCCGCTTGGCATCACGATCGCAAACAAGCTAAGGGACAGCTCGAAGAAGGCAATCGCCGATCACCTCGAATTCGAGAGCGAGCTGACGCTGCGGCCCCCGGCGGAGGTGAGCGAGCTCGGCCTTGCCGGCTTGACCGGGCTCGATACACCGTCGATCGGCGCTCTCGAGCAGAATATCTATTACGTGAATCAGGTGATGCAGTTTGGCAAGCTGCTTGCCGTTTTCCAGCGCCATCCGACCGATGCCAATCAGACGATCGTCTCCGTCTACATGGCGCTGGCGGTCGAGACGAACATCTTTCTGAAGAAGAAGGAGTTCAGCAAGGTGCCGGTTTTGCGAAATCTTGTCCCGGCGCAGGTGCTGGCGGGCAAAAGCTCGTTCAATACCGGCAATTCGATCAGCGCCGGGCTGCCGGTTTATGCGCGCAATCAGGTCAAGACGATTGCGGCCATCCTCGACAGCAAGTAGTCCCGCGCTCGCCATTGGACGGAGGAATGCTCAACGAGCGCCGCTCTCGGGCGGCGCGCGGTTGTTTGGCATTGCGTCAAGCGATACAATTTTCTTGGGCGGCTCCAATTGCGGCGCGGCCGATTTTCCGCACTCGACCGGGAGGTGCAGAGATGGGCGTTCTGATCGACGGAGAGTGGCGCGACGAGGAACTTCCCCAGGAACTCGGCCAAACCGGCGAGTTCCGCCGAGCGGACAGTCGATTCCGCGACCGCATTACCGCCGACGGCTCATCCGGTTTCAGGGCGGAAGCTGGAAGGTATCACCTCTACGTCGCGCATGGCTGCCCATGGGCTCATCGCACGCTGATTTTTCGCGTCTTGAAAAACCTTGAGAGCGCCGTATCGGTCGCCTATGCGGTTCCGGGTCTCAAGACGCAGGGCTGGACCTACACAAGCGATCCCGCGTTTCCCGATTGCACCCCCGATACGGTCAATCGCTTTGAGCATCTCTATCAGGCATATGTTGCGGCTGACCCGCATTACACCGGAAAGGTCACGGTGCCGACCCTGTGGGACAAGAAGACCAGGCGAATCGTCAATAACGAGTCCTCCGAAATCATTCGAATGCTGAACCACGAATTCAAAGGTATTGCCAATGAGGTCGACTTCTACCCCACGCCGCTGCGGTCGGAGATCGATCGGATCAACGATTTTGTTTATACCAACGTGAACAACGGCGTGTATCGCTGTGGCTTTGCGCGTTCGCAGGAGGCATACGATGCCGCTTATGAAGGGTTGTTTGGCGCTCTCGACGAGCTTGAGGCCCGCCTCGGGCGCCAGCGCTATCTTGTCGGGCGACAGCTGACGGAGGCCGACTGGCGGCTGTTTCCCACGCTGGTGCGCTTCGACGTGGCCTATTTCTCGCTTTTCAAATGCAACCGGCAGCGCATCGCGGATTACCCCAATCTGTCGAACTACATGCGTGAGCTTTACCAGGTGCCCGGGATCGCGACGACAGTAAAGGCGCGCTACTACGTCATCAACTACTGGTCGATCAGGCGGGTCAATCCGACGGGCATCATTCCGAGGGGAACTCCGGTGGATTACGGGCAGCCGCATGACCGCGCGCGCCTCGCGGCGTGACCTATGCCGGATCGGCCAGGAGCCTCGTCTGCTTCCGGCCTTTGCCTTGACTTCGTCCCAACGCGCCGATACATACCCTCCACTTTTTCGGCAGGCGGTGAGCTTCGCTTGCTCGGAACGGCGTGCCCGGAACCGCTAAGTCATTGAGATTGCTCTTGATCTCACGGCGGTGGACTGGCCTCACGAGCCTCGAGGAATGAAGCTCAGACGCTGCCTCTGACGCAAGGTCAGATCGAAGCAAGTGACCGCTTCGCAGCGCGGCGCGGTCGTCTGTGAGCGGGTGAGCGCCGAACGCATCCGGGCGGAAGGCGCTCGTCCGTTTTGCGCGTTGGGAGACCGGCCCGTTCCTTTGCGCCCTTGGATCCGGCGAAGCCAAGGAGCGGGAAATGAGAAAGCAAGCAGGCGATGCCGACCATCAACCAGCTCATCCGCAAACCGCGGGTCGCGCAGCACGCGAAGAAGAAAGTGCCCGCCCTGCAACAGTGCCCGCAGAAGCGGGGTGTTTGTACTCGCGTTTATACCACGACGCCGAAGAAGCCGAACTCGGCATTGCGCAAGGTCGCGAAGGTTCGGCTGACCAATGGTTTCGAAGTGATAGGGTATATTCCTGGCGAGGGCCACAATCTGCAGGAGCACTCCGTGGTGATGATCCGCGGCGGTCGTGTCAAGGACCTGCCCGGTGTGCGCTACCATATCCTGCGCGGCGTCCTCGATACGCAAGGCGTGAAGAACCGCAAGCAGAGGCGCTCCAAGTACGGAGCAAAACGACCCAAGTGATTGGGTCGTTTTCCGTAGACCGGCCGGCAATCCCCGAGAGCGAGGCCAAGCCCCTAATCCCGACGAACGAAAGAAAGCGCCACAGGACGATCCGATGTCCCGCCGTCACAGTGCCGACAAACGAGAGATCAATCCCGACCCCAAATATGGGAACCTGGTCGTCTCGAAATTCATGAATTCGATCATGCGCGCCGGCAAGAAATCGGTGGCCGAGAGCATCGTCTACGGCGCGTTCGACATGATCGAGGGCAAAACCAAGCAGAATCCGATCGCGGTCTTCGAGCAGGCACTCGACAACGTCATGCCGTCGATCGAAGTGCGATCGCGCCGCGTCGGGGGAGCCACCTATCAAGTTCCGGTGGAGGTGCGCGCGACGCGCCGGCAGGCGCTTGGCATCCGCTGGATCATCTCAGCCGCGCGCGACCGTAATGAGAAGACAATGACCGAGCGGCTTTCGGCCGAGTTGCTCGATGCCTCCAACAGCCGGGGAAACGCCGTCAAGAAGCGCGAGGACACGCACCGGATGGCCGAGGCCAATCGGGCGTTTTCGCATTATCGCTGGTGACGGCCCGCGCAGAGATCGAGGACTCGCATGCCCCGCAGCCACCCCATCGAGGACTACCGAAACTTCGGCATCATGGCGCACATCGATGCCGGCAAGACGACGACGACCGAGCGGATCCTCTATTACACCGGCAAGAGCCACAAGATCGGCGAGGTACATGACGGCGCCGCGACCATGGACTTCATGGAGCAGGAGCAGGAGCGCGGTATCACCATTACGTCAGCCGCCACGACCGCGATCTGGAATAACAAGCGACTTAATATCATCGACACCCCGGGGCACGTCGACTTCACCATCGAGGTGGAACGCAGCTTGCGCGTGCTCGACGGCGCGGTCTGTGTGCTCGACAGCAATCAGGGGGTTGAGCCGCAGACCGAAACGGTCTGGCGTCAGGGCGACAAGTACAAGGTCCCGCGCATCGTCTTCTGCAACAAGATGGATAAGATCGGGGCTGATTTCTTTCAATGCCTCAAGGACATTTCCGATCGTCTCGGGGCCAAGCCGGTCGCGATACAGCTTCCGATCGGTGCCGAGCAGCAGTTCAAGGGCATCGTCGATCTGGTGCGCATGAAGGGCGTGGTGTGGGACGACGAATCGCTCGGCGCCAAGTACCACGATGTCGAGATCCCGCCCGACCTGGTCGAGCGGGCCAGAGAATATCGCGAAAAGATGGTCGAAGCCGCCGTCGAGCTCGATGATGACGCCATGACCGCCTATCTCGAAGGCAAAGAGCCGGATGAAGCAACCCTCAAGCGCCTGATCCGCAAGGCGGTACTGAGCGCGGCATTCTTTCCGGTTCTTGCCGGGTCAGCCTTCAAGAACAAGGGCGTGCAACCACTGCTCGACGCCGTCGTGGATTATCTGCCGTCACCTCTCGACGTGCCGCCGATCAAGGGCATCGACAGCAAAGGCAATGAAGTGGTGCGCAGGGCGTCCGACAGCGAACCGCTGGCGATGCTTGCCTTCAAGATCATGGACGACCCGTTCGTCGGCACTATCACATTTTGTCGAATCTATTCGGGCCGGCTGGAGAGCGGCACCGGCGTGCTCAATTCCACGAAGGAGCGTCGCGAGCGGATTGGTCGGATGCTGTTGATGCACGCTAACAATCGCGAGGACATCAAGGAGGCTTACGCCGGCGATATCGTGGCGCTGGCGGGTCTCAAGGATGTGCGAACCGGGGATACGCTGTGTGATGCGCAAAAGCCGGTGATTCTGGAAAAGATGGAATTCCCGGAACCCGTGATCGAGATCGCGATCGAGCCGAAGTCAAAGGCGGACCAGGAGAAACTGGGGGTCGCCTTGGCCAAGCTGGTGGCCGAGGACCCCTCGTTTCGTGTCACCACCGATCAGGAATCCGGTCAAACCATCCTCAAGGGGATGGGCGAGCTTCACCTCGACATCAAGGTCGACATTTTGAAGCGCACCTACAAGGTCGAGGCCAATATCGGCGCGCCACAGGTCGCCTATCGCGAGAAGCTTTCCAAGTCGGTGATCGTCGATCATACCCACAAGAAGCAGACCGGCGGTTCCGGGCAGTTCGCTCGCGTCAAGATCATCGCCGCGCCGCTGCCGCCGGCGGCGGGCTTCGAGTTCGTGAATGAGGTTGTCGGCGGTACGGTGCCGAAGGAATACACCCCGGGCGTCGAAAAGGGCCTCGAATCCGTGCTCGGCTCCGGCGTGCTGGCCGGATTTCCGGTGGTCGATCTCAAGGTCACGCTGGTCGACGGTGCCTATCACGATGTCGATTCATCGGCGCTGGCCTTTGAAATCTGCGCGCGGGCGGCGTTGCGCGAGGCGCTCCAGAAGGGCTCACCGGTGCTGCTCGAGCCGGTCATGAAAGTCGAGGTGGTGACGCCGGAGGAGTATACCGGTTCTGTCATCGGCGACCTCAATTCGCGGCGCGGACAGATTCAAGGCCAGGACATGCGCGGGAATGCCAATGTCGTAAACGCCATGGTGCCGCTCGCCAACATGTTCGGCTATGTGAGCAACCTGCGCTCCATGTCGCAGGGACGCGCCACTTTCACCATGCAATTCGACCATTACGAGCAGGTTCCCTCGGCAGTGGCTGCCGAGATCCAGGCGAAGTTCGCCTGACCCCAGGCGACGCAAAGCTCAAGAGAGAGGACCGAAACGGAGAGTCCGATGGCCAAACAGAAATTCGAACGTACGAAGCCGCACTGCAATGTCGGGACCATTGGTCACGTGGACCATGGCAAGACGACACTAACTGCGGCGATGACGAAAGTGTCGTCGGCCAAAGGATGGACGCCGAACTTCGTCTCCTATGATCAGGTGGCAAAGGCGTCCGAAAGCCAGGGACGCCGTGACCCCAGCAAGATTCTGACCATCGCGACCAGCCATGTCGAATACGCCACGGAGAAGCGCCATTACGCGCACGTCGACTGCCCGGGTCACGCCGACTACGTCAAGAACATGATCACGGGCGCAGCACAGATGGACGGCGCAATCCTGGTCGTGTCGGCGGCGGACGGTCCGATGCCGCAGACGCGCGAGCACATCCTGCTCGCCCGCCAGGTGGGCGTTCCCTACATCGTGGTATTCCTCAACAAGGTGGACGTGGTCGATGATCCGGAGCTGCTCGACCTGGTCGAGCTCGAAGTGCGCGAGCTTTTGACAAAATATCAGTTTCCCGGCGACAAGGCGCCGGTCATTCGCGGCGCCGCAATCAAGGCACTCAACGGCGAAAAGGGTGAGTTCGCGGACGAGGCGATCCTCAAGCTTTACGAGGCGCTCGACACGTTCGTGCCCCTGCCGGAGCGACCGATCGACCAGCCGTTTCTGATGCCGATCGAGGACGTGTTCTCGATCTCCGGCCGCGGAACGGTTGTCACCGGCCGCATCGAGCGCGGCAAGATCAAGGTGGGCGAGGAAGTGGAGATCGTCGGGCTGCGTGATACGCAGAAGTCGGTGGTCACCGGAGTTGAGATGTTCCGCAAGCTCCTGGACGAGGGCGTAGCGGGAGACAACGTGGGCTGCCTGTTGCGCGGCATCGACAAGGACGCAGTCGAGCGCGGCCAGGTTCTCTGCAAACCCGGCTCCGTGAAGCCGCACAAGAAATTCAAGGCGGAAGCCTACATCCTGACGAAGGAAGAGGGCGGTCGGCACACGCCGTTCTTCAACAACTATCGGCCGCAGTTCTATTTCCGGACCACCGATGTGACCGGACAATGCACGTTGCCGGCCGGCACCGAGATGATCATGCCCGGCGACAACGCGACCATGGACGTGGAGCTGATTACTCCGATCGCGATGGAGGAAAAGCAGCGCTTCGCCATTCGCGAGGGCGGAAAGACGGTCGGTGCGGGCGTGGTAGTTTCGATCACCGAATGACAGAGGGCAGACGACAGCGCAGGAAGGGCAGATGTAGCACGCAGATGCAAGCAGGAGCGGACCGCTCCGTTCTCTGTCGTCTGCCGCTGTCGTCTGAATCAGCATGAACGGTCAGAATATCCGCATCCGACTCAAGGCGTTCGATCATCGCATTCTCGATGCGTCGACGCGCGAGATTGTGGCCACGGCCAAGCGGACGGGGGCGCAGGTCCGCGGCCCGATACCGCTGCCAACCAGGATCGAGAAGTTCACGGTCAACCGTTCACCGCATGTCGACAAGAAGAGCCGAGAGCAGTTCGAGATGCGCACGCACAAACGCCTGCTCGACATCGTCGACCCTACGCCGCAGACCGTAGATGCGCTGATGAAGCTCGATCTCGCAGCCGGCGTCGATGTCGAGATCAAGCTTTGAGACCGCGCGAAACGCGACTGGAATTACAGGACTTCTAACCATGCGCTCCGGAGCGATCGCCCAGAAGGTCGGCATGACCCGCATTTTCACGGAGGCCGGCGAGCATGTGCCGGTGACGGTGCTGCGGCTCGCGAACTGCCAGGTCGTCGCGCATCGCAGCACGGACAAGAATGGCTACGTCGCGCTGCAACTCGGCTCGGGCACCCGCAAGCCCGGCACGATGACCAAGGCGGAGCGCGGCCATTTCGCGACCGCGCAGGTCGAGCCCAAGCGGAAGCTGGCCGAGTTCCGCGTGCAGGAAAGCGATCTTATCCCGATCGGCGCCGAGATCACTGCCGATCATTTCGCGGTCGGTCAGTTCGTCGATGTGACCGGAATTTCCATCGGCAAGGGCTTTGCGGGGCCCATGAAGCGCTGGAATTTCGGCGGCCTGCGCGCCTCGCACGGCGTATCGATATCGCATCGCTCGCATGGATCGACCGGCGGCCGTCAGGATCCGGGCAAAACCTTCAAGAACAAGAAAATGGCGGGTCACCTGGGCGTCGAGCGCGTTACGACGCTCAACCTGAAAGTCGTGCAGACCGATGTCGAGCGCGGCCTGATTCTGGTTGAAGGTGCGGTGCCGGGACACAAGGGTGGCTGGATCACGCTGCGCGACGCCGTGAAGAAGAAGCTGCCGGACGGCGTTGCCAGGCCTGGAAAATTTCGCCTGCCAACGAGCGCGGCGGTGACGCAGACGGCAGAGCCGGACAGTTCGGAAGCCGCAGCGACAGCCGATAAGGACGGCGCCTGACATGGAGCTCAAGATCACGACCCTCGACGGCACGGCGGCGGGTACGGTCGATCTGCCGGACTTCATCTTCGGGCTCGAGCCGCGGCCGGA
>Ga0306924_10004433_pt1 | contig 13711 bp, 11 predicted proteins | sample sta12Can44000111_FD_203756 | JGI IMG/M metagenome (GOLD analysis project Ga0306924, IMG submission 203756) | Lab enrichment of tropical soil microbial communities from Luquillo Experimental Forest, Puerto Rico - statanox.12C.anox.44.000.111 (v2)... | ecosystem: Environmental > Terrestrial >... | reverse complement strand
CCCATGGCGGGTGGCCCGAGCACCGTGGCCCTGGTGACCGCCGCCTCCGGTGCGGGCGCCTTTGCCTTCCTCGCCGGCGGGTACAAGCGCGCGCCGGAGATGGCGGCCGAGATGCGCGCCGTCCGAGACGCGGGCATGCAGACCTTCGGGGTGAACGTCTTCGTGCCGGGACCGCCGACCGCGGACGCCGGGCGGCTGCTGGAGTACGTCGCCTCGCTCGAAGCCGAGGCGGCAGCCGTGGGGGGAACGCTCGGCGTGCCCAGCTGGGACGACGACGACTACGCAGCCAAGGTCGAGGTCCTGCTGGCGCAGCCACCGGCGGCGGTCAGCTTCACGTTCGGCCTGCCCGACCCGAGCGTCGTCGGCGCGCTGCAGGCCGCGGGCACGCTCGTGCTTTTCACCGTGACCACGCCGGAGGAGGCGGCGTCGGCGCTCCGCCTCGGCCCCGACGCCCTCTGCCTGCAGGGCGCGGAGGCGGGGGCGCATCGGGGCAGCCTGGACAACGAGGACCATGCCGACGCAGACCGCTCCGTCCGTTCGCTGCTGGCCGCGGTCCGGCGCCGCACCCTCGCGCCGCTCGTGGCGGCCGGCGGGGTCGGCGGTCCCGAGGACGTGCGCGACCTGCTGCGCCGAGGCGCCACCATGGTGCTCGCGGGAACGGCGTTCCTGCGCAGCGACGAGAGCGGCGCCGCGCCGGTCGTGAAGGATGCGCTCGCGTCCGCGCACTTCGCCGCGTCCGGCACCGTGGTCACCCGCGCCTTCAGCGGGCGACGCGCCCGCTCGCTCGTCAACGCGATGACGCGTGGCCACGCCGAGGCGCCCGCGGCCTATCCGGAGGTCAACAACGCCACGCGACCGCTGCGGGCGGCGGCCGTGCGGGCCGGCGACGCCGAGCACATGAGCCTCTACGCCGGGACCGCGTTCGCGCGGGCCGAGGCGAGGCCGGCGGCCGAGATCGTCGAGCGGCTGGTGTCAGGATTGTCGTGATGTCCAGCCGGCGCGAGACCCTGACCATTGAGTTCCTGCCACCCGACTACGACCGCACGGCTGCCCAACTCGACCGCCTGCGCGACGCCGGAAGTGGATGGATCAACCTCTTGCCCGGGGTGCCCGAGGGTGCCGTCGACGTCGACCCGCCCACGGGGCTGTTCGCGTTCTTCGGGAACCGGCAGCCGCCGGTCACGATGGCCACGGTGATGCCGGCGCGCGCGGAGAAACGGTCCGTCGAAGGCATGAGCGTCGGCATCATGCACCCGACCGGGCCCAAGGCGGTGGCGCGCCTGGCCGAGGCGGGTGTCGTCGTCCCCGAGTCCTGGGTCGTGCGCCAGGACCACGCCCGGCGCGGCCTCGTGTTGCGCACCTCGCCCGATGCCGCGGCGGCGGACGTCGTCGAGTGGTGCGTCCATGCCGGGACGCAGCTGTGCATGGCCGACATGACCGGCGAGTGGCGCGCCGTCGTCTACCTGCCCAACTGAGCGGCAGCGTTCGAGGGTGGTCACCGGGGCCCGGCGCAACGACGACGAGCTCGCCGACGGCGTGGCTCGCTGGGTGGCGGCCCGTGCGGATCTCGTTCCCGGTGGCGCACCGGACGGGCGTCCGCTGCGCGTCGAGTCGGTCACGCACGCCGCGGGTGGGATGGCCAACGAGACGCTCCTCGTGGACCTCGAGCCGCACCACCCCGGGATCGTGGTGCGGCTGCCTCCCCTGGAGCCCACGTTCCCCGACTACAACCTTGCTCCACAGGCCGCGGTGCAGAACGCCGCGGCGGCGCACGGCGTGGCGGCGCCGTCGCCGGCCGTGGCCGTGGAGGACGTGCAGTGGATCGGCTGTCCGTTCCTCGTCATGCCGCTGGTGCGCGGCAACATCCCGGGCCCGGCGCCGCTGTTCGACCCCTACGTCACTGCGCTCGACCCGGACGCCCGCGTGCGGCTCCATGCCGCGCTGCTCGGCACCGTGGCCGCGGTCCACGCAGTGCCGTGGCAGCAGCACGGACTGGGCGAAGTCGTGCCCGGGACGAGCCTGGCCGACGCACTCGACCGTTGGGACGCCTACGTGGCGTGGGCGGGGGAGGGTGAGCCACTGCCCGCACTCGTGGAGGCACTGGAGTGGTGTCGGCGCACCTGCCCGCGCGACGGTGCGGACGCCGACGCCGTGCTCTTGTGGGGCGACGTGCGGCCGGGCAACCTGGTCCTCGACGCCGGGCAGCGGGTCGTCGCGGTGCTCGACTGGGACCTGGCGGCGATCGGACCGCGGGAGATGGACCTCGGCTGGCTCTTCGGCCTCGACTTCATGATGCACTCGTTGTTCGGCCGGTCCGTGCCCGGCTTCTTGACGCGTGCCGAGGCGAGACGCCGCTACGAGGTCGCGGCCGGGCGCGCCGTGCGACATCTCGACTGGCACGAGGTCTTCGCCTTGGTGCGCGCCCTGGCAATCAACGACCGCCACCAGCGCATCACCCGGTCACGGCGACGGGCCGAGAACCCGATGGGGCCGGTCCTGCTCGAGCGCATGGCCACTGCGCAACCGGGGGAGTGAGCGGTGCCGGTCACGGGTGCGCGTCGTTCGGGGGCGGGTCCGACAGCGGCGACGTTCGCTGGTGGGTTCTGTAGTCTCGCTGGTGCGGCCTGCACCGGGCGAGGACGCAGCGGAATCGGGAGGTGCGTAGATGGCTGACACGGTCCCCATGACGCCGACGCAACCGCTGGCGGCCTCTCCGAGGTCCGCCATCACCGGCGGTGGGGCCGCGGAGGCGCGCTGGTACGCCATGGAGGCCGGCGCCGTCGTCGGCGCGTTGGGCAGCGACGCCCAGTCCGGGCTCAGCCACGTGGAGGCCGAGCGGCGCCTGTCGCGCGACGGCGCCAACGAGATCGCGCAGGAGGAGCCGCCGTCGGTGTGGGCGATCGCACTGGGTCAGCTGCGCGACCCGATGAACATCATGCTGGTGGCAGTCACCGTCGTGAGCCTGCTCATCAGCCAGTTCTCGACGGCGGCCATCGTCGCCTTCCTGATCGCGCTGAACCTCACCTTGGGAACGAGGCAGGAGCTCAAAGCGCGGGCCAGTGTCGACGCCCTCTCCAAAATGCAGGTGCCCCAGGCCAAGGTGCTTCGGAGCGGCGAGCTGCGGCTGGTGCCGGCGGTGGCCATCGTGGTCGGCGACATCGTGCAGCTCGAGGCGGGCGACATCGTGCCGGCGGACGGGCGCATCGTGCAGTCGGCGACGCTCGAGACACAAGAAGCCGCCCTGACCGGTGAGAGCGCCCCCATTGCCAAAGAGGCGCGCGTGCTGCCCGACGGAGAGGTCCCGCTCGGCGACCGCTCGAACATGGCGTTCCAGAACACCTCCGTGACGCGGGGGACGGCCACCATCGTCGTCACGGCCACGGGCATGCACACCCAGATGGGCCAGATCGCGACCATGCTCACGTCGGTCACCCGCACGCGCTCGCCCCTGCAGCGCGAGCTCGACTCGCTGACCAAGGTGCTGGCGGTGATCGCCTGGTCCGCCGTGGCGTTCATCTTCATTGTGGGACTGGCCCGGGGCATTCCCGGCAAACAGCTCTTGTTGCTCGGCACCGCGATGGCCATCTCCGCCATCCCGACCGGCCTCCCAGCCTTCGTCTCGGGCCTCCTCTCCATGGGCGCGAAGCAACTGGCGGAGGCCAAGGCCGTCGTGAAGAACCTCACCGACGTCGAGACCCTCGGGGCGACCAGCGCGATCAACACCGACAAGACGGGCACGCTCACCATGAACGAGATGATGGTCTCGGTCATGTACGTCGGTGGCTCGTGGTTCCACGTAGAGGGCGAGGGCTACGCGAAGTCCGGTGCCATCACCGCGGTGGCGGGCGCCGCCGTGCCCGACTTCACGAGATTGGCCCTCGGGTTGAGCCTCGACAGCGACGCCACCGTCGACGACAACGGCAACGTGGTCGGCGACCCGACCGAGGCGGCTCTCGTGGTCCTCGCGGCCAAGCTGGGCGTGGACGCCGAGGAGACGCGGCGGGCCTACCCCCGGTTGGCCGAGGTGCCGTTCGACTCCGACTACAAGTTCATGGCCACCTTCCACCGGACCACGCTCGACGGGACCGAGCAGGTCGTCGAGCTGGTGAAGGGTGCACCCGACGTGGTGCTGTCCCGCTGCAGCCACTCCGGTGGCCCGCTGAGCGGCAGCCAGGTCGCCATTGCGGAGACGCGCGAGGGGATCGACGAGGCCAACGCGCGCATGGGCGGGCAAGGCCTGCGGGTCCTGGCCTTCGCGGCGCGGCTGGTTGCAGATGCGGAGCTGTCCACGATGACGGAGGACCCCATGGCGCTCACGCAGGACCTCTCGTTCGTCGGCATGGTGGGCATCATCGATCCGCTGCGCTCTGAGGCGAAGGGTGCCGTCCACACGGCGCTCGAGGCCGGCATCGACGTCCGCATGATCACCGGCGACCACGCCGTGACGGCGAAGGCGATCGGCGACTCGCTCGGGCTCGGCCCCGGCGCGATCAGCGGCAGCGAGTTGCAGGAGCTGTCCGACGCCGAGCTGCTCCGGCGGCTCCCGCAGCTGCACGTCTTCGGCCGCGTCTCGCCCGAGGACAAGCTGCGCCTCGCCCGCATCATGCAGCAGTCCGGCCTCGTCGTGGCCATGACGGGCGACGCCGTGAACGACGCCGCCGCCCTGAAGCAGGCCGACATCGGCGTGGCCATGGGCAGCGGCAGCGAGGTCACGAAGCAGGCTGGCCGCATGATCCTCACTGACGACAACTTCGGCACGCTGGTCCACGCGGTGGAGATCGGACGCCGCGTCTACGACAAGGTCGTCGCCTACGTGCGTTACCAGATGACGCAGTTGCTCGCGCTCGTGCTGCTCTTCGTCGTGGCGTCGGCCTTCGACATCAACAAGGGCGTCGTCCTCACGCCGTCGATGGTGCTCTATCTCCTGTTCTTCGCGACGGCGGCGGGCGTGGTGGTCATCGCCGTCGATCCCGGCGACCCCGACGTGATGCACCGTCCGCCGCGCGACCCCAAGGTCCCCATCACCAACCACGCGGCCGTCCTCACGTGGTTGCTGTATGCGGTCGTGCTCTTCGTGGCCGCCCTCATCCCGCTGGTGGCGGGCCCGGTCACCCCCCCCCCCAACCAGGCCAGCGCGTCCATGACCATGACCTTCGTCGTGATGGGCTTCGGGACTGCCTTCAACGCGCTGACGAACCGGCGCGACCCGGCGAGCGGGTTGAACCCGCCGTTGCTGCAGGCCCTGGGCATCTCGCTGTTCCCGCTGGTGATGATCGTGCTGGCGACGCAGTTGCCGGTCCTGCAGAGCGGGCTGCTGACCCAGTCGCTCAGCGGGCGCGAGTGGCTGGCCTGCATCGGGTTGTCCTTGTTGCTGCCCCTGGTGATCGAAGGCAACAAGTGGCTGCGCCGCCGCCGGATGTCCGCGCCGGCGCCGATGAGCGTCGGCCAGGCGGTGGCACCGACCGCCCCTGCGGCGCACGGGGGGTGAGGCCGGTGGCCAAGACCGCCAAAGAGCCGAAGGCGGCACGGACCGGGGCGGAGGACGACGGCTCCGGCGGCGCGCCGCCCGCGCCGACGACCCCCAAGATGAAGAACAAGGAGTACGAGCGCGAGCTGCGCCGCCTGCACGGCGAGCTGGTGGCCATGCAGGAGTGGGTCAAGCGGACAGGGGCCAAGGTCTGCGTCGTCTTCGAAGGCCGCGACACCGCCGGCAAAGGGGGCACGATCAAGGCGATCACGGAGCGGGTGAGCCCGAGGGTGTTCCGTGTCATCGCGTTGCCGGCGCCCTCCGAGCGCGAACTCTCGCAGATGTACATCCAGCGCTACGTCCCACACTTCCCGGCGGCGCGCGAGGTCGTGATCTTCGACCGCAGCTGGTACAACCGGGCCGGCATCGAGCGGGTGATGGGGTTCACCTCCGAGCCGCAGGTCGAGGAGTTCTTGGCGCTCGTGCCGCTGTTCGAGCGCATGATGGTGAACTCGGGCATCGTCCTCGTGAAGTACTGGCTCGAAGTGAGCCCCGAGGAGCAGACCCGGCGCTTGGAGAGCCGCATCGACGACCCGCGCAAAATCTGGAAGCTGTCCGACATGGACATCAAGTCCTATGGCCGTTGGGAGGAGTACGGCAAGGCGAGGGACGACATGTTCCGGGCCAGCGACACGTCGTGGGCCCCGTGGTGGGTGGCGCGCACCGACGACAAAAAGCGGGGACGGCTCAACATCATCTCGCACCTCCTGAGCCAGATCCCCTACGAGCCGCTGCCGCCCACCGACGTGGATCTGCCCCGCCGGCGCTCGACGGCGGACCCGGCCGACTCCCCGCCGTTGCGCTACATCCCGACGCCGTTCGGTTGACCCCGGACGCGGCCCGGGGCCGTCGGTGGCCGTCGGACCGCGGACGGGTGGGCGGAGTTGCGACTCAAGCGTCGTCGTCGAGCAGCGAGAACCCCATGACGCCGGCCCGTGACACTTCGTAGCACAGGGTGTCGTAGGGCTCCACGATGCCGAAGGTGGTCTCGCCGTCGCAGGTGACCCGGCAATGGTGCTGGTCCAGCCCGGCCAGCCGGCTGCGCACGGCGGGATCGGTGACGTCGAAGGTCTCGCCGTGCACGACGACCTCGTCACCCTGCGCCACGGCCATGCCGTGCCACAGGTCGCCGTCCGGCGTGCCGCCGTTGGGGCCGCCGTACATCCCGCAGCGGAGGAAGGCGATCTGGTTCCCCAGTCGCTCGAAGACCATGGTCTTGCTGCTGCCGTCGGCGAACTCGAGGTCGACCTCTCCCGACAGCAAGAGGTGGGTGTCGGGCTCGAAGCGCATGCGGTGCACCCGCCGGGCCAGTGTGCCGCTTCGCTTACGGCCGTCGCCCAGGTTGTAGAGCACGTGGTCGCCCCAGATGCCGAACGCCTCGAACTCGACCCATTCGCCGCTGTGGGGGTGTTGCCTGCCCATGGAGCGGCCCGGGCCCCCGACGCCGTCCCGGGTCCCCCAATGGTGGTCGCGGGTGCCGAGATGCGTGTCCGAGGCGAGGTTGAACCGGGTGCCTGCCACCTCGACCCACCCCTCTTGGCGCCCGAACCCGTCGTAGCCGGCGATCGGGCTCACCGCCCGGCCGCCCACGATCATGCCGGCGCCGAGCTGGCGGAACACCGGCCGTTTCGTGTCGAGCCACGCAATGTCGTACGCGATCCCGAACTCGTTGGGGTCGAGCCGGAGGCGCCAGCGCCGGAACGGGACTTCGACCTCGAAGTGGAACGGGCCCACCGACATGTCCATCCGGTCGGTGTGCATGGCCCGATGGGCCCGGACGGTGGTGTGCGTGCCCCGCAGGTTCACGATGGCGAACGCCTCGGCCGTGCCGAGGTTGGGGTAGAAGGCAAGGCCGACGACGACCAGCAGCTCGCCGACCTTGTCCTGACAGGTGAACCAGACCCGCTCGTAGGCCTGGGCGTCGGGGGTCCACATGACGCGGACGGGGTACGGGGCGTTGTGGACGAGGAACTCGTCGAGTCCGGAGAGCGGGGCATGCTCCTCCGACGCCGGATACGGGGAGGCGCCGGGATCGCTCATCCGGCGTCGTCGCTCACGTCTTCGGTCGTTGCGGCCATCACGTCTCTCCTCACTGTCATCACCGCGGATGGCGGCAACGGGCTCGACGACGGCTGCACAGTACGCTCGGGCCATGGCCGGGGACCAGCGGATCGACCCGCGCCAGGCCTCCTTCTTCACGCGACCGGACTACTACGAGGTGCTGGCCCGGCTGCGCGCCGACGACCCCGTCCACCGCGGTGACGACGGCTTCTGGGTGCTGTCGCGTTATGAGGACATCCGGGAGCTCAGCCGCGACCCAGCCCGGTTCTGCTCGGGGAAGGGCGCACTGGTCAACGACCCCGTCCGGACGGGGGGGATGGGGCTGCGGACCCCCTCGATCCTGCACATGGACCCACCGGAGCACGCCGCCTTTCGCAGCCTTCTCAACCGCCGCTTCACCCCGCGGGCCCTGACGGGGCTGGCCGGCGTCATCCGAGAGGGCGCGTGTCGCCTCCTCGAGGCCGTGAACCCGAGGGAAGAGGTCGACTTCGTGGCCGAGCTCGCCGCGCCCTTCCCACTCGGCGTGATCGCCGACCTGCTCGGCATCGACGACGCGGACCGCGAGGACTTCCGCCGATGGTCCGATGCCGCCATTGAGTCGCCCGACCTCGCGCCGGGCGAGACCGCGAGCGCGCTCGGCGAGCTCGCGGGGTTCGTCAACGGGCACATCGAGGCGAAGCGCGCGCGTCCCGGTGACGACCTGGTGTCGCTGCTGGTGCGGAGCGAGGTGCGCGGGCGCCCACTCGGACACGACGAGCTCTTCATGTTCCTGCTCACGCTGTTGGTCGCCGGCAACGAGACGACCCGCACCCTGCTCACCGGCTCGGTCCTGACCCTGCACGAGCACCCGGACCAGCGCGCGTTGCTGTTGGCCCACCTCGCGCTCGTCCCCCAGGCGGTGGAGGAGTGCCTGCGCTGGGTGACCCCGGTCCACGCGTTCTGCAGGACGGCCACCGAGGATGCGGTCGTGGCGGGCACCGCCGTCGAGGCGGGCGACTACCTGTGCATGTTGTACGCGTCGGCCAACCGGGACGAGCGGGTCTTCGGCGACGACGCGTCGGCCTTCGACGTGCGACGGCCGGTCAACCCGGTCCACCTCGCCTTCGGCTTCGGTGAGCACGTGTGCCTCGGCGCCAGCCTGGCCCGTCTGGAGAGCCGGATCTTCCTCGAGGAGCTGCTCGCCCGCTTCCCCGCCTACGCGGTGACGGGCTCGCCCGAGCGCGTCGTCTCGACCACCGCGGCCGGGATCAGGTCGCTGCCCGTGGTGCTTGCGGCCTGAGCGGCCGGAAGTCCCTGGAGACCCTGCAGGACGGCCTCGCGCACATCGCCCAGGAGCGCGTCGACGGCGGCCGGGTCGGCGCTCACCCGCATGCGACCGGCCTCGCGGCGCGACTGCACCAGGCCGCTCTCGCGCAGAACCTTGACGTGCATGCTCACTGTGGGTTGCGCCAACCGGAACATCAGCGCCAGCTCACCGATCGTGCTCGGCGCGGTGGCGAGGGAGTGCAACAGGGCCAGACGCGTCGGGTCGGCCACGGCCTTCAGTCGCCGGGCGACGGCCTCGGTGCGGGCGCGGGCGGCGACGTCACCCTGGCCGACACCCGTCCCGATGATGACGAGCCCGGAGAGTTCGAGGTACATGCTGGACCCGAAGAACAGGCACGGCACGAAGAGCAGGGGGATCTCCCCGGATTCGACGCGGGCGACGATCGAGGGCAGACGGCTGGCCAGAATGTCACAGCCGCTCGGTATAAGTGACTCCAGTGATCGACCTCGCTCGTACTGGGCCACGACGTGACGACCCGCCTCTTCGATGACCGGCAACGCCTGCTGCCACGAGTCGTTGACCGGCGCCCACACCTGCTGGAGCAGGTCGAGGTACGACCGCACCAACGCGGGCGAGTCCTTGAGCCGACGGAACCGCTCGACGTACACCCCGAGGTCCTCCGGTGCCTCCGAGGGCATGTCCAAGTCGAGGGGCACCGTGTCGATCGCCCGTTCGAGGGCCTGCCACAGCGCGTCGGGATCCGTCTCGGTGGTGACGCCGGCGTGGTGGGCGAGGATCTGCATCTCCTCGAAGCACATCTCCTCGTTGCCGTCGCCCCAGAAGGTCCGCACGGAATCCGCGAGGTCCTCTCGGCCGTTGAACATCTCGGCCAGTTGCGGATACCGAGCCTGCATCGTCGGGCGCGCCGCCACCGAAAGGAGCCATGACAGATCGCAGGCCAGCGACGGGGCCGTGCTCACCGAACGAGCCGCCTGCCGCTCTTGCACCTCAGTTACCATAGGCATACGGCTATATTAGGATATTCTTGATTTGTTGTCAACCATCTGCTACACTGACTAGATCCAGCGAGGAACCGGGAGTGGCTGGACCGAGACGTGATGAGAGGTGAATCCATGATGATCAGCGTGAATGCGGTCCACTCCCAGGCCGAGGCTCACCGCCATGACCTCATGGCGAGCGCCGGACCACGGCGCATCCGGAGTGTTCAGGACAAGACCAACGAGCCGGCGACCCAGCGCTCGGTCGCCGGGTCCCCGGTTACCGGCGGCCGAGCGGTGCGCCGCACCGTCGCTCCCCGCGTCGGGACCTGGCTCATCGAGTTCGGGACCCGGCTCGGAGGTGCATCGGTCCGCACGTCCTGAGCGCCGGGGGTCGGTCGCCGCGCCGTCCGACCGGCCGCCCGGGCCCGGGATGTGGGCATCGGCAACAGTGGGGTCGTGCCCGCGGCCCGCAATGTTCTGTTCGTGACGGTCGACCAGTGGCGGGGTGACTGTCTCTCCGCCGTGGGCCACGCGCTGCTGGAGACGCCGGCCCTCGACGGGCTGGCCTCCGGCGGCGTCCTCTTCGCGAACCACTGGGCCAACGCTGCTCCCTGCGGCCCTTCCCGTGCCTGCCTCTACACGGGCACCTACCAGCATCACAACCGGTCCCTGCTGAACGGCACGCCGCTCGATGCCCGGTTCACGAACGTCGCGTTGTTGGCGAAGTCCCTGGGCTACGACCCCGTCCTCTTCGGCTACACCGATACGTCGGTGGACCCGCGCACCGTGCCCCCGGACGACCGCCGGCTCTTCAGTTACGAAGGTGTGCTCCCGGGGTTTCGCGCGCTGATCGAGGATCCCTGGGAACAGGGCAGCCCCTCGTGGGGTCGCTGGCTCGCCGCACACGGCGTCGACGTGCCCGCCGACCCGCACGACCTGTACCTGCCATTGGACGGGTTCCCGGGAACGGAGGCGCACGGGTCCACGTGGGCACCGGCCCGGTTCCCAGCGGAGCTGTCGCAGACCGTCTTCATCCGCCAGGCGGTCGTCGAATGGCTCGAGCGGCACGGCGACACGCCCTTCTTCGTCCATGCGTCGTTCATCCGCCCCCACCCTCCCCGCCGCAACCCGCTCGGCTATCACGACCTCTACGACGCCGACGACGTGGGGCCGTTCGTGGGTTGCCGAACCCCGGACGACGAGGCGGCCGTGCACCCGCTGGGCGCCTTCGCCATGCGGGTGCCCGGTGTCGGCGCGCCGCGCGACGAGCCCGAACGGCGTCAGTTGCGTGCCACCTACTACGGCGCCGTCAGGGAGGTGGACGACGGGCTGGCGCCGCTCCTCGCGTACCTCCGCTCGAGCGGGTTGGCCGACAGCACCATGGTCGTCGTCACGAGCGACCACGGCGAGATGGGAGGCGACCACTGGCTGCTCGAGAAGCTCGGCTTCTGGGACGAGAGCTATCGCGTCCCGCTGATCGTGGTGGATCCCCGCCCGGAGGCGGATGCTGCACGGGGCCGTGTGGTCGACGCCGTCACCGAGTCGGTCGACGTCCTGCCGACCATCTGCGAATTCATGGGAAGCGAGGTGCCGTTGCAGGCCGACGGTCGATCGCTGACGGGATTCTTGCGGGGAGAGCCCGCGCCGAGGGGGTGGCGCGACACCGCGCACTATGAATGGAGCTTCGCCGACCCGGTTAATCGCACGGCAGAGCGGATGTTCGACATCCCCATGAGCCATTGCGCCCTCGCGGTGTCACGGGGACCCCGGTACAAATACGTGCAGTTCGCCACCGCCGACGAGGTGTTCCCGCCGCTGCTCTTCGACCTGGTCGAGGACGCCGGTCAGACGGACAACCTGCTGGGGAGCGGCGAGCCGGCCGTGCTCGAGGCCGCCTGGCGGTGCGCCGAAGAGCTGACGCGCTGGCACATGCGTACGGCGGAGCGAACCCTCAGTGGTTCGTTCCTCCATCCCACGCGAGGCCTGGTCGAAGCCCGCGACGAGTAGATCCCGCCCGCTCCCGTCGGACCGTCGACGCCATGGCGATGTGGAATGCTGACGCCCGTTCGCAATCCGGGAGGGTGCGCGTGTCGGACATGACGGGACAGACGGTCGTGGTCACCGGCGGCAACTCCGGGATCGGGTTCGAGACGGCGGCCGCACTGGCGGCCATGGGTGCCCGCGTCCTCGTGACGGCGCGGAACGCCGATCGTGGTCGCGCCGCGGTGGCGGGGATCGCCGATCGCACGCCCGGGGCGCAGGTCCAGCTCGTGGTCTTCGACCTGGCCGACCTGTCGTCGGTCCGGCGCGGCGCCGCGGAGATCTTGGAACAGGCGCCCCGGCTCGACGTGCTGGTGAACAACGCGGGCCTCGTCCTGAGCGAACGGAGGGTCACGGTGGACGGCTACGAGGCGACGTTCGCCACCAACCATCTCGGGCCGTTCTTGTTGACCAACCTGTTGCTGGACCGGATGCGGGCGTCTGCCCCGGCTCGGATCGTGAACGTCGCGTCGACCGCGCACAATTCGGCCCGGAAGGGCATGCCGTTCGACGACTTGCAGTCGGAAGGCCGCTATCGGGCCATGCGGGTCTACGGCCAGTCGAAGTTGGCGAACATCCTCTTCACGAACGAGTTGGCCAGGCGGCTGGAGGGGACCCGCGTGACCGCGAATTCGTTGCACCCCGGTACCGTGCGGACCGGGTACGGAGCCGACGGCGATGCCCGCGGGTTCCTGTCGTTCGGGCTCAAGGTGTCCGGCCCGTTCTTCCTTTCCCCGGCCAAGGGTGCCCGCACCTCCGTCTACCTCGCGTCTTCGCCGGAGGTCGACGGGATCAGCGGGCAGTACTTCGTCAAGTGCAAGCCCCGCACCCCGCGCACGTGGGCCCGCGATCCCGACGCGGCACAGCGTCTCTGGCGGGTGAGCGAAGAGCTGGTCGGCCTCGAGCTTCCGCTCCGGGACGGGTGACGCGTGCGGGTCCTCGTCACCGGTGCGGCGCGGGCGATCGGGCGGGCCACGGTCGAGGCACTGGCCGGACGCGGCCACGAGGTGGTTGCGACGGCGCGGGACGTGTCCAAGCTCACGGGACTGCCCGCGGTCCAGACGCTGCGTCTCGACGTCCGTGACACCGAGTCCGTGCGAGAGGCGGTGTCGCACGCGGGCGAGCTCGACGCTGTCGTCAACAACGCCGGGCTCACGGGCTACGGCCCGCTCGAGGACTATCCGCTCGAGTCCTTCGTTCGCGTCCTCGACGTCAACACGCTCGGGCCCCTCCGTCTCGCCCAGGCCGTCGTCCCCGCATGGCGCCAGCGGGGGAGCGGGATCCTCGTGAACATCAGTTCGGTGCAGGGGAAGATCGGGACGCCGCTCGAGGGTGCCTACGCCGCCTCGAAGCACGCTCTGGAGGCGCTCTCCGAGACGATGTACTTCGAGTTCGGGCACTTCGGCATCAGGGTCGTCGTGATCGAGCCCGGCTACATCGCCCCGGGCATGCAGCACGACGACGATCACCCCGGGCCGCCCGTCTACGCGGAATTGCACCGACAGTGGGGCGCCACCGACGCGATCTTGACGGGTCCCGAGGGCCGTCCCGGACCCGAGCTGGTGGGCGAGGCGGTGGCCGACGCGGTCGGCGACCCCTCGACACCCCTCCGGGTCGAGGTGGGCAAGGACGCGGCGCTCGTGCTCAACCTCCGTCGTACCCTGGGCGACCATGAGTTCGAGGCCACCATGCGCGAGGCGCTCGGTCTGAGGTGGTGAAGGAGAGGAGCGGATGGAGAAGCTGATGTACCTGCTGTGGCTGCCCGAGGACAGCACGCGCCGAGAGGTTGCCGACGCCGTCCTGGGTCCAGTGGCG
>Ga0306924_10004432_pt1 | contig 13714 bp, 10 predicted proteins | sample sta12Can44000111_FD_203756 | JGI IMG/M metagenome (GOLD analysis project Ga0306924, IMG submission 203756) | Lab enrichment of tropical soil microbial communities from Luquillo Experimental Forest, Puerto Rico - statanox.12C.anox.44.000.111 (v2)... | ecosystem: Environmental > Terrestrial >... | reverse complement strand
GCGGCGCCGACGGTGAAGCGCGTGAGCCAGGAACTTGGCGGCAAGTCGCCGAACGTCATCCTCGACGATGCCGACCTCGCCAAGGCGGTGACCGGCGGCGTGATGCACATGTTCAACAACTCCGGCCAGTCCTGCAACGCGCCGTCGCGGATGATCGTGCCGCTGTCGAAGATGAAGGAAGTGGCCGCGATCGCCAAGGGCGTCGCCGAGAAGACCAAGGCGGGCGATCCGCGCGGCGACGGGACGACCATCGGCCCCGTGGTCAATCGCGTGCAGTGGGACAAGATCCAGGCGCTGATCAAGAAGGGTATCGACGAGGGCGCGACGCTCGTCGCCGGCGGTCCGGGCCTGCCCGAGGGCGTCAACAAGGGCTTCTATGTCCGCCCGACCATCTTTGCCGACGTTACCAACGAGATGACGATCGCCCGCGAGGAAATTTTCGGGCCGGTGCTCACCATCATCGGCGCCAAGGATGAGGCCGACGCGGTCAAGATCGCCAACGACACGCCCTACGGCCTTGCCGGCTATGTCTCCGCCGGCAGCGTGGATCGTGCGCGAAAAGTGGCCCGGCAGATCCGCGCCGGCAACGTCAACCTGCAGGGCGTGCCGAACGATCGCGGCGCGCCGTTCGGCGGCTACAAGCAGTCCGGCAACGGCCGCGAGTGGGGCAAGTACGGTCTCGAAGAGTATCTCGAGGTGAAGGCGGTCGCGGGCTTCAACGCGGCATAATCTTCGCAAGAGAAGAGCATTGCGGCGCCGGGGCGGAGACAAACTCCGCTCCGGCGTTGTGCTTCAAGGAGAGCAGGAGAGGGGCGTCTTTCGGGACCCGCTCGCTAGGCATGTTTTACAGGGCCGGTGCCTCGGGCCGTCCTCGCCAGAAATGGATCGTACAGGCCCACCTGATGGACCGATGGGAATCAACGCCTCGTTTTAGTGCAATTTCTGGAAAGGCACACGCTATTCGATCGCCTGATCGGCACGGCCAATCAGCATATTTGGGACAGCGATCCCCAAGGCAGTCTTGAGGTTGATCGTGAGGACCGGCGCGCCGCGCGCTGCGCGGTCCGCGCGACCTGGTGACGCTAACTTCGCTGTCAGAATCTGTCACCTTTGTCATTTGAAGGACGTGATCCGAAAAAAAATTGGATCGTTCGGGATGATCTGCGCCCTTCTGGTGTTTCCTCCCAGCAACTGCGTCCCACCAGCGGACGATCAATAAATATGCTGGAACTCAAAACTGTCTCTCAGCGCACTCTTTCCGTTGCGCAACATGGTCTTCAAAAGGGGTCTACACATGAAACACGCGGTAGCTTCTCTAACCATCGGCGCGTGCCTGCTGCTTTCCTCAGCGGGAGTGGTCTTCGCCGTGGACCCCCATAAGGACGCCGCAGGGGTCAAGGTGGCCACGGGCCAGAGTGGTACCACTGGTCTTGCTGGTATGTCTAAACCCGGTGTTGCATCGTGCCCCGGTGGTGGGGGCGTGGGTAGTCCTCCGGGTCAGGTCGGCGCCGTCAACAACTCCCCGTTCACCACAACGAAAGAGTACGCTGGAGCCGGTGCAGGAAACTCAGCGGTAAACAGTCCGCACGCCAACTCCCAGTACGACAACGCTTGCTTCCAACACATGCCGTAAGCGCGGCACCGCCCGACACGGGGCAGGGTGTGGCTTTTGGTAGGCATCGAGCCGCGAGCGCTCCGGTCCAAACCGCGGTCCTGTTCCAATGGCGCCGGGAACCGCCTCGGGGTGGGACGTCGCTTACTTGCAGGTCACGACCCACCGCAGAAGGCATAAGGCATAGGGGCGAGGCTGTTTCGGCATTTCGTGCCGGGGCCCCGCCGGCTCCATTGGTCGCCGGGGTCCTTGCTGTCCGTCTTCGAGAAATAAGTGTTGCTGTTTCCCGGGACCGACCAGCGTCGGGAGGGCAGCAGCTTTCTACCCGCTGTAGAGCGGAAATGTTCGGCTTGAATGAAGCAATCCGCTTACTTGGGATTGCTTCAAGCGGGAACGGTTAGCGATCAGGATGGCAGCCACATGCGCTTCCTTGTGGCAATTCTGTTTGGCGCATTGATTCTCGGGCTCGGCTACACCTATAGCCAGGAGAACGCGGCGCCGATATATCTCACTGCGCCCGTGGAACGCGGCACCGTCTCAACCCTCGTGAAGGCGAACGGGACCGTCGAGGCCGTCATCAGCGTCGATGTAAGTTCGCAGCTATCAGGACGAATTGCGGAGGTGTTCGCCAATTTCAACGATAGCGTAACGGCCGGGCAGCCGATTGCACAACTCGATCAGGAGATCTTTTCCGCACGCGTCAGCGAAGCGAAGGCTGCACTGCGGGTGGCGAACGCGGCCACGCAGGTGGAGAAGGCCGCGCTGGAACGCGCGAAGGTCGCGATTGCAAACGCGCAAACCGCCAAGAAGCAGGCGGAAGCGCAGTCAGCGGCGATCAGGGCCCGACAAGATGAATTGGAGCGGGATTTCCAACGTAAATTCGAATTGAAACGCACCGGCAGCGGCACCGAACGCGATTTGAGCCAGGCACGCGCCCAGCGCGACGCTGGGGCTGCCGATCTGAGTGCGTCCCTTGAGCAGATCGAGATGAAGGCGCAGGCCATTGCGATTGCCGACGCCGAAAGAAACATGGCCGAAGCCAATCTGGAAAATGCTCAGGCGGTCGTCGAGCAGAGGCAGGCGACTCTCGACCAGGCGCGAGTTGATCTGGATCGCACTGTGCTCCGCGCGCCGATCGACGGAATCATCATCAAGCGGGACGTCAACCCGGGTCAAACCGTCGCCGTCAGCCTGGAGGCCAAGACACTTTTCAAGATCGCGAACGATCTGCGACAGATGGAGGTCCACGGCAAAATCGACGAGGCCGATGTCGGGCAGCTAAAAGCGGGCCAGGCAGCCCGGTTCACAGTGGACGCTTATCCGGACCGAACCTTTAGCGGACAGGTTCTACAGATACGCAAGGCTCCCGAAGTCGTGCAAAACGTCGTCACCTACACGACAATCGTCTCCGCGCCGAATCCGGACCTCCTGTTGTTGCCGGGAATGACTGCACAACTTCGGATCGTGGTAAGCGATACGGGTGAGGTGCTCAAAATTCCCGGCCAGGCGTTGCGGTTCCGGCCGGCGGAGGGCGGTTCTCGATCCGCTCGCCGGAGTCAGACCGAAGCGGCTTCCTCAAAGGCACTCGCGACGGTCTGGGTGGTGGGCGACGACGGGCAACCCAGCCCGATCGCCGTCAAGCTGGGCGCGACCGACGACAATGGAGCCGAACTCCTGGAAGGCCCGCTCGCCGAGGGCCAGCACTTGATCATCGGGGTTGCAAATGCGCAGACCTCGAGGCGCTATTTGGGGGTTCGCCTCGGGTTCTGAGATTGGATCTTTAAGATGCCGTCGCTGGTCTTAACCGTTGGTCTCTCGAAACAATACTCATCCGGAGAGGCCGTCATTGCTGCGGTATCCAACGTATCGCTCTCGATTGAGGTCGGCGAGTTCGTTGCGATCCGCGGCCGCTCGGGTTCGGGAAAGTCTACCCTCATGAACCTCCTCGGTCTGTTGGATCGGCCAGATTCGGGCGAGTACGCCTTGAAAGGACGGGACGTCGCGCAACTGAGCGAGGACGCGCGCGCGACCATCAGGAGCCGAGACATCGGCTTCGTGTTCCAATTGCCGGCGCTTCTGCCGCGGGCGACCGCGCTGGAAAATGTCGAGTTGCCTCTGGTCTACGCTTCCGTGCCGCGCCTGAGACGCCGCCGTACGGCGATGGACGCACTCGCGCGTGTGGGTTTGGCCGACCGTAGTCATCATTGGCCGAACCAACTTTCAGGGGGAGAACAGCAGAGGGTTGTGATCGCCCGCGCGTTGGTCAACGATCCGGCTGTTATCCTCGCTGACGAGCCGACGGGTTCACTGGACAGCAGCACGAGCGAGGAGATCCTGTCCCTGTTCGACGACCTGCACCGCGACGGTCGCACCCTCATCGTGGTAACGCACGCCACTGAGGTTGCCGGTCGTGCGCAGCGACGGATCACCTTGCATGATGGACGAATTGTCGACGACGATAGAGCAGCGTGCGAACGCTCGGCGTCGAGCGCCATCAGCTTGGGTTCGCCTCCATGAGCCCCGTGGAAGATCTGCGCGTTGCGGCACGCGCGCTTCGCGCGAACAAGCTGCGCAGCGCCTTGACCGCACTTGGAATCATCGTCGGCGTTGCGGCCGTGGTCTGCATGGTGTCGGTGGGAGCGGGCGCACAAGCGGAGGTCTCGGAAAAGATCCGCACCCTGGGAGCCAACCTCCTGCTGGTCTTGCCGGGAGCGCGGAGTTCCGGCGGAGCAAGACTCGAGTCCGGAACACAGCCTACCCTCACCGAAGAGGACGCCGCGGCGATCCGCCGCGAACTGGCAGACGTGCAGGTTGCCGCCCCCCTGCTGTCGCGGTCGATGTCACTCGTCGCCCTCAACAAGAATTGGGTGACGCTGGTGGCTGGAATTAATAACGATTATCTGGTCGCACGCGAATGGCAAGTGACCGAGGGGCGATCATTTACGGGCGACGAGACCACGTCCGGCGCCAAAGTCGCCGTCGTGGGGTCGGTGATCATCGATGAGCTATTTGATGGGCGTGCAGGCGTCGGAGAGCCCTTTCGAATTGGCAACGTGCCTTTCACGGTCATCGGCATTCTCGACAAAAAAGGATTGGGCGCAGCCGGACGCAGCCAGGACGACGTCGTGTTCATTCCGCTGTCGACCGCAAAAAGCCGCGTAGTGGGTGCCGTGCATGGCACCACCCGCGAAGCCCTGGATTTCATCTCGATCAAGATGTCCGATGCGAGCGACAGGCCCGAAATCGAACGCGACATCGAGGACCTGCTCCGACAGCGTCACCATATTCGCGGCGATGCTCCCAGTGATTTCAGGATCGAGAATCCAGCGGATGTGCTCACCGCACGTGGTGCTGCGGTACGGACCCTCGGGATTCTGTTGATCGCAGTGGCGGCGGTTTCGCTGGTCGTCGGCGGCATCAGCATCATGAACATCATGCTGGTCTCGGTGACCGAACGGACCCGCGAAATCGGCTTGCGCATGGCGGTCGGTGCCAGTCGCCGCGATATCCGATGGCAGTTCCTGATCGAAGCCTTGATACTTTCATTGATCGGAGGGATCGCAGGAGCAGTGCTGGGAGCCATCGCCGCTATCGCGATCGCATGGAATGCCGGTTGGCCGGTTCTCATCAGCCCGTGGGCCATCATGCTGGCTTGTGGATTCGCAGGGTTTGTCGGCATTTCCTTCGGGCTCTATCCGGCGCAGAAGGCCGCGCGCCTCGATCCGATTGCGGCATTGCGCTTTGAATAGCCGAGATCGAAGAGAGGTCCGCGTTGGGTCCCAATCTCCACAAAACTCCATATGAGAGAAGACGCGCTGCGCAGTTTGGCGACCAATACGCGCGCGCGAGGCTCAGGCCAGAAAAAACAGCCGGGCAGTCCGGCGCATGGGATAGCCAATAAGAAACGGCGCTGTTGCCAGCGCCGTTCTTGGTGCACCAATGGACCAGGGCCGCTTCGACTGGCGCTGACGGGAGCGACCCGCTCCTGGCACTGATCCGCTCCAAAGAGCTACGCACACCCGACTGCCGCACAATTCAGGGCGTTGTGATCGCTGCTTACCAGCCGTAGTAACGCGGAATCAGCGTTGGCCGTCCGGTGATGTAGCTGCGGTTGGCGTAACCGCCGTAATAGCCGCTGGGGTAACCGCCGGCGGCATAGGCGCCGTAATAGCCGCTGGGGTAACCGCCAGCGGCATAAGCGCCGTAATAGCCACTGGGGTAGCCGCCATAAGCTCCGTAATAGCCGCCAGGATAGCCGCCAGCGGCATAACTGCCGTAATAGCCGCTGGGGTAGCCGCCATAAGCGCCGTAATAGCCGCCGGGGTAGCCGCCATAAGCGCCGTAATAACCGCTAGAGTAGCCGCCATAGTACGCGCGGGCTGCCAAACCGGCACCCACCACACCGGCACCATAGCCGTACGCAGCCCGCCGGTACTGTCGACGCGCAACGCCCGCAACGCTCAGTGGAGTCCACGGTCGACCGATCCGCGCCTGGGCGCTTTCGACCGACAACGATACGCCGCTTTGCTCCGACCAGCCGAACGAGAGCAACGTCGCGCACGCAAAGGCCGAGGTTGCAATCGCAAACGTCCTCAAACTCATTTGCATATTCTCCTCCCTAATCTGGCTCGACCCCTTGTCGAACTGTGTGCCTTAGCAGGTTAGCTTTATTGCGATAGATCAAAGGTGAGGACACCCCGGTCCTCGCCTGAAGTTCTGCAAAGCGTTCCACCCGGCGCCAATTTCGCGGCGGGTTTTCCGTCTGTGCAGAAGTTGCGATCCGGAACACCTGGTCGGATCGCTAATGATCACATCGCCATGATCACTGCGGCCAATACCCCGCACACGATTACGAATGCGCTGATGATCTGCTTTAGCTCGGAGACGGACATCGCTAGTGACGCTCAGGATCAGACTGACATAGCTCGGTCGTCAACGACCCCGGTCTTGGGGTCGGGCCGGGGTCGTCACTCTCATGAGAGCGCGCTGCGTTCGGGGTAGTGGGCGAAACACATGCGCAAGGGCATTAAACGCCACAAAACCTGATCGCACTATTGTCCTAGAGTGCATGAGGCGTCATGTCGCGCGGCACAAAGTACATCCTTTCGCCGATGCTGGCGCGCAAGCAACTGTTCGAAGAATGGCTCGTTAGGACAGACATGAAGGTAACGGCTCGCCTGGCAAAAGGTGACGGGCGGAAGATTGGTGGACCTAGAAAAATTGCCGGCAGGGATGCCCGCGACCCTCCAGGCCTGCTAGAGTAGCGAGAAAGAAAGGTGAAAAGCATGAATGCCGCCGACGTGATGACCACGAAGGTGATTACAGTCACACCGGAATCCTCGGTCGGGGACGCTGCCAAGCTGATGCTCCAATACCGGATCAGCGGGTTGCCGGTCGTGGACCAGAAGGGCGTATTGGTCGGAATGGTAACCGAAGGAGACTTCCTGAGACGCGGCGAAACAGGCACCCAGCGGCGGCGTCCACGCTGGCTCGAATTTATTCTCGGACCGGGCCGGCTTTCAAGCGAGTACGTGCAGGCTTACGGACGTAAGATTGCTGACGTGATGACGTCGAATCCGGTCAGCATCACGGAAGACGTCTCATTGGAGAATGTCGTCGACACCCTTGAACGTCACCGGGTCAAGCGCCTTCCCGTGATGCGCGACGGAAAGCTGGTCGGAATTGTGAGTCGCGCCAACCTGGTCCAGGCTTTTGCGACGGTGCTACCGCGCACCGAAGGACCCCGGCCCGAGGATTCAGAGATCCGCAGGCAGATCCTGGAAGAGGTCGACCGCCAGCCCTGGGGCGCGACCCTGGTGAACGTGACCGTTCAGGACGGAGTCGCAGAACTCTGGGGAACGGTTCTCGATGAGCGCGAACGGCAGGCCTTGAGAGTGGCTGTGGAAAATGTGCCCGGAGTGGCGGGGATCAAGGACCACAGAGCGTTCGTTGAACCTTATGTGGGCCCCTTCGTGTAGACGGTGGGAACGGCGTCGCGAACCGTATCGCTAACCGCATTGCTTGCGCGCCTCCAATCCAAGGGCGGCTTTCGTGCCGTCTCCGACATGATCGCCAGGTCCGCTGAAATCGACGAGTTGAGAGCGAGGCTGCTTGGGCTCTCGTCACGCGAAAACGACGACCATTGATCACAGCGCCATCATGAGGCGGCCAGTACCCCGCACACGATTACGAATTCGCTGATGATCCGGAACGTATTGTCTTCGCGTCGCGAAATTGCGTGCGCGCAGCGAGATGAGAACGGCGGCCTGAAGGGATTGACCGCCGTTCTCTTTAGTCGCTGCACTCGCATTGCGTCGTCCGTCCACGATCAGGTACGGCGGATAGAATATAGGTTTGTGGAAACCTTTTGATCCTCGGCTAGCTTCCTGCGCCTTTAGCTGGCGCCACATCGCGTGAAGATCGAGCCGCGGCTGTTTCCGGATCGTGTGCTCGTCATCCTCCGGGGGCGCCCTGCGTGTTCACATAAAGCGCGTAGATCGACTGGCTCGCGGCCATGAACAGGCGGTTGCGCTTCAGTCCGCCAAAGCAGACGTTGGCGCAGCGCTCGGGCAGGGCGATGCGGCCGATCGGCGCGCCGTCGGGCGCGAACACCATGACGCCGTCGAGCTTGGGATCACCCATACCCCAGCCGCACCAGAGATTGCCGTCGATGTCGCATCGCATGCCGTCGGGCGTGCCGGGGCCGGCATCGATCAGCACGCGCTTGTTGGAGAGCTTGTTGCCGTCGGGCGAGACGTCGTAGGCCAGAATCTTGCGGTTCGGCACGCCGCGGGATTCGACGACGTAGAGGATCTTCTCGTCGGGCGAGAAGCAGAGCCCGTTCGGTCCGAGCACGCCCTCGGCGACGATGGTGGCTTTGCCGGTGGCAGCATCGATCCGGTAGACGTTGGGGTCGATCTCGGGCTCTGCCTTGTAGCCCTCATAATTACCGAGCAGACCGAACACGGGATCGCTGAACCAGATCGAGCCGTCGGACTTGACCACGACGTCGTTCGGCGAGTTCAGCCGCTTGCCGCCAAAGGAGTCGATCAGGACGGTGATGGAACCGTCATACTCGGTCCGGATCACGCGGCGGCCGCCATGCTCGCAGGTGACGAGCCGGCCCTGGCGATCGCGGGTGTTGCCGTTGGCGAAGTTGGAGGGTTTCCGGAAGATGCTGACCGCGCCGGTCTCCTCTTCCCACTTGATGATGCGCTGGTTCGGGATGTCGCTGCAAAGAAGATAGCGCCCGTCTCCGAACCATACCGGGCCCTCGGCCCAGCGCAGCCCGGTGGCGAGGCGCTCGACCGCCGAAAGCTTGAGCCAGTATTTTTCGAAGCGGGGATCGAGGGCAGAGATTGCGGGATCGGGATAGGAGGTTGCCGGGCGCCAGCCTAAGGAGTGAGCGTTTGCATCGGACATTTGCTGTTCTCGTTGTTGCGTTTCCTCGCGACTTAGTCTGCTATCATTGTCGGCGAATGACGTAAATCGGCCAGTGTCCCGAACCCGAAGTCCGCAAGACTGTTTGGCAAGCTCTTTTGCGAAGTCGGGAAGGACCTCTGAACCGTCACATGAGTTGAGAGACGAGGAAAGACATGCCACGCATATTGTTGACCGGCGCGGCCGGGGGTATCGGCACATCCTTGCGTAAATTGTTGCCGCCGATCTATCCGGATCTTTTGCTCAGCGACATCAAGGCGCCGGCCGATCTCGCAAGGGGCGAGAAATTCAAGGCGGCCGATCTTGCCGACCTCGCGCAGGTCGAGGCGATCTGCGATGGCGTCGACGGTATCCTGCATTTCGGCGGCTTTTCCGTCGAAGGCCCCTGGGACGCGATCCTGCATTCCAACATCATCGGCTGCTACAATCTGTTCGAAGCGGCGCGCAAGAAAGGCGTCAAGCGCGTGGTGTTTGCTTCCTCCAACCACGCGGTCGGTTTCTATCCGAGGCATCACCGGATCGGCACCGATGTGACCACCCGTCCCGACAGCCGCTACGGCGTCAGCAAGGCGTTCGGCGAAGCGCTTGGTGCGCTCTACGCAGATAAGCACGGCATCAAGGTGACCTGCCTTCGCATCGGCAATTTCGGCGACAAGCCGCTCGATCATCGCAGGCTGTCGATCTGGCTCAAGCCGGAGGACATGGTGCAGCTCTGCCGGATCGGGCTCGAACATCCCGACATCCATTTCGAGATTTTCTACGGCGCCTCCTATAATGAGCGCTCCTGGTGGGACAACCACCGTGCCTATGATCTCGGCTATCGTCCGACCGGGCGGGCCGAGGATTTCCGCGAGCACGCCATGGCCGAGCAGGCCAAATTGCCGACCGATCTGGTCGGCGACTTCTACCAGGGCGGCGCGTTTTGCGGCATGGAGTTCTCGGGCGACATGAGCGAGATCATCGACTGGAACAAGAGAGAACCGAAATGACCGATGGACTTCGCAAGGGGCTGACGAGCTACGGCGACGCCGGCTTTTCGCTGTTCCTGCGCAAGGCCTTCATCAAGGCGATGGGCTATTCCGACGATGCGCTGGATCGACCGATCGTCGGCATCACCAATACCTATAGCGACTACAATCCCTGCCACGGCAACGTGCCGCAGATCATCGAGGCGGCAAAGCGCGGGGTAATGCTGTCGGGCGCGATGCCCTTCGTGTTCCCGACCATCTCCATTGCGGAGAGCTTTGCGTATCCGACCTCGATGTATCTGCGCAATCTGATGGCGATGGATACGGAGGAGATGATCCGCGCCCAGCCGATGGATGCCGTGATCGTGATCGGCGGCTGCGACAAGACCTTGCCGGCGCAGATCATGGCCGCCGTCTCCGCCGATCTGCCGACCGTCGTCATTCCGGTCGGGCCGATGGTAGTCGGTCATCACAAGGGCGAGGTGCTGGGCGCCTGCACCGATTGCCGCAGACTTTGGGCGAAGTATCGCGCGGGCGAGATCGACGACAAGGAGATCGAGGCGGTGAACGGGCGGCTTGCGCCGTCGGTCGGCACCTGCATGGTGATGGGAACGGCGAGCACCATGGCCTGCATCACCGAAACGCTCGGGCTGTCGCTGCCAATGAGCGCGACGATCCCCGCGCCGCATGCCGAGCGTTTTCGCCTTGCCGAGGCAAGCGGCAAGGTCGCAGCCGCCATGGCCAAGGCGAAGGGACCGAAGCCGAGCGAAGTCCTGACCAAGTCCTCGTTTCGCAATGCGCAGGTGGTGTTGCAGGCGATCGGCGGCTCGACCAATGGCCTCATTCATCTCACCGCGATTGCCAACCGCACGCCGCATGGCATCGACCTCGGCGCGTTCGACAAGCTCGGCCGCGAGGTGCCGGTGCTGGTCGACCTCAAACCGTCGGGCGATCACTACATGGAGCATTTCCACCATGCGGGCGGCGTGCCGAAGCTGATGGCGCAGCTCGGCGATCTCCTCGATCTCGATGCGAAGACCATCGAAGGCAAGACCTTGCGCGAGGTCGTTGCCGCCGCCGAAGACGTGCCGGGCCAGACTGCGATCCGTCCGCGGCAAGACCCGATCAAACCGGAAGGCGGGCTTGCAGTGCTGCATGGCAATCTCGCCCCGCGCGGTGCGGTCATCAAGCATTCCGCAGCGACGGCAAAACTTCTGCAGCATGCCGGCCGCGCTGTTGTCTTCGAGTCGGTCGAGGACATGACGCTGCGGGTCGACGATCCAGCCCTCGACGTCACCGCCGACGACGTGCTCGTGTTGCGCAATGCCGGACCGAAGGGCGCGCCGGGCATGCCGGAAGCGGGCTATCTGCCGATCCCGAAGAAGATCCTGCGCACGGGCGTCAAGGACATGGTGCGGATTTCGGACGCGCGGATGAGCGGCACGGCGTTCGGCACGATCGTGCTGCACATCACGCCGGAATCCGCAGTCGGCGGGCCGCTGGCGCTGGTGAAAACCGGCGACATGATCCGGCTCGACGTCGCCAGGCGCAGCATCGAGCTTCTGGTCGATGAAGCCGAGCTGAAAAAGCGCCAGGCCGCACTGAAACCCGTGGGGACAGCGGAATGGGCCGGCCGCGGCTACGCGCACCTCTTCAACGAGACCATCCTGCAGGCCGACGAGGGCTGCGACTTCGATTTCATGCGAGGCAAGGGCAAAGGATAGCCATCGCGTACCCCTCAGCTTGATTGACATCCCGACGGAGCCGATGGGATGATCGAAGCAAAATGAGCGGGGGAAGCGATGGCGAGCTTGAGCAGGGTTCTCGGTGCGGTCGTTGCCGCATGCCTTTTTGCGGGCGCAAACGCGACCGCGCAGGAGGTGAAGCATTATCGCTTCGCCTACGATCAGCCGAAGACGACCGGTTACGGCATCCTCGGCGATATCTTTGCCGACAAGCTCAAGGAATTGAGCAAGGGCACCATGCTCATCGACCAGTATCCGGGCGCGCAGCTCGGCCAGGAGCCGCAGGTCCTGCAACTGGTCAAGAACGGCGACGTCGAGTTCTGCATTTCTTCCTCGGCCAATGCCGCGACGCTGTCGCCGCAGGCCGGCGTGATGTCGATGCACTTCCTGTTTCGTTCGGAGGGGCATCTGATCAAGGCGATGGCCGATCCTGAAGTCTCCAAGGCAGTAAAGGCGATGATCGCCGATACCGTGCAGGGCGCGCGCGTGATCGGCCTTGCCACGCTCGGTCTGCGCAGCATGTATTCCAAGCGCGAGATCAAGAACATCGCCGAAATCAAGGGATTGAAGGTGCGCGTGCAGGCGACCCCGACCGAGGACACCACGTTCCCTGCCTACGGCGCGCAGATCGTGCACATGCCGTTCGGCAGCGTCTACACGTCGCTGCAGACCGGCGTGGTCGATGTCGCGGAAAATGGCGTCAATGTCTATCTCGCCAACAAGCACTACGAGGTGGCGCCGGTGCTGTCGATGACCGAGCATGAGGCCAACAACAGCCTGGTGTGGATCAGCGACAAACTCTGGAACAGCCTGACGCCGGAGCAGCAGGGCTGGGTGCAGGCGGCAGCCGACGAGGTCAACAAGACGCAGCCGGCAAAGGCGATCGAGCTCGAGCATCAGTCGCAGGACAAGCTGAGATCGATCGGGGTAAAGATCGTCACGGACGTCGACAAGTCCGGTTTCATCGCGGTGGCCGACCCCTTGCTGGACAAGCTCGCCAAGGAGCTCGGGCCACATGCCGAAAAGATCAAAAACCTGATCCGGGGCATCAACTGATCGGCTGCCCGAACAAGCCGCAGCTCGCTCTGCCGAAGGCCATGGGCGCGGCGCAAGGACCCATGACAAATCGCGATCGACCGATGTTCAATTGACAATCTCCCAAATGCGATGGTTTGATCCGCGCAAACCAAAACAGGGGGAAACGGTGAATTTTCCAGCGAAAATCCTTGGTGGCCTGCTGGCAGGTGCGGCGCTGATCTTTGCCGCAACCGCGAACGCGCAGGAGGTAAAGCATTATCGCTTCGCCCACGATCAGCAGCTCAATTCCGGCTACAGCGTCGCCTACGACATCTTCTCCGCAAAGCTGAAGGAGTTGAGCAAGGGTACCATGCTGGTCGACCAGTATCCCGGCGCGCAGCTCGGGCAGGAGCCGCAGATCCTGCAGCTTGTGAAGGCCGGCGATATCGATTTTGCCGTCGTCTCGTCAGCCAATACCTCGACGATCTCGCCGCAAGCCGGCGTGATGTCGCTGCATTTCCTGTTCCGCAACGAGAACCACATCGTCAAGTCGCTCGGCGACGAGAAGGTCTATGCCGCGATCCGCGACATGATCGATGACACCACGCAGGGCATTCACGCGATCGGGCTCGCCACCCAGGGCTTCCGGTACATGTACGGCAAGAAGGAGGTGCACAAGGTCGACGATATAAAGGGCTACAAGGTACGCGTGCAGGCCACCGCGACCGAGGACACCATGTTCCCGGCCTATGGCGCGCAAACCGTGCACATGCCGTTCGGCAGCGTCTACACCTCGTTACAAACCGGAGTGGTGGATTTTGCCGAGAACGGAATGAACGTCTATCTCATCAACAAGCATTATGAAGTCGCGCCCGTGCTGTCGATGACCGAACATGAGGCCAACAACGCCATTCTCTGGATCAGCGACAAGC
>Ga0306924_10004428_pt1 | contig 13722 bp, 10 predicted proteins | sample sta12Can44000111_FD_203756 | JGI IMG/M metagenome (GOLD analysis project Ga0306924, IMG submission 203756) | Lab enrichment of tropical soil microbial communities from Luquillo Experimental Forest, Puerto Rico - statanox.12C.anox.44.000.111 (v2)... | ecosystem: Environmental > Terrestrial >... | reverse complement strand
GGCACCGGGGGCGGGGCCCCGCGCCCGCGGCGCATCACCGCGGCCTTCGCGGTGGCGCTCGGCGTCCTGGGTATCGTCCCGCTCGCCGGGGCGCTGCGCGCGCCGCCCGCGGCGCTGCGCCCGCTCACCATCGCCTACGGCGCGCTCGAGCCGTTTCGCACCGTCAACTCGTATGGCCTGTTCGCGGTCATGACCACGCGGCGGCTCGAGATCGGGCTGGAGGGCAGCGACGACGGCGTGACGTGGCGCGCGTACCGGTTCCGCTGGAAGCCCGGCGACCCGACGCGCCGGCCCGCCTTCGTGCCGGGCCACATGCCGCGGCTCGACTGGCAGATGTGGTTCGCCGCCCTCGACCCCGAGCACCCCGCCTACTGGTTCCTGCGTCTCGCGAAGCAGATCCTGGCGGGCTCGAAGCCGGTGCTCGGCCTGCTGGGCGAGAACCCCTTCCCCGCCCGCCCGCCGCGCTACCTCAGGGCCTCGCTCGACCTCTACCATTTCAGCGACGCGGCGACCCGCCGCGCGAGCGGTGTCTGGTGGACGCGCGAGCCGATGGGTGCCTATCTGCCGCCGGTGCGCCTCGAGGGCGATCGGCTGGTGCTGGCGACCGAGATCGCCCCCGCCCCCGCGCGCTGATGGAGCCGGGCCCGGGCGGTGGTGGTCATGACCGACCCCGCCGCTGGAAATACTCGCACTGCGCCGATACCACGCAGCGCTCGCACAGCGGCCGGGCGCGCTTGCACACCTCCTCCGCGTGGCGCCTGAACAGCAGGTAGGCGCGCCGGCGCGCGGGCACGGTGCGCGGCAGCGTCTGGTCGAGCGCGCGCTGCGCTGCCCGGTAGCTGGTGCCCCAGGATCGGGCGGCACGACCGAAGCCGAGCCGGATCGGCACATCGAGGGCGTTCGCGGGCACCGCCGCGACCGGTGCTTTCCCGGTGAACAGGATGATCCTGTCGGCGCCCGGGTCGCCGATGGTCGGAAACGACTTGAGCGCCTTGCGCACCTCGGTCAGCGGCCGCTTCATGAGCGCCTCGAGGCCGCCGCCGAACTCGCGCACCACGCGCTCGGCGATGGTGCGCAGGCGATCGGCGCGCAGCTCGGGCATGATCCCGCCGGCGCGCATCACCTGCGCGAGCCGCGCCCGGCTCGCCCGCAGGATCTCGGCGGGTGTCAGGCCGATGGACCGGCGCAGCGCGAGGTAGCCGGCGGCGCAGTTCGCCCCCGACTGCGGATAGCCGCAGTTCCGGAGCAGAACCTGCGTAGGCGCCGCGCGGCCCGGAGTTCCGCGGCCGCCCGTAGGCGGCCTCGAGCCGCGCGAGGATGCGCGTGAGCGGCGCGGGCGTCGGTGGCCTCCTACGCCGGCTTGATGTTCTGGTTCATCCGGAACAGGTTCCTGGGATCGTACTTCGCCTTGAGCGTCGTGAGCCGCTTGTAGTTCCGCCCGTAGGCGCCGATCTTGACACGCTGGCCCTCGTCCTCGGGCATGAAGTTGACGTACACGCCGCCGGTCGAATGCGGGGCCATGGCGTCGAACAGCTGGCGCGCCCAGGCGATGCACGACTGGTCCTGCGACGGATGACTCCAGCGGGTATGCACGTTGACGATGTACTCGATGTTGCGGTGCGGATACGAGGTCGCGATCACCGGCACGTTGTTGACCGCCCCGCCGATGTGCACGAGCACGACCTCGGTCTCCGGCGTCGGCACGCGGCCGGCGTGGTCGACCAGCAGATCGATCAGCGGGTCGCTGAGCTTGGCGAAATCGTGCGACTTCCAATAGTTGCGCGCCCCGGGTGTGAGCAACGGATCGAACGCCGTCTGCCAGCCGGCGAACGGCATCGGCCCGACGATGTCGGCGAGCGGCTTGCCGAGCGCGCGCAGCGGCGCCACCGCCTTCTTCCCCTTCGCGAGGTCGCCACAGTAGCAAACCGCGAACACCACGATGTCGGTGCCGTGAACCTCGGCCGGCAGGAACGGCAGCGGGGGCGCCTTGCGCAGCACGACCCACGCGGTCAGCTCGCGCGGAGCACGGGCGGTGATCTTGCGGTACTGCCGGAGCAGGGTGCGGGCGTTGTCCTGCGGGAAGATGATGAGCCCGGCCATGACCTCGGGACCGACCGGGTGGAGCCGGTACTCGAACGAGGTCACGACGCCGAAGTTGCCGCCGCCGCCGCGGATGGCCCAGAACAGGCCGGGACTCTCGGTGGCGCTGGCGCGCAGCAGCTTGCCGTCGGCGGTCACCACGTCGGCGGCGATCAGGTTGTCCACGGTGAGCCCGTAGCGACGGCTGATCCAGCCGAAGCCGCCGCCCAGCGTGAGTCCGGCGATCCCGGTGGTCGAGTTGATGCCGACCGGGGTGGCGAGCCCGAAGGCCTGGGCCTCGCGGTCGAACTCGCCCAGCGTCACACCGGGCTCGACGCGCGCGGTGCGCGCTCTGGGATCGATGCGCACCGATTTCATGGCCGACAGATCGAGCATCAGCCCGCCGTCACCCACCGCGTTGCCGGCGATGTTGTGCCCGCCGCCCTTGATCGCGATCACGAGCCCGTGGGTGCGCGCCAGCGTGACGGCCTGGATCACGTCGGCGGCGCCGGCGGCCCGGATGATGAGCGCCGGCCGCCGGTCGATCATCGCGTTCCAGATCGTGCGCGCGGCGTCGTAGCCACTCTCGCCGGGCGCGAGCACGGCGCCGCGCACCTTGCCGCGCAGCTCGGTGATCAGTTCGGGTGACAACGTGGTCGCGCTGCCGTTGCCGGTCGTAAGCGTGGTGGTGGACATGCCTTTCTCCGGGTGGATTCTGGGGGTGTTCGGGGGGCGAGGCGCGCATGATAGCCGAAAGCCACGAAATCCGGGGCCACAATCGCTGCCGTGCCTCGCCTCACCCGACCGGTGCGAGGGTGTTCAGCGGTGCGGGGCGTCCTCGAAGGTGGTGAGCTTCCCGCCCGCCGGGCCGGCGAGCTCGAGGCGGCGATTGGCCGAGTCGATGGTGAGCGCGAACTGACGCAGCACCGGGGGTCCCACGTTGGCGAAGTTCTTCTGCATGTCGGAGAAGAACACCAGCGGGTTCTCGAGAGTGTAGCGCCCGACCTCCAGGTTGCCCCGTAGCGGGGCGCATTTCACCTCGACCTCCTGGTCCACCGCCCGGGCCTCGCCCCCGTCGACCAGCGGCCCGGCCAGCGGCAGCGAGCGGGCCATGGCGGGCGGCAGGCTGAGCCCGTGGGCCGCGCCCGAGTCGAGGTGGGCCACGAGCTTGTGCCCGGCCACCGCGATCGGGATCTCGGGCAGCGGCTGCCCGGGCTCCCACCCGAACACTTCGCGCCCGTCCGGGGCCCGCAGCGCGCCGCGCCGGAACACCAGGCGGGCGTTGGGATAGTCGAGCGTCACCAGCAGGCCCGGGAGCCCATAGGGACCCATCACGCCGCGCGGCGGATCGGCACTCTTGAACGGCAGGCCGTCGAACGCGACGGCGGTGAGGCGCTCGAGCGTCAGGCCGCCCACCTGAAGGCGGTCGATGGTGGCGAGCTGCCCGGGCCGCCCCGCCCCGGTCGGGCTCCCCACCGTGACCGGGTCGCCGAGCTTGAGCCGCTGCTCGCGAGCGAAGACCAGGTCCAGGACGGTGCCGCGGGCCCCGGTGTCGAAGATGAACGGGAACGGACCCCTGCCATTCACCTTGACGCTGACCTCGATCCGGCCGTCCACCAGCCGCATCGGCACCACGATGGTGTCGCTCGCCATCTGGAGCCCCACGGTCGGAACCTTCATCACCGTCGGGCCGGAGGCGGGGGCGGGTGGGCCGGCAGAGATGAGGAGCACGGCGAGCACGGCGAGGGCTGCGAGCATGGATCGACACCTCCGGGGTAGGGCTGGGCTAAGACCGGTACGCGGCCGGCCGGGCAAGTGTTTCTATCACATGCTAGCCTCGTTCCATGGTACCCGCCCGGTCCGCGGGTGGCCCCATTCCCGGCCCGCCGGCCGGCGGCGAGCCCCCGGCCGGCGGCCGCCGCCTCGCCCTCGATGCCGCGCTGGTCGTGGCCTGCATCGGGCTCGCCCTGTGGATCCACCGGCGGGTGCTGGCCGGCTACTTCACCAACGACGACTTCGTCTACCTGGAGCGGGCGCGCGGGCTCCTGCCCCAGCCGTCGATCCTGCTGTGGCGCTTCCTCTCCGGGCCCGCCTACTTCGGCGCGGCGCGGACCTGGTTCGGGCTCGACCCTTTCCGCGATCGTGCGCGGCGACTCGCTGAGCCCGCGCTACCTGGTGCTGCCGGCGGTGGTCGAGCAGGGCCGGGCGCTGCGCCTGCTCTACCCGGGGCTGGATTCGGTGGCGTTCGTGGACCACTGGACGGCGGACTACCGCGACTTCGACCTGTTCGTCACCGGCGCCGACGGCGCGATCAAGGGCCTGGGGCGCGGCCTCGAGGCCCAGGTCGCTCTGGCCTCGCAGCTGCTCGCCATCCGCTTCGACGCCACCGCGCGCGAGCAGCTGGAGGCCGCGGTGCCGCTGTGGCCCGACGATCCGCGGCTGCGCTTCGCCTACGCCGTTGCCCTGGGGCGCACCGGGGATCCGGAGGCGGCGATCCGGCAATTCGAGGAACTGGCGCGCCATGCCCCCTCCGACACGCTGGCGGCGGTGGCGCGCCGGCTGCTCGCCCGGGCGCGGCGGTGAGGCGGCGGGCGGGCCGGCTCGCTCACTCGCGCGGCGCCAGCGCCTGCCAGCCGTTCATGGCCACGAACGGAATCAGCGGCATCAGGGCGCGCGACTCGTAGATGTCGGCGAACAGCAGGAACGAGCCCACCATGCCGAGCATCACGATCGAGAGCGCCCCGCAGCGCATCCAGTCGGTGCGCGCGAGCTGGATCGCGAGCGCCACCACCGCGACCAGGAACAGCGGAATCAGAATCGCGTTGCCGCCCTCGAGGCTCGACAGCGCGCCCATCCGGACCTCGTCCCAGTTCTGGGCCAGGGTGAGGTGCAGGGTGCGCCCGTAGATCGAAGCCTGCGGCAGGGCGGCGGCGGAGAGCGTCTCCTCGACCAGCAGCGTGCGCCGCAGGCCTTCGACCAGCGCCGCCCCGCCGGCCAGCAGGGCCAGGCCGGTGAGCGACATCGCGCGATCGAAGCGTGGCCGCGGCCCGCCGTCGTCGCGGCGCGCGCCCCGGCGGATCAGCGGGTCGATGATCATCCAGGCCGGGATGAAGAGCGCGATCTCGTGGTTCAGGATGCCGAGCGCGAACAGGCCGGCGAACACCCGGGCGCGACGCCGCGCCAGCACCGCGTAGTTGAAGCCGGTGAAGACGCCGATCGAGATCAGGTCCCAGGGATAGATCCAGTTGGTGATCAGCAGCAGCAGGAAGGTGAGCTGGAGCAACGCGAAGGCGGCGAGCGGCGGGCGGCGCCCGTCGGCAAGTCGCTCGGTGAGCGCCAGCGTGGCGTAGCCCGCGAAAGCGAGGCTCAGGGTCGCGAGCAGGTCGAAGGCGCGGAGGAACGACCCGGTCAGTCCCGAGAGCGCCGCGATCAGGTAGGGACCGAGGACGCGGCTCTGGTAGATGCGCCACGCCACCACCCCGTGGACCACGCCTTCGGCGACATCCGAGGAGCGCTTGAAGGCTCCCGGCATGGCAACGCGCACCACCCGCATCTCGACCAGCGCGAACGCCAGCGCGAGGACGAGGATGCCGAGCGCGGACTTGAGCCCGGGACGCGCCCGAGCCGGGCTCACACCACCGCGACCTTCACGCAGTGGATCGGGGGCAGCGAGTCGAACAGGCAGTCCCACTCCTCGCCGCCGTCGCGGCCGATCCACAGCTGCCCGGTGGTGGTGCCGAAGTAGAGCGCCGGCGACTTGAGCTCGTCGATGTCCATGGCGTCGCGCAGCACGGTGAAGTAGCTGTTCTTCTTCGGCAGGCCCCTGGCGAGCCGCCGCCACGAGCCGCCGCCGTTCTCGCTGCGCCACACCGCCGGTGCGCCGCCGGGACAGGTGCGGGTCGCGGGTGCGAGGGGCAGCACGTAGACGGTGTCGGCGTCGTGGGGATGAACCGAGATCGGGAACCCGAAGTCGGACGGCAGGCCCTTGGCGATCGAGCGCCAGGTCTTCCCGTGGTCGTCGCTGCGCAGCACACCGATGTCGGGGCGCCGCCCGCCCGGCCCGTCCCACTCACCCCAGCCGCCGTGGTTCTGCATGTACAGCCGCCCGGGCGCGTCCTTGTGCGCCACGATCTTGTGGACGCACTGGCCGAACTCGGGATAGGGATCGGGCGAGAACCCCGCCCCCACCCCCTGGTTCGCGGCCCGGAACGTCTGCCCGCCGTCCTCGCTCAGATAGTGGCCGCCGGTCGAGATGCCGAGATGGACACGGTGGCCGTCGCGCAGGACGGTGTGCATGCACAGCCCGCCGTTTCCGGGCGCCCACTTGCGCGCGTGCTCGTGATTGCTGATGCCCGGAACCATCTCCCACGAGTCGCCCCCGTTCTCGCTGCGGAACAGAGCGGCCGGCTCGACGCCGGCCCACAGATCCTTCTTGCCGGGGCCGGGCTCGATCGACCAGATGTTGGCGAGCGCGCGCCCGTCGTCCTTGGGAAACGCCGGGCCGGCGGCGGTCTCCTTGAAGCTCTTGCCGAGGTCGGTCGAGCGCAGCACCTTCATGCCGAAGAAGGCGTTGCAACTCGAGGCGTAGAGCCGGGGCGTGGCGCGCGTGTCGATCAGCGTCGCGTACACCCCCACGCCGGAGCCATGGGGACCGCGCAGGGAGAAACTGCGCCGGGTCTTCGGCGCCTCGGCCACGAAGACGCCCTTCTTGGTACCGATCGAGAGAATGACGCGCTCCGGCATGATCAGCCTCCTGAGACCGCGGGAAGGATGGTGACGACGTCGCCGGGCCCCAGGGCCGTTTCGACGCCGTCGAGATCGCGAACGTTGGCGGTGTTGACGAACAGGTTGACGTGGCGCCGCACCGCCCCGGTTTCGTCGCAGATGTTGCGATGGAGCGACGGGTAAAGCCGCTCGATCTCCTCGAGGGCGCCGCGCACGGTGCGCGCGGGCAGGGCGAGCTCGGCCGCTCCCCCGCAATAGGAGCGCAGCAATCCGGGCACGAAGATCGTGGTCATCGAGGTCGAGGCCATGGGACGGACCCGGGAGTGTGGACGCCGGCAACCACTCGAACCGTGGCGTCAGGGGCCGAGTCTAACTGGGCGGCGCGCTCCACCGCAATCCGCGGCCCCGGGTCACTGGATCCTGGCCACCGTGCGCCGCGCCTCCCCCACGCTGGTGGCGAGGCGGATGACGTAGAGCCCGGGCGGCGCCCGCCGGCCATCCGCCAGCGTCCCGTCCCAGGCGCGGGAGTGGAGGCCGGCGGGGAGTGGTTCCTGGTGGGCGAGCGCACGCAGCCGCCGGCCACCGATGTCGAAGACGTCGAGGTCGACCACCGCGTCGACCGCCAGGGTGAACGCCAGATCGGTCGAGGCCCGGAACGGGTTGGGGACCGCCAGCAGCGGGATCCGATCCGGGCTCGTCCCGACCACCGCCGCGGGGTCGAAGGGCTTCGCGTCGACGATCAGCAGGCTGTCGAGGCAATATTCGCCACGGAGCGAGATGCGGGTGGAGATCTCAGGAAACGGCGCGCCGGGGGCCCGGAGCCCACTGTCGAAATGCCGGGGCGGGCCGCCGTCGAACGACAGGTCGAGCGCCAGCTCCTCGAGCACCGCCACCTCGCCGCCGCGGCGATAGGTGCCCGAGCCGGTGACCGTGACCGGACCCGAAGCGCCTTCGACCCGCCAGTGCACGTCGAGCACGTCGTAGTTCGCGAACAGCGGATCGTCGATCACGTGGCGCAGGGTGAACGCGCCGGTAAGCGGCGAGCGGATGAAGATCGGGCACATGCAGGGCGCGAAGCAGCCCCACTCGAACTCGCTCGGGGGCGCGCCGAGGGTGTAGAGCACTGCGTCCGTACCCTGCGCGCGCACCAGCTGGGCGCTCGCGAGCGCGGCGGTCGCGAGCATCATCGACATGACCCAGGATGGTCTCATTGTGGGCTCCCCGCCGGTCAGCCGGAGTTGCCCGAAGAGGCTGCTCCCGTGCCGCGGCCGATGCAAGCCCGGAATCGATCCCCGCCGCGCCGGCCCGGGACCCCGATGTCGCGGGGCGCCGCTGCCGTCGTGGCGGCGGTGGCGACCGCGATGTCGTAGGCTGGGGCGCGCCCGCACCGATCCCCGGGGCGGTTGGACGTGGAGCCTGACCTGATGACCGCTGTGCCTCCATCGCACCGCGAGCCCCTCACCCCGCTCCCCGCGCCGCCGCTCGCCGGAGAAGGACCCGGCGTCCACTCCGAGAACTTCCGCTTTCCCAGCGGGTTCCTGTGGGGTGCGGCCACCTCTTCGCATCAGGTCGAGGGCAACAACACCAACAACGACTGGTGGGCCTGGGAGCAGTCGGGGCGGGTCGATGAGCCGTCGGGAGCGGCCTGCGACCACTTCAACCGCTATCGTGAGGATCTCGACCTCGCCCGCGCGCTGCATCACAACGCCTATCGGTTCTCGCTCGAATGGAGCCGCATTGAGCCCGAGGATGGCGTGTTCAGCGCCGCTGGTCTCGCCCACTATCGTGCCATGCTCGAAGCCCTGCGGGAGCGCGGCATGGAGCCGGTGGTCACGATCCATCACTACACGCTGCCGCGTTGGCTGGCCCAGCAGGGCGGCTGGGAGCACCCCGGGATCGAGCGCTACGTCGAGCGCTTCGTCACGCGGGTAGCGCACGACTACGGCGACCTGGTGCGCTGGTGGATCACCTTCAATGAGCCGGTGGTCCAGGTGTTCAAGGGCTGGATCCTGGGCCAGTGGCCGCCCGGCAAGCGGCAGGACTTCGCGGCCGGCCTCATGGTCATGCGCCACATGCTGCGCGCCCACGTTCGCGCCTACCACCTGCTCCACGAGCGGCGCCCGGACGCGATGGTGAGCGTGGCCAAGCACGCGCTCGCTCTCACTCCGTGCAATCCGCGACGGCGGCTCGACCGACTCTCGGTGCGGGCGCGCGGTTACCTGTTCAACCACCTGTTCCTCGACGCGCTCCACCGCGGCGTGCTGCGCGTGCCCGGACTGCTCTGGGAGCGACTGCCGCGCAAACGAACGCTCGATTTCATCGGGCTCAACTACTACACCCGCGACTTCGTGCGCAACACCGGGCTCTCGCTTCCGGGACTGGTGGGCAACATCTGCACCCTCGAGCACCACCAGCACATCGGCAAGCGCAACGATCTGGGATGGGAGATCTACCCCGAGGGGCTGGCCCACTTCCTCCGCGCCTATGCGCGTTACCGCCTGCCGATCCTGATCACCGAGAACGGCCTGCCGGCCAACGACGACGAGGATCGCTGGACCTTCATCTACCTGCACCTGTGGCAGGTCGCGCGCGCCCTCAGCGACGGCATCCCGGTGGCCGGCTACCTCCACTGGTCGCTGCTCGACAACTATGAGTGGGCCGACGGGTTCAAGGCCCGCTTCGGCCTGATCGGCGTCGACCACGCCACCCAGGCGCGCACTCCGCGGGAGAGCGCGCGACGGCTGGCGCGGGTGATCGAGCGCAACCAGCTGTAGCGATCCCCACCAACGCTCGCGGCCACCCCAGGAAGGGGTGGCCGCGAGACCAGCGCCGAAGGCCCGGCGGGCGCCGGGCGCTCGGGTCAGCGCATCAGGACCACGCGGTGGGTGACGACCTTGTCCGCCATCGCCAGCCGGATGAAGTACGCCCCGGCCGGCAGCGTGCCGCCGCGGTCGTTGCGTCCATCCCAGCTCGCGCTCGCATATCCGGCCGGCACGACATGGTCACCGATCAGGACCCGCACCCGGTGCCCGCTGACGTCGAAGATCTCGAGTCGCACGCTCGCGGCACGCGGCAGCTCGTAGTTGATCCGCGAGTCGCCGCTCGTGGGGTTGGGGGACACCGAGTGGATGGCCAGCCTTCCGGACGGGGTGAGCACGTGAGCGGTGCCCGCCGCCATCCAGTCCCCGGTCAGCCGGTACTCGACGCGGTAGAAGTACTCGGTCGCCGGCGTGACGGAACGATCCGAGAAGCTCAGATCGTGCTGTCCGCTATAGGTGATGACCTCGCCCACCTGGTCGAACCCGCCGTTGGCCGACAGGCCGCGCATGACGCGGAACTGGGCAGGCGTGTCGAGGTAGGCGCTCCAGCGCACCTGGACGGCGCCGGCCGACGCCTCGGCCGCCACCGCGCCCACGTTGACCTGGATCGGGGTCGAGCCGCTGCAGCCGAGTCCGGTGACCACCGCCGTATAGCGGCTGCCGCACGCGACGCCCGTGAACGTGGAGGTGGAGACGAAGAACCAGTGGATGCCGGGCTGCAGATCGGCCTCGCAGCAGATCCGCTCGCCCGCCACCCCCGAGGCCGCGCACTCGAAGACGATCCCCGGACAGCCGGCGCTGCCGTTCAGGACGTCGATCTGCGTCGGACCCTCGCCGGTCGCGCAGAACTTGACGTGCGACGGTACCGTGAGCGCGAACTGGTACCAGTCGGTGTCACGGTAGTCGTAGCCGTTGAAGCGGTAGGTGCCGTAGGTGCCGCAGATGACCGTCGAATCATCCGAGCACGGCAACGGCGTGAAGACCGGCGGGTTCGAGTTGCAGCCACCATTGTAGTTGTCGATGTAGATGTCCGAGCAGATCGGCTCGCCCTCCGCAATCCCGACCTGCGGGCACTCCACCCGGATCGGTTGCGGGCAGGCGCTCTGCGTGACGCTGATCAGGTACTTCGACCCGCACGGCACGCCGGCGAAGTCGGTAGTGGCGATGAACAGCCAGTAGGTGCCGGCGGTCAGGTCGGCTTCGCAGGTGAGCGTGTCCCCCGGCTGGCCGTCGGAGCCGCAGATGAAGCTCAGCCCTCCGCACCCCGCCGAGCCGTTGAGGAGGAAGATCGTGGTCGGCGCCTCACCCACCGCCTGATACTTGATGTGGGAGTTGCCCTGCAGCACCACCTGATACCAGTCGGTATCGCGGTACTCGAGCCCCTGGTACAGATACGTGCCGTAGGTCCCGCACAGATAGGCGGTCCCCTGCTGGCAATCGAGGTTGCCGAGCGAGCCCCGGTACGGGCTGATGAAGGTCGGCGGATCGGAGTTGCACCCGGCGTCGTAGTTGTCGAGGTAGCCGTCCTGGCATACCGGCTCACCCTCGTCCCCGGCACCGACCGGGCAGGTGATCCGGAACGGCGGCGGACACGCGTCGCGCGTCACGTCCATCACGTAGATGCCGCCGCATGGATAGCCGCTGAAGGTCGAGGTGGCCACGAACAGGTAGTAGGTGCCGGGCGACAGCGTCGCGGTGCAGGTCAGGGTCTGGTTCGCACCGCCCTGCTGTCCGCAGATGAAGCCCAGACCGCCGCAGCCCGCGCGACCATCGAGGATGTAGATCGAGGTCGGGTACTGCCCCTTCACGCTCATCGTGATCGGAGCGGTCTGATTGATGACGATCCGGTACCAGTCGGTGTCGCGGTACTGCTGCCCGGCGTTGAGGTAGTCGCCGTAGCTGCCGCACACCTCGACGGTCCCCGGAGCGCAGGCCAGATCGAAGAACGTCGGCGGGAACGAATTGCACCCCGCGTCGTAGTTGTCATTGTAGCCGTCGGTGCACACCGGCTCGCCTTCGGGGATCGCGTTCGCCGCGCATTGCGGCGGCGCCGGCGGCGGCGGGCAGGAATCCTCGATGACCGTCATGTAGTAGTTCGAGCCGCACGGCACGCCGGTGAAGTTGGTGGTGGCCACCACCAGGTAGTAGGTTCCTCCACCCAGCGACGCGTCGATGCAGGCGGGCTGACCAGGGCCAGTGGAGGCGGCGTAGGCGATGACCCCGCCACCGCAGCCGCCGTTGCCGTCGACGATGAAGATCGAGGTTTCGTACTGCCCGGTGGTGCAGAAGTGGACTGTGGTCACGTCGTTGATGTTGAGGCGGTACCAGTCGGTGTCCCGATACGGCGAGCCCTGGAACAGGTAGGTGCCATAGGTGCCGCAGATCCGCGTCGTATCGGTGCTGCACGGAATGTCGATGAACACCGGCGGGTTCGAGTTGCAGCCGCCGTCGTAGTTGTCCACGTAGTCGGGGCCGCAATCAGGCTCGCCTTCCGCGGTCGCCCCGGGCGGGCACTGAATCGGCGACGGCGGCGCGGGGCACGGCGTGACGTTCAGCGTGTAATTACCGCAGCTGGTGCCGTAGCCGTCCACGATGATGTAGTAGTTGTGTCCCGCCAGCACGTTGACGAAGTCGAGCTCGGACTGGAGACCGCAGAAGTCGTCGTTGCAGGCGAAGATCTGGCTGGGGTCATCCTGCGCGATCGCCAGCTCGGTATCGTAGCTCGAGCCGCACAGGCTCACGTTGATGCATCCGTCGGCCCGCGGCGAATAGACGTAGACCACGTCGGGCCCGCCGGCGAAGCCGCAGGGAGGCGTGTAGTCGTCGTTGTAGCCGCAGGTGCTTCCGCTGTCGGCATACGGCACCGACAGGATCACCGTTGCGGTGCCAAACGTGTCGCCGCCCTGCATGACCCGCGCCCGCGGCGTCACGCGGCCCGGGGTGGGGCGCGTCGGCGGGGTCTTGTGCGCCGGGGTGTTCGAGACCTGCGGCGCGACGTGCGGCAGGTTCTGTGCCATCCGGTGGCTGATCAGCGCGTCGGGCGGCGGCTGGACCAGCGAGGCCGGGAACTGCGTCCGGATCTGGGTCGGCAGGTTGGCAGCCGGTGTCGAGGGCTGCCTCATCTGCAGCACGGAAGGCGGAGTGCCAGGGCGGGTTCGTTCGCTCTGCACCGCCTTGGCGGGCCCGCTCTCGGCCCACGCGAGGCTGGCGCAGACCGCCAGGGACGTACACAGGAGCGGTACAACGATGAGTCTCGCCAGATTCATGACTCTCCTCCACGGCGCGATCCGGGCGTTGGCGGGAGATCGCGGCCTCATGGTGGGCGGCACCCGCCCTGCGGCATTCGCAGGGAGGCGGCGCGGCTGTTCCAGCGGCGATGCGGCGTGGCCCGCGGCGGTGGGGGATGGAGGCGCGCAGCGGACCGGTTGGCGGGGAGCCGGGCAGGTCGACACCCCCGACAGGAAGGGACTCGGCGATGGAAGGGCTGCCCCACGATGGGATCGCGGGCCAGATTCCAAGAGATATGAGCGTGCGCGGCCTGCTTCCACGGCTCACCCCATCGCGGGCGCGGGCGGCGGCAACTGTTCCCCCGCGCGCAGTGTGGCGGCGCGTCGCGCTGGGGATGGATTCAGGTTGCTGCCGACACTGTGCTGAAAGGAGCGTACTCCCCCTGCCCAAGCGGGTCAGCAAATTTCTTCACAGAAGGTGCATCGGTGTGAAGAGCGTGTAGCAAGGCAGGCGGGATCCTTTCGTATATTCGTCCACCTTAAAGGTTGGCTGGTAAGGCGGAGAGGCTGACGTGCTCACTCGAGCCGCAGCAGCGCGCGTGGATAGTCGATCGTCACACGGAAGCGGCGCAAAACGTTGCCGCCGATGATCCCGTGGATCGGCGCCCATGCCGCCGCGCCGATGTCATCGACGAACGCCGCCACCATCGCCCGAACCCTCGCCAGGCGAACTCCACCTATCGCCTGCGTGGGAATCATGCCGGGGGCCGCGGCGACCGTGCCCCCTCCTCCGGTCATGCCCGATGCCGCCGCGCCCTCGAGCGCTGGGCCCTGCGCCACGGACGGCGAAACCACCGTGGTCGAGGCGCCGG
>Ga0306924_10004426_pt1 | contig 13727 bp, 14 predicted proteins | sample sta12Can44000111_FD_203756 | JGI IMG/M metagenome (GOLD analysis project Ga0306924, IMG submission 203756) | Lab enrichment of tropical soil microbial communities from Luquillo Experimental Forest, Puerto Rico - statanox.12C.anox.44.000.111 (v2)... | ecosystem: Environmental > Terrestrial >... | reverse complement strand
ATCGGGTTGAAGTTCGTGATCGGACCCACCCACTGGCTTCCGTTGCCGAACAACGCCACGGCGGCGACGTGCTGGTCGACGCCCGGCGGCAGGGGGCTGTCGAAACCGAACGCGGCGATGGGCGCCGCGAGCACCACATCGGTGACGGCCGCGCCGAGCGAGTAGCCGCCGAGCACCAGCCGGGTGTCGGGGCAATTGTTGACCATGTCCTGGATGTGATGGCTCATATCGTTGGCGCCGATGTCGATCTGCGTGTCGGCGGGGTACTTCACGGCGTATACGCCGATGTTCTTCGAGACCTTCGATTGGAGCGCATTGATAAACGCATTGCCGAGTACACCCGTCCCGGGCGATTCATAGCGGCCCCGGGCGAAGACGACCTGCACCGGAGGACAGTTCGCGGCCGCGGCCCCGGGCAGCCCGGATGGCAAGACCGCCGCGGGCAATGCCACCGCGGCCGCGGCGACGACGAAAGCCAGATCAATATCAACCAGCTTGCGAGAGGGAGCGCGCACAGCATGATGGTAAAGGGATCGCGCCCAAGCCGCTGGCCAGCAGAAAAGATCAGCGAAAATCCGATAGGTTCAGCTCATGAGCCGCGCCGAAGCCAGTTCAACGCGGCGCCTGTTTGCGCTCGCCGAGCAGGTGCGGGGGTTCATGCCGGCCGACGAGGGGAGCGCGCTGTACGACGCGGGCCTGCGGTACCTGAACGGCGGCCTCGGTGTCGAAATCGGCACCTACTGCGGCAAATCCACCCTGTTGCTCGGCGCAGCCGCGCAAGAGACCGGCAGCATCCTCTACACCATCGACCATCATCACGGCTCGGAGGAACATCAGTCCGGCTGGGAGTACCACGACGCCTCGTTGGTCGACGAAGTCACCGGGCTGTTTGACACGCTGCCGACGTTTCGCCGCACGCTCGATGCCGCCGGGCTGGACGACCACGTCGTCGCCATCGTGGGCAAGTCACCGATTGTGGCCCGAGCATGGCGGTCACCGCTGCAGTTCTTATTCATCGACGGCGGCCACACCGAGGCCGCCGCCGCCCAGGACTTCGACGGATGGGCCAAGTGGGTGACCGTCGACGGGGCGCTCGTCATCCACGACGTGTTCCCAGACCCACGCGACGGCGGACGGGCACCTTACCAAATCTATTGCCGGGCTATCGATTCCGGTCAGTTTCAGGAGGTCTCGGCCACCGGGTCGCTACGGGTGCTGCAACGCACCAGCGGCCAGCCGGGTGAGCAGATCGTCACCGGCCGGACCCGCTGACGACGCATTCGCAATCGAAGTCGGTCTGCAGTCCGCGCAGCGCATATCAAACCTGGCCGGCACCGAAGACACCTGAGGTGCCGGTGGACGCGGCGATCAGCCCGCCGCCAGCGGCAAGGCTTGACGGATGGTCACGGGAGCGGCTGAGCGGTTGTAGCAGCCGCCAATCTGCGCCCGCAAATGAAGTGCCGCCAAACGATGACGAGCAAGAGGCAGTCGCCGACAATCCATATAGCGGCCCGCTGCTGGTGTCGCTGAGCAGGTCGGTCGTTTCGGTTCAGGTGGGTGAGGCGACATTGAGCTCCAGGGCGCTGATTCCCTCGATTTTCCCCGCCGAGGACGCACACTCAGCCGTTTTTGTTAACATCGCGCGGTGCACGGCCAGCGACCGGTCCCGCGACGCGACGTCCTCAAGTTCGCTGCTGCGCCGGTTCTCCTGAGCCTGGCGGCGGTGGCCGCACCGGTCGGTGGGCGGCAGGCGTCAGCCGCCGACCTGCGGCTGATCGATTTCGCCGAACGGAGGATCCCGCCGGACGAGATCAAAGCGGCGGGCTATGGCGGGGTCGTGAATTACGTGTCCGAGTCGCGGCCGGGTGCGAACTTCGAGGCAAAGCCCATCACCCGCGAGTACGCGGACGCCCTGCGCGCGGCCGGCCTTCAGATCGTCAGCAACTTCCAGTACGGCAAGCCCGGTTGGGCCGACCCCTCGGACTACACCCGCGGGTACGACGGCGGCGTGGCAGACGCCCAGACGGCCCAGCGGCTGCACGGTGCCGCCGGGGGCCCGGGTTCGGCCCCGATCTTCTTCAGCGTCGATGACAATATCGACCTCAATACCTGGAATACCGTTGCCGTGCAATGGTTTCGAGGCATCAACTCGGTATTGGGCGTGGGCCGCACCGGCGTCTATGGAGACGCCCAGGTGTGCGGATGGGCGATCAGAGACGGCGTGATCGGGAACTCGAGCACGCCGGGGCACCGGTGGGCGTGGCAGACGAAAGCGTGGTCGAACGGGGAGCGGGAACCGATGGCGGTGCTGTATCAGGCCGTGGTCAACACCCCGTCGAACCCGGGTCCGCTGCTCGGCGGCATCAACGTGGACGTGGACGAGGTCCTCGCGTCAGATTTCGGCCAGTGGGATTTCGCGCGCTGACCCGACGAAGGACACCCCGCGAGCCGGTTGCCCGCGGGGTGTCTTGATCCGTCCGAGTGTCACTTCAGGTCGAACCGGTCGCCGTTCATGACCTTGACCCAGGCGGCGACGAAGTCCTCCACGAACTTCCCCTTGTTGTCGTCCTGGGCGTAGACCTCGGCCAAGGCACGCAGCACCGAGTTGGACCCGAACATTAGGTCGTTGGCGGTGGCCGTCCACTTGACCTTGCCCGAGGAGCGGTCCCTTACCTCGTAGACGTTCTCCGCCGACTCCGACGCCTTCCACTCGTTACCCATGTCGACCAGGTTGACGAAGAAGTCGTTGGTCAGCGTGCCGGGCTTGTCGGTGAACACGCCGTGCTTGTTGCCGCCGTGGTTGGCGCCCAGGGCTCGCAGACCACCGACGAGCACCGTCATCTCCGGACCGGTCACGCCCAGGAGGGACGCCCGCTCCACGAGCAACTGCTCGAGCGGCGCCTTCTCGCCGGCACGGATGTAGTTGCGGAACCCGTCGGCGCGCGGTTCGAGCACCGCGAACGAATCGACGTCGGTGTTCTCCTGCGAGGCGTCGGTACGCCCGGCCGCGAAGGGCACCGAGACCTCATGGCCCGCGTCCTTGGCCGCCTTCTCTACCGCCGCGGACCCCGCCAACACGATCAGGTCGGCCAGCGAGATCTTCTTGCCGCCGGACGCCGACGCGTTGAACTCCTGCTGGATCTTCTCCAGCACGGGCAGCACCTTGTCCAGCTCGGAGGGCTCGTTGACCTCCCAGCTTCGCTGCGGCTCGAGGCGCAGACGCGCCCCGTTGGCGCCGCCCCGCTTGTCGGTGCGTCGGAAACTCGACGCCGCCGACCAGGCCGTCTTGGCCAGTTGCGGAACGGACAGGCCGGACTCGAGCACCGTCTTCTTCAGCGCCGCGACGTCCTTCTCGTCGACCAGCTGGTGGTCGACGTCGGGAACGGGGTCCTGCCAGAGCTGCGGCTCCGCGATCCACGGCCCCAGGTAGCGGCTGATGGGTCCCATGTCGCGGTGCAGCAGCTTGTACCAGGCCTTGGCGAACGCCTCGGTCAGCTCCTCGGGGTGGTCCAGCCAACGGCGCGTGATGTCGCGGTAGATCGGGGACTCACGCATCGAGATGTCGGTGACCAGCATCGTCGGCGCGCGACCCGGCCCGCCGAACGGATCGGGAATGGTGCCCGCACCGGCGCCGTCCTTGGCGACGAACTGCCAGGCATCGCCGGGGCTCTTGGTCAGCTCCCACTCGTAGCCGTACAGGATCTCCAGGAAGCTGTTGTCCCACTTGGTCGGGGTGGACGTCCAGACGACCTCCAGGCCGCTGGTGATCGCGTCCTTGCCCACGCCGCTGCCGTAGGAGCTCTTCCAGCCCAGCCCCTGTTGTTCGACCGGGGCGGCCTCCGGCTCGGGACCGACCAGATCGCCGCTGCCGGCGCCGTGGGTCTTGCCGAAGGTGTGGCCACCGACGATGAGTGCGGCGGTCTCCTCGTCGTTCATCGCCATCCGCTTGAACGTCTCGCGGATGTCGATCGCCGCGGCGATCGGATCCGGCTGGCCCTCGGGGCCTTCCGGATTGACGTAGATCAGACCCATGGTGGTGGCGCCGTAGGGCTGGGCGAGATCCCGTTTGCCCGAGTAGCGCTTGTCGGTGCCCAGCCACACGTCCTCTTCTCCCCAGAGGATCTCTTCGGGCTCCCAGACGTCCTCACGGCCGAAAGCGAAGCCGAAGGTCTTGAATCCCATCGACTCCAGGGCGACGTTGCCGGCGAAGATAATCAGGTCCGCCCAGGAGATCTTGTTGCCGTACTTCTTCTTGACCGGCCACAGCAGCCGGCGGGCCTTGTCCAGACTCACGTTGTCCGGCCAGCTGTTGATCGGGGCGAAGCGCTGCATACCCTGGCCGCCGCCGCCGCGGCCGTCGTGAATGCGATAGGTGCCGGCGGCATGCCAGCTCATCCGGATGAACAGGCCGCCATAGTGGCCGTAGTCGGCGGGCCACCAGTCCTGCGAGGTGGTCATCAGCGAGATCATGTCGGCCTTGAGCGCCTCGACGTCGACCTTGGCGAACTCCGCCGCGTAATCGAAGTCCTCGCCGAGCGGGTTGGACTGCGCGGGGTGCGGGTGCAGCGTCGACACGTCGATCTGGTCGGGCCACCAGTCCCGGTTGGTCAGGGGAGGATGCGATTTCGGTTCGGGCGAAGGGATTACCGGGCTTTCGCTATCGGACACAACATTCCTTTCGGTGTTAGGTGAATCGGGCTGTGATCAAGAACCTGCCCTCGAGCAGTCGGGGCACAGGCCCCAGTAGATGACTTCGGCCTCGTCGAGAAGGAAGCCATCCAGAACGTTGTCGTTGTCCGACGGGGTCAGGCACGGCGTCTCGCCGACTGCGCAGTCGATGTCGGCGATGACCCCGCAGGAGCGGCACACGACGTGGTGGTGGTTGTCGCCGACTCGGGACTCGTAGCGAACAACCGAACCCAATGGCTGGATGCGCCGAACCAGACCAGCGGCGGTCAGCGCGTTCAGGACGTCGTACACGGCCTGGCGGGAGACATCGTTCTGGCCGAGTTTCACTGCAGCGAAAATCGTCTCGGTGTCGGCATGCGGATTAGCTTCCACGGCTTCCATGACGGCGACCCTGGGCCGCGTCACTCGCAGATCGGCCATTCGGAGCTGCTCCGCCGCCGTCGAGGACACAGTGCCAATATGCCACTAATCTGGAATCAGTCAAGACTTCGCCAGAAGGACGGCCCACGAATATGCGGTGAACTTCACGCAAGGTAGGCCGAACCACGTTGTGCCAAAGAGCAACTCCGTTGTCCGACGGGCGATAGACCGGTCCTCAAACCTGACGCCACGAAGGCTGGCCAGGGTCGACCAGCCGCATGTCGACGGGTCCCATCCCAAAGACGGCGATCACCGCCGGGTCGGGCTGGCTTGTCGGGACGCCGTCGTAGTGCGGGGTGCGCGCGGCGCGCTTGACGTAACCGCCCGGACCGACCGGGGCGGCGTCCTGGGGCCTAAAGTCATTGCCGCTGTTGACAAACCACGTGCCGAATACCACCACCTGGATACGGTCGGTTGCATAGGTGTGTGGCGCGCTGAACCAGCCCGGATTCCATTTCATCATGACCAGATAGGGACCGGGCTTGTTGAAATCGCCGTATAGCATGGCCATTTCGCGCTGCCTGGCGGCAGGTTGCCCCACGGCTGCAACCCGATCTGGTCGTACGGCGGCACGAACGTTTCGGCCGGGTCCGGGCCACTCTCGGGCGCGGGCGACAACTTGATGTCTGTGGGCTTGCCCGTCTTGTCGGACTTGTCGCCGCCCGCAACCGCCGCAAGCAGCAGCGGCGCCGCGAGGAGCAGCGATCGCCGGTTCGATTCCATGTCGCCCATCACGCGCCTCCCATGGCCGCCCGAATCAACGATTATTCGAAAGCGTCAGCCCGACTTGCGGTAGACGAGCCAGCGCAACTCGATCGGGGAGTCCTCGCGCCGGAGGTCGAAGACGTCGAGGCCGCTGGCCCAGCCCTCGAACCAACCGGTAGGCGGCCAAGCCCCTTCGGGCAAGTGGGCTTTCTCGTACTCGTAGGCCGAGTCGTCGCCAACCAGCTTGAGGGGCAGGTCGGCCGCCGCCCCCGCCACCTCGTCCCGGGTGAAGATCATGGTGTTGCACTGCTGCCCGAGTTCCCGTGCGGTGCTGTCGGGCGTGTAACCCGGGCGCGCCAAGAAGGCGTTGAACACCAAGTGCCCGCCGGAAGCCAGGCACTCGGTGGCGAGTTCGAACACGCCGCGCAACTCCCGGGTCGTCCGAAAGTCGGGCACCACCTCAGCGAGCACCATCAGCTGGTACTCCTCGTGGTCACCTTCCATGGCCGTGAAGACGTCGCTTTGGATGACGCGCACATCGAGCGATTCGCTTTCGGCCTCGGAACGAAGGATGTCGGCGAACTTCGGCGTCATCTCGACCGCGTCCACGGGGTGACCGCGCCGGGCGAGGGCCAGAGCGTTGCGGCCGGTTCCTGCGCCGATGTCCAGCACCCGATGGGTCGTCGGGTCGGCCGCTTCAGCAGCCAGCGCCGACACCCGGGCGTCCGGTTCGGTGCCGAACAGGGGCGGCGGGCGGGTGACGACCCAATTGTCGTAGTCGGCTTCGATCGTCCGCCACTCGGCTTCGACGCGGTAGTTCAGGCCCGTCCCGAATGGGACCTGGAACGAAATGAGGACATCCGAACGCTGGGACGACTTGAAGGCCTTGGCCAATTCGGCTTCGAGCACCCTCCTGAGCTGAATGGACTGTTCGGGCGTGTACGGAACGCCCAGACCGGCACAGATGGTGTTGCACAGCTGGGTGTACTCGTCGATCAATCCGGGAACGGCCGGAACCCTGATCTGGCCCTCGGCCATCGTTCGGCGATGCATCCGCCGCACCATCGCCTCGCGCAACATCGACCGATCGAACGGTCTGGGCGGCGGCTCGTCCACCAGACTCTTCTACACGACCCGATCCGTCGTTGCACGGTGGGGACCCTCCGGAGCCGAGGATTGACCGGTCGGTTCGGCGCGGTATCGGCCATATGTGATCGCGGGAGATGTAGTACTAGAGGGGTCCAGTACGTCGTCACCGAAGCCGCCAATGCCCTGGCGGCCCATTAGATCGATCGGAGGAACGACATGGACTTTGCACTAATGCCGCCGGAGATCACCTCCGCACGGATGTATGCCGGTCCCGGCTCGGGACCGTTGCTGGCCGCTGCGGTGGCCTGGGAGGGACTGGCCACCGCGATCCATTCGGCGGCGAGCTCCTACCAGTCGGAGATCGCGGCGCTGACCGCTGGACCCTGGCTGGGCCCGGCATCGGCGCTGATGGCCTCGGCGGCCGCCCCCTATGTGGCGTGGACGAGAATGACCGCCACGCAGGCCGAGCAGACCGCCAACCAGGCCAAAGCCGCGGCCGCCGCCTACGAGACGGCGTTCGCGGAAACCGTGCCGCCGGCGGCGATCGCGGCCAACCGCAGCCTGCTGCTGGCCCTGGTCGCGACGAACATCTTTGGGCAGAACACCCCGGCGATAGCAGCCGCGGAGGCACAGTATGCCGAGATGTGGGCCCAAGACGCGGGCGCCATGTACGGCTACGCCGCTGCCTCGGCGCTCGCGACGGTGCTGACGCCGTTCTTGCCACCGCCGCGGAACACCAATGCAGATGGGCCGGCCAACCAAGCCGCCGCGGTGGCACAAGCCTCCGGCATCTCCGCGGGAAACGTGCAAAGCACAGTACTGAGCACCCCGCAGGCGATGTCCGCGGTACCCGCCGCGCTGAACAGCCTTGCGGCCACCCCCGCCCAAGTCACACCGTTGGGCCTGATCAACCTCCTGGGCAGCCTGAGCGGAATTTTCGTCGACCCGGAGCTGAGCGCATCGGGTCTTGGTGTCGACACGGCGCTGGGGACAACCGCCCTTCCCTACGACGTTGGCGGTTACTACATCGGTGTTCACACCGACGACATCGTGAGCGGCTGGGCGGGGATACAGTCGTGGCCGGGCACGGCGCCGGTGCCGCCCTCGCCGTTCCCCGTGATCACCAATTTGGCGGGCGGATCGGCGGTGTCTGCGGGCCTGGCCGAAGCGAAAACTGTTGGTGCACTGTCGGTTCCGCCGACGTGGACCGCCGAGACCACGATGATACGGCCCCTGGCCGTCGCATTGCCGGCAACAACCGCCGCGGCGGAAGCCTCCGCCGGGAGCATGGGCAGCCTGTTCAGCCAGATGGCCCTGGCGGGCATGGCCGGGCGCGCGATGGCGGGTACCGGTGGCGCAGGCGGTGCTCCGGGCCGCCGGGAGCGGATCGGGGCGCCCACGACTAGCGGGAAGACCAAAGACACGGCGGAGCCTCCGGAGAGCCCAGCCGGTGGCCCGCTCATCAGCATCGCCGCCGAGCTGCGTGAACTGGCCTCCCTGCGCGACGCAGGAATCCTCACGGACGAGGAATTCACCGAACAGAAAAAGCGTCTGCTGGCTCATTGAGCCCATAGCAAATTGTCGAACAGGGCAATAATTGCCCTTCGCCAACCGGGGAATATGACGATCGGGCTGTGCGGTTTTCCGCCAAACTCGCATGCCGAAGGTGCTACCGTTTGCACGAAATTCGAATCTCAGACTGATCATCGCGAGTCGGCATGTTCAATTCCCGGATCGGTGCGGCGCGCACCGCAGTGGCCGCCGCGTGCATCGGGATGGCCTGTGTTGTCGCGGCGACGGGTAGCCCGCCGGCGACAGCCGCCAGCGGCGTCTACGGCGACCCGGACGTGGCCGCCAAGTACTGGCAAGAGCAGTCGCTCGAGGACAACTGCGGCCTGATGGCGGTGGCCGACGTCGTCGGTGAGATCACCGGCAATGCGCCTACGGAGCGGCAGATGATCAAGCTGGCCCAGCACACGCCGTCGGGGACCAACCCGGGTCCGATCTACGCTCCCCGCGACGACCCGAGCCACACCAACGGCAATGGCGGCATCGAAATGGCAGACGAGGTCGTGCTCCTCGACCACTACGGCATCAAATCGGCCATGTACTACGACAAGCACCCCGAGCAGACCGGACTGCCGGCGCTGGAGCAATACCTCGGCAACAACCGGAAGATCATCGCCTGGGTCAACTCCGCAATTATCTGGGACACCCACGACGAGCGCACCAAGGCCGACCACTTCCTCGTCGTCACCGGGATCGACACCAACAAAGAGATCGTTCACCTCAATGACCCCGGCGTCGAATACCCCGACGAGCAGGTCTCCATCACCACCTTCACGAGGGCCTGGCACACCGGCGAGGACTCGATCGTCGTCACCGCCGCAACCAGCTGAGTTGGCGACAGCATGAGCGAACGCATCGCCCCGCACGTGGGCGACGAAAAGTTCGTGTCATTGACGACCTTCAAGCGCAACGGGGACGCCATCGCGTCACCGATGTGGATCGTCCGCGACGGTGAGCAGCTGCTGGCGTGGACCCCGGCGGACGCTTCTAAGGTCACGCGAGTTCGGCGCGATCCGCGCGTCACACTCACCGCCTGCGGCCGGACCGGAAAAGTGAAGGCCGGCCGGCCCACTTTCGACGGAACGGCCGAGGTGATCACCGACCCCGCGAGCGTCGCCCGAACCGAATCGCTCATCAAGCGCAAGTACGGCGCGGAGTTTCGGGTGGTGACACTCATCGAAACGATCGCAGCCCGTGGCCGCAAACCACGGGTCGTCCTGCGCATCACGCCATCGACCAGATGACATGAGAGCGGCGGTGAGGTTTCCGTCCGACAAATTGTGGCCGTCGAGATTGGCCGGTCAGCTCTTCACAAGTTTCGCCATCCTTAATATTTCGGCTCCCCGCATCCCCATATACTGACGACACCCTGGACGCCGACGACAAAAGAAGGGCACGAAATGTTTGCACCTCGCTGGCTGGCGAAACTGACTATCCCCGTGATGGTTGGCGCTGCCCTAACCGCTGGCACTGCGATTGCATCGGCCGACGCCACCGACGACGCATACATCGCGAAACTGCACAACCTGGGATTTACTTGGCCCTCGTCGAGTGACTCCGACATGATCGCGATGGGGCATGCCGTCTGCGCCGACCGGATGGCCGGCAAAACGCCGGATGCAATCGCCGCCGACCTGCACTCAAGCATGAGTTCGAAGGGTTTCTCGTTCGCGGACATGACAGGCTGGGTCAGCGCGGCTGAATCGACCTACTGCCCGGGCTAATCGCCCGCGGTCGAACTGACCGCTCACTCGTTACCCCGCAAGCCCGATTGCAGCGGTGAGCACATACTGTTTTCCTGACCGTGTGTGCAGTGTCCCCCTGAGCGGGGATGGTTAGTGGAGAAGCCGATGCGGGTGGAGAGTTTGCATCGCTACCCGGTGAAGTCGATGCTCGGCGAAACCGTGAACAGCATGTTCGTCGATGAGGAAGGCGCCGAAGGAGACCGGCGGCTGGCGCTCGTCGACACCCTGACCGGGTATGTGGCCAGCGCTAAGCAGGCCCGACTATGGCGCGGCCTGCTGAAATGCACTGCCAAAGCAGGGGCCGAGCGGGTGAGCATCGGCCTGCCGGACGGGACCCACGTTGCGTCCGACGATCCTAACGTCGACGAACTGCTCTCGCGGCTGCTGGGACGGAGCGTCCAACTGATCAGCAAGCGGCCCGAAGGCGCAACGCTGGAACGCCCGGACCCGGAAAAGCTCCTGGAGCTCGGGCTGGAAGCCGACCCCATCGAGGTCGGTGGCCGCATTCTGGAGATCGCTCAGGCGACCCCGGGCGACTCGTTCACCGACGATGCCCCGCTGCACGCGATCACGACGGCCACCCTCGACCACATCGGCGTCGAGGCACTGCGCTACCGGCCGAACCTGGTGATCGCGACGCCGGCGGGTCACCCGCCCTATTCCGAAAACCACTGGATCGGCCGCGAACTCACCGTCGGCGAGGTGCGCTTGCGGGTCCTCGCGGCCACGACACGGTGCGTGGTGCCTACCCTCGAGCACGGGTCACTGCCGCGGGCTCCGCAGGCACTGCGCGTACCGGCAGCCGAGAATCGTTGGCAGGCAAGCGGTTCCGTTGCACAGCCGTGCGCGGGGGCATACCTCGGCGTGGTGACGGAGGGAGTCGTCCGCGTCGGCGACCGCGTCACCCTCGGGTCCTAGGCGCCGGCCCATACACCGACAGCGCAAAAAGACTGTGCGCCATATGCGGTCACTCTGAGTATCGTGTACTATACTCAGCATGGCGGAAAAACTTCCCGGTCGGCTGGCCGAGCATCCCACGGTGCTGAAGGTGCGGTCGCGCAAGAGGCACAAACCCGGCGTTCTCGACGCCGATTGGCTGCGCGAGATATGCCTGGCCGCCGGGGCCGACGACGTCGCGTTCGCCAGCGTCGACAACCCCGATCTGGCCTCCGAGCTCGAGCATGTCGAGGCGGCGCTACCCGGAACGAAGAGCTACATCTCGCTGGTCGTCAAGATGAACCGCGACAACGTCCGCTCGACAGCGCGCAGCGTCGCCAACCAGGAGTTTCATCGCAGCGGCGAGCTGCTCAACGAGGCGGCACATCGCATCGTGCGCCGGCTCGAGGACGCCGGTTATCGCGCGCTGAACCCGTCGGCAACCTTCCCGATGGAAATGGACAAATTCCCCGGCCGGATCTGGGTGGTGGCGCACAAACCAGTCGCCGTGGCTGCGGGCCTTGGTGTAATGGGCATCCACCGCAACGTGATCCACCCGAGGTTCGGCAACTTCATTCTCCTCGGCACGATCTTGGTGGACGCGCCAATCAACGGCTACGGCGAGCCCCTGAACTACAGCCCGTGCCTCGAATGCAAGCTGTGCGTCGCGGCTTGTCCCGTCGGCGCGATCGGCAAGGACGGCGATTTCGACTTCGTCTCGTGCTCGGTCCACAACTATCGCGAATTCATGGGCGGGTTCACCGACCGGGCCCAGACAATCGCCGACAGCGCTGACGCGGCCGACTTCCGTTCGCGGGTCACCGATTCCGAGAACGCCTCGATGTGGCAGAGCCTGTCGTTCAAGCCCAACTACAAGGCCGCGTATTGCCTGGCGGTGTGTCCAGCGGGGGAGGACGTCATCGAGCCGTACCTCGATGACCGCAAGGGCTTCATGGACACGGTGCTAAAACCGTTGCAGGACAAGAAAGAGACGCTGTACGTGCTGCCGAACTCGCGGGCCAAGGCCCACGCCGAACGCCGTTATCCGCATAAGCCGGTGAAAGTCGTCGACAGCGGAATCAGAGGGCGCTAAGTATCACGCACTTCGGCCGACGAGCCCGACGCGGGCGGTCTCTTCCAGGAGATCGACGGCGCTGGCGACGCTTTTCGCGGGGTCTGTCATCTGGGTGGCCACCTCACGGGCGCGAGCGGCGCATTCCGGAGTGAGGATGGAGCGTAGGTCCGCGACCAGTGTGTCCAGGGTGGTGGCCATAAACTCCCGGCCGGAGCCAACTTTCAGCTGTTGCATGGCCGCCGCGAACATCGGCTGATCGAACTGCGTCCACAGGATCAATGTGGGGACGCCGGCGCGCAGACCCGCGGCCGTGGTGCCCGAGCCGCCGTGATGGACCACCGCACGGCAGGCCGGAAAGACAGCCGCGAAATTCACCGAATCCACCACCTTGACGTGGTCGAGATGTGGGACGTGGCTGAAGTCATTCCAGCCGGCGCAAACCAACCCCCGCTCACCCAACTGCGCGCAGGCCGCGTCGATCACGGCGACCGTCTCATCGGGATATACGATCGGCGTGCTGCCAAAACCGAAGTAGATCGGTGCGCTTCCGGCGGCAATCCACTCCAAGACCTCGGCGTCGGCGTCCGCTGGCAACCCCAGCGTCAGCGAGCCGACGAAGGGCCGTCGAGCGTCCGGTTCAACCCATTCGGCCGCCGGCTCGGGCAAGCAGAGCTCGTCGTAAGCCTGGATCTCCAGCGGCCCCCCTTCCACCGTCTGCTTCGAGGGTTCGGCTGCCTCGGGCAGGCCAAGTTCACGGCGTTGGGCGTCTGCGGCCCCCTTCGTCGTGCCCGAATACAGCCAACCGGCTGGCAAAATCCGCGCCGGGAAGACGTGCAGCGCGGCGAGCGGAATGCCGTGATACTCGGCGACATTGGCGGCAAGCCCCTGCTCGGTCATGTGCGTCACCAGCAGGTCGGCCCCGTCTGTCAGCGACGTCAGCGTCGCATTCTTGTCTGCCCAGAGCTTGTTAACCCGCTCGATGATTTGGGGCAACGCGTTGATCGGGCTCCGAACCTGGCCAAGGAAATCCATGGCCGAATCCATCTGCCGCTGCGAATCCGGCCCGTAGGCGACCGCAGGGAGCCCCGCCGACTCGACAAAGCCAAGTACATTAGGCGGAATTGCCATGCGCACCTCGTGTCCTCGGCGCAACAGCTCCCGACCGACGGCGGCGCAGGGCTCGATATCGCCCCGAGTTCCATAGGCTGCCACGACAAATTTCACCGGCGGAACCTCACTCTCGGTAATACGTTTGGGCAAGTCGCCCGAGGCGGGCGGTTTCTTCCAGAAGATCGGCGGCGCTGGAGGCGCTTTTGTCGGCCGTGGTCATCTGGGCGGCGACCTCGCGGACTCGAGTGCGGCATTCCGGGGTGAGGATGGAATGCAGGTCCGCGACCAACGAGTCCAGGGTGCTGGCCGAAAAGGCCCGTCCAGTGCCCACTTTCAGCCGTTCGACGGCGGACGCCCAGATGGGCTGATCCTCGAGCGAGAACCAGAGG
>Ga0306924_10004423_pt1 | contig 13730 bp, 12 predicted proteins | sample sta12Can44000111_FD_203756 | JGI IMG/M metagenome (GOLD analysis project Ga0306924, IMG submission 203756) | Lab enrichment of tropical soil microbial communities from Luquillo Experimental Forest, Puerto Rico - statanox.12C.anox.44.000.111 (v2)... | ecosystem: Environmental > Terrestrial >... | reverse complement strand
ATCGTTGGCACGTCGGGTAAGTCGGGATCTCGGCTGGCCGAAGTTATGGCAAGTGCGCGAATTTGTTTGGCGCCGATTTGAGATCGCAATCCGCCATACGCGTTGATGACCACGTCTACCTCATTACCCAGCAAAGCGACACTTAGTTCGGAGGGGCCGCGATAAGGCACAACGGTGAAATCCAGGTGTTAGATCGATCGCATTAGCAGCGCGGCGAGATAATTAGTCGTACCTGGGCCCGATGTGCCGATGGTCAGGGTGCCGGGCTTTTCCTTTACCGCTGTCATCCACTGTCGCAGAGTGCTGAACGGCGAGTTCTCGCTTGTGACGAAGAGATAGGCAAACTCGCTTACTCCGACGATCGGTCTCAGCTCCTTGCGTGGGTCCACCGGCTCCTTGAATAGGCTCACGCCGATAGCGGTGTTGTTGCCAGCCCATAAGATTGTGTAGCCGTCAGCTGGCGCATTGGTGACCGCACGCTCCGCAATGACACCCGCTGCGCCCGGTTGGTTTTGCACAAGCACGGGGACACGGAAGCGAGCAGCCAATTTTTCGGCGAGAATACGAAGCGCGATATCCGATGCCGCTCCTGCAGCCAAAGGCGTTACAATGCGGATTGGGCGCGATGGATAGGACGCTTGAGCGGTTGCCGGGGTGGAAACCACCGTGCCGCACCACAGCATCATCGCTAGCAACGCAGCCCAGCGAAGACGCTTTAACATTATCAATTGCTGAAGCATGCAAACGATCACGTCTGCCGATTTTCGGATTGAGGCCATTGGAGGCATTCGGCGAGACCGCGCCCCATGATCCATTCCTTGTCCGAAGCGGACAAAAAATCCATGTGCTCGGTGAACAGCTTCACGCAGTTGCCATAGCTGCAAGTGGTGCGCTCCAGCATCGCTGACGCGTCGGTTCCCCAAAAACAACGCTTAGGTCCGAAGGCTTCCACCAGATGGCGGATGTAGGGATGAATATTGTTGTAGGGGTAGGGCGCGGTGGAAAACACCGGCACCAAGGTCAGCTTAACGTAGACATTGGAATGTTTGGCCAAAGTCGCCGTGCTCTCCGAGGCGGCCTTGAGCAAATCATCCTTCTGCGTGGTGCGCGCGCCAAGATGGTCCATGATGATGCGCAGACGCCGGTGCCGTGCCGCGACCTCGCCGATTTCCTTGTGCGTATAAGGCGCATTCAGCATCACCGGAATGCCGAGCCGCTCCGCCGCCGGCCAGAACCAGTCGGCGGTGCCGTCCTGCATCCAAGTGCGATCCCATTCGTGATGCAGCGTGAGCCGCACGCCAAGCATGCCCCTCTGGTCGCGCCAGGTTTCAAGCTTGCTGCGCTCCTCCGGCTTATTGATCGGAAAACGACCCATTACCGCGAACCGATCGGGATATTTTTGCGCCGCTTCGAGGCTGTAATCGACGCGGTCACCTTCCCATGAAGGAGGAACGAGGATGGCGTGCTCGACGCCGGCCTCCTTCATCATCGCGCTGAATTTCTCATATGTCAGCGGCTCCGGAAGATGCGCCTTGCGACCGGGCATCCAGGGGCGGTCCGGCGCTTCAGGCCGCCAGACGTGAACGCCGGCATCGATGATCATCATCACCTTTTCCCCATCTAAGCTGCAGCCAGCACGCGCGTCGTGTCGTCGAACAGTTCGTCAACCGACATGCGGCGCGGGATAAGCGTTTGCTGGTGGCAGAAGTCGATGATGATTTCCAAAATCGGCCGGCAGGCCTCGACACCGAAACGATAGGGATCGAGCTCCCCGCCGGCGGGCAAGCCGGCGGCCCGCTTGCTTGCGTGCAACTGCCGGAAAATGTCCTTCACCACGTCGGGCCGGGAGCGCGACAACCCTTGCCTGACCACTACCATGTGATTGATCGGGACGCCGTGGTGGCGCTGCGCCCAGCTCTGAGCGGCCGCCTCGGCATCGGGAATAAGATGCTTGAGTTTCGGGTCGGGCAGCTTGTCGCCGACGATCCCGGCGGCGATTTCGCCATCGAGCAGCATCTGGGTGAGTTCCTTGCCCTGCGGCGCGCGCTTCACGAAGGCGGGATCGCGATACTCCGCCACATGCGGATCTTCGAAGGTGATCCATTCCACCTTGTTGATGTCGAGGCCGTAATCGCTTGCCAGAATTCCCCTAACCCACGTCCCTGTCGTCACCGTGTAGGCGCGCACGCCGACACGCTTGCCCTCGAGCTCGGAGGGCTTGAGCGCACCGCGCTGCGGGTTGTAGGCGATGGTGTGGTGCTGGCCGCGGCTCACGACCACCGCGGGCAACAACACATAGGGTTTGCCGTAGGCCTTGGCCTGCAAGTAGGTCACGATGGCAAGCTCGGCGACGTCATATCTGGCATCGCGCACGACTTGCTTGAACAGATTGTTGGCGACCTTCACCTCGACAAAATCGAAATCAACCAGGTCCGAACGAACCGCACCGCTCTTGAGCGGCTTGGTAATCGGATAGTTGCCCAGCATCGTGTGCAGCTTGAGCTTTGTTGCAGTCGCCATGAGAGCGTTTCCTTATCACTTTGCCAAAGCGGGATAGAGCGTGAGCGCGGTCTTGCCAAAGATCCAGTCCTGATCGGAAGGCTTGGCAAAGGCAAACGCCTTGCACGCGGCGCCGAGGATCTCGGACAGCGTGCCGACCGAGTTCGGAAAGTTCGAGCCCCAGGCGATGCGGGAAGCGCCGAACATATCGACGACCTTGCCGAAGAACGTATCCGGCGCACCCCTCCCCCAGCTCTTGGGCGTTACATTGACGGGCGTGATCTTCAGATAAACTTGCTTGTATTTGGCAAGCTCGAGGAATTCCGCTGCCGCCTGGTAGGGTGGGCCATCCGCGAACGGTGCGCGCGCCAGGTGATCGAGGATGATGGTGACCTTGGGGAAGCGATCCATGATCTGGCGCAGCAGCGGGAGGCCTTCCTGCTTCATCTGCATGCAGACCGGAATGTTCTTCGCCGCCGCATGCTCCCAGAATGGGTAGGTCTTCGGATCGACAAACCAGGTCGCCTGATCCGGCAAGGTGCTGCCGGTGGTGAAGAGCCGCATGCCGGTGCAGCCGCGCCCGAGCCAGTAATCGAACGTCTTCACCGCGTTGGGCGCCAAGACGTCGATCGAGCACACCGCCGTGAAGCGTGACGGCACCGCCGTCACTGCGTCCGCCACATAGCTGTTGTCGTAGCCATAGGCAGTGGAGGAATGCACGATCGCCGCCTTGTCGACGCCAGCCTCGTCCATTGATTTGATCAACGTTTGATAGGTGGTCGGCCGCTCGCTCGACCAGGTGGATTGCGTGCCGCCAAGCGGGGCCAGCGGATAACGCTGAGTATCGGGCGAGACGATGTGCGGATGTATATCTATGACAGGCATGGACGTTTCACTCCGCGTTGCGGTTTATAGGAACTGGATCGATATCGACAAACACCCGACCGAGTTGCGGACGCGACGGTATCAGCTTCTGCTGCAGGCTGTAGGTGATCAGGGCCTCGATGCTGGGACGATTAGCCGTCATGCCGTAGGGCAGCGGATCGCTCATCAAGGACAGGAATTTGCAATAGCGTTTGTCTTCCGGACTGTCGCCGTGACCGCGCTTGAGCTCATCGAGATACGGCTTTTTTGCTGCCACGAAGGCGTCCATGAGCGAACGCGCCAGCCAGGGATAGCGTTTGATGTGCTCGTCCTTCACGACGATGAGACCGTGGATCGGGTAGATGCCACTGCGGCGAAACCAATCGGCTTCGACCTGTTCGACATTGGTAATCAATTCCGGATAGGTATCCGCTGCGGCAGCGGCCTCGCTGGCCTTATCCCAACCACTGATCGGCGGACCGGCACGGCCGACACCGGCAGGCCCGGTAAATCCGGCCTGGATCTCGCCCGTCTTCATCATGCCCTGCAGTGATTTGCCTTCTGGCGCGTGCACCACATTCGGCGGCAGCTTGAGCGCCGTGACGTGCTCCTCATCATCGACCACCCAGGTCACCTTTGAGGAGTCGAGCCCGTACTCGTTGATGAAGATGCCGCGCGTCCACACTCCGGTGGTCACCGAATAAGCGCGTACTCCGACCTTTTTGCTTTCCAGGTCCTTGGGCACTTTGATGCCCGAATCCGGGCGGACCACGAAGCCGCCGTGATGAAAGCGGCGCATCAGGAAAATCGGCAGCGCGATGAACGGAGCGCCGAGCGCACGCGCGATCATGTAGGTGGTGGGCGCCATCTCGCAGACATCGAACTCGACATCGCGCACCATGCGCCGGAATGCCCCTATGATGGGTACGACCTCGACGAAGTCCCGCTCCACTCCTGCGATGGCAACCGTCCCGTCCTTGATAGCCTTGGTGTGCCCGTAGGTGGCGATTGCAATTTTCAGTCGCGGCGGCTGTGTCATTGTTTTTCGATGCCTGCCTTCTCGATCACCGCCGCCCATTTCTTGACGTCCGCTGCCATGCGGTCGCGCATTTCCTCGGGCGTGCTGCCGCGGGCGTCCATGCCGAGCGCGGATGCCGTGGCCTGGAGGGTTGGATCGGCGAGCGCGGCATTGATTTGCTGACTGAGAACGCCGAGCGTTTGGGCCGGCATGCCGGCCGCCGAAGCGAGGCCGTTCCAGCTGGTCACGATGTAGTCGGGAAAACCACTTTCCTTCGCGGTCGGCACGTCGCGCAGGAGCGGATTACGTTCCTCGCCGGAGGTCGCAATAATTCTGACCTGGTTATCCGAGATCAGCGATTGCAGTCCGGCATAGAAATCGAATCCGATATCGATGTCGCCGCGCAACACCGCCGTCACCAGGTCGGGCGTTGTCTTGAAGGGAACGATCGCGACGTCCACGCCGCTCACCTGCTTCAGAAGGTGCGCCGACAGGTTTTGCGTGCTGCCGGGATTGATGGCGCCGAAATTGAGCTTTCCCGGATTTTTGCGGGCGGCGGCGACCACGTCCTGTAGGTTCTTCAGTGGCGAATCCGCCTTGACCGCAAGCAACATCTCGAAGCGAGCCGTAATCGACACGAACGTGAAGTCGGTCAGCACATTGTAGGGCCGCGTCTTGAACAGCGACATAGCGATCGCCTGCCCGTTTCCGATCACATCAAGCGTGTAACCGTCCGGCGGCGCTTTGAGCACTTCCTTTGCCGCTAGCAGGCCGGCGGCTCCCGGACGATTTTCGATGACGACCTGCTGCTTTGTTCTCTCGGTCAGTTTCTGCGCGAGCAGCCGCATGGTCAGGTCGGCCACCCCTCCGGCACCATACGGGATGAAGATGTGAATCGGCTTGGTGGGGAAACTTGACTGTGATCGAGCGTGATCGTGCGCGATCGTGCTGACGATTGCCGCCAAGAAAAGGACAATGGGCAGCCGCAAGAGTCGCAGGCTGCCATTCTTGAAGCCCAGGCGATGCGCGCACATCTCAAAGCCTCCCTGATCTTTCTTTGCTTGCCGCCGGGTTACGCCACCGGCTTTGTAAGCTCGCCGGAGAGATGACGACCACGGTGCCAATCCAGGCCAAAGCGATCGGCGGGCATCCGACGGGAGGGCGAGCCGGGACCCGTAACCACAGGCCATCCCTCAAGGATAGGCCGTTGGTTGTCTCGCTGCGCTGGGCTGCCGGGGGGATGACACCGTCGCCCTGTTCCTTATCTCATAGTCGCACAGTGCGGGCTTTCCCGCGCAATTGAAACCGCGCACGGAGCCATAAGTTTTTGCTATTCTTTGACGCAAAGTCCGCTGAGCGCGAACCCCATGCGCACACGACCCGATTCTCCTTCACTGCGCCAGCTTCGGGCATTCGAGGCGGTTGCTCGCTGCACTAGCATTGGTGGCGCCGCGAAGGAGCTTGGCTTGTCGCAGCCCGCAGTGACGCAAATGATTGCCCAACTCGAGACCGTGCTCGCCGTGAGCTTGCTGGAGCGTCGCCGAAGCGGATCGTTTCTGACACCGCTCGGATCGGTGCTTTTACCGCGGGTTCAGCGGCTGTTCGCACATATTCAATCAGCGTTGTGCGACCCAACTATCGGCGCATCGCTTTCAGGTCGTGAAACGATCAAATCGGTGGAGAATAAGATTACGGACACGCATGTCCGCGCTCTCACCGCGATCGCAGAAAGCGGCTCGTTCGAGGCGGCGGCGCGCAGGTTCAACATATCCCAGCCGGCGCTGCATCGATCGGCTCGCGATCTCGAGCGCGTGGTTCGCAGAAGCCTGTATCAGCGAATAGCGCGGGGATTGGCGCCAACCGATCAGGCACGCGAATTCGCGCGCCGGCTAAAGGTCGCTCTCAGGGAGCTCGAATATGGGATCGAGGAAATTCGGGCAGCGCAGGGTGTTTTTACGTCACGAATAACGGTCGGCAACATACCCCATTCTGGCACCCACCTGCTGTCGACGACGATCACCCGGTTTCTTGCCATTTATCCGCGCGCATCTGTTCACGTCGTCGATGGCCCCTACGAGGTGCTGCTCGATACCCTGCGGGCCGGCGATCTCGATCTGCTGTTCGGGGTACTCAGACGCCCCGCCTGGGCGACCGACGTCAGGGAAGAATTTTTGTTCTCGAATCCTTACGCCGTTTTCGTCGGCCGACAGCACCCGCTCACCCGCGTTCGGAAGATAACGTTACGAGAGTTGGCCCGCTACGGTTGGATTTTGCCCACTCGTGGAGCTCCACGCAGGGAGGCATTCGAGCGTCTTTTTGCGGGCTCGGCGCATTGCCCGACTGTGCGTATCGAAACCACCTCCTTGGAGATCTACAAATCCATTCTTGCGACAAGCAACATGATCGCGCTGCTCTCGACTGTTGTGGAAGCGCAGCTCGGCGAGGCCTTGACGATCCTTCCTTTCGACTCTTCCGCGCTGGAGAGAAATGATGGTGTAGCAAGCCGAGCAGATTGGCAGCCGACCCTTTTGCATCAACAGTTTCTTGAATTATTGCGAAAGGAAGCGCAGCAGTATCAACAAGCTCGAACTGTACCGGCCGACCTCAATCGAAGATCGCTTGCGCAAGCCCTGTAATCAGATCTTCGATGTCTCTGAGTCCATTAAAACGTGGTGCCCCGCTAAGTGCGGCGTCAGGATCACGTTATCAAACGCAAGCAACTCGTCATCAGAGCGGCCCGGTTCTTCATAGATGCGCCGCGGACGAACGGCGAGCTTTTCCGAGTGTGGCATGCGCTGTCTGCCAGTCGAGCATGGCGCTGCCGTCACCCAACTACGTACACGGAGACCAAGCGATATCTGCGAAATGCCGCGGTACCACGCCGTTTTCTGCGGTCTTCCCATGTTAGGTGGTGGAGACCGGACTGGCTGGCTGGGCAGGTAGGATTCGAACCGCGGAATCCGTGCGCGAGCTATGTCTTTGTGATTTCGTGGTAACTTATGCCGGCTCGGTGACAGCGCGCCGCCAGAGACCATTCGCGTTTGAGCTGGTGCGCCGGGAATATACACCTGGACGGTTCTTCGGCTCGAAGTCTGGCGTGCTCAGTCCCCACGATGCAAACAATGCGACGGTCGTCGCTGCATACCCAGGACATCTGAGAATCGGCCGTCCGGGCGCTCTGGCAAACTACTGACATGGATGCGGCCGCGCCGCGTGCCGGCTTGGTCGAAAACCGAAGCTATAAAACGAAACGAAGAAAGTCCGAGTCCGCTCGCGTCGCAGCTGCGACGCGGCCAACGTGCAGCTGCAACAAGCATACATGCTGCGGGTCGAGATTGGGGCGCAGCGCCACTGAGCTGTTCGACTGGTGATCGGATTCGAGCTGCGACTCCGATGCACAAGATAAATAGGCTGATCGTCACTTTGTGCTCGACTTCACTCGCAAACGGAGCATGCATTGAGCTCACGGGCCGTGCCCGTAACCGGCTCGCTCCTCTCCCCCGCCAGCGCCGCTCGGCCTCCGCGGGGTTAGTGCAGTGGCGGCGCGATGTTGCGCTGGCACGATCGAGAAGAGGTTTGACATGGCAACGGGCAAACGTAGGCGAGCGATCAAGGCGCGTGTTGGGTTGAAAACCCGGTCGAAATTGACCCCCAAGGTCGCGGTCCGTCACCGCAGGCGGGCTCATTCGAAACAGGAGGGGGTGCTCACAATGCTGCGCCGGCCCGGCGGGGCCAGCATCGCGGCCATCATGCAATCCACTGGGTGGCAGCCGCACTCGGTGCGTGGGTTTTTTGCCGGCGTGGTGCGCAAGAGGCTTGGGCTCAAGCTCGAATCCGCGAAGGCGGACGGCGAACGCGTGTATCGCATTGCTGCCGAGAAGCCCCCGACAGCCGAGGCTGCGCCTGCCTGCGAACCGCGGACTTAAGTTATGCGCCAGCCGACAACCGATGTGGCCGCGATCGCCGCCGAAATCGCTCGCATTCAAGCGTTCCCACCGGATCGGCTGCGGCGGATGTGGCGAGCGGTTTTCGGCCGCACGCCTCCTGCGAGCCTGGGCACGGGCCTTCTCGGTCGCATGATCGCCTGGCACATCCAGGAGCGGGCCTTCGGCGGCCTTGACCGCGACAATCTGAGATTCCTAGACAGCCTCGCGCGAGGTGGCCACCCGCGCCGATGCCAGCTTAAACCCGGCACGGTGCTCGTTCGCGATTACCAGGGCCAACGCCACACCGTCACGGTTGGGCGCGAGGGCTTCGAGTGGCAGGGAACGACATATGCGAGCCTGTCGGCCATCGCCCGCGCCATCACCGGCACATCCTGGAGCGGCCCCCGCTTCTTCGCTCTGAAGGGCCCCCGTGACCGCGCCACCAAGCCTAAGCGCAAATCAGCCGTCGAGGTAGCACAGGAACAGCGGCGTAGCCCAGCGGCAACAGGCAATGGCTCGCGGCCGGCCACCTCGGTAAACAATGCGCCGCCGCTCTAAACCGCACCGATTGCTTAAACCCCGCTCTCGGGAGTTGCTCATGCGCCCCGACTGGAAAAACTATCTCAAACTCGCTCCGGTCTCCTGTCCGATCGCGCTGCATCCGGCGTGCTCGGCCTCAGAACGCATCGCGATCCGGCAGATTAACAAGGTCACCGGTAATCGCCTGGCGCCAGCAGTTCGTCGATGAGGAAAGTTGCCGGCCCTCAAGAGCCGGGGCTACGAGGTCGCCAAAGGGCAAGATTCTCCTGGTGGGATGATGACGAGCTCGACGCCATCGAGATCGAGAGCACCCATGTGACGAGATCGACCCTATCGTGCCCTGGCCAGAGCTCGGTCAGCGCTTCTTCGACCGCCCCTATTACCCCGACCAGCCGATGGAGCGGGCCGCATGAACCGGACGCTGAGCAAGCTGTTGCGCTGCGCCATCTACACCCGCAAGTCGACCGAACATAATCTCGATCTGGCCTTCACCTCGCTCGACGCCCAGCGCGAAGCCTGTGAGGCCTATATCCAGAGCCAGGCGCAGGAAGGCTGGCGGCGCGTCCCCGAGCATTATGATGATGGCGGCCTGTCCGGGGCCTCGCTGCAGCGGCCGGCGCTGCAGGCTCTGCTGGCGGAGGTCCGCGCCCGCCACATCGACATGGTGGTGGTGTACAAGGTCGACCGGTTGACCCGCTCGTTGGCGGACTTCGCCAAGCTGATCGAGCTGTTCGACGCCCACGAGGTCTCGTTCGTGTCGGTGACGCAATCCTTCAATACCAGCTCCAGCATGGGGCGGCTTACCCTCAATGTGCTGTTGTCCTTTGCTCAGTTCGAACGCGAGCTGATTGGGGAGCGGGTCCGAGACAAGATCGCGGCCTCCAAGCGGAAGGGGCTGTGGGTCGGGGGCCCGGTCCCGCTCGGCTATGCGGCCGCGGACAAGAAGATCGTGGTAATCCCGGCCGAGGCCGAGGCGGTTCGCACCATCTTCGCGCGCTATCTCGAGTTGGGTTCGCTGCGCCAGCTCGCTGACGATCTGAGCCGCCGGGGCATCTGCAGCAAGACCCGCCAGCGCGCAAATGGCCGCAGCATTGGTGGAGGCTGGTTCGGCGTGGGGGCGCTCGCCTATCTGCTCAGGAACCGCTTCTATATCGGCGAGGTCGTCTACCGCGGCGAGGTGCATCGGGGTGACCACGCGCCCATCCTCGATCGCGAGCTGTTCGAGGCCGTGCAGGGGAGGCTTGCGGCGCAAGCGGTGCAGCGGCGGTGTCGGTTGCGGGGCGCGCCCGCCCTCCTGGCTGGCCGCATCTTCGACGAGCGCGGCAACCGGATGAGCCCCAGCCACACCAACAAGGGTGGCGTCCGCTATCGCTATTACGTCTCCCAAGCCGTGCTGCAAAGCACGGTCAGAGCGGCCCCATCCATCACCCGCGTGCCGGCGCCTGAGATCGAGGCGCTCGTGGTCACGGCGCTACGCGATCACCTGCAGGCGAATGCTACCGCGCTGCAGCCGACGTCCGACAATGAACGGGAACTGGTCGATCACCACGTCGAGCGTGTCACGCTCGGTCCCAAGCACATCAAACTGCAACTGCGCCAAAGCATCCAGGTGCCGGAGGCACGCGATCCCATCGATGGCACAGGCCCGTCGGCCGGCTGTGTGAACGGGAGCGCCACGACGTTCACGCTCCCTTGGACCAGCCCGGTCCCGGCCACGGTCAAAGGCATCGTCCATGTACCGGCTTGCAACACGCCGATGAAGCCGTCCCGACGCGAGGCGCTGTTAACCGGCATCGCCAGGGCGCGCAGATGGGTCGACGATTTGGCGCAGGGCCGCGTCGCCAGCTGGGCGGCGGTTGCGCGTCGGGAGGGCATGGCCGAACGGCACGTGCGGCTGCTCATCCCGCTCGCCTTCGTGTCGCCCCGGATCGTATCAGCCCTGCTCGACGGGACCGCACCGGCCGGTCTCACCGTGACGACGCTCGCGCGCGGGCTGCCCTATTGCTGGGCGGAGCAAGAGCGACGGGTTGCCATCCAAGCAAACGGCACAAGGCCAGCACGACCGCAGCCCTCAGAGCAATGACGAGCGCAAGCGCGCCAGTGATTAATGGAACCGCATTCTTTTACTTATCAGCGATGCGAAACCGGCAGTTCTTCGTGAGCGCGCTCACACACGGATTGGAGTTGCTCGTCGCTATGACCTCCAGCAAATGGACCTCGGTCCAAAGTGAACTTTAAACAGACGAAAACTAAGCGCCTTAAGCGCTCTTTGTTTGCAACCATCAGATATGGAGTATCTTTGTGCATCGAGGTGCGCCCAGGAGGCGTGCTGCTCGTGCAAGGCTTCATCCTTCTTCCACCGATACGAACGGCCAATTAGAAGGGAAATGGTGATGTCGCTGGGTGCGATAGCTGGTAAGGCCAGGATTTCCCAGGCGCCCTGCTCACTGAGGCGCCCAGCATGGTCTTCGTGCGTACGCTGCATTATGACGACAATCGCATCAGTATTCGGATTGTCGAGGCGGGTAGTCAGTGAGGAGAAGTACCAATCATTGACCGCCTGACGTTCTGGCTTTGGAATAGGGTGCATTCAACGGATCATTGACGACGATTAAGTTCCCGCCAACGCCGATGAGGTCGACTTTCGAAAACCGCCTTTGTCGGTCTCAAGCTCAGATTCCGTTCGCCCCAGATCGTGACCGCCATTATCGAGGGTACCGCGCCGGCGACCTCACCGTAACTGCAATGCACGCGCATTGACCCATTCCTGGGCTGAGCAGGAACGGCGTCTCACGCAACAACACTTCTCGCGTTGATGCGTGCTCCACATCACCTCACGTCCGGCGCCAGAGATAATATTCGATGCTTTCGATCGACGGGCTGCCGAGCAGTTCATCATCCCCATGCCCAAAGTCAAAATAAAAAAAACAGCTTTCAGAATTTGCCCGCCATTCCAGAAACTGAGATAGCGCATCGACTTGATCGTTATACCTGCCGCCCGGAAAGGCCAGGTATTCCTCCAAGAAATCAGATAGCCAGGGCGCGGATTTTGGCAAGATTAGCGATCCAGCCTCCAGTTTTGGCGTTTGTCTGAACATGCGGGTCGCCTTATCGGTATCCGGTCTGATAGCCACGACCCCCTGCAACCCGTTACGTTTGGCAGTTTGAATCAACGACGATCCCGACGCTTGGTCCTCAATGAGAATGGTGTTGGCGCTGTGTTTCCCTGCGTGCGAGCTGACAAGCTTGTTCAACTCCGGAAACTCAAGCTTCTGGCGCAACACATCGATCAGGTAGTATTCGTTCTTGTTACGAACCAGCAAAGTCAGGCATACTGAAAACTTGCTGGCTTCAGTTGCTTTGATGGCGGTGTCGTAGGATTGCACGACCATGTCGTTGGATTGTCGAGATGGACAGACCTCGCAAAATTTGAGCCAAGCCTTCTTAAGCATATTGCCGGATTCGGGCACCGGCTTTTGCAGTTCCTGGGCGTTGAACGCGGCAAGGCCCATGTTCTTCTTCAGCTCTTCCAAGACACTGGTCGGCTCGCGTCGCGGCTGTAGCGGTTCGCCTTGTTTCCACGTGAACTGCCTTCCTGGCAACGATATTAAGGTATCTTTAGCGGCAATAGCCGGTAGTATCCGATGCTTCCATCCACCCTGCTCCTGCACATATGCGGTGAAATCATATTGATGCAGTCGCTGCATGATCACCACAATGGCGCTTTTCTGCTTGTCATTGAGGCGCGACATCAACGTTTGCGAGTACCAGTCATTGGCACCTTGGCGGGCGGACTCGGAATAAGCCTGATTGGCATTGAGGGGGTCATCGATGATGAGAATATCACCGCCCCGGCCCGTCAAACTTCCACCAACTGACGTGGCATAGCGACTGCCGCCAGCTTCAGTCTGAAGCTCGTTTTCGGTACTTTTGATGAGATGCACATTGGGAAACAGTCGGCGATAGAAGTCTGATTCTATGAGACGGCGGCACATGCCGGCATGCGTATTTGCAATGTCTTGAGCGTAGCTGACACAAATCATCTGCACTGACGGATTGTGGCCTATTATGAACGCCGGAAATGCCACTGATGCCAGAAAGGACTTCAACGATCGCGGCGGCGCATTGACGATCAGCCGTCTTTCCCGACCAGCCTGGACGTCAACCAGGTCTTGCGCAATCAACTCGAGATGCCAATTGGTATCGACCTCTTTGCCTGAGTTAAGAACCTCAAAGCCCTTGCGACCGAACGAATAGAAATGACGACGAAAGATTGCATTACGTAACTCTGGAGGATAGGCACTCATTACTTTTCTCCTTTTGGTGTTGTCGCACTGCGGCGTTTCCGGATCTCTTTGAGAAACCTCTTGCTTTGCATCATATTTTGAAAGGCTCCTAACCCTTTTTGATGCTGCCGTTGCCAGCTGACACACCGCAACGGCTTATTGATCTGTTTGAGGGTCCTCACTGTTCTCTGGCGTCAGTCGCTCCACAGCGTGGTCCTTCTTCCATGTGGCAGCATGGCCGCGTAACCAGTCCTCGATGATCTGCTCGTCTTCTAGCGTGACCTCATCCTGGGCTTGCGCCGGCTCCAGCGTCAGAGGCTCCAGCTTCATGAGCATGGTCAAGAGCGACATGATTGCCCTGACGTCACCCTGGACGGCTTTGCTATAAAGCCTCAACAGCACGGCTTCTTGTCGGCTCACCTGACGGGTTTCCCCGTCCTCGCGCACCGGAATGCGCTTTGTCAGGAGCCGGGTTAGGTCGGTCTTGAGATTGCGTGTGCCTTTTGGGCGCCCGCGTGGATTGCCAGATGTCCCGGGTTGAAAGCGGTGCGATTTTGGCGGTTGGCGGTGGTCGCCATTCGGATCATCGCTCATGGG
>Ga0306924_10004421_pt1 | contig 13732 bp, 18 predicted proteins | sample sta12Can44000111_FD_203756 | JGI IMG/M metagenome (GOLD analysis project Ga0306924, IMG submission 203756) | Lab enrichment of tropical soil microbial communities from Luquillo Experimental Forest, Puerto Rico - statanox.12C.anox.44.000.111 (v2)... | ecosystem: Environmental > Terrestrial >... | reverse complement strand
TGCTCGGCATCGGTGGCGTGCGCATGCTGCGCGCACTCGGGCACACCGAGCTGATGCGTTATCACATGAATGAGGGTCACGCGGCGCTGCTCACCATCGAATTGCTCGACGAAGAGTGCCAGCAAGCCGGCCGGTCTTCGATCAACGGTGATGATATCGAAAGGGTGAGGAGCAAGTGTGTCTTCACCACCCATACGCCCGTGCCTGCCGGACACGACAAGTTCCCCGTGGAATATCTCACGCGGCTTTTTCCCGACCAGAATCGCCTGTTCGATCAGAACGACGAATCTTCGGTCGACCTTATTAAGAGCATCCTGCAGGTTGAGCAGTCCTACCCCGATTTGCAGGAGGCCGCGAAGCGCGGGGCTTCGTTGAACATGACCTACCTTGCCCTCGGCCTCAGCAATTATGTAAACGGCGTGGCCAAGCTTCACGGAGCCGTTTCCCGCAAGATGTTTCCAAACGTGCCCATTGAAGCGATCACCAACGGAGTGCACGCTGCAACATGGGCCTCCCCATCTTTTCGCGACCTCTTTGACCGGCACATCCCATCGTGGCGGGAAGACAATTACAGTTTGCGCGGCGCTCTCGGATTGCCGCCCGAAGAAGTGTGGGCCGCGCATTTGCTCGCCAAACATGACCTTCTGGAAGCGGTACGGAAAAAGACCGGACTGAGGCTCGACCCGGAAGCCTTCACCATCGGTTTTGCGCGCCGCGCGACCGGCTACAAGCGTGCCGACCTGATTCTGAACGACCTCGATCGCCTGAGGCAGATCGCCAAAAATGCCGGTGCGTTCCAGGTTGTCTTCGCCGGCAAAGCGCATCCGAAGGACGGCGGCGGCAAAGAGATCATCAAGAAAATCTTCAAGGCCAAAAAGGCGTTGAAGAAGACCGTGCCAATCGTATTCCTTGACGACTATGACCTTGACCTCGGCGGAAAGCTCACGGCGGGCGGCGATTTGTGGCTAAACACGCCGCAATATCCTCTGGAAGCTTCTGGCACAAGCGGAATGAAAGCGGCACTGAATGCCGTGCCGAGCCTGAGCATTCTGGATGGGTGGTGGGTTGAGGGCCACATCGAAGGAGTGACTGGTTGGTCGATTGGCGAGCCGCATCGCAGCGAACCGGCTCCCGACATTGCGACAAACAACACCGCGGACGCCGAAAGCTTATACTCGAAACTTGAAAACGTGATTCTTCCGCTTTTCTACGAGGAGCGCAGCCGCTACCTGTCGGTAATGCAGCACGCCATCGCCATCAACGGATCCTTTTTCAACACCCAGCGCATGGTGCAGCAGTACATCACAGACGCCTACCTGCGCTAGCGGCGCTCCTGCGTGCTCCGGCTGATTCCACCCAAGAGGGATTCCGCGTTTCGCCGGCCAGCGGCAGGTAGTCCTAGAATAACGTCCCAGTTTTCATCAGTTCGTCCGACCGGTGTTAGCCCGGCGCGCCGGCATCTTTTCCGGTGGACGCACATCCATCAGCATCACTTTGCGCGGAAGAATGTGAAAACCAGCCTTGCGGTAAAACGTCTCCGCCGCCTTGTTGCGGTGGAGCACCTGAAGCTCAATCGCACGAATGCCCCGCTCCCGGCAAAAATCCTCGATTTCATATAGCGCCAGCGAGCCCACGCCGCGGCTGCGATAATGCTTGTCCACATACAAGTCGGTCAACATACCTTCGAGGCCGCCGTATTCGAGGTCGAAGTTGTAGGTGAGAACCGCGTAGCCGACCGGCTTGTTGTGGCATTCCATCAGCCACGCCTGGCCCAGCGAGAAGTTGCGCAGCAGGGTGTCGAGCCCCTTTGTCAGGGAACGCAAGTCATACGCAATCTTGTCGAAGCGGTAGTAAGCAACAGCCAGCTTCAAAACAGTCGCGTGATCTTTCGGTCCGCAGGGTCGGAAGGAAACCAACATAACTGCCTCACTAAGCACAAGAATCAGTGCTGAAAACGTTTGCGAAATATCCTACTGCAAGAGCCACGGAACCGAAAGCATGTCGCTTCCTGCAATGTGGTCAGCGCAACCGGTTCTTGTAGAGGGCCATGCCCACAACGGAGTCCATGCGAATTTTCTCCAAGGCGCGAATTTCGAGCATCGTCGAAATCCCACCGGCGGCAATGATCGTCCGCGTCGTCGCCTGTCGTAGGGCGCAAAACCACGCAAGATTCGCTCCCTTCATCGTTCCTTCGCGATCCACGTCTGTACACAAAAAACCGTAACAGAAAGGAGCCAGCGCCGACATGACTTGTGTTGGCGCAACTGACAGCGGCGTGCGCCAGCCGTGAATGACAACGCGCCCCCTTGCCGTGTCGAGCGCGATAATCACACGCTTTCGGCCTACGCGGCTCGCGAGCTTCTTCAGGAACGATAGATTAGGCCGGCCCCGGTGAAAGGCGGCGCTGCCAACGATGATCTGCTCGACGCCCAGCCTGGCGAGTGACTCAGCGCGCTTCACTGTGCGGATGCCCCCACCCACGCGAACTTTCATACTATGTTTGCGGCGAGCTTCGAGGCAGAGCTGTTTTACGAGGCGGTTGTTCTGACCCCTGCGCATGGCGGCATCGAGATCGATTACATGAAGCCAGCGGTGGTGCCCAAAGCGATCAAGCAAACCGAAGACATCGGCCACTGCAAGCTTGCGTTTACGACCGTGTACAAGCTGAACCGCTTGGCCGCCTTGCAGATCGATGCAGGGAATCAGCACGGAAGCCTCACCGTGACGCCACTCGATCGGAGAAACTCCTTTAACCTACGAATCGATTGCACCTGGTCATGAAAGATCGAAGCGGCCAGGGCCGCATCGGCGGCACCTTCCGTGAAGACATCGAGAAAATGCTGCGGCAATTTTGCTCCGCCGGAGGCGATCACCGGCACACTCACGGCGCGGCTGATGGCTGCTGTGAGAGCCAGATCGAAACCGGATTGCGTGCCGTCGCGATCGACCGAAGTGAGAAGAATTTCGCCCGCGCCCATCTCTACTCCACGACGTGCCCAATCCTCGGCGTTCCATTCTGTAGCCGCGCGGCCCCCGCGCACTCGAACCTGCCAGATCTGACTCTCACGCCTTGCATCGATAGCCAACACCACGGCCTGGGCCCCAAATTCGCTCGACAGTTCACCGAGCAGCGCGGGACGCTCGACCGCCGCCGTGTTCACCGTTACCTTGTCCGCCCCGGCGCGCACAACGGCGCGGGCATCCTCGAGCGACCGGATGCCGCCGCCGGCGGTAAGCGGTATGGCAAGCTGCTCGGCAACGCGACCGATGGTTTCGAGGAACGTGGGGCGATTGTCGCGGGCCGCGGCAATATCGAGCACCACGAGTTCGTCGGCGCCCTCGGTGTTGTACCGCACCGCGAGTTCCACGGGGTCGCCGGCGTCGCGGAGGCCTTCGAAATGTACGCCCTTCACGACGCGCCCGCCATCGGTATCGAGGCACGGAACGATGCGGTGAGCCAGTGTCATGCGGCGAGCCTCAGAAAATTCTCAAGCAGCTTCGCGCCGGGTGTGCCGCTTTTTTCAGGGTGAAACTGCACCCCGAAAACCGACCCGTCTTCCAGAACAGCCGTGAATTCGCAGCCATGCTCGCAAGTTGCCGCTGTCTGACTCCCGCCGGCAGGCACGGCGTAAGAGTGAGCGAAATAGAAGTAGGCCTCAGGCAAAATTCCGTCGAGCAGGCGGCTGGTGCGCAAAGCATGGAGCTGGTTCCACCCCATGTGAGGCAGCTTCACGGTTTGTGGCAGTTGCGCGACGCTGCCCTTGAGCAGGCCAAGACCGACAAGCCCCGGAGCTTCCTCACTGCTTTCATACAACGCCTGCAGACCAAGGCAGATGCCGAGAAATGGAATGTCTCGCGAAATGGCTTCGAGGAGCGGCCCACGAAGGCTGTGAGCGTCGAGAGATGAAAGGAGCGCGCCGCAATGGCCAACGCCTGGAAGAATAAGGCATTGAGCGGCGGCAATGTCCTCCGGGTGATTGGTGCACGTAACCGTAGCGCCCAGCCGGCGCAGCGCGCGCGCCACGGAGGTGACGTTGCCCGCGCCGTAATCGATCAGCGTAACATTCACAGAAGTTCTTTCGTACTTGGCAGTACACTACGCAATCGTTTGTCGCGCGAAACTGCAAAACGCAGCGCTCGCGCAAACGCTTTGAAAAGCGCCTCAACCTGATGGTGCGACGAGCGGCCATAAAGCATACGCAAATGGACGTTGGCACGCGCGGCTTGTGCAAATCCTTGAAAAAAATCTTCGACGAGTTCGGTCTGAAAATCCCCGACACGCGTGGCCAAGAACTTCGCCTTGAGCACGCAAAACGAGCGCCCCCCCAGATCGACCGCGGCCGCCGCCAGAGTTTCATCCATTGGCATGAGGAAATAACCGGCACGCAGGATGCCCCGTCTGCTGCCTAGCGCTGCGTTGACCGCTTCACCAAGTGTAATTCCAACATCTTCGACCGTGTGATGTTGATCCACGTAAAGGTCGCCCGTTGCACTGAGCCGCAGGTCGAAACCGCCGTGACGCGTCACCAGTTCAAGCATGTGATCGAAGAAAAAAATCCCCGTGGAAATTTCGGCTTTGCCGCGGCCATCGAGATTCAGGTGCAAGTCGATTTGCGTTTCCTTTGTATTGCGACGTATATGTGCGCGCCGCGACATCAGCGCGCCTGGGGGCCCGGCCCGAGAATCTTCAGGAGTTTCCGTAACTCTGCTGGTGTGCCGATAGTGATGCGGGCGAAGCCGGGTCCCAGATCCCTGCTGCGCGCCCGGACCAGGATGTTGTGCCGAGCGAGCTTGCGGAAAAACGCGCGGCCGGCCTTACCGAAATCTGCGAGCAGAAAATTGGCGGAACTTGGAAAAACACGCACGTTTCGTTGCGCCAGTTCTTTGGTGAGCCAATCACGCAGGCGCCTTACATCGCGCACGTATCGAGCGACGGTCTTTCGTTCCTCAATCGCGGCGACACTCGCCGCGAGGGCGGCAATATTCACGGGATAAGGAGGCATGGCGCGGCGCACCAGCGCTAACGAATTGCGTTGGCCGATGACCGCGCCGAGACGCAGACCAGCGAGGCCCTCGGCTTTCGAAAATGTGCGCGCAACGAAAAGATGCGCGTAGCGCCGCACCCACGGGACCGCGGTCTCGACGGCAAACTCCGCGTAAGCCTCGTCAAGCACCACGACCGTATGCGTGGCGGCGCGGAGCAGTTTCCGAACCACGGTAGCCGCGACCGTCGTACCCGTAGGATTGTTGGGATTCGCGAGAAAAAACAGTCGCGGCTTTTTGCGCAGCGCCGCCAGGACCTGGTTCAGAGGGAATTCCATATTCGGTCCGTACTGCAGTGCTTCCACACGCGCACCCGCGATCTCCGCGTAGTACCGGTACATCGGAAAAGTCGGCTCGCAAATCAGGATGTGGGTGCCAGGCTCGACAAACGTGTCGAAAAACACCCGGAGAGCGTCGTCGCCGCCGTTCGTCAAAAGAACTTCTTCCGGACGCACGCGAAAATAGCGAGCAATTTTTCGTGTCGGCTCTGCATATTCAGGGTATGTGGCAATCTCCTTTGCGCTGAGGCGCGCCACCGCTTTTTTCGCGGCCGCACAACAGCCATATGTGTTCTCGTTAAAGTCCAGCCGGATCTTTCCCCGACGTCCTTCCGCCGGCGCTTCGTAGGTGCGCCGCAGTAGAATGGCCTTTCGGACGGGAAGCCTCATATTCACTTGCGCACCTCAATTGCGGCCGCGTGCGCCAATAAGCCCTCAGCGCGAGCCAACTCCCTTACATCACCAGCCAGCAGATGGTAGCCCGCTGAATCAATTCTCTGCACGCTGATGCACTTCACAAAATCGCTCGCAGACAATCCGCCCCGACGCCGAGCCCAACCCCCCGTCGGCAAAACATGATTGCTGCCGCTGAGGTAGTCGCCAAGTGGCTGTGCGCTGAATGGTCCAAGGAAAATAGTGCCTGCAGAGTGAATCTGCTGGAGGAGTCGTAAGTTACCTTCGGGCAGAGAAAGATGCTCGGGCGCAAAGCGATTGGTGAACGAGACGGCTTCCTTCCATGAGCGAGCCAAAAGGATCGCGCCGGTTCTTGCGGTGGAAGAGTGAGCTGGATTGTTGCCAGGCAGCATTTTTAGTTGTGCAGCAAACTCGCGTTGCACCTGAAGAGCCAAATCGCGTGAAGTCGTAACCAGATAGCTCCCCGCATCCGGTGCATGCTCCGCCTGCGCCAGCAAGTCGCCCGCGATCCATCGCGGGTTGCCGTGCTCCGCGAGCACGATCGCTTCGGTCGGCCCCGCCGGCAGGTCAATGGCGCAATCGGCGCTGACCATTTGCTTGGCGGCCGTGACGTAACGGTTGCCGGGCCCAAAAATCTTGTCGACCCGCGCGATGCGTTTTGTCCCGTAAGCCAGAGCTGCAATGGCCTGCGCTCCACCGATTCGCGCCAGGTGCGTCACACCCAGCAAATCAGCCGCCGCCAGCAGTTCATCATTCGCCCGCGCGCACGCGGCGACAATTCGGCGAACTCCGGCAACCCGCGCAGGCACGACCGTCATCACCAGGGTCGAAACCAGCGCAAACCGTCCGCCGGGAATATAGCATCCAATGGATTCGATCGGCCGCACGAACTGCCCGATTTGAACGCCTTGTTCGACCTGCAGCGACCACTCGCGGGGCATCTGTTGCTCTGCAACGCGCCGCACATTCGCGGCGGCGTGTGCCACCGCGCGCAGAAACCCGCGACTTACGCGTTTCTTTGCCGCCGCCGTTTCACTGCGCGAAACCCACACTCCCTCGCGTTTGAGGTCCAGGCGATCAAGCTTGCGTGACCACGCGTTCAGGGCTGTGTCACCGCGCTTTCGTACATCGGCTATTATGCGCGCCGCAGCGCGCTGCGCAGCACGGTCTTCGCCCTCGTGCAACCTCATCAGCTTCGCTTCTGTTTCCGGAGTGAGTTTCAGGATTCGCATCAAAGCACGATTTTGTTCAGAGGATATTCGACAATACCTTGCGCTTTCGCCGCTTTCAGCCGCGGCAGAATCTGGCGTACCACAGCTTCCTCGATGATCGTATTCACGGCAACCCAGTCTGAATCGCTCAGCGCCGAAATGGTCGGATTTTTCAACGCGGGCAGCACCGCCAGCACGGCCGGAAGGTCGTCGCGCCGCACATTCAGCATCAGGCCTACACGGGTGGCCGCGGCAATCGCTCCCTGCAGCATGAGCACGAGGTTATCAGCCTTCTCGCGTTTCGACGGATTTTCAGCCGCCTTCCGGTTCATGATAAATACGGTCGAGGATTCAAGCACCGTATCCAGTATGCGCAGTCGGTTGACGCGCAGAGACGAACCTGTCTCCGTTACTTCGACAATGGCATCCGCCAGTTGTGGCACTTTCACTTCGGTTGCCCCCCACGAAAACTCCACGCGTGCTTTCACGCCGTGAAGCGCCAGATATTGTTCAGTAATGCCCACAACTTCCGTCGCGATGACTTTCCCTTCAAGGTCGCGTGGTTCGCGAATTGACGAGTCTTCTGGCACCGCCAGGACCCACTTCACACGCGCAAGCCGCTGCTTGGCATAGAGAAATTCGCCCAACTCGATTACGTCAGCATGTGTCTCGACGACCCAGTCATGGCCGGTGATTCCCGCGTCGAGCGCGCCCGTTTCCACGTATCGCGCCATCTCCTGCGCGCGCACGAGTAGACAATTTATCTCGGCGTCGTCGATCGCGGGCACATAACTACGCGAACTGAGCGTCACTTTCCAACCTGCCCGCGAGAGGAGATCGATGGTCGCGTCCTGCAAACTGCCTTTGGGAATTCCAAGCTTCAGAAGGCTCATTGGGCTCCCTTCTGGCCGTAAACATCCTCGGGCCGGAACGCCTGTTCGCTCACGACGCGAGAGCTTCCGTCAGCCTCGAGCCGCCGAAAAAAGCAGCTCTGATAACCTTCGTGACAAACGCCAGGGCCAAGGGGCTCAACCAGGATCAGCAGCGCGTCGGCATCGCAGTCAAAGCGAAGCTCGCCCAGCCGCAAGACGTGCCCGCTGGTCTCTCCCTTTTTCCAAAGGCGGTTGCGAGATCGGGAAAAGAAATGAACCTCGCCTGTCGCCTGCGTCTTCGCCAGTGCATCCGCATTCAGATAGCCGACCATCAGCACGTCCTTCGTGCGGTAATCCTGAATCACAGCCGGCAGCAGCCCTCCCTGCTTTTCAAACGGAAATTCCACGGTTGCCTCCCAAAACAAAAAACCCGCTGGGCGATTCGCGCCAGCGGGCTATTCAAGCTCTTTTCGAAGGAAAGTGCTAGACAGGCCTCGGTGGGCGCGGCAACAGGCCGTGATGGTGATGGTGTCGATGCGCCCGGCGAGACATTACGCCTCAACATACACCACGAGACTGAGAGCCGCTAATCGAAACTTCACCGCCTCAGAATCAGAAATTTGAATCTTATGCGCGGGAGATGGAGCTTGGGGGCGCCCCTGAGTTGTAATTCATGGTCATTACCAGGTGCACCGCGACGCCCATCTTGCTGTTGGGCAGCTTCTCGACCCGCACAACCTCCGCGACGTATTCACAATTCATGGGGTCGGAGGGAGAGCTGAAGGGAAAGGTTACAAACACACGCATACCCTTGTAATAGGCCTCTCGCCTGGTGTGAAAATAAATACCTTCTTTTGATACGTTTACACTAACCGGCAGGTCCTCAAAGTGCACGTCGCGCGGGTCCGACGGGCGCACGCGCAGTGGCTTGGCCATCTTAGCGCGGCGGCTGCGGCGCTGCTCTTTATACTGCGTTTGGGTCTCTTCGCGCATGCTACCGGCCTAGGGCGGTGCAGGTCAGTTCCCATGATTCCGCCCGTCGTCCGAAACGTCAAGCCGATGTAGTGAATCTGATACCCAAGAGGTGTTAGCTCGAAAGGTACAGGGGGTACTATGGCGAAGAAAATCCAGAAAACCGAGGCGGAATGGCAACGCCAGCTCAGCCCCAATCAGTATTATGTTACCCGCCAGAAGGGCATCGAGCCACCCTTCACCGGCGAATACGAATCGACCGAAACTCCCGGCACCTACAAGTGTATGTGCTGCGGAAATGCCCTCTTTCGTTCTGACACCAAGTTTCACTCTGGATGCGGCTGGCCGAGTTTCTACGATCCCGCTGCGCCGGAGGCCGTCGAAGAAACCGAAGACCGCTCGCACGGTATGGTACGGACCGAAGTAACGTGCAGCCGCTGCGGCGCGCATCTCGGCCATGTGTTCGAAGACGGGCCGAACCCCACAGGGCTGCGCTACTGCATCAATTCCGTCGCCCTCAAACTTGAAAAGGATTAGCCCACTTATTGCCTCCGGGAGTTCGATGTATCAACTCCGGGTGGCAGGATGAGAAATCACTTCTAAGGATCGTTACATACAATCTGGTGATAGTTTTCGAAGGCAATGATAGAGCTGAGGGTGCTTCGAGGTGCCGGTCCCGTTAACTGCGATCGCAGGATACGTGACGTTGTTGTTTCCAACCGCCACGAAACCCTGCTGGAACAGATCCCCGGAATGCGGATTCAGCACATAATAGGCGATGCCAGCCTTGGTAGCGCCCCCGACAGAAACCGCCGAGTCAAGGGCACTCCAAAGCTTCCCGTTGGCAAAATGCACCTGCTGCATGCGCGAATCGTTGCTGGCAATGTGCTTCTCAACGTTGGTGAACGGACCGCCGCTGACGAAGAAATAACGCTAGCACCCCGTCCCGAAGGGGGTGCTTATGGTGCTATCGGAAAGACACTGTCCCAGGGGATAGTCGCCGGCCTCCTGATCTGAGCTGGGCGGCACGGCGTAGGTGTGCACGTTGATGGCTCGCGCGGAAAGCGCAACAGCAGGAGTGAGTGAGTTGAGAGAAGAGGTGTTCGAGATCATCCATTGCAGAATTTGGCTCGCGGTGCCGTCGGTTGAGAAGACAGCGAGCGAGCTCAGGAAATTTTCCGTGCCTGAATGCGCGCTGTCATAGACGCCGTCAGTCGAAATCGCCGGTCACACCGTGAAGCCGAACCCAGAAAATGGACTGGTGGGGTCATTGGTATCGAACAAGACCGCATTGACACTTGGTGCGCCGGAGACCAGCGCCTCCTTGGAAAGCGCATAAATCTGGGCTCCGTAAAAACCTGGCCCAAACAGCGAGAATTCGTTGGTCGTGATGAAGATTCCGTTGGCATCAGCGCCGATGTGGGGATAGTCACCCCAGACAAAATCCCAGCTTACAATGATGGTCAGGAGTGCCCTGGGTACCATTATTTTGGACCGGAAGATGATAAACAATCCACGGTCCGAGCGGGCTAAAAGTTGTGCTGACCGCGATGTCAACATGATTGTTGCCATCGAGCGCCGAGGTCGTGCCAACTCGATCGAGAGTCAGCGCAATGTGGAACCAGCGCTGCGTGTCGCGATCGAAATAACAACTGGGATCGGTGATGTCCGGTCCGTACGCGCCGGTAGTGCGATTGATAGCCGCCGGGTAGCCGTAGAACGTATTCAGATCAACAACCCCAGTGAGCGGATTGCCGGAGGTATCGAAAATTCGCAATACATCATTCACCGTTTCGAGGATGAACCCATTACCTGCACACAGACCCTGGTACGGCGGTTCGACCGAAAATTGATTGCCACGGTTGGCAGTACGTTGGTCGTGGTGGTTCAGCCCATCGAAGGACAATGTCAGTTCGGGATTCGATTTTGCTTTTCCATTTCCCGGCAGTGTAGGGCCGACGCCGACTTGAGTAGCAATCGAGCGGTTGATGACCTTCCCACCGCTCAAGGGAAGGTCGGTGTCAGCATCGCCGACCAGGGCTGGTTCTACTTCCGGGTTGGCGATGACATCGGGTCCCGGTGAGGTGCTTGAAAGTGAACCGCTGCCGGATCGCACTATCTGCACCAGTGTCGAGGTCTGGCCAAAGGATCTGGCGGCGGTCAGCAGCAGAAGGATGAGGCTCGCGACGCAGTTGATGCTGTGAGATTTTTCCGAGACATCGGATTACTCCTTTTCATTACGGATTTCATTCCAAGAATTCTTACGAGGCTGGGACAAAATAGAGCGCAGCTATTCACCAGATAGCTGCCTCTCGGGAGGTCTGGTTTGCGCGCTCAGAAGGCGACCGGGAGGGCGTGCCAAGGATAGTATCTTTACTCAATTTGTCAATACGGGGTTCGGAATTTCTTCGGACGTGGCGCTCGCTAGACCCTCAGCTGCCGCCTGCTGGGCAACTGGATTTCGGTAGGATGACGGCGTCTGAAATAGACTGCGGGGGCCGTAGTCTTAAGCTTGTATCTCTCCAGCCGCAGTTCTAAGCGATACTGATTGAAGGTGACTCAGGCGGCGTGGCAGGCGCACGCCACCATTTCCGCCACAGGATCGGTCTCTTTTTGCCAGGCCGCGAGCAGCAGCACTTTGTGTCCCGATGGATAGCGAAAGATGTAGTAAACGTTAGTGGCGCCATCCAGCTCATAAAAGCCGGGCCGGCGCCCGTCGGGGCGACCGACAAAGCCCGCGGCGAGCAACACGCGGAGTTCCGCCATTTGTTCCGGAGCGTGCTTCCGGAGATCTTCGACGACTGGCGGGAATTTCTGTGCAAATAACATAATGGCGTCCTTTTCCGCCGCTAGCAGCATAATCAAGCTTCATTGATAAAGACGTAAAAGCCTCGAAAATGTTTCATGAACTCCGGCCGTGGCGCTCAAATATTTTTCTCGAGCTAAGTACATCCTTTTCTCTGCATTCTGCACCTATTGGATGCGCCGGCTCGCACTACGGGTAGAAATAAAACACAAGAAAGGCACCCAGTTGCGTCGAGTGACGGCTATAGACAGGCGCAAATCAATTCGGTATCTTGACCTAAAGAGCAGTCCCCTCTTTGGAGTACCCGGTGGGTCCTTTTAGAGATCGCCCGCTACTATATCTGATGCTAGCCCTGTTCGGGACGGGGCTGGTCGCCGTGCCACCACTTCTAGCACAGGGCGCGCCTTCTCCTTTGATGCCCTACGATTCCACCGATCTTTCAAGCTTCTGGTCTGGTCCGCGCGTTCCGACAAAGGCTGCGGCCTTGAGTTTGGCTGATCCCGTCTTCCTTCGCGGGTCGTTCAATCGCCCAGTTAACGCGGTGTTTCCTTCCAGACCGTTACAGTTTAGCTCCGGGGGGATGATCGAGCGCATGGAAGCGGCATTTTACTGCAATGACACGCCGTTTATTGACCAGGTGCGCCTGCCCATGGCCGCGTTGTGGGGAGGCCGCGTAAAGCTGGTCGGCTTCGAGAGCGATGTGACCACGGCAAACTTTGTTCTCGGCCTACCCGGCGCGGGCCTGCTCACCAGTTTGAGCATGACGGGGTCCGGCCATCTTGCCATGCGCACGCCGCCCTCTGACCAGTTGGTCGGAGTGCACATGACCTTCAATCTTCACGGTACCGAGGTCGAACCGCTCGACAATAGCGGACTCCACGGAATGCAGTATCTCGTGCGCGCCAGCCGCGGTTTCCTCCAGTCGGTCATCCCCCGCTAGAACCAGAGCTTCCTTATCAAAACTTTATGCAGTTGGGGTTACTATCTTGCCTGCTACTTGCGCGGGTTTACGTTTCTTGGCATAGTGGGCAACTTAAGACATTCGTAACTCAGAGGCTTTAACTGTGGCTAAATCCGGAAATAAGCTTCCACGCAAATCAGTGCGCGACGAAAAGTCGGAATTTGGCAAGGACCGCCGCCGCCGTCACCATCACTATCTTGTCACTGTGAACTACGCTGACGGGGAAACCTTTGGACGCGTATATACGGACAAGGAAAAAGCGACGCGGTTTGCCGACCGCCAGCGCCGTTCACCGATTGTGAAGTCGGCCCGCGTAACTCAGGTGTCTTAAGGCGAGTGAAGGCTGAGTACTCAAAGCCTTCCGCGGCTTTGAATTTGTGTGCAAGCATGCTATAAAAATAGGGGTTCGAAGCGGCCTTAGTATAATGGTAGTACGGAACCTTGCCAAGGTTCAGGCGTGAGTTCGATTCTCATAGGCCGCTCCATTAAATCAATCACTTACAGGCATTGCTTCCTTAATACGCGGGACCACACGGGACCAACTTCCTTTCTCTTGGCCCCTGGATCAATCCAATCAGCCTTCGATGTGCCGCCCGCTTCGCCGGAGTGAGCGCCGGTGCGTAGAGATCGAGCGTCAACCTGCTGTTCGCATGGCGCATCAGTTCCTGCATGGTCTTAACGTCTTCGCTTCCGCCTAGAAGTGTTTCAAAGGTTCTGCGGAAGGAGTGCCAGGCGATTCGCTTCGTGAAGGCCTCCGCGTAAGCCGCTGATTTTAGGGTCGGTTGTCATTTTGGCGAGGGACAACCCTCATGGGTGTTACCCAGAACGAAAAAGCAATGCTTTTTTGTTCGCTTCAAAGGGTCTGGGCGGAAGCACATCCCACGGATTCGGAATTACGAATGTGCTGGGATCTTCGTGGCAACTTCACCTGGAAAAATGTAATGCGTGCTGACAACGCTCGTATTAAGTTTCGCCTGAGACAGGCGACCATTGCTAAGCAATACTCACTCGCGGTAAGAACTAAGAGTGCCCGCCCAAACGAAGTGTTTGAGCGGGCATCTGGAGAACCGTAGTGCGGATGCCTGTACGGCTTATTGACGCTCGCACGTCACGTTGTTGTTCCAATCGACGAAGGAACCCTGAGGATTGTCGCGCCAGGCCCAGACGTGCAACTC
>Ga0306924_10004419_pt1 | contig 13736 bp, 12 predicted proteins | sample sta12Can44000111_FD_203756 | JGI IMG/M metagenome (GOLD analysis project Ga0306924, IMG submission 203756) | Lab enrichment of tropical soil microbial communities from Luquillo Experimental Forest, Puerto Rico - statanox.12C.anox.44.000.111 (v2)... | ecosystem: Environmental > Terrestrial >... | reverse complement strand
CTCAGTCGAGGACTTAGCCATGACAAGCAGCCAATCGATCGCAGTAAGCGTAGTATTCGGCTTCGGATTAGGGTTTGTCTCAGTCGCTTGGGCTGACTCTGCGAGTGACGCCTGCGCGGCCCTCGCAAACGCGCGTACCGCGCTGTATTCGATGATAAGTGCAAAGGACAAATCCGCTCAGGATGCACTGAACGCGAAAGTGCAGGAGGCAAGCGCCAAGCGCCAAGCTGGAATCCGTGCTTGCTAGCATGACCGGCGCCACCGCCAAGGCGGCCGCCGACTTCAAGGCACTCTGGGATCAGTTCAAGACGACGCGAGATAACCAGATCATACCGGCGATCTATAAGGGCAACGCCGACGAGGCGAAGAAGATTGCCGACGGCATCCAATCCGAGCGTCTGTCCAAGATGTGGGGCATCATGTCCTGCAAAGTAAGATGAATTGTCCGGCTTCACGAGCTAAGCGTCCTGGTCGAACTCATGTCCGAAAATGGGTCAAGAATAGGCACGGCAGCTTTTGTGACTCGTTTGACCCCGGGTCCATGACGTCCTGAGATTCATCCCGGCCGTCAATTCCTTGCGCTACAAACGACCCGACGGTTAGGCCTGCCGTTTGGAAGATCTCCTGCGAAAGGGAATAAGCAATGCCGAATAGTCTAGAAGAACTGCCATCCGGCGCCGGTAATGTTGCGCGCACATATCCAGCGGTGTGGGAAGCCTATTCAGCTCTGGGGAGGGCCTGCACAAGTGCAGGTCCTATTGATGGACGTATAGCCCGGCTGTTGAAGCTAGCGTTCGCGATTGGCGCGTCGTCCGAAGGCGCAGTGCATTCGCATGCCCGCCGTGCCGTCGAGGAAGGCATCTCGCCAGCGGAACTAAAGCATGTCGCGATTCTCGCCATTCCGACGATCGGCTTCCCACAGGCAGTAAAAGGATTGACTTGGATTGAGGATGTTATTCGCTCCGAATAAGGGTTAGCGTGCCCTAGGTGACCAATGTCCAAGATGGTCTTGGCCGCGTTGGATCGCGGCCATCAGCCAACGAACGCCTACGATGTTTCATGATGTGGATCAGATTGTAGGCGATTACCCATGAGATGATCGACGGTACAAGTCATAATGTTCGTTGGTGCGTTGCTGCAGGTATATCTCAAAAGTGAGTCGGACAGTTCGTCGCCCCCTGCACGACCGTCGAACTGCCATTCAACGATGCACGTCAGAAGCAACCGTTTCCTTTATCGGGTCGGTGTAGAACTCTATAGCGTTGTTTGCGCCCAATTGCAGGCGCGTCACTAGACGCCAGCGCAGATCGTCGGTGTCAGGATGGTCGAGCCGAAAGTGCGCGCCCCGACTCTCGGTCCTCCGCAAGGCCGCGAAGGCAAGAATGCGTCCGAGCAATGCGAGATTGCGTACAGAGAGTGCACTCTCAAGCTCTTCGCCCCTTATCTTGTTTGATCCCCGCGCCTTTGGGTCGATCCGCATGGCTGGTACATCTTCGCACTCAATACGTTCGTACTCAGCCAACGCCTCCTTGAGCGAACGTTCTTCGCGGATTGAGCCGAGCTTGTTGTGCGCCAGCATACGACAGGCCATGCGTACATCCGATTGCATTGGCCCGCTGTCACGGGTCATCAACTCTACCAGCCAAGCCTGTTCCGATTTTGGGATAGCATCACCGTGATCCATCTCAAGATTGGTGTATTCTTCTTTGACTAGCGCTGCCGCCCGTTTACCTGCGCGCCGTCCGTACACCAACGAAGCAGAGAGTGCTGACCCTCCGATGCGATTACCGCCATGTATACCGCCCGCGGTTTCGCCCGCTGCAAACAGACCATTGACCGGTGTTTGTCCGTTAATGTCGACCTTCAAACCGCCAAGCCACGTGTGGCTTCCCGGCGCAACTTCCAAGGGCGTTTTACTGATGTCGATGCCTCTATGCAGGCAGGTTTTGTAAACGTGCGGAATCTGTTTTTGGATAACATCCATCGGCACTTTCGTTGCATCCATGTAAATGCCGCCAGTGGAGCCAGCGCGCCCAGCATGGATCTCTTTGGCCATCGCTAAGATCACTTCAGAACGGGTCGACTGCTCTGCAGTATTGGGAAAATAGCGCTTAAGAAATTTCTCGCCGTTCCGGTTCCTGAACACAGCACCGGCATTAATGAAGCCTGTCGGGTGCGGCGCGAAGCCAAACAATTCCTTTGGAGAACAACACATTGCTTGAAAATCGATCATCTCGATGCCGATTAGCGGTGCACCGGCGCGGAATCCCATGACGTACCCATCGCCCGTTACTTGTGGCGGATTATCGTTGACATAAAACAGCCCGCTACCACCTCCTGTGCACAGAATAATTTGTTTGGCACGGTAGATAACGAGTGCGCCTTTCTGATAGTCCACGCCCCAGGCGCCGACCACGCGATCATTAGGTTTAAGTAAATCAACAATGGCTGTGATCGAATGCTTTTCAATGCGCTCGTCGCCGCGCAACTTCTTCGATAACACCTTAGTGAGCATGTTGCCCGTCGTGTCGTAATGGTGGCACGCCCGGTTTCGGGAGTGGGTGGGAAAGGCCTTGAGATCAAGTTCGCCATCAGCGCGGCGGACAAATTCTGAGCCCCAAGACTCGAGATCGTGCACGACATCAATTATGTCGTGGACCCAAACGCGGGCAAGGTCGGGGTCGATGAGCTCGCCGCCATGCTTCAATATATCCCGCAGATGTAACTCGGGACTGTCATCCTTACCCATGGCGGCGGCAAGGCCTCCGCGTGCCACAGTGGTCGTGCCGCTGGTGGCACGACCCTTGGTCACCTGGACTACCGCAACACCCGCATTGGCGCATTCAAATGCGGCCATGGTGCCTGCTGCACCACCGCCAACGATCAGCACATCAGTTTCATGGCGTATAATTGGAATGTCGAAGGGCATTGACGGGCGCACCTGCATGGTAAACTGCGGGCTTAGCTCTTTACTAGTTTGACGAATGCATCAATGCAGGCATCGGCAAAGGCATTGTCGTTGATGTGCAGCGACAGCTCTTCGATCAGTCCGGACTTCAGATTCGATCTGAGGGAAACAACGAAAGCACTGTAGTCATCTGAACGCCTCCATGGCCCTGTGTCATCGCCATTGAGATTGCGCGCGCGGCGTTTGCTGTGCTCGCTGAAACCTTCGAGCGGAATCAGGACGCGGACTGGTCCCTTGGCCAAATTGAGCCGCTTTGCAAATTCACCGCCCAGTATTTTGAACTCTTCGGTGTTGGTACGCATGAGCAAATTTTGTGCGTTATACTGAAAGAATTCGCGCCCCTTGTACTTGTCGGGCACGTGTCCAACCCAGAAATTGGCGTGATCGATCGCGCCGGGTACAATCACCTGCGGCAGCCCGGCGGCGCCAGCGCCGGTCATTCGCGCCTCGCCCGCCGAATAAACGCCATCGACGATGAGATCCGTCAGTTCATGCGTCGTCACATCGATGACGCCGGCAAGTTCGCCCGAGACCGAGAGCCGTTCAAGCGATTTGCCGCCGACACCTGAGGCGTGGAATAGGATGACCTCGTAGCCCAGAGCTTCGAGCCGTTGACTAACTCTTTCGACACAACCGGCGGTGCCGCCGAACGAGGAGATCGCGACAAGTGGCGCCGTCGGGGTTTGTGCTTGCCGTCTCGCCACCCAGTTCGTGGCAGCAATCGCTACTGCATTTGCTGCGTTCTCCATGATCGCGGTAGTTATGCGGTTCAGCGAGATGTCGCCGATCGAAGGATACATGGCTATGTCGCTCTCCGCGACATACCACTGGGCTGCTGCTGTACCGGCGACGGTGCTGATCATGACCTTGGGCAACAGGTACGGCAGAGAACGCATGATTGAGCAGACAAGATTGGTTCCATTTGCGCCGCCGATACCGATCGCACCGGCAAGGTCTCCTTGGGTGTACTTCTCAAGCAACAGCTTGGTGCCACCTTCGACCATAACGGCTGCCGCTTCCTGACGCACAGATCCGTCGAGCGCGAGCCAGGATCTGTCTGCCAGTCTGGCAACCTGCTCGCCCGTGATGTCAGCAAGAGGTAAATTGTGGGGCTTCATAGACAAATCGACGATCCACGGCGTCGCACCCGCGCGCTCGAGCACGTTGGCGATGAAATGAACTTCTTTGCTCTTCGTGTTTATCGTCGCCAAGATGGCGACGATCGGTTTCAGTACACTCAAGAGGACCTCAGGAAAACGTTACGGCATTGACAAACAAGTTAAACAAATTCCCACCTATCCGATAGTTGCGGCGTGGAACGGACGCTACGCTAGGCAAATGACGGGAAAGGAGTTGATCTGCGCATGGTATCAGATTCACTGCAGGACATGTACCGGCGGCCTGGTTTCCTGCTCAAGCGCTGCCATCAGGTGTCCATGGCAATCTTTCTCGACGAGTGCAGCGAATTCAATCTGACGCAGTCGCAATACGGTTGCCTACGCGCGCTGGAAGCATATCCCAGCGTTGATCAAATTGCCCTTGCACGGCTTGTCGGCCTCGACCGTTCGACCGCCGGGATGGTAATAAAGACGCTGAGCGCGCGAGGCCTCATCGAGCGTGTTGTCAATCGCAACGACAAGCGGCGCATGCGGCTCAAGCTCTCCGCCGCCGGGAAACGACTGCTGATCAGCATTGCGCCTGCGGCGGCGCGTGTCCAGGATCGTGTGCTGCGCGGGCTGCCGCACGGCTCGCGTGCGGCGTTTCTGAACATTCTGCAAGCGTTTCTCGCCGGTCATGATGCGCTGATCGACGTCGACGAGGTTCTTGCCACTGTGCCTGCGCCGGATTTCGAAAAGACACTGCCGCACCCCGTGGCCCGGCGTCACTCCCGCCGCAAATCACGCCGTAGTAGACCCGGCCTATGAAGGTCGAATGGTCGCAGTGAACTTTATCTCATCCGTACTGGCCGCAGCTCAAGCGGGGCGTAGATACCAGCGCGGATCGTCGTGTATTTCATGAAGAAGTCGCCGAGCGCGGACAATAACCCGACTGCCGCGAGGACCGCGACGCTCAAAGGCACCAGCTTCCCGCTGAGGAGCGCCAGCGGCACAAGCAGTCCGAGCGTAAGCGTGCCGCCATAAAAATAACCGGCAAATCGACCCGACAGCATTTCACGTGCCGAGCGCCGAGCCGCTGCATTCCCGCTAGTAAGCACACCCTGCATTTCGAGTATGAAAATTACAATCACGAACGCGGTTATGGCAATCCAAATGGTAATTAGCCGTTGGGCCATCTCTTCCCTCGGCACCCCGAGCATTGCCATCGCCACGAGGAGCGCGGCAGCCCCGCCGCGCAGCGCATAGGTCATGTAAAGCAGAGGATGGAGTGGTGAAGTCCAGAACGGAATGCCCTTCGACGCGGAATATACAAACCCCATGTAGACTATGAGAATAATCATACCTGCTGCAGCCATAAGCCAACCCAGCCAGCCGATAGCCGAAGTGGCTTGCCATGGCCATGCCGTGAACACTAACGGTGGCAAGTAGAGTGCGGCGCCGGCGAGAAACAGGGTGAGCCCCGCGAAGCCGCGTGCCACCCAAGCAGTCCTAACGTGCCTCGCCATTTTCCAGAAGCGCTCGGGCCGCCCCAGAAACCCGAGATGGGCAATACCGCCGATGCCAGCCAGCAGAAAACCCGCGAACAATCCCGGTGGGTAGTCGAACAACAAGCCAAACAACCAAGCACCGGCCGCTACCCCGACGAGGAAGTGGCCAATGACGAGGAAGAGGCCACGGCCTTCGCCCCATTCGCGCTGCGGACGGAAATCCTGGCGCAGATCATGAATGAGCTGTTCGTATTTAGCGCTGATTTCGGCCATACGCTGCTCCTCATGGCGGCAAGTAATAGACTGCTGGACCGGTGCCGGCCTCCGGATGCAGGGTGAAGCCGCCGCGCTCCTTGATCAGCACCGAGATCTCGCTCGACGGATCGTCGAGATCGCCAAAATAGCGGGCGGTGGTCGGGCAATTGGCCACACAGGCCGGTAGTTTGCCGGCGCGCACGCGATCGCGGCAGAAATTGCACTTCATCACGACATTGTGCTGGTGACGTTCGGTACGTGCCTGCTCGAACGGCGTCATGCCTTGCGCGAAATAATGCGCCGGCTGGTCATTGAAGTATCGATTGGTATACGGACATGCCATCATGCAGGAGCGGCAGCCGACGCAAAGATCATGGTCAATATCGACGATGCCGTCCTCCTCCCATTTGAAGCTTGCCCCGGTCGGACAGGCCGCGACGCAGGGCGGATCTTCGCAGTGGTTGCACAGCACCGGCAGCGCGAATTGACGGACCGTCGGATATTCGCCGTCCTCCTTCTTGAGAACCCGCGCGTAATAAACACCGGGCGGGGTCCCGTGTTCGGCCTTACAGGCTAGCTGACAGCCGTAGCAGCCAATGCAGCGCTTGAGGTCGATCACCATTCCCCATCTCATGGCGATTCCTCCGCCGGCGTGACGCGGACCTTCACGCAAAGATCGAGATTAATGTTGACTGGGCTCATGTGCTCGAAGTCGAGTTCGAGCAAATCGTTGTAAAACACGCCCTTACCCTTCGCGACCGGCTGGCCATCGGTCCAATGGCCACACATGGCCGCGAAGCCGAGGCCTTCCGGATGAATGCACTCCGTAAGTTTCAGACGGCCCTTGACCTTGCGCCCGCTTTCGCTTTCGACCCAGACTCGTTGTCCGTCTGTGAAGCCGCGCTTGGCGGCCTCGGTGCGGTTGATCGCGATCGTATAGGAGAACGGATCGAGCCGTGCTGCTTCATCGAGCCAGGGGTTCTCCATGGTAAAGCTGTTGGTGTGCACGACGTCACGATAGTAAAAGCCGTAGAAGTCGAAGTCTTTCTTGTTGCAACAATGCGAGCGGCAAGGAAGAAAATCTGGCAATGGATCGTAATATTCAAGAGGAATTTTAAAGCCGCGCGGCTCGGCAATTGCGGCGATCTTGTCGCCGATCGGCTTGAGAAACTCCCAGTAGATCGGCACGCGCACGTCGACGAACGGGCGCCAATAAACCTCTTCAGGTTTTTTCTTCCACTTGATGATACCGTTCTGCTTGAACCAGTCGAGACCGCGTTCTGCGCCGAAATTGTTCTTCAGTTCGCGGTCGCTGATCTCCTCGTAGCTGTAACGGGTATCGCCGGTGAGGCGATAGGGAGGCTCTAAGTTGAGCCACGCGTTGTAGGCGGCGTTGAGGTCGGCGCGGAAACCGACTCGGTCGGCAATCTCGAGCAACACTTCGGCAAACTGGCGTTGTTCGCCATCGGAAGGAAGCACCGGTTGCCGGATTGGCCAGCACCACTCGCCTAGGCCGCCTGGCAGACTAAAGATGAACGGAAAATTCGAGCGCGCGTCGAGCGACTGCAGATAGCTGCAATCGGGCAGTATGATATCGACGAAGTTCGAAGTCTCGGTCAAAAACAGATCGAACGAGACGATAAACTTATATTTCGACAGCGATTCGGCGACAGCATCCTTGTTGGCGATGCTCATCACCAGATTCGCCCCAAAATTGATCATGACCTCAGGCCGATACGGCACGTCGAACTTCTCCCACATCTCCTCGCGATCGACAGAGTCGAGGAAAGGAGAGGTCATGCCGATGACCAAGAGATCCTGCAGACCGAGGTTTTTTGGCAGGCGCGGCTCCGGCGGCGGGTAGGGATAGTGGTAGCCCATCCAGCTTCCCACCACCATCAAACCATCCGGTCCGGCAGTAGGGATGTAACGCACCTTGCCGGTCTCCGGGTGGCCGTGGCTAGTTGGATTGAAACCAAGGCATCCGCCGACTACGTCCGCTGCGCCAACCAAGTGGTTAAGCAGATCAACGGCATAAAAGTTATAGACTGAATTCTTGTGGCCCTGCGCGCCGCGGAAGGCGATCGCAGCGACCGGACGATAGGGCAGCGTCACGCCGTCGACCACGATGGTGCTACCGATGCGCGCCTCGGTAGCGAATTCGCTGGCCAGCCGACGCACTGTCGCCGCGGGTATGCCGGAAATATTTTCTGTCCAGTCGGGGGAAAACTTGCGCAGATGCTCGCGCAGGCAGTGGAAGGCTGGTCGGCAGGGAACGCCGTCAACCGTGAACTCACCCTCAAGCACCATATCGGCGGCTGACACATCGTTGTACGGCCGCGCACTGCCACTTCGTCTGTCCCAAACGAGCGGCATTTTCGATTGCGGATGGCGCACGTAAAGCTTGTCGGGACCGATCAGATAGGGTGCGTTGGTTTTTGCTTGCAAATATGGGCCATCATAGACGCCAAGTTCGTTGACCATGACGTTGCACATACCGAGCGCCAGCGCAGCGTCGGTTCCGACGCGCAATGGTACCCACTCAGTCGCTTTCGCTGCTGCGAAATTGCACAGCGGGTCGACCACGACCATTTTCATACCGCGCACCCGCGCGTCCGCGGCCTTGCCCATGTTCGAGCAGGAGGCGTGACCGGCGGAGTGGCCCTTGGAGGCTCCGAAGAAGATCACGTAATTGCAATATTCGAAGTCGGGAACAATCGACCATGATGCGTGCATGATCCCGCTGATCAGATGGGCGCCGTTGCCGCAATGTTGGCCGCCGCCCGACACCGAGAAATTCGGCGTCCCGAAGGCGGAAGCGAATGCGTGCAGAGGCACGCGGCTCGCTGTTACAGTCGTCGTGCGCTGCACGACCAGCTTGCGCGGATCATCCGCACGCACTTTGCGCAATACCTCTGCGATCTCATCGAGCGCCTCGGTCCAGCTGATCCGTTTCCAGCCCGGATCCTCATGCAGGCCTTTTTTCGGATTGGTACGCCGCATCGGATAGCGCAGGCGGTTGGGGTCGTAGTGCGTCATGATCCCGCTGACGCCCTTGCCGCACAGGCGACCTTTGCCCACCGCGCTGTCAGGGTTGCCCTCGATCTTGATGACCGTGCCATCAACGCGGTGCGCCAGAATAGAGCAGGTGCTGTAGCAGAGCGCGCAACTTGACGGCAGCCAGACGTCTTCTTGTGCCGCCGCCTTGAACTGATGCGGGCTAAACATATTCATGAGCCGTTTCTCCCCGCTGTCATCCGCCCTCGGGCGCGATCAAGAGAATGATGTCAATTTCAGTCAGATCGCTAATTGGATAGAGCGGCGTCTGCAGATTTTCGATCGGATAGCCTGCGACAAACAGCCGGCAATGGCGGCGCTTAACGCCATCTGCATCGACAACCTGTGCCGAGAAAATTTCACCAAGCCGTTCTCCGAGGATGGCGATCACGTCGGCGACGAACGCCCCAGCCGACAGCACAAGTTCGAACGATCGCTGGCTGCTCAGCGCGGCGAGTGCCCCGAAGAGCTGCACGCGAACCCTGATATCAGTGCTATTCCGATCAATGATGGGGTGAGGGAGCGCCGGAGGAGCTCTGGAGCTTTCCACCGCTGCAGGGTCGACGACCGCATCCCACCGGATATTCATTCCAACCCCCTGATTGGCGCTGAGGCCAGGGCGCTGAAATCATCAGACGTCTGATTAATCCATCTGCGGGTGACGGGAATTGATTTCGGTCAAGAGTTGCCGAGGCTATCGGTTTATTGTCACCAGTTAGCCCGATCGACGTCCGGTTGCTATCGATCCGAACGCAACTGCAAGCAGGTAAGACCGGATGCGAATGGCTTATACCAGCGATATTAGCTGGTTGCTCCGGGACCGCATTCAGGTGCAGCCAGCGCAGGAGGCAGCCATGAGCAGCGCATCGAGCGTCAGTCTTACACGTAAGGTGCTGCTCTCGGCTCTCGCGGCGTTGGTTCTCGTGGCCTCGGGCCTGGCGACTGCGCACGCACAGAGCAATTATCCGACCCGTCCGATTCGTATTATCGTCGGCTTCGCCGCTGGCGGCGGCAATGATATTTTTGCGCGCATCGTCGCGGCAAAACTCTCAGATATCGTTGGCCAGGCGGTGATTGTCGAGAATCGGCCCGGAGCCGGCGGACGGCTGGCAGCCGAATATGTCTCGCATCAACTGGCGGATGGCTACACGCTGCTGGTCGGTGCTAGCGGTGCAATGTCGATTGCCCCGGCTATCTATCCTGATCTCCAATACCATCCAACCAAGACTCTCGTGCCGCTCGCCATGATCGCAAGCTTCCCGCTGATCATGGTGATTCCGCAGGACCACGCGGCAAAGACCGTGAAAGAAGTGGTCGAATGGGCGAAGCAGCACCCGGACAAGGCCAATTACGCTAGTACTTCGCCTGCTTTCACCATCACCACGGAGCTCCTCAAACTGAAGTCTGGGATGCCGGGAGTGATGATCCCGTACAAGAGCAGCAACGAGATGATTCTCAGTGTTATGGAAGGCCAAACCTTGATGGCCATCGCCGATGGTCCGCCGACCATCCCGCAGGTGAAAGCCGAAAAGGTTAGAGCCGTGGCCGTCACCGGATCGGAGCGATCAGCCGAACTGCCCGACGTGCCGAGCATGGCTGAAGCCGGCTATCCGAGCGTCGACATTCATTTGTGGAGCGGCGTGTTTGCGCCGATGGCGACCCCGCCCGCCATCGTCGCCAAGCTGGAAAAGGCGTTAAGCGAAGCAATCCATGATCCGGGCGCGTCGGCGAAACTCAAGAACATGGCCGTAGATCCGGGCGGCGGTCCGGCCGCTGAATTCAGGCAGATGATTGACACCGATATCAAAAAATATGCCGCAGTCGTCCAGGCGGCAAACCTGCATTTCGAAGAAGAATAACATCCTTCCCAACTCCGCTAGTTGCGGAAGAGCTGATCCCGTTGTTGTGCCGAGGTAGTGGTTGGACGTTGCGTTATTGTGGTAAGGGGGAAACAATGCGTCGCGCGGCGAAGATACTCGTCGTGACGGCAGGACTGGCGTTGAGCTTTGGTGGCGGCGCCGCCGAAGATGCTGCAGCGCAAGCGCAGAATTGGCCACAGCGAGCGGTTCGGCTGATCGTCCCGCTTGCGCCCGGTAGCGCGACCGATGTGACTGCGCGTCTTTACGCAGAGCGGCTTGCCGTGCGGTGGGGGAAGCCTGTTGTCGTCGAGAATAAACCGGGGCCGGACGGACTTATTGCTGTTAACGCGTTCGTGTCAGCGATCGACAAGCATACGCTGCTGTTCTCGTTCGGCGGCCCCGTCACGATCAATCCGATCCTTTACGACAACCTGCCTTACGATCCGGAACGCGATCTCGTGCCGATCGTCTCGGCGTCTGATTCGTTTCTCGCCATCGCAGCCAACGCCGCCTTAAATATCAATTCGCTCGGTGATCTGCAGGCGCGTGCGCGCGCCGAGCCTGGCAAACTTAATTGGGCGGCAACACCCGGCATGCCCCAATTCTCCTTTGCGAGTTTCCTAAAATCGGCGGCCATAGACGTCACCTACATAGCGTATCGCGATTTCGCGCCGGCGCTGCAGGACGTGACCGAGGGACGCATAAGTGTCGTCTCGACCGCCCTCTTGCCACTGCTCGGTCTCGGACAAAATACCAGCGTACGCATTCTCGCGATCACCAACCGCCGGCGTTCGCCAGCGGTGTCACAGGTTCCCACCGCAATCGAATCCGGCTTTCCGGACGTGATTGGGGAGGGATTCCAGGGGTTCTTTGGCTGGCGCGACATGCCGAACGAATTGCGCGATCGGATTGCCGCGGATGTCCGCGCCGTCGCGCCCGATATGCCAAACGAGCGGCTCGTCAGTCTCGGCCAGGCTGTGCGCGTCGGTACCACGGCGGATTTCGTTGCGATGATCGAGGATCAGCGCAACCGGGCGCGCGCTGTGGTGGAGGCGGGCCTCGTCGCGCCGCGATGAGGAAACGGCTTGTGCCTATCGTCCGCATTGCGGTGATTGAGTTCCGAAGCCGGGAGACCGGATATGAAGTATGAAGATCCTGCATGCGCATATTGCCCGGACAACGTACGCGCCTGTCGGGCGGGCGAATCGGCTGAACGTGGTCCTGGGTATTGCCCCACAAAGATAGATCCCGACAGCATCCATGATGCGGCCAGTAAATACGACGATGCGTGGGTTCGGCGCATTTCCCAAATCTCCACTGTGGTCGAGGCAGCGGGCTACTGCAAGTGGACGCGCGTCCAGGAGATTTGTGAGTTTGCCAAGCGAATGGGTTTCAAGAAAATAGGCATCGCTACCTGCATTAGTTTTGTCGATCACGCCAAGATCCTGAGCGGCATTGTCGAGAGTCACGGGTTCGAGGTTGCTTCGGTCGCATGCAAGCACGGCGGCATTCCAAAGGAAGAACTCGGCATCAGGGATGAGGAGAAGGTCCGGCCTGGTAACTATGAGGCGATCTGCAACCCGGTAGGCCAGGCGGAACTGCTCAAGCGTGCCGGCTGCGAGTTTAACGTGGTGCTCGGCCTCTGCGTTGGCCATGACAGCCTGTTTTTCAACTACGCCGCGGGACCAACTACGGTACTGGTGTCCAAAGACCGAGTGCTGGCACACAACCCGATCGGGGCTCTCAACTTGGCCGATACCTATTACAGTCAGCTGTGGGGACCTCACAGGCCGGAGAAGCCGCCGAAGATTCCTGTCGAGGGCCGCCGCCGCATGAGGTGTGTGAGCAGAATGCAGTTCTGATTCCATCATCAAAACGAACCCATTTAGTCTCTTGAGGTCCCAAGCCATGACCAACGGCAAAGATGCCGAGCCGGATCTGCGAAAAACCCGTGAAAGCGAAATTTTTCGTGATCCTCCGGGTAGCGGTAATTACAGCAGCAGTATTGGCGCCGCTCAGGGCATCGAATTGTTTAGCGGTGCTAGCGAGGTGCGGCGCGCCCGGCCGAACAAAACGATCGTGGAGCCAGCACGCCAAGTTCCGGTCTTTGCCGAAACCGATGTGCTAGTGGTCGGCGGCGGCCCGGCCGGAATAGCTGCCTCCATTGCCGCAGCGCGACTTGGCGCCGATGTCTTGCTGGCCGAGCGCTACAATCACCTCGGCGGCCTTGCGACTGGCGGCCTCGTCATCTGGATCGACCGCATGACGGATTGGTCTGGTCAACACATTATCCGCGGCCTCGCTAACGAATTCATGGAGCGCTTGCCCAAGGACGCGATCCGGGGACCGCCGCGCGCTGACTGGGGCAATCGCGATCGTGAGACAGCGGCCTATTGGGCACAGCGGACCGCGGCGTATCACGGCATTGTCACTTGGTCGCCGACGATTGATCCCGAGGCACTCAAGACACTCTCTATGCAAATGGCCAATGAGGCCAAGGTACGGCTGTTGCTCCACGCCTGGTGCACGACGCCGATCGTGGAGGGTGGCGCGGTCCGGGGAGCAATTTTTGAAAGCAAGGAAGGCCGTCACGCTGTCTTGGCTAAGGTCGTCGTCGATACCACGGGCGATGCCGATCTGATCGCCAGAGCGGGCGCGCAGTGTGAGACCGACATCGACGCCAGCGATATTCACCACTGCATGAATACCGTCTTCCTGTTGGGCGGCGTCGATATGGAACGCTGGCTTGCTTTTCGCCGGGACGAACCGGAGGCGTTCACAGCCTTCATGGCCTTTGGCCGCGAACGCGTAAAATTCTTTGAAAAGCCATTTGTATCGTGGCGCAACGATGTGGCCTTGTTCCTTGGACCGCGGCTTGCCGGCTACAGCGCCATCAATGTCGACGATTTGACCACGGTCGAGTTGCGGTCGCGTGAGCTTGCCGTCGGCCATCTGGAAGTTTACCGCGCTGCCGCGCCGGGTTTTTCTAAAG
>Ga0306924_10004415_pt1 | contig 13740 bp, 12 predicted proteins | sample sta12Can44000111_FD_203756 | JGI IMG/M metagenome (GOLD analysis project Ga0306924, IMG submission 203756) | Lab enrichment of tropical soil microbial communities from Luquillo Experimental Forest, Puerto Rico - statanox.12C.anox.44.000.111 (v2)... | ecosystem: Environmental > Terrestrial >... | reverse complement strand
AAACGGTTGCTTGCCATCGATCGCTACGAACGACGTGCGTTGTCGCGGCGCAAGTTTGCAATCCGGGCTTTCGATGCGGCACGAAGGCAAGCCGGCAGCGCGCGCGAGTAACGGTGGCGCGCGCTAAAGTCGTCGAGCGCACCATTGGTTGGCACAGGCCAGCCGCGGTAGCTAGGTTGCAATAATATCCATATACAAGTAGAAATAGTCCTCAGGATTTTGGCAGAACGAAGCCAAAATGATCAATCTTTTCAATAGCCGGCTTCAGATTGCACGGACAAAAAAAGCGCACCGCCCGCTTTGCGCGGGGTTGTTTTGCAACAATTTTTATTTCGCGGCAGGTTGACGGCAGCGCCAGTTCAGGGATGCACGAGGGCTCCGACCAGTTCTTCGCGATCACGTTTCGAACTGAGCCTTGCGCCATTTCAACGCGGCGCCCAATCCTTCCTTGCGGGCGAGCTCGCGGAACTGGGTTGCGACCTCGGTCTGCGCGGCATAGAGCGGCGCGACCACGTCGATGCCGGCCTGCATCGCGTTGCGAAAGCCGGCGGCGTCCGCACCGCGATTGATCGCGAGCTTGGTGGTCGCAAGCGCCTCGGGGGCGATCAGCGCCATGCGCTGGGCAAATTTCAGCGTGTCCTCGGATAGATCGCCGCGCGGCACCACGCGGTTGACCATGCCGAGCTCGAGCGCCGTCGGCGCGTCGATCATGTCGCCGAGATAGAGGAGCTCGCGCGCCTTCTTGAAGCCGATGATCCACGGCATCACCAAGCCGGGCCCGGCCTGCGAGTATCTTACTTCCGGCTCGCCGAACATCGCGTCGTCGGCCGCGATCGTGAGATCGCAGAACATCGCGAGCTCGCAGCCGGCGCCGAGCGCGTGGCCCTGCACCGAGGCGAGCACGGGCTTGCGCATGTACCAGGGCATCAACTCCAGCGCCAGGCTGGCGCCGAGCCGCGCGTGATATTTGAGCGCATCGTGGCGCCAGGCCTCGCTGCCGGAGCCGCCGGCGAGATCGTAGCCCACGCAGAAGCTGCGGCCGGCGCCGCGCAGCACCACCACGCTGGTCGCCGGATCCTCGTCGGCCCGGGTCAGCGTCGCGGCCAGCTCGCGGCGCAGATCCGTGCTCAGCGCATTGAGCTTTTCCGGACGATTCAACGTGACGAAGCCAACCTTCGCGTCGGTCTCGTAGAGCACCAGGTCCTGGGTCATTCTTACTTCCTCGCCGCCGCTAGGAGGCGAGCCACTGCGTGAAGCGCTCTTCGAGCGCGACGATCCGGTCCGCCTCCCATTCATCGTCCTCTCGGATCGAAACGGCGAGATTGTCGCTGTAGGTCGGAAGCACGACGGCGATGTCGTGCGGGATGAATTCGAACGCCGCCGGATTGGTCGGGCCGTAATAGAGCCGCCGGTTGAACTCGGCCTGGGGCTTGGGTTGCGCGGCGAACTGGATGAATTCCCACGCGAGCTTGCGGTTGGGCGCGCCCTTGAGCACGCACCAGGTGCCCGTGCTGCGGACTGCGCCGTTCCACACGAGCTCGACCGGCACCCCCGCCTCCTTCAGCTCGCTCGCGCGTCCATTCCAGATCGACATCATATCGAGCTCGCCATCGCGAATGAGCTGCTGCGATTGATTGCCCTCCCGCCACCAGACCTTGATGTGCGGCTTGATCTGGTCGAGCTTCTTGAACGCGCGGTCGATGTCGAGCGGATAGAGTCGATCGGCCGGCACGCCGTCGGCGAGCAAGGCAAAAATCAGCGTGCGCGGAGAATCGTTGATGCACAAGCCGCGCGCGCCGGGGAATTGCTTGACGTCCCAGAAGTCGGCCCAGCTCCTGGGACCGCCGTTGGGGAATTTGTCGCGGCGATAGCACAGGTTCGTGCCCTGAATGTTGGAGGCGACGCCATGACCGTTGGCGACGATCGCCTCCGCGGGCAGCGTGCCCTTTTTGAAGATCGTCCAATCGATCGGCTCGGCCAGTCCTTCGCGGCTTGCGCGCAGCCACTGCATGGAGTTGATCGACGTCATGTCGAATTCGTAGCGGCCGGCTTGCACCTGCGCCTTGATCTTCGCATAGGATACCGGCGTGACGGTGCGGATGTGGATGCCCGTCGAGGCGGTGAATGGCTTGAAATAGGCGGCGTCTTGCGCGGCGGTGAAGCTCCCGCCCCAGGAGTTCACGTATAAGGTGCGCGTCTGCGCGATCGTGCGGTCCGTGATGATGAGGGGACCAAGCGCCGTCGCGGCTGCCGCGGCGCCCGCTTTGCGCAGAAAACGGCGACGCCCGCGGTCGAAACGCCAAGTCATCCGCATTTCTTTCCTCCCCGTGCCATCTGCTCTGGCCGCCGTCGCATTCTAGTGTGGTGGATTTGAAGTTCCTACGAATATGCAGCAGGCTCGCATAGGAACTTCAAATCCAAAAACTGCACTAGAGTCATAAGTTTGCTAGTGTCCCTTTGATTCCGAAGTTCGCACGCGAGTGCGCTGCAAGGTCTTGCGAACTTCGGAATCGGGACACTACCGCCGAGCGAGCACGTGCGCATCGACTGGCGCCCAGGCCAGCGGCAGTGTGGCTCCCCGGCGCAAGCGCTCGGGATCGCCGCCGACGATGCGCGCCCGCAGCGGCAGCCCGCGCGCCTTGCCGATCACCAGGATCGAATCGCCGTAGTTGATGATGTCGTCGACGACGAGGTCGATCGCATTGTCGGCGCCGTCGCTCTCGCCGGGCGTGCGCAGCCGCAGGCGTTCCGGCCGGATCATGAGGTCGACGTCGCCGGCCGGGAGCGTCGTTTGTTTGGCGACGCGCACCGGACCGATCGCCGCGAGCTCCACCCATCCCGGACGCGACGGATCGACCCGCCCGGCCAAGAAGTTGCTGTCGCCGATGAATTCCCCGACGAAGCGGTTGGCCGGCCGGTTGTAGACGTCGAGCGGAGATCCAACTTGTTCGACCTTGCCGTTGCAGAACACGGCGATGCGATCGGACATCGTCATGGCCTCGGTCTGGTCGTGCGTGACGTAGATCATGGTGATGCCGACCTCGCGATGGATGCGCTTGATCTCGACTTGCATCTGCTCGCGCAAGTTCTTGTCGAGCGCGCCCAGCGGCTCGTCGAGCAAAAGCACATCCGGATTGAACACGAGCCCGCGCGCGAGCGCGACGCGCTGCTGCTGGCCGCCCGATAATTCACGCGGATACCTGTCGGCAAACCGGCGCAGCCCCACGAGCTCGAGCATGCGCTGCGCGCGCGCGTTGATGTCCTGCCTGGGAAAACGCCGCATCTTGAGCGGAAACACCACGTTTTTCGCCGCCGTCATGTGCGGGAACAGGGCATAGTTCTGGAACACCATGCCGATATTGCGCTCGTAGGGCTTGCTGAGAACAAGGTCATGTCCGTCGAGCTCGATGACGCCGCTGGTCGGGGTCTCGAAGCCGGCGATCATCAGCAGCGTCGTCGTCTTGCCGGAGCCGCTCGGGCCCAACAACGTGAGGAATTCGCCGCGCTCAACGTCGATCGAGACATCATCGACGGCGTTGGTCTTGCCGTCATAGGATTTCACGACGTCGCGCAGGTGCAGATAAGCCACGGATCATCCTCGCGCAGGGGATCTCGCGACGATCAACGCGTCGACGATGACGCAGCCGCGCCCCTGCGGGAACGCCTTGATCGGGTTGAGATCGACCTCGTCGAGACCGTCGGCGTTCTGCTGGGCGAAGTCCGCGAGCGCCTCGAGACAGGCGATCACACTCTCGACGTCCGCCGCCGGCCGGCCGCGCACCGATGCCAGCAGCGCCGCGGCGCGCGTCTCGGCGATCATCGCTTCAACGTCGCCCTCGCGCAGCGGTAGCATGCGCAGCGCAAAGTCGCGCGTGACTTCGATGGCGGTGCCACCCATGCCGAAAGCAAGCGACAAGCCGAAATCGGGATCGCGCGCGATGCCGGCGAAGAGCTCGACGCCGTCGGGCACGAACTCCTGCACCAGGAACGCGCGGTCCGATGGTCGCGGATCGAGCCGGTCGAGACGCGCGCTCAACTGCGCGAAGGCGCGCGCAAGCTCCTCGTCGTTCTTGAGGTTGACGGCGACGAGGCCAAGTTCGGTCTTATGGGCGATGTCGTCCGACACCGCCTTGAGCACGACGGGGTAGCCGAGCTCGCGCGCGGCGCTTTTTGCCTCGGCGATCGTCGCGACGCGAGATTCGCGCGTGACCGGCACGCCAAAGCCCGACAACAACCGCTTCGAATCGTATTCGTTGATGGTGCGCCGCCCCGGTCTCGCCGCGAGCAGGTCGGCGAGTTGCGCCCCGGCGCGGCTTGTGGATGTCCGTACCGGCCTTTGCTCCATCATGTAGCGCGCCACGCGGTCGATCGCGCCGAGGCCCTGGCGCGTGCCGCCGATCTGCACGAGGCCGGCTTCGCGCAGCGCTTTGGCCTGCCGCAGGTTCATCACGCCCGGCCGCGAACTCATGAGGTAATGCGGCTTGTGCGAGCGCTGCGCGGCCTCGACCAGCATTTTCACGTTTTCCAGCACGCGGCCGGGATGGCCGAGCTGGCCGTCGTTGCCGGTGTCCGCGCAATACACAATTGCCGCGATGCGCTCGCTGTCGTTCACGACCGACATGGCGTGCGGCACGTTGACGGCGTAGTTGCCGTTGCCCCAGGCGTCGAACGGGTTGCCGTCGCCGGTGATGCGGCCAATCACGCGTTCAGCCTCGGCGCGCTCCGCGGGTGAGAGCGCGGGAAGGTCGAGGCCCGCGGCGGTGGCGTTGTCGAGGATCATCTCGGCAAGCCCGCCGGAGCCGGTGACCACCGAAATTCCCCTGCCGCGCGGCCAGCGCTCGCCTTGGCAGACGGCGAGGACCTCGCTCATCTCGTCGAGGTCGCTCACCTCGATCGCGCGGTGCGCCTTCAACACTTCGGAGAACACGCGCGATTCGCCGGCCAAGCCGCCGGTATGGCTCGTGATCGCGCGCTGCGTGCGCTCCGCGCGGCCGACCTTGAGCACGACGACCGGCTTTCCGGCGGCGGCCGCGCGGTCGAGCGCGGCGACGTAGCGCTCGGGCTCGCGCACGGTCTCGGTGAACGTCGCGATCACCTTGGTGGCGGAATCGTCGATAAGATATTCGAGATAGTCGACCGTCCTGGTGACGGCCTCGTTGCCCGCCGAGACCGAGAGGCTCACTCCGTAGCGGCGCAGATCGGACAGGAGCGCGATGCACACCGAGCCGCTCTGGGACACGATCCCGACATTGCCGGCAAGGCCCGTCGGATCCATCACGGTCTGCTTGTAGGTGGTCGAGCGCGCCGTCGGATTGAGGATGCCCATGCAGTTCGGCCCGCACACGGGCATGCCAGCCTCGCGGCACAGGCCTGCGATTTCCGCTTGCTGGCGCGCGCCTTCCTCGCCGAGCTCGGCGAAGCCGGCGTCGTAGATGACGGCGGCGCGCGCGCCGCGCTTCACCGCGAGCCGCACCTGCTCCGGCAAGAGCGGTTTGCGGATGCTGAAGACGACGACGTCGGGCGCCTCCGGCAGATCGGTCAGGCTCGGGTAGCAGACGAGATTGCGGACGGTTTGATATTTGGGGTTGACCGGATAGATCGGTCCGGCAAAGCCGATGGCGCCGAGCGACTCGATGACGGAGCGCGCGGGACCGACGCGATCCGTGGCTCCCACAATCGCGATCGACCGAGGTTTGACTAGCGGATCAAGCGGCATGTTCCTCACCCTTGGGCGGGCCTTTGTCGAAAGAACAACGAGATCAGAACGCCGAACAGCACCGCGCCCGTGAGCAGCGTCGACACCACGGCGATGACGGGATCGGATTCGAGGCGGATCGATTCGAACATCTTTTTCGGCAGGGTCGATGCGTCGCGGCCGGCGATGAAGATCGCGACCACCGCCTCGTTGAAGGAGTGCAGGAAGGCGAATAGCGCCCCGACGAGGATTCCGGGCCGCAGCACCGGCAGCGTCACCCAGAGGAAGGTGCGCAGCGGTCCGGCGCCGGCGCTCATGGCGGCGCGTTCGAGGTTGCGGTCGAAGCCCTTGAGCGCCGCGGCGATGACCAGGAAGGCGACGGGTATCGACAAGACGCTGTGTGCGATGATCATGCCGGCGTGGGTCCCCACCAGACGCAAGGGGCTCAAGAAGCTGTAATAGCCGAGCGCGCTCACGACCGCGGGCACGGTGATCGGCAACATCATGACGAGGTTGAGCATGTTCTTGCCGTGGAAGCGGTAGCGCACGAAGCCGAACGCGGCAGGCAGCGCCGCGACCAGCGTGAGCGCCATCGATCCGAACGCGATGATGAAGGAGTTGGCGGTGGCCTCGAGCCACGAATGGCTCGAGAAGTATTGCGCGTAATAGCCGGTCCAGTAGCCCGGCGGCGGAAACTCGAACGAGATCGCCTTGGAGAACGACATCGGCACGATGATCGCCATGGGTGCGACCAAAAAGATCGCGGTGAGCGACGCCAGCACGAGCGGAACGTGACGCGCCATCGCCCCTATCCCCACAGCCGATCCAAGCCGGCAAAGCGATTGTAGACGCCGAGCAGCACGAGTGTGGACGCCAGCAGGACGACTGCGATCGCCGAGGCGAAGCCCCAGGCCAGCAGGTCCTCGATCTGCTGGCTGATGAGCTGGGAGATCATCATGTCCTTGGGCGTGCCGAGCAGGATCGGCGTAATGTAGAAGCCGAGACACATGGTGAACACGAGAACGCAACCGTTGACGACACCGGGCAGGCTGAGCGGGAGGAAAACGAGACGGAACGCGCCGAGGGGGCGGGCGCCGAGGCCCTCGGCGGCCCGCATATAGGAGGGATCGATCTTGCGCATGACGCCGTAGAGCGCCAGCACCATGTAGGGCAGCAGGACGTGGGTCATGCCGAGCGTGGAGCTGAACGAGGTGAAGAGGAGTTGCGGCGGCTTGCCCCATCCGGCCAACGCGTAGGTTGCGGCGACCGGCCCCTTGTTGCCGAGAATCACCAGCCAGGCGTAGGTGCGGACCACGAAGCCGGTCCAGAAGCTCAACCCCACCACGACGAGAAAAATCACCGCCACGGCGTCGTTGCGTCGCGCCATCACGTAGGCCAGCGGGTAGCCGAGCGCGAGGCATGCCAGCGTGACGATCAACGACGTCCTGAACGTGTTGACCATCACGTTGGCATAGAGCGGAACGGTAAAGAAGCGGCGATAATGATCGAGCGACACCGTCGGATCGGTGACGCTGAGAAGGAGCACGTAGCCGATCGGAACGATGAACAGCACGATGATGCAGAGCACCGCCGGCGCGACCAACAGCCAGGCGGTCAAGCCATCGCGGGACATCGGGCCGCGGCGGCGGACCGCCTGCATCGACGCAGCTTTGCTCATCGCGCGGATGATGTAACATGAGCGGCCGGTGCGAGGCTATCGACCGCAGGGCTTCGCCGGGGCGTTGGCGTTGCAAAAAAACGGGGTGGGGAATGGCCGCTCGGATATCCCGCCGTGGGGTGTTGGCGCTCGGCGCCGGCGCGCTCCTCGGCGCGCCCGCGATCATCCGCGCGGCGCGCGCGCAAGGCCGAACGGTCTACGTGAATTCCTACGGCGGCGTATGGGAATCCTCGTGGCGGAAGGCCTTCTTCGAGCCGTTCACGGCGCAGACCGGGATCCAAATCAAGACGGTGCCCGGCGTCTCGTTTGCCAAGCTCAAGGCCCAGGTTCAAACCAGGAATTTCGAGTGGGACGTGGTCAATCTCGGCGACGTCGAGTACGCCCAGGCCGTGCTCGAGGGATTGCTCGAAAAGGTCGACAGGGACGCCGCCAAGGCCGATCATTTGCCCCCTCACATGGTGCGCGACTACGGCATCACCAGCTATTCGCTCGGCACCAATCTGGTGTACCGCAAGGACAAGTTTGCGAACGGGGGGCCGCAAAGCTGGGCCGACTTCTGGGACGTCAAGAAATTCCCCGGCAGCCGTTGCCTCTACGACCGCTCGTTCAGCTGCCTCGCGTTCGCGCTGTTGGCCGATGGCGTGCCGGCCGACAAGCTTTATCCCATGGATGTCGACCGCGCCTTCCGCAAGATGAGCGAGCTCAAGCCGCATATCAAAGCGTGGTGGCGCGAGGGATCGCAGTCGCAGCAACTCATCCGCGACGGCGAAGTCGACATGATCGCCATGTGGAGCGCGCGCGCCATCGATCTGATCGACGACAACGTGCCGCTCGAACTCGTCTGGAACGGGGCCGAAATCTACTATGCCAACCTGCTGGTGCCGAAAGGCGATCCTAACGCGAAGGCGGCGTGGCAATTCTGCAATTTCGTCGCGCAGGCCAAGCCCCAGGCGGACTTCGCGATGCTATTGCCCTATGGGCCGGCCAATCCCGGCGCGCGCGCGCTGATGACGCAGGCGCGGCTGCGTCAGACGCCGGCCTGGCCGGAGAACGAAAAAGTGGCGTTCAAGCACGACGCCGCCTGGATCGCGCCGCGGCTCGCCCAGCTGCGCGAGCGCTGGACCCAGTGGCTCACGACGTGACGCGGGCGAGGCGATGATCGCCCGAGCGACAGCGGATGCGATCGATCGAAGATGCTCGGTTCGGGAACAAGGGAGGCTCAAATGAAGAAGCAGTCCAAGTTGGCGCTAGCGATCTTCGCGGGAACGTTGCTTGCGGTCTTGCCCGAGGCAGCAACGGCGCAGACGGTCGTGGTCGCGACCGGAGCTCCGGCAAAAGTCCATCTGCTTCCGGCAACCATGGAGACCACCCAGTTGGGCTGGTACGACAATGCGCAGAAGCCGGTGCTCACCATCAAGCCTGGCGACAGCGTCGTCATGGAAACAATGATGCATTTCCACGATCGCCTCGTGCCGGGCGCGACCTTGGACATGCTGCTCAAAATTCGCCAGGAGCTGCAGGGCCGCGGCGCGCATACGCTCACCGGGCCGATCTATGTCGAAGGCGCCGAGCCTGGCGACGTGCTCAAGGTGCAGATCAACAAAATCGTGCCGCGCTCCTATGGAGTGAACATGAATTATCCCGGAATCGCCGGGCAATTCCCCAAGGAGTTTCCGGAAGGGAGAGTCCGCTACGTCTATCTCGACTGGGACAACAAGGTGGCCGAGTTTCTGCCCGGTGTTTTCGTTCCGCTGCGGCCGTTTCCCGGAATTCTCGGCGTCGCCCGCGCCGAGCCCGGACGCTACAGCACCGTCCCGCCGGGACGTTATGGGGGCAATCTGGACCTGCGTGAGCTCACCGCCGGGTCGACCCTTTACCTGCCGGTGTTCGTGAAGGGCGCGCTGTTGTGGGCGAGCGATGCGCACGCCGCGCAAGGCAATGGCGAGATAAACCTCACCGGCATCGAGACCGCGTTCAGGGAGTTCAACATCACCGTCGACGTGATCAAGGGCCGATCGCTGGAATGGCCTCGCGTCGAGACGCCGACCCATTGGCTCACCCTTGGCTATGATGAAGACCTCAACAAGGCGCTTGAGATCCTCAAGTCGGAGACCGCGAAGTTCATCACCGAGGAGCGGCGCGTCGGCGCGGCGGACGCCCAGCGCATCATGATGCAGCGCTGGGATTGCCGCATCTCCGAAGTCGTCGACATCGTGAAGGGTACGTTCTGCTTCAATCCGAAGGACGCAAGGGCGCGGCCCCCGGCGGCGCTCCCGAGCAAGGAAACGGCGACTGATTACGTCACCGTCGGCAGCAACGCCGATCTTAACAAGGCGATGGACGCCGCATCCATGGCCATGATCAACCTGCTCGCCGAGAAGCGTCAGCTCGATCGCCTCGATGCCTATGGTTTGGCGAGCGTGGCCATGGATTGCCGCATCGCGCCGCCAACCGGCAGCGAAGTTGCCGTTCACTGCCTGACGCCGAAGAGCCTGTGGCGCGCGCCGGCACGCAGGCCATGATCGACGGCCGTCACGACTCGCTCGCCACGCAATATCGAGATCAGTGCCAAGATACCGGTTCAAGATTTGTGGGGTCAGTGCCAAGCTACCAACTGGTTTGGATTGCGGTGAGCTATTCTAGGTGCAGGCCATTGGCACTTCCCATGAGCGCCGAATGGCCGCCAGCGGAGGCCACCACCTTACCCTTGCTAGCGCCTCCGCTGGCTCCCTGCATCGATCAGGAACGCCAGAGCCCACTAAATCTCCGCTGCGATATCCGTGTATACCGCACGGTCATTTCAATCGACCGATGACCTAACCACTCTTGGATCGTCCGGAGATCGACGCCTTTGTCAGCCAGGGCTGAGCTTGATCGCAAGATGCGAGTGCCGAAAGAGACGATTGGACGACGGTTGTCTCAGGAGGAGGTGAAGAGGTTGTTGGCTAGGTTCGAAGCGCCCTGATCTTGGCACGCGCTATCGCGCGCTCTCTGCGGAAGCGACGACTGCTAAGCCGTTGAGGCGAGGTTGTGTTTTAGGTAATCCGCGTGTCCGCCCGTCGAGCTAATCCGGGCCATTGTTGCGGCGACTCCATCCGCACCACGCGGGCGGGCCTCTTGGCGTGCAAGGACCAACTGGCCACCAACAAAGCCCGCACATGCAAAAAGGGCATCTATTGCCATATCGTCGTGACGGTGCAGATCATTGTCGCACACGGGCAGCAATCGAACTTCACCGATGCGAACGGCAACTATGCCGGAAGCGCGTTCCGCTATCCCGAGTCGACGACGTTCGTCGACCGCAACGGAAGCTTCGCTGGCACCGCGATTCCGCACAGCGGATCGACGAGCTTCTATGACAAGAGCGGACGCTATACCGGCTCGGTCACGACGCAAGGCACCGCGAGCAATCCGCTTGCCAACGTCAACGGGAGCAATCCTTTTGGGCGCGGAGGTCGCAGATGAATAAATCAAAACGCGCGACCGATGAACTCAACATTGCGCTCAGCAAAGTCTCGACCGCGTTCTCGCTTTTGGAGCACATGATCGGCGAGCTACCGGACGGACTCTCGCAGAAGCGTGCGCTCGTGCGACTGACCGAAGAAGGCAAGAAAGCCTGCGAGTCAGCGCTCGATCATGTGCTGGAAATTAAAAAGCACGCGAGCGCGATATGAACGCCACGAATCTAATCCGCGACCTCATTTGCGTGCTCGTCACCGAATACGGCGTACCTATCGCGCGCCCATTCGTCGCGTGTTCTGGCGATGGCCCGATCCGCAACCGACACCGGAGGGCCGATGACGCTTGAAGAAATCCGCTTCACCAAAGCGCTGGTTGATTGCGCGCGCGAGATTCACAAGGTCGAGGCGAAGCATGCTGCCGTTATCTCACGATGGCACCGGATGGCTGGTCGTGCGCGAAATATACCGACCTACGCGGCTTGCTCGATGATCGAGCCGCCGGTCGAGATCATGGTTACATGCGGGCACGCGGCGACAACTGCGCTCACCACGACGCCGACGAATCGGCCTTCGGTCTTGCCGTCCACGTCGAGCCGGTAGCCGCAATGCCAACCAAAAGCATAGGCACGGACCTGCCTTGGTTCGGTGTGATCGCATTCTCTCCGGGGGCCGATAACCGCTTAGTGGCATTGACCTCGTCCCGGGATTTGTCCGTTCACGCCAAAGATTTGTTCATCGCTGCCATGAAGGGAAAAGGCCCCAGCCATTGACGGCTAGGGCAAGTTGGCAGAGGGGGATCGGAGGCTATTCGGCCCTTCCCGCTCTGCACCAATTGAGGAGAGACTGTAGGGCCGAACGGTTCTTAGTCGCTCGGCCTACCTTCTGGGACTTGTTTATGTGCGCCAAATATTTGAATCACGAACAGCGCTGTGCCAACGATCCACAACCGGAAGAGCCCACGCCGCCAGTTCATTATTTCAACCTGCTTACATGCCAGGAGTAGATCAGTGCAGCCATGCCTCGACAGACTGACCAAGCATCAACAGAGTAGTAGCAAGAACCCACCAGAAAGGTGATTGAACCACGCGCTTTCCGAATTCTTTTCCAGCCGACTTCGTTTTGCTTCGGAAATGAAAATGTCAGCTTGTTTTAGAAGATAGCTTCCAAGCCGTTCTCCAATCATCTTCAGTGTCAATCCAGCGGCTCGGGCTTTATCTGGAGCCGTTGGCACCACTGGCTGAGCCTTCAAGACGGCGACGGCCTGCTTAATCTCTTTAATGTCCTCATCGGTAATAGGCCGGATGTTGTGCCCTATGCCCCGCCGTTGCTTCGTAAGCTCGACTATCAATCGCTCAACATCGATCCAAGACAGCATCTCTTGGTACTGCTTGGGAGCGGCGACATCCTGTGTGGTAATGAGGGGGGCGATGGTCTTGCGCCGTCGCTCTGCCATGTCACGGGCAACTTGGCTTCCATCATACGGCTCCCAAGCCGTTCCGAGATTGATACGGGAAATACGGGCCCGCTCATTGGGCTTCCCGGGCTTTCTTTCTTTCGCCATAACGGATCACCCCCCACCACTTATAATGTATCGGCCCTAGCGACGTACCTAGCCTGCACCTACAGCCAACTCCAAATCAACCTAAGCCAATTCACCACCAACACAATTGCGCTTGTCTCTGTTTGGTGGCCAACCAGTTCGCGACCTGGAGGAGACTAGCGAAAGAGGCGAACATCTCGATCGATTAGACGTCATCGTCGGCGTGCCGCGTCGCGAGGGAATAAAGACGAGGCCTTCTGTGAGCGGACGGCGGCGCATGTTAGCCTCGAGGTGGCGGATTGACCGTCCTTCCTGGCGGCAAAACGCAATGGCAAGAACCGGGCGGAGGACGCCGGCCGCACTCGCTCCATAACAAGACATCCGGGAGAACGACCATGAATTTCAACGACTGCCCAATCTGCGCATCCGGCCATGCGTCCAGACGCCAGTTTCTCGCAGGGCTCGGAGCTGTCGGTGCAGCAACCCTACTGACAGCGCCTGCCGCGCGCGGTCAGGCAGAGGGGAAATTGGTCGATACCCATCATCACTTTTATCCGCCGCCCTATCTCAAGCGACAGGTGGAGTGGGAGAGCGCGCACAAGATCCCACCTTATCCCGGCGTGCCGGACTGGACTCCAGCCAGGGCGATCGAACAAATGGACAAGAGTGGCGTCAGGACGGCGGTGCTGTCGCTCGCATCCACTCCCGGCCTGTGGTTTGACGATGGCGCCGAAGCGGCGAGCAAGACGGCGAAGATGTGCCAAGACTATGCGGCCGAGATGCGGAAGGATTATCCGGGGCGCTTCGGGATCTTCGCGCCGCTCTCGATGATGGATATCGATGCCACGCTCAAGGAGATCGAGCACGCATTCGACGTCATCAAGGCGGATGGCATCAACCTGCAGACCAATTACGGCGACAAGTGGTTGGGCCACCCGGTCTACAAGCCCGTACTCGAGGAACTCAACCGACGCAAGGCGGTCGTCTATGTGCATCCCCTGGTCGCCGCCTGCTGCAGCCAGCTGAGCGTCGGCACCTTCCCGGCGGTGATCGAGGTACCGCACGACACGACTCGCACCGTCACGAGCCTGCTTCTGAGCGGGTCGTTCGCGCGCTACCGCGACATCAAGTGGCTATTCTCTCACGCCGGCGGAACAATTCCGATGATGGCGGGCCGGATCGATGCCTTCTACGGAAGGCGGCCGAATCTCAAGGAATTTGCGCCGGACGGCATCGTAGGTGAACTCAAACGCCTCCACTACGACACGGCAAACGCAACGTCCGCGCCCGCAATGGCGGCGCTAACGAAGCTCGTTCCAATCTCGCAAATTACGTACGGGAGCGATTACCCGTACTTTCCGCTCGA
>Ga0306924_10004414_pt1 | contig 13742 bp, 11 predicted proteins | sample sta12Can44000111_FD_203756 | JGI IMG/M metagenome (GOLD analysis project Ga0306924, IMG submission 203756) | Lab enrichment of tropical soil microbial communities from Luquillo Experimental Forest, Puerto Rico - statanox.12C.anox.44.000.111 (v2)... | ecosystem: Environmental > Terrestrial >... | reverse complement strand
CGGCGCTGGTGGAGGTGGCCGAGCTGATCGTGTGGCGGCATGACCGGCGCAAGGCCCGGCTGCACCCCGACCCCTACGCCGGCCTGGCCGACGACGAACTATCCCCCCTCGACTCACGTTGAGCCTGGGCGGTCGGTGTCCGGCCCGGCCTTGGCTGGCGCAAGCCCCTGGCCGGGCAGGCCAGCCGAGGTCTACTATCCGCCTGGTGAGCCCCCTGGACATCCTGGCCAGCCGCCTGCCCGGCGGCACCGTCAGCACCGACCCGCAGACCCGCCGCCACGGCGCGATCGACTCCTGGTCGCTGGCGCTGCTCCGCCGGGTCCGCGGCGACGACCTGCCCGAACCCTCCGCGGTCATCTTCCCGGCCCGCACCGAGGAGGTGGCCACGGTCCTGGCCTGGGCCTCGCAGACGGGCACCGTGGTCATCCCGAGAGGCGCCGGCTCCGGCGTCTGCGGCGGAGCCCAGGCGGACACGCAAGCCGTCGTCCTCGACCTGTCCCGGATGGACCGCATCGGCGCGGTGGACGCCCTCTCGCAGACGGTCGAGGTCCAGGCCGGCGTGCGCGGCGACCGCCTCGAAACAGCGCTGGCCGCACACGGGCTGACCACAGGCCACTACCCGCAGTCGGTCGCGATCTCCACCGTCGGCGGGTGGATCGCCGCGTCGTCGGCCGGGCAGGCCTCCACCGGGTTCGGCGCGATCGAGGACGTGCTGCTCGGGCTGACCGCGGTCCTGCCGGACGGCGAGATCCTGCGCTGCCGCCCGGTGCCGCGCTCGGCCGCCGGCCCGGACCTGCGCCGGCTCCTCGTCGGCTCGGAGGGGACGCTCGCCGTGGTCACCGAGGCGACCCTCGCCTGTCGGGCTCGCCCGAAGACCTGGGACTGGCTGGCTTTCGGCTTCGCCGAGTTCACGACAATGGCCGAAGCCCTGAGGGACGTCAGGAGAGCCGAGACCGGCGCCGCCATCCTGCGCGGCTACGACGAGACCGACGCCCAGCTGGGCTTCGGCGCCCTGAAACACACGACCGGATGCGTGGCCCTGGCCGGCTTCCCGGCCGGGCCGCCGGGCGTGGACGCCAGGAAGCAGGCGGCGGCCGAGATCATGCAAGCCAGCGGGACCGAACTCGGCGCCCGCTACGGGGAGCACTGGTGGCAGCACCGCAACGACGCGGTGCAGACCTTTACGCAGATCATGGGGCCCGAGCGGACGTTCGGCGCCGGGATCATCGTGGACACGATGGAGGTCGCCGGGCTCTGGTCCGCGGTCCCGCGGCTCTACGACGGCATCAAGACCGCCCTGTCCGCGCACGCCCAGGCGGTGGCCTGCCACCTGTCCCACCTGTACCCGTCCGGCTCGTCGCTCTACTTCACCTTCCTGATCGGCGGCGCCGACGACCACGAGGCCGAGACGAGGTACCGCGAAGCGTGGCAGCAGGCCGCCGGCCGCTGTGACGAGGCCGGCGGCACCATCACCCACCACCACGGCGTCGGCCGGCTCAAGGCGCCGTTCCTCACCAGCGAACTCGGCGAGACCGGAGCCAGCGTGCTAACCAGGATCAGAAAAGCCCTCGACCCGGCCGGAATCATGAACCCCGCGGTGATAAGACCATGACCAGCCCGTTCGGCCCGCTGGTGCTCATCGCCAACCCCAACGCCGGCCGCGGCCAGGTGGACAAGGCGCTGCCCCGCGTCGAAAGCGTGCTGAAAAAAGAAGACCTCAGCTACCGCATCGTGCGGACCACCCATCCCGGCCACGCCACCGAGGCCGCCCGGCAGGCCCTGCTCAACGGCGAGCGCTACCTGGTCGCGGTGGGCGGCGACGGCACCGTGCACGAGGTCGTCAACGGGATGGTCTCCGACGGCGGGCCGCTGGCGGCGGACGCCGTGCTCGGGGTGGTGGCCGCCGGGTCCGGCTCCGATTTCGGCCGGTCGTTCGGCCTGCCGTCCGACGTGGTGCAGGCCGCCGCGCACCTGGCCGGGGACCGGGTCCGGCCCATCGACGTGGGCACGGTCACCTACACCGGCCAGGGCGCCGCCAGGACCAGGTGCTTCGTCAACATCGCCCAGGCCGGCCTGGGTGGCGCGGTGGTGGCCAGGGCCGCCAGGTTCAAGGGACCAGGCCGCCTCCTCGGCGGCGCCAGGTACGCGGCCGCGTTCTGGCTTGCCCTGCCGCGCTTCCGTCCGGCCGCGGTCCGGCTCGACGCTAACGGCCAGTACCATGCCTGGCGCGCGTTCAACGTGGTCGTCGCGAACTGCCGGTTCTACGGCGGCGGCATGCACATCTCGCCGAACTCCGACCCGTGCGACTGCCTGCTCGACATCCTGGTCATGACCGGGCCGAAGTCCGATTCCTTCACCACGCTGCCCAAGGTGTACAAGGGCGCGCACCTGCCGCACCGCAACATCGCCGAGCTGCGGGCCGCCCAGCTGAGCATCGAGGCGGACCAGGACTTCCCGGTCGAGGCAGACGGGGAACTGCTGGGCACGACACCCGCCTCGTTCGGGATCATTCCCTCGTGTATCCGGCTGAAGGTGTGAGCCCGAGGGTGGTGAGCCTGGTCCGGCGGACGTAGATGTCCTCGTCGGTAAGGGCCATCTCCCGGCTGCGGGCCAGGGCCACCTCGACGCCGAGGACCGGCAGGCCGGCGGCCGCCGGCTCGCCCAGCGACCTGTCCTCGCCGATCAGCCGGGCCGCCTGCCGCCAGTCGTCGCCGTAGCGCTGTACCAGCCGGACGGCGGTGCGCGGCGGCAGGCCCAGCCGGGCCACCTCGTCCCTGGCCAGCCGCACCGCCGCGGCGGCCGGCCCGTGCAGCCCCAGCGGGATCTCCCGCGTCCGGCACGGCCCGGACCCCTTGGACCCCTTGGACCCCTTGGCCCCTTTGGCCCCGCCCAGGTCGGCGGCGACCCGGTCCACCAGGTCCTCGGCCATGGCCCGGTAGGTGGTCAGCTTCCCGCCGGTGATGGTATAGAGGCCGAACGGACCGGTGAAAACCGCATGCTTCCTGGACAGGTCGCTGCTCGTGGTGTCGCCGGCGTCGTCCTGCCCGGGTGTGGCCCCGGGAATGGCCCCGGGATTGGCACGGAGCAGCGGCCGCAGCCCGGCCCACGACGCCACCACGTCGTCGCCGGTCACGCCGGGGAACAGCCCGGCCACCGCGGCCAGGATGTAGTCCCGGTCGGCCTCGCCGACGTCCGGGTCGTCCAGGTCGCCCCGGTACGGGGTGTCGGTCGTCCCGGCGTAGACCCGGTCCTCCCACGGGACGATGAAGATGTACCGCCCGTCGTGCGCGGCCGACGGCGCGACCACCGCCGCCGTGGTCCGCACCGAGCCCGGGGCGAACACCAGGTGCACGCCCTTGCTCGGCAAGAGCCGCACGCCCCCGTCGAGCCCGGCGTCGCCGGCGAGTCCGGCGACCCGTTCGGCCCATATCCCGGTCGCGTTGACCACGGCCCTGGCCCGGACCTCGAACCCCTGCCCGGTCATCTCGTCGGTCACGGCCGCTCCGGTCACCCTGCCGTCGCCGAGCAGACCGGTCACCCGGGCGTGGTTGGCCAGCACGGCACCGGCCGCCTGCGCGGCGCGGGCCACCTCGATGGTCAGCCGGGCGTCGTCCACCTGGCACTCGAAGTACCGGAAGCCGCGCGACCGCCCGCCGAACCCTCCGATGGCCTCCGCCACCCGTCCGGCGCCCACCGCCCTGTGGTAGCCGACGTTCCTGCCCGCCGCCAGCACCTCGTAGGCGGTCAGCCCGGCCCGGTACCTGACTCGGCTCCGCAGGTCGTCGGCCGGCATGTAGATCGGCACCGGGCGCACCAGGTGCGGCGCCAGCCGCAGCAGGATGCCCCGCTCCCGCAGTGACTCCCTGACCAGGCCGAACTCCCCGTGCTCCAGGTAGCGCAGGCCGCCGTGCACCAGCCGCGACGAGCGCCCCGAGGTCCCGGCCGCGAAGTCGTCCTTCTCCACCAGGGCCACCGACAGGCCGCGCGCCGCCGCGTCCAGCGCGATGCCCGTCCCGGTGATCCCGCCCCCGATCACCAGCACGTCGAACGGATCCTCGGCCATCCGGGTCAGGTTGGCCGTGCGGGTCTGCTCGGAGAACGTCAGCACCAGCCGATGGTAACGCCGCGCCGTTATGTCAGACCGGAGCCGGCCCGGCTCACGACGCCGCCGGTCAGGCCGGCGGCTTGTTGTCCAGGCAGCAGCGGACGAAGTCCTGGACGACGGGGTTGGCGTCGCTGGCGGGCGGCCAGGCGACGCCGGTGCCGGTCAGCGCGCCGTCCAGGGCCGGAGCTTGTCCGGGTTGCGGATGGCCCAGATGCGGGTGATCCGGTCGGCCGCGACTTCGAACGCGAACACGGTCACGGTGCGGCCGTGTTCCTGGACGATCAAGCCGGGCTGGCCGTTGACGGAGCGTTCCAGGATGGTCAGGCCGGCCGCGCGGGTGGCGAGGTCGGCCAGGTAGCGGGCGACCTGCTCGCCGCCTTCAACCGGGCTCAGCGCGGCGATGGCCAGGCCGCCGCCGTCGGCGGTCATGGTGGCGCCGGGGTCTAGCAGGCCGATCAGGGCGCCGATGTCCCGGGCTTCCCACGCCACCTTGAAGTCCCGGACCAGTCCGGCCTGCCGGGCCGATGGGGCCGCCGGCGGCTGCGACTCGCGGATGCGGCGGCGGGCCGAGGAGGCCAGCTGGCGGCACGCCGCGGGCGTGCGGCCGACGATCCCGGCGACTTCGGCGAAGGGGTAGCCGAAGACGTCGTGCAGGATGAACGCGACGCGCTGGGCCGGGGTCATCGCATCGAGCACCACGAGGAAGGCCATGCTGACCGATTCATCCAGGGTGACCCGGTCGGCCGGGTCGGCCGGGCCGCCGGGCCGCCCGCTGATCCACTCCGCGGGTCCGGGCAGCGGTTCGGGGAGCCATTCGCCCACGTAGCGCTCGCGCCGGGCCCGGGCCGAGCCGAGCATGTCCAGGCAGATGCGGCTGGCGACGGTGGTCAGCCAGGCGGCAGGGGAGTCGATGGCGTGCTGCTGCGGCGCGGGCAGGGAGTACCAGCGGGCGTAGGCCTCCTGCACGGCGTCTTCGGCCTCGGCCAGCGAGCCCAGCAGCCGGTAGGCCAGATTGATCAGCTGCCGCCGCTGGCTGATGACCGCGGTCGGGCCCGGGCCGGGCCGCCCGGGTCCTAGCTCGGATCGGGTGCTCATTACGCCTCCGCCCCTTCCCTGGTCGGATCCGCCCACACCCGTTCGACGATGTAGCGCACCAGACTGTGACGCCGGCCCGCCACCTGACATTCCGGCGGGCTGCGTCGTCGTACTGCTGAGACGGGCACCCTGCCCGCTCCCCGCGGAAATCAATAATCCGTCCGCGCGCTTTCTAGTAAAGACTTCTGACTAGGATTGGTCCGTGGACCCTGCCAAGCCCTCACTGCAGTTGCTGCGTTCCCTGACCGACGAGCACGTCCTGCGGGCCCTGATGCAGCACCGGCGGCTGACGCGAGCCGAACTGGCCGCCCGGACCGGCATCTCCAAGCCGACCGTCGGCGAAAGCGTGCGCCGGCTGGCCGAAGCCGGACTGGTGGCAGATACCGGCCAGCGGACCGCCGGCGGCCGTGGCCGCGGCCGCGTCGGCGTGTACTACGCCCTGGCCGACGGCATCGGCGCAGCCCTCGCCGTCAGCATCGCGCCGGCCGGCATCGTCGCCGAGTGCATCGACGCCTACGGAGAGGTAGTGTCGCGGGCCGAGGAGCAGATCAGCAGGTCGGCCCGGCCGGAGCAGGCTGCCGCCGCGCTGAGGATCGCCGCTGCCAGGGCCCGGACTGGCGCCGGGCTGACCCCGCGCCTGGCTGCCGTGAGTGCCGCCGACCCGGTCGACAGGGCCACCGGGAGGCTGATCCACCTGCCCGACGCGCCGTTCCTGGTCGGCGAACTCGATCCGGTCCAGATCCTGGCGTCGCACGTCGACGGGCCGGTCAGCGTCGACAACGACGTGAACTGGGCTGCACAGGCCGAACGCGACCACGCAGGAACCGCTGCCCTGGATGACTTTGCCTACATATTCCTCGGCGAAGGGCTGGGCTGCGCCGTCGTCAGCGACGGGCGGGTCGTGCGCGGACATGACGGCCTGGCCGGCGAGATCGCCCACTTGATCACCGTCGGCCCGCACCGCCAGGCGATGCCCCTGATCGAGGTATTCGGCGAGCTGGACCTCAGGCAGGCCGGCTCCACTGCGATCGACGTGGCCCGTCTCCTGGCCATGGCCGCCGGCCCGCAACCCGGGGCCCCGGCTACCCGCCACCTCATCGGCCAGGCCGTCAGCGGAGCACTCGCCGCCATCGTGGCGCTCGCCGACCCGGAACTCATCATGATCGGCGGCCCGTGGGGCAGCCACCCGGCCATCCTCGACGCCATCACCGCCTGCACCGCGCGCCTCCGCCGCCACGTTCCGGTCCGGGGCGCCGAGCTGACCGACAATCCATCGCTAGCCGGCGCGCGGACCGACGCACTCAGCCGCCTGCGTTCAGACATCATCACCCGCCCCCGCCCGGGGCGGCGCTAGCTGAACCCGGCCGCTAGTGCGGCCCTATCCCCGGTCCGACATCAGCGCAGTTCGTCGGACAGGCGGACGAAGCGGTACCCGGCGGCCATCAGGCGGGGGACAGCGGCGGCGATGCCGCGGGCCGTGCCGCTGTCGGGGTGGTTCATGTGGCAGATCACGATGGAGCCGCCGGGGGCGGCGGTGACGGTGCTGCGGACCTGTCCGGGGGTGAAGGTGGCTCCCCCGTCGCCGTTGACGGAGAAGCTGACCAGGCGCTCGCCCATGGCGGTGACGATCCGCGCCGCGACGTCGTCGCAGTAGCCGGTGCCGGGCCGGAACCAGCGCGGCGGGACGCCCAGGAGCCGCGTGAGCTTGGCCTGGTTCCTGCCGACCTCGTCGTATACCTCGCCGGCGTTTCGCGTGCCGGGGATGCCATAGGCGGATCGTCCGGTGACCGACAGGGGCAGGTGCCGGGTGCCGTGGCTAGCGATCTCGAACAGCGGCTCGCGAGCCAGCTGGAGGAAGACGGCCGGGTTGGCGTCGATCCAGCGGGAGTTGAGGAAAAGCGTTGCTGGCGCCTCCTGCCGGCGCAGGAAGCCGATCAGGGCCTGGTCGTAGCCGCTGCCGCCCGGGCCGCCGCAGGCGTCGAAGGTCAGCGCGATCATGCGCCGCGACGTGTGCAGGTCGCGGATCACCCCAGGTCCCCCGAAACCCCAGCTATGCGGCCTGAGGTGGCCGTACCGGGCTACGACCTGGGCACGGGTCAGCACGGGCACGGCCGGCGGGGCGGCCAGCGGGACGGTGCCCGGCGTGCGGCTCGCGCCCGCCGCGGGGGCCGCGGCGGCGATCCGGCCGCCGCTGGCCAGGCTGGCCGGCCGGCGGCAGCCGGCCAGCGCGCCTGCCGCCAGGGCCGCCAGCACCGCACGACGGCTCGCCATCATCCGCCCCCATTTCCCAGGCCAGGGCCAGGACACCCAAGACAGCTACCACACGAATTCTACCGGCCCGGTATGTCGGCCGAACGTCGGCTCGGTGCTCGGGGACTGTCAGTGCGGGCCTCACGGACGGCTCGCATATCAGCCATTTCGGCGCGTGGCCGGCGTCCAGCCTGGACAGCGTGATTGGCCCGGGGCCCGTGCCCTCGGCGCGGGCCCGCCCGGCCAAGTCGCGGGTGGCTCGGCTGCCCTATGCAGGAGCCCGGCGGGGTATCAGCCGGACAAGCCGCCTGGCCGGAGCGACCGGACCGGCGCGCCGGTGGCTCGGCATGCGGGCCTGCCGTGCCTCGCGGCGCAGGCGGTCCCGCTCGACGGCCCGCCGTGCGTCATCCTGGCGGGCCTTGATGAGCTGCTCGTAGATAGTCATGATCTGCTCCCTGCGGGGCTGTGATTCGTGGCTGGCGCGGTGACCGGGGGCCGGGCCGGGTGCCACCACCTAGCAGCGCGATGCCGCTGACAAGCGGATCGCCCGGCAGTACCCCGGCCGCACGCTGACCGTTCAGCCAGTCCAGGCGGCGCCTGGCCCTGGTCCATTAGTGGGTCACCCGTCCTGCTCTCCGCTTGAGCAGCAGATACTTATTCCTGTCGGCCGCGCTACTCAGGTGGCCCGATCCTCGATGATCAGCGCCGCGTCGTCGATTGCGGTGAACCCACGCTGTTCGTGACAGGTTCCCCAATCCGGGTAAGCAGAGTGGGGGACGCAGCCCGCCGTCCTTACCGGGCAACCAAAGGGCCATCTCGTTCGTGTGATGTGCATGAAGCCGAGCGGATCCGCCGCGGAGAGCCTCGCCGAGGTGTTCCGGTGCCGCCGGTCCGAGCTGGTCCGGCTGGCCGCGTTCATCCTCGGTGACCGGCCAGCCGCCGAGGACGTCGTGCAGGACGTGTTCCTGCGGATGCACCAGAGCGGGGACCGGCTCGCCGATCTGGATGATCCGCTGCCGTACCTGCGCGGCGCGGTGGTCAACGGCTGCCGGTCCGTGCTGCGCCGTCGGCTCCTGATCGGCCGTCATGCCGGCCAGGACCGGCCCTACCCGCCGCTGTCCGCGGAGGAGGCGATGCTGCTGTCCGAGGACCGCAGGCAGGTGCTGGCGGCGCTGGCCCATCTGCCCGCGCGCCGCCGCGAAGTCCTCGTACTCCGCTACTACGCCGGGCTGTCCGAGGCGGAGATCGCCTCCACGCTCGGCATCAGCACCGGAACCGTCAAGTCGACAGCCGCGAGAGGCCTGGCCGCGCTGGCCCGCGCGCTCAAGGAGTCCCGATGATCACCCAGGACGAACTGGCCCGCACCGCGGAGCGGCTCAGGGACGCCCTCACCGCCGCGGCGGACGTCATGGCCGAACGCGATGCCGCCGCGGTCATCCCCCCCGTTCCGCAGCGGCCCGGCAGGCTCAGGCGCGCGCGGGCATGGCTGATCCCGCTGGCCGCCGCGGCCTGCGTCGTCGCGGTCATCGCTGCCTCGGTATTGCTGACCACGAACCTCGCCCGCACGTCGCCGTCCGCCAGCCAGCCGGCGCACCCGGGGGCCTCGATCTGCAAGCCGCTTCCGGCAACCGGACCGGGACCGGCCCCGCCGCGGTTCTACGTCACCACTGACGTGGCGGTCCGCCAGATTCAGCTGCAAGTGCGCCGCACCAGCGACTGCGCGATCACGTCGGTGGTGCCGTTGCCAGCCGGCTGGCTGCTGACCGGAGGGATCTCGGCGACCGCCAGCGACCGCACCTTCTTCGCGGCGGCGTTCAGCGCCAAGAGCTGTCCGGTCCAGGCGGGAGCCGGCGGCCTCTCCTCCGCCGCGCATGAGACAAGATTCTTCAGGTTCGCCGTCAACGACCAGGGCCGGGCCGGACGCCTTACCATGGTCGGGCCGCCCGTCGCGGGGCTAGTCGGCCCCATCGCCGCCTCGCCAGACGGTTCCCGCATCGCGTTCAACGCCGCCGACGCGAACTTCGTGGGACCCGGGAAAGCCTGCGCGGGCGGGGAAGCCGCAGGCGCTGCCATCCGCGTGATCGACCTCGCCACCGGGAAAATCCGCACGTGGGAGACTTCGGAGATGCCGCCGGCTCCCGCCGGGACCGGGGTCACTCCCCATGAGGTGTCGTGGATGGCAGACGGGCGCACGCTGGCAATCAGCTACGTATGGCCGACCAACCCGTACGGCCCGCAGCTATCCATGGCAGTGGCCGCGCTCGACACGACCAGCGGCGGCGGATCGCTGCGGGCGCACAGCCACGTGCTCTGGAGCCAGCCGCGCAAGTGCGTCTTCTGCGTGCAGGAGGCACTGGTCAGCCCCGACGGGAAGAGCCTCACGGCGACCGCGATCCAGCAGACCGCGCATGGCTACCGCAATGCGCTGCTGCGGATCTCTCTCCCGTCAGGGCGATACCGCGTCCTCTACGAGTCCCCCGCGGAGGCGAACTCGACCTCCATCACCTTCACCCAGGACGGCTCGGGTCAGCACGTCATGGTGGTGTCCGGCGCCCAGGCGGGCTGGATCAGGGCAGGCACGCTGGTCCTCCTGCGAGCACCCGGCAGCGCTCTGCAGTTCTCCCCCGGAATCACCACCATCGCCTGGTGATCCAGATCAGATCCAGAGCCTGGACACGGCCGTTGCCCGCAGACCCGCGGTCGAATCAACCTGCGGACGCACGGTCGGCATTCCAGTCGGCTGCGGCCTGGACCGGGGATGTCAGAACGGCGTGTGCTGCAGCCAGTGAGTGAGCAGTGCCTGCTCACCGAGGACTTCGATGGCGGGGTCAGAGGGCGGCAGCCGGCGGGTCAGGACGAGCAGCATCCTGGCTGCGGGCCCGCGGACGGCGACGTCGGCTTTGCCGTGGCCGCGAGCTACGGTGACGCCGGCCGGTGTCCGTGTGACCAGCCACTCGCCTGCGCCGGACAGCCCGGGGTCGGTGGCGTGAAAATGCAGGCTCTGGCCGTCTCCGCGCAGGTTCTGTGCGGTGTCCCCGCTACCGGCGGCTATGAGGCCGAGCCATTCGTCGACGCCGTCCGCGGCAAGGTCAGGGGCCAGATTGACGTCCTGTCCCGACGCGAGCTGAGCGTCCGCCAGGTGCACGGCGGTTTCGTGGGCCCGGCGGCGGGCCCAGAAGCTGGCCGGGCCGATGCCGGCCAGCGTCCACACGAGGTCGCTGCCAGCGGCCGTGACCGCTTCGATGACCCGGTCGGCGCCGGCGTTGAGCCACGGCACATGCTGCGCCGGGTCCTGCGGCAGTTTCCCGTCGGCTACCTCCCGCGTCGAGATCGGCGTGGTCGCCCGGGTGGCCACGATCTGGGCCGCCCACCGGTGGCCGCGGCCAAGGTGGGTAGCCAGCTGCCGGAACGTCCATCCCGGGCAGGTCGGCACCTGTCGTTCCAGGTCACTCTCGATGATCCGGGCGAGTTCGGCCGTGTAGCCGCGCAGCTCGGTAAAGAAGCGGTCGTCGCCGAGCGCATGCATCGACATCCTCCTCAGGCGCGAACCGGAAAGCACAAGCAGGCCCCGGAGATGCACCTTACCTACAATCAGCTCCAGCACTAGCGCGGACTCACTCACATGCCGCCAGGGGGCACTAACGCTCCTAGCGGCTTGCCTGTGCCGCGCCTGTCGGCAGGCCATCGTAATGTCAGCCTGTGGAAGGCACTGAGACATTCGAGTTCACGGCCCCGCTTTGGCGCTACCCAGGCGCGGGCGGCTGGCACTTCGTGTCGCTGCCACCCGGGATCGCCGATGAGATCGCCGACATGACCGCCGGGAACCGGGCTGGTTTCGGCTCGGTCCGCGTTGCCGTCACCGTCGGTACCACCTCATGGCGGACGTCCCTGTTTCCGGACAGCAAGACCGGTACCTACCTGCTGCCGGTGAAGGAAGCAGTCCGGGACGCCGAGAACCTCGAAACCGGTGACGTCGTCCGGGCGCAGGTGCAGATTGCCGACCTGTAGTAACCGCGCTGCCCGGTCCGCCGACGAGTTACGAAGGCGCGCTCACGCCGCGGACCGGGCGCAGGCTGGACCTTCGCGTCCCCGGCGGGCCGAACCAGGCGTTTCCGCGGAAACGCTCGCTCCGACCGCGACGGAGGCGGCCGTATGGCTAGTCACGGCACGTCGACCGCAACCTCATGGTGAGAGACCCGGTCGTCCCAGCGGCTCAGCGCCCGGCGGGCGGCGTCCTCCACCACAGCCTTCTCGTAGTCCTCGCCAGCGAAGCCGCGGACAGCATCTATGCTGGTGAAGAACGCGACCGAGGTGAACTTGACCTCATCGCCAGCATCCTGGCGCAGCAAGCGCGCGCCGCAGAAGCCGCCGACGCCCCGCAGGTGCGGGCTGACCTCGGATTCGTAGTGACGCTGATAGTCCTCAGCCGTGACCCGTGGTGCCCATCCGTGCCAGATTCGCGCGATCATCTGCTCCTCACTCCGCTGATCCGGCCATCGCGGACGAACATAACCCGTTCCGGCAGCCGGTACCTAACCCAATCCCAGGCACCCGGCGAACTCAGCTGAACGGACCCGCCCCGCGGACGGGACTCACTTTCTGGTCGCCGTCAGGACGCAATGCCGTCTAGCCTCATGCTCCCGTAGAGCGTCGCGCATGGCGCGTATCCGGCCTGTTGCCCCTGTTTTTTCTGCGCTCCCGCTAACTGCCGTGACTGGTGATACTTGCCCCGCCCGCCGATGATAAGGCGTGGATGTCCCAGCCATGTTGTTGATACGACGTGGATGTGGCATCCACGCCTTACGCCCTGGTACAGGCAGTGCCGGAGTGACTGATGTCCGTTTTCGCGTAGGCGGCGCGGCGCTGCGACGACAAGCCGACCGGGGAATGCCGATTCCGCGCCCGCGCGACGCCCCGACGGGCACATACGGGTAAACGGCACTGCGCTGGAATGACGGGGATGTGGCGTCCACATCGTCAGTACTCCAGCCGTAGTTCGCAGCCTGGTACGGGCGGTGCCAGAGTGACGAAAGCCCGCTCTCGCGCAGCAGTCCATCTCCCGCACATCAGTCCACAAGACTAACAAGCCAACCGGGATTACCCCATTCCGCGCCGAAGCGATGCCCCGCATCCGCGCAAAAAGGGCGGCTTCTCGTAGCTACTTCATCGTCGCCGATGGGCCAGGAGCTCTACGACGCGGTGAGCATTAACCCCAAGATAGCCGTCCCCGGACGCTAAGTGCGAGGAAATGTATTACATCTCCAAACATCCCACCCGAACGGTCCGGGAATTCCGAAACCCTGATAGTCTCCGCGCCATTTCCGGCAGAACTGCGCGTACGGTCGTTCCTGGCTCATCCCGCTACGACTGCCGATGAGGTCTTGTACCTTTCGAGGACCAGCTGAGCTGGGCGGATGTCCAGTGTACGTGGCGACCGCCCGGCTCAACTGCCCGGCTAGCGCACCCGGCCCGCCACCGCGGCATAAAAGCGCATAAAACCGGCATGTGCGTTGACAGGTCAAACCGGCTCCATGACACTTTTCCTCTAAGAACCGCGACGACCGCCAGGAAGGCCGTTTCAGGCAGCCCCGGCCTAGGCAACTTACAGGAGGCCCCTCATGGCCGAGGATGCCGTTGAAGAAGCCGTTGAGGGCGCCGTTGACGACGCCGTCGAGGGCGTCGTTTCGGAAAACCGGGACGTGGTGCTCGGTTTTGACGCGGCGTGGGGTTTCGCGCCGGCCGACCACCTGAGTTTGGTCATTTCGTTAGTGCCTGAGATCTCGCCCGTTCTTGAGGTCGTCGAGAATCTTCTGCTGCTCGGGGTCGATGGCCGGCGGGAAGGCCTGGACGGCGCCGTTGACCGCGATCGTCGCCGAGCGCAGCGGGCGGAGCTGGCGGATCACGTTGCGGATGGCCAGGCCGGTGCGGTTCTGGGTCTCGCGGGCGACGGCCAGGGCGGTGAACACGATGGTCAGGTGCGCCTCGATCGCGTCGCGCTTGCGGACGAACATGGGCCGGGCCGCCAGGTCGGTCTTGCTCATCCTGAAGGACTGCTCCACGTGCCACAGGTCGTGGTAGCGGCTGATGACCTCGGCCGGGGGCATGACGGACACGGGGATGTTCGTGGCGTGCCCCTTCAGGCCGGCCAGTCTCCTGGCGCGGGCGAGGGCCTTCTCGTCGAGGGCCGGGGTTCCGCCTGCGTTCTTGACGAACCGGGGCGTGCGGGCTGATTTCGCGCCGCTGATGACGTCGCGGGCACGGTTCTCCTGCGCGGTAAGGGTCCTGTTGTCCC
>Ga0306924_10004413_pt1 | contig 13744 bp, 10 predicted proteins | sample sta12Can44000111_FD_203756 | JGI IMG/M metagenome (GOLD analysis project Ga0306924, IMG submission 203756) | Lab enrichment of tropical soil microbial communities from Luquillo Experimental Forest, Puerto Rico - statanox.12C.anox.44.000.111 (v2)... | ecosystem: Environmental > Terrestrial >... | reverse complement strand
CATATGTATGACGACCTGACCCAAGAGGTGCAGCAGTTTCTGTACCGGGAAGCCCGGCTCTTGGACGAGCGGCGCTTCCACGAGTGGCTGGAGCTCTTCACCGACAATGTCCGCTACTGGATGGGCGGGCGATGCAACCGCTATCCAAAGTCGAGCAGGCGATTGCGATCTTCGACCCCGAATCGTACCTCAAGGACAATCTGACCCAGGGAGGCGAACTGGCCATCCTCGACGAGACCAAGGAGACGCTCGCTAGACGCGTCGCTCGCCTCGAAACCGGCATGGCCTGGGCGGAGGGCCCTCCGTCACGCACGCGCCATCTGATTGCCAATCTCGCGGTCGAAAGCGCCGAGGCGGTATCGGAGCTGCGTCGATGGCGCATTAAAGATTACAGGCCGCAAGCTCACCCTCAACCAGAATGTGCTCCTGGCCAAGAACGTCAGCATCTTCCTTTAAAATGGGGTATGCCTCGCACTGCTGCCGACGGAAGGTCTCGTGCGCTTGACGTAGGTCGACGGCAAGCAATCGGAATTCTGTTTGTGAGTAAGCTCACACGATACTGAGGCCCCACCCCAGTAGTCGCTGGCACGTCGCACACTGGACCCAATAACAATGTTTATAGCTGAAATTTTCACGCGGTTTCACACCTTTTCGCATGAAGATGCCGCGCTGGCGCGCCAACATTATTAGCGCAGCCCGATAGCCCAACGGCAGTGCCGGCTGTAACCAGCAACACAGGTGCGTGACATGAAGATCGAACAGTGCGCCGCTGCTGCAGGGCAACCAATAGAGGAGTTTGGCAATGGACAGGGGTTCCCATACGGGAACCCGGTCACGGTCAGGCCTCGTTCCGTCCGGCGGCAGATCAATCCGTTCTGGCAATTCCTCATTGAGTTCGATTGGCTGCTCGTTGCCTTGGTGGTGGCGGGGGTGCCGGCGCAAGCGGCGACGCATAGCAAGGGCAATGTGACGTTGTTCGTTCATGGATTTGGTCCCGACCTACCCCATGTCGGCTGGACACCCCCCAACGGCAGCAACCCGTTCGGCTCCCTGACGCTTCCGAATGAGATCGATTGCTCAGGCTATTGGGAAGATCTGCCGAGCTCGATGCGGCGGCAGGGATATACGGGCCAATTCATTCTTGTCACCTGGTACCAGAACGCATCGAATTGCGACGTCAATCTGCACAATTGGGGCCAGTACGACGAATCCTATTCCTGGGTCGACGTCGGCGCTGCGCTATCGCAGTACGTCTACCAGAGCTTTACATCCAAGGGCATACCCGTGGTCATCGTGTATCATTCGATGGGGGGCATGGTCACGCGATCGGCGATTTACGGGGCAAGCGGCAAAGCCCCGCCTTTCTACCACGGATCGATTCTGACTGCCGCCAAGTGGTCGCCACCGATCGACGTCGGAACCGCCATTACCGCCGGATCGCCGCACCTCGGCTCGAATACGGCGATCGTGAATATCTGCGGTAACGAAGCAAGCAATCAACAGATCTGCAGAGAGACGTGGCCAGGCTCGAATTCCGAGATTTGGATCAACGGCTTGGATTCGAACCACAACGTCATTCATCCCGAGGCGCGCAATCCTCAGGGAAAATTTGGCACCCAATGGATCAATATCGCAGCAAAGGATACAAGTCTGCTCCACAACCCACTGTTACCTTGTTGTGAGAATCCGATCTCCGACGGCGTGATCGATACGACGTCGGCCATATCGATGACGATTCCGAGCTCCAAGAAACTCCTTGTTCCGGGGGATGTCAGCCATCTGGAATTTTTCCTCGCAAGCAAGGGCTCGAACGACGCGGGCGGCGCGAACGCGATAATCCTCGGAGCCCTTGAGCAGGATTATTCGTGGGCCAGCAGGAATTTTATCGCTCCAAGTTGGACACTCTACAATTCGGGATTGAGCGGCGGCGACAGGCTGATCTCGGCCAATGGGTCGTATTCATTGCTCCAGCGGGATTCCGACGGTAATCTGGTCATCTACGACAACGCCAATCGGCCACTGTGGAGTCGTGGCGGCAGCTTGATCCAGCACGCCCGCAGCGTCATGCAAGATGATGGAAATCTGGTTACCTATTCGAACTATCTGCCGGCGGTCCGCGGTAGCGGAGGCGCGATCTGGGCGACGAATACCGCCGGCAACGGCCTATCCTATCTGGGCTTGATGGACGACGGGAATCTGACCATTGTCCAGACGCCGGATTTCGCGCAGCACTTCCCAAAACAAAACATTACCCGGCCTGGCGGGAATTATGGGGGGAACGTCACATGGAAAGCATTCACGGGTCCCAACAGCCCCCTTTCCAGCATCAACCCGAATTCAACACCTGGCGGTTGGTGCATGGAAGTTCCGGGAGGACAGATCTCGGATAATGGCCATGATCCTGTAACCTTGGCCATTTGTAACGATTCGCCTCAGCAGAATTTTGTGATCGTTGGGCAGTACGGAAGCATCCGCGCGCTGGGCCGTTGCCTGACCAACAATGGCATCGGCCAGCCCGTAACGATGGAGGTCTGCGGCCAATTGCACCAGAACTGGGTTGCCGAGCTCGGGGTGATACGGCCTGCCGACGGGTCCAAAAGTTGCGTCGATGTGCCGGGGTCGCGATTTGTTGAAGGCCAGCCTTTGGCGATGGCCTCCTGCAACGGGTCCGCGGACCAGAATTGGGTCGAACCGCGAATCAAAAATTTCTCTGGCTCCGGCAAATGCCTGGGTGGCGCCAACCCCGGTGTCGGCAACAATAACAAGGCAGTCCTGGCGACCTGCACCGGCCAGGTCAACCAGCAATGGTACACGTCCGGCTGGTGGAGGAACGGCGGCTATCGCGGCGCGTTCCAGACGAAGAACAACCAATGTCTCGAGGTCCCCGATCAGAACTTCGTCGGCGGACAGCAATTGCAATTCTTCCAATGCAACAATGATCCGGCTCAAGACTGGATTTGGTTCACGGACAGCACAATCCGTCCCGCGGCCCAGACGCAGCTCTGTGTCGATATCACCCAGTCAAATCACAACGATGGCACGGCCATCGAACTGGCGCCATGCAACGGCACCAATGCTCAGCAATGGGATCTGCCGGGTGGCCTCTCGCCCAATACGCCGCCGGCGGCCCCCCGCCAGCGTAAATGGATCATAGCGACCAGCGATGTCCTCGCTGCGGCCGGCACGCTGGAGGTCGCGCACAACCCGTTCCGTTTTCAGCAGCAGGGCGGCGGGTCGGGCGACGATGGCAATTTGGTGATCGTCGAAACAAATGCGCAGCCCGGCGCGCGTAACGTTGTGCGCCCGCTTGTGGGGACGTTCGGGGCCGGTTCAGCGAGAATTTCGGGGCGCCGCGGCAGAATTCTGAAAGGGCCAATCCCGGTGCTCGCTGATGCCTCGCACAGAGATCCGCAGACAGTGATTGTAAGTCGAAGTTTTCACGCGGTTTCACGCCTTTTCGCATGAAGATAGCCGGTCGGCGCGCCAAGATTATCAGCGCAGCCTACCGCCAGATGGCAATGCCGGCTGTAACCGAAAATACAGGTGAGTGCGATGAAGTTCGACCATCAAATGTTCATCAGTCTATACGAATCTTCGCAAGCGTCGCAATTCGGTGCGCTCGACGACAATCAAGCGTCAGGGATTGACGCCTTGCTCGGTTTCCTCGAGCAGGACGCAGGTGTAAGCGACGTGCGTTGGGCCGCTTACATGCTGGCCACGGTCAAGGAGGAATGCGCCAATACATGGCAACCAATCGAGGAAATTGGCAAGGGGCAGGGGTACCCTTACGGCAACCCGGTCACGGTCACAGACGGCAACGGCAACACCTATGTAAATACCTACTACGGTCGGGGCTACCCGCAACTTACCGGGGAAGGCAACTACCAACAGATGGGCCAAAACCTGAATCTTGGCGATCAGCTTCTGTACCACCCGGAGCGGGCCCTCGACCCGTCCACCTCCTATGACATCTTGTCGTTTGGCATGATCAACGGCTCGTTCACTGGCGTCGGGCTCGGCGACTTCATCGACGACTCGCAGACCGATTACTTCAATGCACGAAGAATTGTCAACGGCCTCGACAACGCACAAGCGATCGCTGATTATGCGACAACGCTGGAAAGTCTGCTGAGACAGAGCTCCTCCGGAGAAGGTCCAGGCCCTCGCCAATATCACATCGTCAACGCTCCAGACGGAGTGAATGCGCGAAAGGGACCCGGCTCAAACTTCCCCGTTGTGCATGGCGTCGCCAACAACAGCCCGATCGACATCGTCTGCCAGGTACACGGACAAGTCGTCAATGGCAGCAACATCTGGAACAAGCTGGCGGACGGAACATTCGTCACCGACTACTACTGCGACACCCCCAACTTCAACAAGTTCAGTCCGCCGATCCCAGTGTGCCCGCAAGCCGCTGAGCTCTCACGGGTTCAGCTGGGTCCGAGCACGTACCAACACCGTATCGTCAACGCTCCGAATGGGTGAATGCGCGAAAGGGACCCGGCACCGGCTTCCCGGTTGTGCACAACGTCGCCAACAACAGCGCGATTGACATCACTTGCCAGGTTCACGGGGCAAGTGGTCAATGGCAGCGACATCTGGAACCAGCTGGCGGACGGAACCTTTGTCACCGACTTCTACTGCGACACCCCGAACTACAACAAATTTAGTCCACCGATCCCGGTCTGTCAAAATGCGCCGCAACCCGCGCCGGGTCAGCCGGGTATCAAAGGAGATGACTATCCCTTCAAGGACAGCCCACCTGATCAGGAAGGGGGCGATCTGTGGGCTTTCTACTACAGGGAGTGCACCTCTTTCGTCGCATGGCGGATGAACCAGCTCGGCGTCAACTTCAGCAACCACATGACGGGTCCTAATGGCACGGCCGGTACCTTCGGCAACGGCGACACTTGGGCTGCTAACGCCCTCGCGATCGGGTTCAGCGTCGACAATACGCCATCGGTCGGGGCCATCGCCCACTACGATCCCGATGTTTCCGGAGCCGGGGATCTGGGTCACGTGGCATACGTCGCGCAGGTGAACGGGGACGGCACAATCGTTATCGAAGAATACAATTGGTTCCCGGCGTACGGTTATAGCAATCCGCCACGAGTCATCCCCGCTTCGGACGTCAGCAACTTCATCCATATCGTTTGACAAGGCCTGGGAGAGCAGGGGTGCAGAGGGTCGACGGCGGGCGACCCCTGCACCTCTTCTTAATGCAATCGGTGAAACATGACCCCGTTGGCCCGAAAGCTCGGTCTAATCCAGGCCATTGGCCTTTCGATATCGATTATTGCGCCGGCCGCGGCGATGGCGCTCAACGTCTCGCTGACGGCGCAGGCGGCGGGCCCCGCAGCGCCGCTCGCCTTTGCGATCGGGACGGTGGTGATGACGATCGTCGGAGTGTCCTTTGTCGCGATCAGCGACTACCTCGGTCATACATTCGGGCGCCGCTGCGGATTTATTTCAGGTTGGACATTGCTGCTCGCCTACCTGGCCTACGCCGGCGGCGTCAGTGCTTTGGTGGGGCGGTTTCTGCAAGCGGCCATGCAGAACATTGGCCTCCATCCGGCGTCGTCGTGGGCGGTCTTCGGTTCCGGCAGCGATCCTTCTTGCCACCTACGCCGCCTACCGCGACATGCGCGTAGCCGCTCGCCTGATACCGGCGCTCGAAAGCGTATCGGTTCTGGCGATCCTCGTCCTGAGTGGCCTCATTCGTCCCGCGCTAAAGGACGAGGTGTTACCAAACATGACGCCCGCTCACGGCCACCGTAACCGGTCACCTCAGGCTGTGTTTACCGAGATGTCCAATGACCGTTGACGAATACGAGGAGCGCTTCTGGAGTCCGGCGCCGTCATGGCATCAAATATTGAAGCTCAATCGAAGCCGGAACCGACGCAGACGAGGCTGCTTGGCTGACGCGGGCCTAATCGCGGTCTGTGACGCTCACAATGGAGATCGCGGCGAATCACGCTGCTCACAGTCATCCTGGACCGGGTCTGCAAGGGGGCTAGCGTTCGACATGTTGCCGGGCGGATCTTGTCGCCGAGGCCGAGCCGGTTGGTGGCGGCCGAGACGGCGAGGCTGCCGTGCTCGCCCGAGGCGGGCTCGTAGGTCGCGGCGGGCTCGTCGCAGACGAGCGGCGGGCCCGAATCAAAGGCCAGCGCTTTTAGGCCGGCGTCGACGATGGCGCGGTCCCCGGCCGGGCGGCTCATCACCGTCGTCCAGACAAACAGGCGCGCCTCGAAGGCCTTGGTCGGCTCGCCGTCGCGGTCGCGGTTCCGTCCGTAATCGGCGTCCATGAAGATATAGGACTCGGTGTAGACTCCCGCGGAAGTCCGTGCTCTGGCTGACGCCTGAATTCGTCAAGCAACGTCCATCGATCGGTTCCGTTTGCGTTACTGCGTCAGCGAACTTGGTTTCTGGGGTCGTTCGGGGGGCGTGACGATTTCGACCGATGGAAATTTATTGGTGACCCACGCGACATTCGCCTGAATGCCGGCCGGAGCCCCAGGTGCAGTCGCGTCTTGCTTCCGCACGCGTTCGATCAACGCGTCAGCCGCCGCTCCAGCCGCCGTTGGGTATTTTAAAATCTCTACAAGCCCCTCCATGTACCTCTCCTCAGGATCCTGCGGCAAAAGATCGGCGATAGCTAAAGCCCAAGCTGTAGATTCCCCATCCGAACCGCTTGTGGACAATTCCCACCGCGCCAGAGCCAGTGAATTATCCCAAAGATCCGGGTTGATCCTCGTTGAAAGGACTGCGGCAATCTCCCCCAACTCATCCCGCTCTTTGGAAACGCGCATATGCCATTGGCGATCTAGTACGCGTACCAAAGCAGCTTTAGATTGATCGGGAGATAATCTGAGAACCAAGGCGTCGGCGATCTGGACGATTGCCTGGTTTACGTCCTTGCTGCTGACAAGATCCGACTTGACGATAAACTCCTCAACTTTCTTGAGAACCGATTCTGCGCTTGCAGGCGGGACTACCGCAATCAGAGCGGTCGCGGCTTTGCCGCGTTCATTAACAGGACCAAAGCGCAATTTGGATAATGCCTCGAGCAGTGCACTTAATAGTGCCGGGGCCTGATCCGGTACCACCTGTACCCCAAGTGCGGCCGCGATTCGGGCCAGCCCTTCTTGCTGCTCGGCGACACCATAGGAGGACTCAACAAGCTGCTTAATAACTAACTTCGAGAATTCCTTTCCATCTGATTCCTGCAACCTTCGAGCTAGCGCAGCACCGCAAGCACCGAGCGGTTCGATCTCGATTGTCTGTGCACTCTTAATCGCGCTCAACACCGAAGCAAACAGTGGATTAATACTTTCGGATGAAAGATGTTGGACCAACGTTAAGAAGATAAGACTAATCGTCGATTTCTTTAGGTTCATGTTACCGCTGGAGTCTTGTCTCTCGAGTTCTTCGGAAAGCTTTTGTATAACTGTTTCTAGTTTATCTTCAGGAATTCTATTAGATGGTTTTGTTACAATTGTTCTCTTGGTTGGATTACGTAAAATGTCATAGCGTATAGAAAAGAGATCGGAAGAACTCTTAGACGAGATAAGTTCGATTGTTTCCATTGCAGCTGTCGCCGCGTCTGTGTCGTTTAACTGCTGAACAAAGGGGACATCGCCGGAATCAAAAAAAGCTGAATTTTCAAAAAATAGAAATGGGGTTTTAAATAGAAATGGAGTTTTAAGGTATATCTGTAGTTCTTTCAAAGCAATAGGTGATGACAAATGCGTCGATAGTGCAGCAGAAATATTTATAAGCAAAGACTGTTGAGCCCGATCACTGAAAGTTTCCTGGGCCTGAGTGATATGCTCTTGAATAACGTTCGCGTCTTCACCAGTAAGAACATTAGCAAGTTTTCTGGCAACGTTTAGAAATTCTGGGGTTAGTAATTCTCCCCTGGTATTGTCGATATCTTGTAATATTATTTCGATCAAACCGGCGGCCTGACCAGAAGAAAGATTTTGGGTCAACCCCTTTAGAGCGACGAGCAGCTTCAAATACAGCTCTCCCTTATACTTTCGCGCGTCCATGGAGAATACTTTACGGAAAAGCAGTTCGGTCTGATGCTTCAATGGCTCATCTGCAGGAAACCTGACGTATGCCGCCGCGGCTTGGCCGAACGCGGAGGCCTGGCCGGGTTCGGTCGCGTTCATTAACCCTGAAATAATTCTTCGGTGAGCGATGAGACCCATTGATGCCGTAATATGAGGCGCAAAACTTGTGATCGCGCCTCCTAACGCTTTCCAGTCTTCGTTCTCCGTCGCTTTGTCGGCTACTTCTAGCAAACTGGCGAGCGCAGCATCTGACTGAGCTTGGTCGAACCACGGAGCGGTCGCCGCCAATGCGCTCTCGGGCACGCCAATCAGATCGGGATCCCTAGTATCACCGAGACGTGCCAACTCGTGGTGTAGGAGGGCCTTCTTTTCCTCCTCAGGGAGCTGAAGACCCAGCGCATTAATTATCGGGAGGGGTCTCTGACCAAAGCGCGCAAGATAACTGGGCTTCTCGCCTAACTGTCTTACAAATACACGCTTGACACTACGAGGGGCTAGGGCCAACTCCCAAACCGCATCTATTTCATCGCGGCTCAGCCGTGGGTCCTTGAGCACCAATCGACTCCAAATGGAAGTCGCTCTTGCTTCATCACGCTGTTGTGTAGCAGTCCACCATGCCCACCCAGCAACACCGGCAAGTATTATGGCGACACATAACGCGGCTCCGATGATCCAGTTTGCGCGTGCTCGGGCGAGGGCCAACAGCTCTTGCTGATGGGCATGCTCCTCGAGCCTCCGTCGTTCTGCGCGGTCAGCCTCTTGCCGCTGATTCTCGAGCGTCAGTGCGTTAAGCCGCTCTTGTTCCCGTCTACGGCGGTCCGCGTCAAGTGCCGCTTGACTATTCGTAAATAGCTCTCGCACGGCCTGGAACTCGCCGCCGTAGCGTGCGGCCCACGCCTCGGTCCGTGGACGTTCCTTCCACCAACTCCACCGAGCCTCGACTTGGTCAAGCGGTAATGTGGGGCGCCCGCCGCGCGACACGCCCTCCGCTATCGACAGCAACGCGCGGTAGATCGTTCCGTCCTCAGCCTCGGCGCCGAGCCAATCTTTTCGGCCGCGGGTAACGACAGCAACAGAGGGACCGCCGCTCATCCGTTCCCAATTTCTAATCAGCGCCTCATGTCCAATGTCCACCACCGTCCCGGAGTCCAAGGGTTGCTGTAAAGGCGGCACAAGAAAAGAACAGTCGTCGCGCCGGAAACGATCAACTACCTGCCGTAACTCTAATTCGCCTATGCCAGTTTCGGCCAGCAAACGAGCGAATGGTAGTGCGCGCCGCACTGCGCGCCCATCTTTATCGAGCTCTGCCAGCGCGCGGAACGCCTGTTCGACTGCAAGATCAAGGCCGGGCAGCTCGGCTAATACCTCGTCGGCATGGACTGACCGTGCCCGCGCGAAGCCCCCAATTGCTTCATAATCCGCTTCTGTCAGCCGCCGGACGTCAGGAGATTGAGCGCCTACCCCTTGTCGTCTGCCCGCCGCCTCCCATAGGCGCATCAGGGCGTGCTGAAGGACTGGCAGCTGGTCTGGCTCGTTGCTACTATCATTGAGTAATCGCTGCACAAGATCATCATCGATCGCCGCGCCTGCCTTTTGGATCGGGCCACGAATAGCCTGCTCCCGCTGGTCGCGGGTCAATACGGGGACGAGAAATTGGCTGGAGGCAACCGCCTCGGGAAGGCTGGGAAATCGATCGCACTCGCCGATATAGTCAGATCTCATGGTCAACATAATGTGGACAGCTAACGCGCTATCTCGGCTCGCTTCGAGCAATAACTGAACAAACGCCGATGCCTCATCCTGTCGGGCGGCCAGCAGTCGAAAATCTCGACTTCCAGCACCCGTGACATCTGCAAACCGGAAGATCTCCTCAAACTGATCGACAATAATCAAGACGGATGGGGTTGTTATGCTCGTGATCTCGCGCAAAGCTGCGACCAAACCAAAGCTTGACTGTCGCAAAGCAAGCTCAAGGCGGTCCCGGCGCGTGGCGTGCAAAATCTCGGCGTCTTCACCATTTATCGGCGGAGGGCCCGCGAGGGCCGACGCCAGCCGTGACAAGGGCGCGTCGCCCGGATGTAGCTGGAAGCAAGTCCACCGCTGCTTGTCATCGCCTCGTCTTTCCTGCATAATCTCTGGCAATAAACCAGCAGCGACGAGTGACGACTTGCCACTTCCAGAGCTGCCGACCACCGCGGTGAACGGGCCGCGGTCCAGCAGCCGGTAGAGAGCGAGTATTTGGTCATCGCGTCCAAAAAAGTAATCGTGGTCCGCAAACTCATAGGGCCGAAGCCCCGGGAAGGGACGCGACGGTCCAAGCCCCGCCGTAACATGCGTGCTCACGTCAATTTCCGAGAAGTGGTGTCAGTAATGGCTGAAGTCCTTCAGGCGTAGGCGGGACAGCAGTTGCATCTATTACGAGGTCGATGTCGTTAAGTGGCGGGATACGCAGAAAATAGTTCTTTGCACCACGAGGTGGCGGTAGAGCCACTACGGTTCGGCAATTAAAGGGGCGGCGGCGGCCGAGCGCCTGCCAATCCCGCAGTTCGTGCGCATTCGCCTTGATCCAGAGGTCTGCGGCCTCTGCCCAGCACAGAACAACTATGTCGCAATCGCGAAGGCTTCGCCGGTGGAGCGCTCTTCGCGCCGAGTTCCCGCCTTCAAGTGCCGGCAGAGCTGGAATGAAACCTGCAAGCCGCAGTCCTTCAGCTAGCGCGACAGCACCTTCGACATCGCTTTCATCGTGGGTGAGGTACACGGTCGCCCCGCTTGCAGAGGACGGTACTTGTGGAGGCAGCTGTTGGATCGCGGCAAGATGCTCTACTACAAACTGGACAAATTTAATTTGTGAGTGTCGCCCACCAACTTGTCTCCTGGTCGGAGCGCCTGTTCACGTGGGCTATTTTGCAGGCGAGCTAAGACATCCTGTGGATCGCGCATGCCTGCATCATCTTCCGCGTCCGGCAATACGGCGGGCGCCCAGATCAGGCGATGGAAGGCAGCTGAACCTGGGCGCGTTACCCCTAATCAATTCCCCAGCGTATGCGCCTGCACGCTCCAACTGGAGTGACACGATCGGAGCCGCGCCTTCCGGAGTGAATCCGGTGCGCTCCCCCAAGAGATGGACGGACAACTCAGCCTGGGAGAGTGCGGCTTCTATATATGCGACTGCGTTGGAGCCCTGGATCGGGAGCTCCCTCTCCGGATCGGGCACCACCCTGTGGCCTCGGCCAGTGAGCTCTTCGAGCAATACCAAATAGGGACCTTTCATATCCCCGGCCGGTTGCGCGACGAATACCGTGCGACCCGAATGGGTGACTGATCGTCGCGGTTCTGGTGGCGAGGGTACAGTTCCCTGCTGTGAAAACTCCTGGGCTTTTTCCCAGAGATGTCGCGCTAGCTCGGCAACCCTCTTCGAGTATGCACTCTTCTCGTAGCCTCCAGGCCCAGGCTCTCCACGGGAAAAGAACAGGATCTCCTTCTTGTCCTCTCTATCAATTTCGTAAAATCTGTATCGGACTTGGCCGCGCAGCGAAACGAAGGTCTGCTCTTGGGACATCAGTCTTGCAGACCAGCACGATGCGCCTCTTCCACGTAGGTTCCTTCTCGTCTGCGAACCTGCGAACGAATTCTGCCAATTCGTCCTCGCAGTTAGAGCTGGCAATCCAGTTCCGGGAAAGAACCACCAACAAAAGGCCTGCGCCCGCTACACCCTCGGACAATAATGGTTCATAGAAGTCGCCGTCGGGTACCCGCTCGCGATCGCGCCAAAGTTCCGGTTGCTGGCCGCCGATTTGACCAAATTCAAAGCGTAATTGTCGCCGAAGGTACATGACGAACCCAGGAGCTTCTCGATTTTCGGGCGGCGGTTCATCGTCGATCCGAGCATAACTAATGAAGATCCGCGCAGCGAGCGACATTCTCCCTGACCACTCCAAGTGGCTTTCGGCTGACCATGCACTGTGGCCGAACCGATTTGTATTAACGAGATTCTATATTCAATGCTGCAAGCAAATCAATCGAAGTTCTCCGGTTGAAAGTTGTGGCCGAATCTAGGCGGAGAGCCTACGGAACGACCGGCCACGTCAATACACGGCACCCCTCGCGGTGATGGGCCAGACCTGCTCGACGCGGTTGCCGCGGACGCAGACGTACCAGTCGTAGAGGTTGACGGTCGGGTCGCAATGGCCGGGGATCAGCCGGATCTTGTCGCCGAGCCCGAGCCTGTTGGTGGCGGCCGAGACGGCGAGCCGGCCATGCTCGTCGGAAGCCCGCTCGTAGGTCGCGGCGGGCTCGTCGCAGACCAGCGGCGGACCCGAGTCAAAGGCCAACGCCTTGAGGCCGGCGTCGACGATCGCACGGTCCTCGGCCGGGCGGCTCATCACTGTTGCCCACACAAAGAGGCTCGGCTCGAAGGCCTTGGTCGGCTCGCCGTCGCGGTCGCGGTTGCGGCCGTAATCGGCGTCCATAAAGATGTAGGAGCCGCATTGCAATTCGGTGTAAACCCCGCTCCCCGTCTCGAACTCGAAGGTGCCGGTGCCGGCCCCGGTGACGGTCGGGCACTCGATGCCGTGACGGGTCAACAGGTCGCGGGTCCGCCCGGCCTTCTCGGCAGCCTGGGCGATCGCCTGGCGGCGCTCGTCCCAGCCGCGCAGATGCTGGGCCGAGCCGTGATAGGCCTGCAACCCGGCAAAGGCGAGGTGCGGCGCATCGGCGATTTGGGTCGCGAGCTGCAATGCCGGCTCGCCCGGCTCGACGCCGCAGCGATTGCCGCCCATGTTGACCTCGACATAGACCGGCAACGTGATCCCGGCGTCACTAGCCGCCGCCTCGAGGGCGCGTACTTGGCTCTCGTCGTCGGCGCACACCCCGACCCTGGCGGTCTGCGCCAATGACACCAGGCGCCGCAATTTCTGCCGGCCGACGACCTCGTTGGTGACGAGCACGTCCCGCACCCCGCCATAGACCATCGCCTCGGCTTCGCTGACCTTCTGCACGCATACGCCGACCGCACCCAATTCGACCTGTTTCAGCGCGATGACCGGGCATTTATGGGTCTTGGCATGCGGGCGCGCTTTGACCGGGCTGCCGGCGATTTGCTCCGCCAGACGGCGCAGATTGCGCTCGAAGGCGTCGAGATCAATCACCAGAGCCGGGGTGTCGACCTCGTCGAGGGACATGCCGATTTCGGCGGGCGGGCGCATGGTCATCGCAGGGTCTCCCAGGGTTTTGGTGTGTTCGGCGAGGCTTGCCCAGCCGGGGCGAAAATGCAACAGGCGGCCATTTGCTGCCGTGATATCCACAATGGGGAAAACTTCCCTGCTTTTCCCGGATCAGGGAAGCCTCTTCCTTGCACGACCGATTTAATTCCCTGTTCGACTGGCGAGGGAATTTGCCTGCGGAGATGGCGCAATCGCTGGGGTTCGGCTGCAAAAACCACTCTCGGAAGGGCGCGAAAACGGTGGTTTCCCGGTATCTTCCCGTCCGGCAGGAAAATCTCGGGTCACATGGCAAGCTTTGCGTTCAGCGAGCGCGCGTCGACCGGTGCCCGGACCTTAGCGTCGTTGTCAAAATAGGCGAAGACGTCACGGGGGATTTGGTCCGCTGGGTCGGCATTGGGAGCCGCCCGGCGCGCGTCGTTCGGTTCAAGCCCCACCGCCCACAGCTT
>Ga0306924_10004410_pt1 | contig 13746 bp, 16 predicted proteins | sample sta12Can44000111_FD_203756 | JGI IMG/M metagenome (GOLD analysis project Ga0306924, IMG submission 203756) | Lab enrichment of tropical soil microbial communities from Luquillo Experimental Forest, Puerto Rico - statanox.12C.anox.44.000.111 (v2)... | ecosystem: Environmental > Terrestrial >... | reverse complement strand
CTTGCGCGTCGCCTATCGCACGTCTCGTGAAGGTCCGCGCGACATCGTGTTCGTCCCGATGTGGTTCAGCAACTGTGAGGTCCTTCCAGAGCTACCGCCCATTCAAGGGTGGGTCGAGGCGATGACATCGCTGGGGCGGCTCATCTTCTTCGACCAGCCGGGCATGGGAGCGTCCGATCTCGTCACGCCGGGCGCGTTGCCGACCTTGGAGCAATGGGCCGACAGCATCACCGGGGTGCTCGACGATCTCGGCAGTCGCGAAGCAGTCCTCCTCGCCAGCGCCGGCGCGCTCGCGCCAACGGCGCTTCTTGCAGCAACACATCCGTCTCGCACCACCGCGCTGGTCGTGCTCGAGGGCTACGCGGATCCGCTGGCTGAACGCGCCGATGGGATCGATCCCGAGGAATTCCAGGCTGCGGCAGCGGCGATGTGGGGCACAGGGGAGTTACAGCATGTGATGAATCCGGACATGCCGTGGAACGAGGAAATCCGGGCAACCTGGGCCCGACACGAACGCCTCGCGGCCAGCCCGGGGACCGTCGCTCTCATGATGCCGCTCATGTCCCAGCTGCACGGGCACGCACTGCTTCCCACAGTCCGCGTGCCGACCCTTGTAGTGCAGCACGCCGACGACCCATTGATCCTGCCCGAGTCGGGCAAGGACGTCGCTGATCGCATACCCGGCGCGAAATACGTTGAGCTGCCAGGGCGCAACATATACCACTTCGTGGAACCGTGGCGCGAGTCCTTCCGGGAGATCTACGAGTTCCTCACCGGCCACCAGGCGGAAGTGGCCGAGGATCGGGTGCTCGCCACCGTGCTGTTCACCGACATCGTGGACTCGACGCGCAGGGCGGCGGAGATGGGCGACCGTGACTGGCGTGCACTGCTCGACGCGCACGACGCCGTCGTCCGGTCGCAGCTCGCTCGGTTCCGGGGCCGCGAGGTGAACACGTCGGGAGACGGTTTCCTCGCGATGTTCGACGGCCCTCAGCGAGCGATCCGCTGCGCCATGTCGATCCGCGACGCGGTTCAGGCGCTCGGCATCGAGGTGCGCGCCGGGTTGCACACCGGCGAGTGCGAGATTCGCGGCGATGACATCGGCGGGATCGGCGTGCATATCGGGGCGCGTGTGAGCGGACTGGCGGGGCCGAACGAGGTGCTCGTGTCCAGCACCCTGCGCGACCTCGTGATCGGGTCGGGACTCGAGTTCGAGGATCGCGGCGCTCACCAACTCAAGGGCGTGCCCGGCGAATGGCACATATCCGCCGTCGCTTCTTCGTAGCGGAGCGGATGCCCGAATGAAGGTACGAAGACGCGATCCTGCCGCCGCAGCGTGCCCGGCCAGATCGCCTGTTTCGGCCATGTGAGTGGCGACCAGGGGGGACGGGGGGATGGCGGCCTCGCCTTGCCGGTGGTCGGTGGTCCGGCTCTCCCTTGGCGTCGAGGTGGGTACCAGATCCCTTGGCGTAGAGGACATCTCCGGTCGTCTCGGGATGGTGCGCTGTGGAGTGGGCTGGATGGTGCTGTGCCACAGGCACTCCCAGGTGGTGCCCAGCGTCTCAGAATGCGACGGTGGGATGGTGCTCAGCCGGATGGCGGCGGCGGTCGGCGGGGGGCCGGATGGCCGAGGACGCGATGGTCATCGGACGATGAGATTCATCGCACCTGATCGAGCTATCGCTAGATATATCTTGTACGTCCAAGCATCTGGTGTGATGTTGTGGCACAGGGTATTTCAGCAGAGCGTGTTGAGGTGGCTACCGCGTGAGGTGTAGGTGTCTGCGAGATCCGTTGCGCGAGTGCTGCTCTGACGCGCTGTTGCATACCGTAGGCGATCAAGGCTGCGGCGTCAGCGGGGATGTCGAGGCTGTTGAGGAGATCCCGCCACCGGGCACCCTCCTCAGATGGTCCGGGCCGGGGATGGTCACGCCGGTCGGCGGAATGCCTCTGACGCCCCGCATGATTCACATCAGCGGTCGCGCCCGACAAGTGATCGGCCCGCAGCGTACGCCTACTCATGTCGCGGGTTCTTTCGGGCCTCGGCATGTTTCGGCCTCGGACGCTTGGCCGGTGGAGGGTTCATCAACTCGCTGATTCGGTCCTGGCGCAGGGCCTCCTCGACGGTCTCGGCAGCGCGGCGTTCTTGAACGATGCCGACGACGCGGGATGGCACCTTCGAATGCTTGATACGGCGCGGCATGTCACCCGCCCATCGGGCTGCCGGATATGCCGATGCGGCGCGGTCCTGGCGGATTCGCCCCCAGATGCATAAGCCGACCTTCCCGATACGCCTGCATGCGTTGTTCGGGCGTGAGCCGCCGCAGTTCGTCGTGCGTCGTCACCTGGTGGGGCATCGCAATGCGGTCTGCCGACGTGACCACACTGGCCGGGACCGCCGAGGTGATCGGCCTGGACGGTGGTGGCGCTGCGGTTGCTGCCTTCCAGGCCAGGGCAGCGTTGGCAGAAGTGCGGATGTCGGCCTCTGTCGAGGCATCGCTGAGAAGCGCCGCAGGGACACCCGTTTCGGCGGATAGGCGAAGTCTCAGGTTCTCGGCTTCCAATTGCCCTATGCGCCGGTCCTTCTCAGCGGCTAGATCCTCATCGGTCATGTGGACACCGTTGTGTGCTGTGCTAACTTTGGAACCATCGCAGCTAGCCGCCGTACGGCTGCGCGGTCGCGGTCGCCGGGCCGATCAACTGCGGTGCCGCAACATCTTTCGCGAATGCGTTCGTCAAAGCGTTGTGGTTCTGGAGCAGGATCGCATGTTGCCTGGCCTTTTGCGTGGCGGCGGCGGTGGCATCGGCCAGGCCGGGGATCCTGGACACCAGGGCATCTGACAGCCAGCCTGTCGGGATGTTGCGGCTCGCCAGGTAGTCGCCAAGTTCCTCTACGAGAACGGGGATTTGGGTATTGTCGGCACTGTTGATCAGACTCTGTGCGGCGGCGACGGTCTTGGCTGGGTCTTTGGCGGCGTCGAGTCCGCGCTGCGCCCTGGCCCAATATCGCTGTGCCGCGAGCTGACTTGACACGTCGTCGTTGACGCGCGTGTCCTTGACCAGATCGCTGACACGCTTCGTCGCGGCGTCGGCGTCGTCTTTCACGGCGTCGAGAGGACGCTGTAACCCCAGCGCCGCGTCGGAGACGCTGAATTTGCCCGCTTCGTCCCGCAATTCGTCGGGGTCGATGCCGTCGGGGAATGATCCGCGCCACCTGGTGTACAGGTCGGCGGTCTGCTGCTGCAGCCGGTGTGCTCGCTCAGCAGGGGTTCTCCCGCCGGGATCGGGAAGCTGCCCGGAGGGAGGTGGCGGAACGTGAACGCGGCGTGCTGGCCGGACAGTTGGAAATGTCATGGCTGAACTCCCTTGCAGTGCCGTTGATTTGAAGACGGACGTTAGGGACAGTCTAACGTGCCCGGCCTGTCACGCACTGCACGCCATCAGTGTGTGTCTGAGGGGCATTCAGCTGGGGTGTTCCAGTTCTGCTCGGGCCTGGTCGATTTGGTCGTATGCGTACGTCACCATCGCGGCGGTCGTCATCGCCTCACCCTGGCGGGCGAGCGATTCGTAGGTCTGGTCGCCGAGGACATCGCGCAGGTGGGTGATTGTCGTGTCGAACTCGGGGGTAGCTGTCCGGGTGAAGGCGGTAGCGGCGAAGCCGCTGATGGTGGCGGCGGGTGCGTAGTGTCCGAGCCGATCTAACAACATGGCCAGGACTGCAATCGCGGTGGGCAATATGGAAAAACTGCCGGAGTCGTGGAAGTTGCGGATCGCCAGAGCTACGTAGTTGAGGGCGTCCGAAGCCTCTGCATGGGTGGCCGCAAGCCTCGCCAGACTTCCCGCGTGGTATGACTCTCCAAATCGATTGCCACTGTCTTGAGCGATCTGCAGGCCCCGGCGGTGTGCTTCATACGCTGCGATGGGATCGACGTCGTGGTGGACCATGCCGTACGCCAGCAGAGCGTAACTCACGACCTCGGGATTGTCGGTTGCATCGGCGGCGGCCAGTAGGCCCTCTGATACCGCCATTGCCTCGTCATCGGCGCCGGTCATTATCAACGCCACAACCAAGCAAGCGCGGGCAAACACATGAGTGCTTGGGCTTCGTGCGAACGCGTTGCGGCATACCTCGACGTGCCGCTCGGGCCAACCCTTCACCAGGTACGCAGTGCCCGCCCAGACTTCGGCTTCGTGCGGTAGTTGATCAAAACGTCCACTTTCGAGGAGTGCCAAGCCGGCCTCGGCGTAGTCGATCGCATCGTCAATCCGTCCGGACGCATGGCATTGCGCAGCCGCCACGTAGAGCTGGGCCAGCCGGCGGTGTTCGACGGCCTTCGCGGCCTCAATGAGTTCCTCAGCCCACCCCGACGGCTCATGCTGCTCGAGCCAAATGCCGAGCAATGTCGCGTAGACAGCAGTGGTGGCGGCGGTGTCGAGGTCGTCGTGGTCGGCGGCCCACCGGAAGGCGGTGCGCAGGTTGGCCAGCTCCGTGGAAAACCAGTCATAGGCCTCGCGCTGCCGGGGGCTGTCCCACAAGGCAAGGATGTCAGCCTCACGTCCGGCGAAGTAGCGGGCATGCGCGGTCCGGGCCTCGTCCGCCACACCGCTGGCGACGAGTTGCTCCTCGGCGAACTGGCGGATGGTCTCCAGCATCGAAAACCGGGTCCGCCGCGAAGACCGGTCGGCGACCAACAGCGACTTGCGCACCAGAGCATCGAGTACCTCGAGGATGGCGTACTCGTCGAGGTCATCTGATCCGGCTACCGCGCAGGCGCTTTGCAGGTCAAATCCGCCCGCGAAGACCGAACAGCGGTCCAGCACTGTCTTTTCGGTGTCATCGAGAAGGTCGTAGGACCAGGCCATCGCGTGGCGCAGCGTGTGGTGGCGTTCCAGTCCGCGCCTGGACCCCACCAGCAGCCTGAACCGGTGATCAAGGCGATCACGCATTTCACTGGCGGTCATCGACGCCATCCGCGAGGCGGCCAGCTCGATGGCCAATGGAATCCCGTCGAGGCGCTGACAAATCTCAGTGACTGCGGCAGCTTCATCGCCGTCGACCATCGAGAAGCCCGGTGTCATGCCTTGAGCGCGTTCGACGAACAGGCGCACCGCCGCTGAGTCGATTCCCGCTGCCGCGTCCAGAGAGCGCACCGGCCACACCTGCTCGTCGGGGACTCCGAGTCCTTCGCGGCTGGTGGCGAGGATTCGTACAGTTGCCGAGTGCGCGAGTATGGCTTCGATCAGGTCGGCGGCGGAGTCGAGAACGTGCTCGCAGTTGTCGAACACCAACAGCCGCGACCGGCCCTCCAAGGCGGAGGCCACCGACTCGGTCACTGTCTTGCCCGGTTGCTGGGTGATACCCAGCACCGCTGCCACGGCGTCGGGTATCGCCGCCGGATCGGTGACTGCGGCGAGTTCGAAAAACCAGACGCCGTCGGGAAATTCATCGACGAGACGGGCCGCGACCTCCAACGCCAGCCGGGTCTTGCCGACCCCGCCGACACCGGTCAACGTCACCAACCGATGAGTCTTGACCGCCGCCGCCACCTCGTCGAGTTCGGACTCGCGTCCGATGAAGCTCGTGGGCGCGGGGCGCAGATTCCCCAGACCCGCATCCAGTGCCCGCAGGGGTGGGAACTCCGTGCGCAGGCCCTCTGCTTGGACTTGGAACACCTGAACCGGGGTCGGCAGATCCCGCAACTGTCGCGGTCCCAGATCGAGGAGATCGACCCCGCTGAGCAGAACCGCTGTTGAGTCGGCCAGCAGGATCTGACCACCATGGCCGGCGGCCATCACTCGTGCGGCTCGATTGAGCACCGTTCCGAAGTAGTCCCCGTCTCGCAGCTCGGCCTCGCCGGTTGCCAATCCCATTCGCACCGGCAACTGCAACTCCCGTTGCGCGTCGATCGCGGCGTTCACCGCCGACATCGGCGACGCGAAGGCCGCCACGAAACCATCGCCCGTGTGGCTGAACAAGAACCCGTCATACGCCTCGATCGCCGTGCGCAACACCTTGTCGTGCACGACGAGCGCCGCCCGCATCGCTTGCGCGTCGGCTTCCCACCGACGGGTCGAACCCTCCACATCGGTGAACAGAAACGTCACCACCCCCGAAGGAGCAGCCGCCGCAGCAGCGGACACCCCAGCAGAATCTCACAACGGACCTGCTCCTAGCTACCTCGTCCATCGGCGGAATCCGGCCCAGACACCCGCGCCCTGAGGCACGGCGTGGCGCGCTATGGGGTGGCCGGATCGCAGCGGCGGCAGCCGCGAGACACCGCCGCCGAGAAGTCACTTGCCGGTCCGCTTAGTCAGGGTCTGGTTGGGCGCAGCCTTAACGCGGCGACTGAACCGTATTGTTTCAGTTCCCACAGCGCGATCTGGCCTTCGTCCCCCAAGCCGCTCACCGTGCCTTCCCGCTGATAAACCTTCCGATGGTTCTGAAGGCCGTCAGCGTCGATCTTGGGGCCATTACGGGGCCATCCTTCGGGCGCACGAGAGGTGTGTGCCATGTTGTCCGGCCATCATCGGCTGCCCGCATATGTCGCACGACGGCGCATTTCGACGAACGCGGTGGAACCGTGCGGCGGATATGCGGTGCCCATGATCCATGCGGTAGTGGCATCGAGCGCACAGGGTGAGATAGTCGCCAGGCTCGATGCTGTACCGGCAGTTGCGCGTCGGGTCCGTGCGCAAATTCGCCTTGGGCGCGGCGGGATTCAGCGCAGCCTGTAGCCGCGTCGTGCCCCGGCACCTCTGGCACGCTTTCCGCAGCCGCTTCCGCGCCTGACGGTGGACCTGGTCGTAAGACATGACTCCCTCGTTGCCCCACAACACCTTTGAACGCAGTGTGGCACGGAAGGAAAGCTGGCGGCAACCGGCCCAGCTGAGGCATTCTGCCTCAGTTCGACTTAGCCACGGGTTCACGGCTCCTCGTCGTACCACTCACGAAGGCTTGCCGCGTACTCCGCATCAGAGTCCGCGTCGTTGTTTTTCGGCTGCCCGCTTCTTAGTGACGTACCCCTGTTCCGTTGTCCAGGCCCGTCCCGTCCCGTCCCTTTCGTTCAACGAATCGTTCAACGAATCGTTAGGCACACTGCCCCGCCGACGCGCCCGCTCGCGGCCAGATCGCTTCCCAGCGGCACGGTTCGCGGCCTGTTGCCGGAGCACCTGTTCGCGGGTGCGTTGGTAGCCAGAGTGATGAATGATGACGTAGGCATCGTCGTCGTCCTCCCACCAACCGCACTCAACCAATTCGGAAATGAACTCTGGATGAGGGCGTTTGGCCCACCGCGCTATGTCCTTCTTGCTGATCCGGCAGTTGAGCAGCTTGCGGTTGCTCCACACGAGCGCATCGATGTGCAGCCGGTGTGCCCCGTCGGACAGTTCCCAACAGTCGTCGGTGAAGTCGTCGCTGAGTTTGGTCCACGTCATGCTGCACTCACCCGCCTGGCCCACGGGTTCGCGGCCAAGAAGTCAGCGTGCTGCTGGTTTCTGCGCCCGACAGCGGCCCAGTCAACGGCGGCTGAAATAGCCTGTGACGCAGCGGCGTGCGCTTCCTGGCATGTGTCCACGCGTAGCGCCCAGTGCTGGGCTGCATCGAACACGCCCGCGAGCTTCGCCGGATGGTCGTCAGCCAGGTCGCACCAGCCGACGGTTCCGACCGTCGGGAAGGCCTGCACACCAAGCCGGTCCAGCATCCGGTCGCGGTAGAGGTGAACTTCCCACCACGAAACCGCTTGGGAGGAAAGGGGTCTGCTATCCTGGGTTTTGTCTGGCTGGATGGTGGTTCTGCTGGGCATTGGGGATTGGGTTGGCCCGTTGGCGTCAGGGGCGCTGGCGGGCTTTCCTATGTCGGGACGTGGCAGCCCGGTGTCGTTGGTATTCATGGTTTCCTGCTTTCGCTGTGCGCGTTGACATTTCGATTCCTCTCCAATCGGACGGTGCGGTGGTGGGTGTGTTAGTCGTTGACTGCGATGGGTTGTTTGAGGGCCTCGACATCCTCGACGTAGACGCGGATGGTGCGTCCGCCCACGCGGAAGGCGGGCAGCCTGCCGGATGAGATCAAGCGCCTGATGGTCTTATGGCTTACGCCCAGGTAGGCAGCGGCGTTGGCGATGTCGATGGCCTCGCGCCTGGTGAGGATGTCTTCACGGGTGACCGGCCTGGCCTTGGACTTCCTCGAATTGGCGGGCATGGCAACTCCTTTCGCGCATAACGCAAGGGAGCCAAGCGACTAAGCGAAAGACCATCTGGACCTTGAGATTTCGCTTAGCTACTCGGCTCCCCGGTTCGAGCGTTACGCCCGCTGCGAAGACTTACCACGCTGCCGTTTCGGCTTTGTGCCGTTGATCAGTTCCGTTGGGCTGCTGCCGTTTCGGCGTTGGCCGTCGCTTCCCTGAAAGCTGCTCAGCATATTCGGTTGTATGGGGGAGCTTAGACCCTGCGGCCCGGTGACGTCCAGCACCGCCGATTTGGACACCAGCCACCCGGATGGTCTGGGCACCTCGCGGACATGTCTTCATGGTGTCCAGCGATGGCCCAGAACAGCTCGGCGACACGGGGGTATCCATTCGCATGGTGGCCGTGTCGGTGACGGCTGCGGCGCAGACAGAACAGCCCCCGGCACCAGGCCAGGGGCTGAGTCTTGGCGACACTCAACGCCTACGGTTGCGCCTCCGATAGATGATGCCTGCGATCCAGATGACGTTCAGGACCACTAAGACGTAGCTGATGTGCTGGCCCATAGGGATCACCTCCTTACTTCGCATCCGTTACGGTTCCGCGCTTCGCCAACTTGGACAGCGCCTCTGCGACCTCCTCGGCGCGGCCACTGGCGATGCCCTGATAGATCAGCGATGCCTTCGGCGTCGAATGCCCGAGCCGCGCCATCGTTTCCGGCAGGTTGCCCACACGCGCCGCCTGCGTACCGGCGAAGTGCCGCAGGTCATGGATGCGAAGATCCTCGCGGCCAATGCTTTTCAGCGCCGGTCGCAGATAGTCGCGGAACACACGGTCATTGAGATGGCAGCCATGCACTGCCGGAAACAGTTGCGCGGCCTGGTCCGCCCCGACGTTGGTGTCTAGGTGAACCAGCAGGTCCGCGCGGATGTGCGGCGGCACAATGACCATGCGGCCCTTGCCGCTCTTGGGTGTGTCGATCCGGCAGCCGTCGCGGTGGGTGACGGCGCGGCCCACGCGAATCGCCTTGGCCCCCTCGGTGACATCCTGGCGGCGCAGCTCGATGGCCTCACCCCAGCGCACACCCGTCCAGGCCAGGACGAGGACAAGCGCCCGCAGCCTCTCGGGCCTGATGGCATCGGCCAGGGCCTGCACCTCATCCACGCCGAGGATGATCGCCTGGCGCTTGGTGGGCGGGTTCATCGCCCGCGACAGGTTGGCCGGGTTGGATCCGATGAGCTGGTCGGTGACGGCGGTGGCCAGGACGGCATGCAGCAGCCCATAGGCGTGGCTGTTGCGCCTGACGTGCTCGCCGCCCAGGCCCGCGAACCAGGCCCGCACCGCTTCGGGCGTGAGGTGGATCAGCGCCACCTTGCCCAGCGTGGGCGCGATGTGGTTGTCGAACAGCGCCTGATACCCAATCCTGGTGCGCGGCTTGACGTTGCGCTGATCGATCCAGGTCTGGCCGTACTCGGCCAGCCGAATATGCCGTACTGCAACGTCTTTCGCGCGTTTCTTGGGCGATGTCCACTCGTCGCGCTCGATCATGCGGCGCTCCCCGAGCAGCCACCCCTCGGCGTCCATCCGTGCGGTGAACGTCGTCGGCCCGTAGTAGCGGATCAGGTCGGGGCCGACGTAGCTGGCCTGGAAGCGGCCCGACCGTTTGCGGATCGCCCCCCAGCCTCGGTGGTTCGGTCTTCCGGCCATGTCGTGTCCCCTCGTGTGTCCAGGTGAGGCATCCTGCCTCGCCGCGCTGCCAATCCATTGCCAATCCAGATGGTCCGTTCCTGGCCGGACTGTCCAGTTCTGTCCAGTTCTAGCGCGGGCTGAAAGTGCCTGGTAGAAAGGCATTTTGGCAGGTCAGGCGTTTGCCTGCCGGGCAGTTTCGAATCCTGCCGGGGGCACCATCTGACCAGCGCAGATATAACGCTGCACAAGATTCGCACAACAGCGCGGCCGTTGGTCGGCTGCTTGTTAGCTTCGCTCCCGCCGTGATGACGCTGGGGTCGGCAGGTTGGCCGATAGGTCAGTGGCTGACAAAAGCATGGCGGTGACGAGGTCGATGAGATGGTCGCGACTGGTCTGGAAATCGCCACGGAGCCACGCGGCAACCAACTCTAAGGTGCCGCTAACGAGGGTGAACGCGGCTAGATCGGTGTCTTCCACAGCGGGTGCGGCGTCGCCGAGCAGTTGCCGCGTCATGACCGACATCGCTTGGGCGACTTGGTGCGTGCTGGCTAGCCGGGCGCGTTGCAGGACGTCACTCGTGTGCGAGGCGAGCAGCATGTGTGCTCGGCGTGGGTCTGCGGTGATGAAGTCAATGGCTGCCGCGGCAGCAGCGTGGACCTGGCTCCGGATGCCGAGACCGCCTTCAAGCGTGGCGGTAACTACTGTTTCGAGTCCTTGCTCGGCGAAATCCTGGGCCATGGCTTCTAGCAACGCGTCGCTGTCAGTGAAATGTTCGTAGAAGTAGCGATCGTTGAGGCGGGCGCGCGCACAGACAGCGCGCTTGGTGACCGCACCCGCTCCGGAATCGGCGAACAGGTCTAGCGCCGCATCGATCAGCGCGGCTCGTCGCCGAGCACGGCGATCGTCCGCGCTCACCCCGCCGTAGGCGCGTGTTGCCGGTGCCATCCCAAGCATTCTGCCCTGCCTCTTGACCCAACGGTGATTCTGGTGCAGTCTGGCACCAGTTATCTTCTGGTGTCAACCGGCACCAGAATGCTCGCGAACGAAGGAACTGAGATGACTTGTCCTGTAACCAGCGCGGTGACGTCTCAATCTCAACCTGCCGCTGACGCGTCGGAGTCGGGCGACGTAGTGGAACGGTTTAACCGGTTTGCCGGGTCGGTTTTTGTGGCATTGTTCGCTGCAGCCCTGTACGACCAGGCGATGCTGCCGGCCGTATCGGCGGCGCTGGAGGACACCGGACGTATACGTAACACCCCTTGGCTGCGTGCACTGCGCACTGCTGCATCGGATCAAATCGTCTTCTCAGGCGAGGAGGCCGATCGACGTGCCGAGGCCGAAAGGCTGGTACGGCTGCACCGCGACGTCAAAGGTGTCGGCAGCAACGGGGTCCGCTACAGCGCATTGAACCCTGAATCCTGGAACTTCATCCTCATCAGCACCTTCTTCATGCACCGCAATGCATTCATCGCAACCACCGGTGAACAACTCGACGCCGCCGCAAATCAGGCGGCCTGGGATCACTTCCGACAACTCAGCGCCGATCTGCAACTGCCTGGCCGTTCCCGGCTCATCGAAGACTACGACCAACTCACCGCCTATTACGACCATCTGGTCACCGAGAAACTTGAATCCACCAGCACATTGGAGTGTGCTGTCGCCTACACGATGCGACCCGCACGGCCCGACTTTCTTCCCGTCCTGACAGCACCACTGTGGGCTATCACCTCACCGCTGATCGGACATGTGTTGACAGTCTTGGGCTTCGGCATCATGCATCCCGGCGTGCGTGCGCAGCTTCCGACCGTCTGGACCCGCCGCCATGATGTCGAGTTCCAGTTGCTGACCGCACTTATCCGGTCCGCGTATCGATGGCTGCCGCGCCGCCTCACCGACACTCCGCTGGCCCGCAACCGCCGCGACTACGAGCGACTCATCGCCCGGTATAAGGGTATTGGGCTTACGTCCTTCGCGGCAGACTAAAGTCAGTTCAGCGCACTATATCTACAGGTCGAGATGCCCCTGGGGGGTATCGTCGGGGTCGAATCCTTCGGCCCGCACGGCTTCACGTTGTTCATCGTCCGTGCCCGTTTTGGACGTTGCGCCGGCGGTCACGGTTCCCCGCAGGAGTCGTGGCCCGTAGAGCCACGAACACCGCCCGGGTGGCGTGGTTGTACCGGCGCGGCAGTTCCCGGCGCGGCAACCCGAAACCGCCGGGTTCGATCCTGATAGCGTGCGGATCGACTGGAAGGTGAACACGCCATGACCCTCGCCACGTTCATCCTCGCTGTTATCGGGACCATCACCGCGACGGCGGCGCTGACGTGGAACATCCTCGCATTCGTCTGGCAAGATGGCCGGCCGAAACTGACGCCAGTAATCGGTTTCCAATCCCACGCTGGACTTGTCCTTATCGAAGCCACCCGCAACTTCCGCGACGTCCACGAATCACTCATGAGCGCCGCGCAACAGACGTCGCCCGGCGGCCCGCTCGTGATCGGGGTAAAGGTAATCAATGCCGGCCGGGAACCATTCCACGTCGCCGAGTGGGAGTTGCGAAGCCACCCAAGCAACACATCATTTAAGCAGTTCGAAAACCCGCTGGACTCACCTGCGGTTCCCTGCGATATTCCGCCTAAAGCCTCGCAGACCTTTTTCACAGACTTGAGAGCCGCATATGCGTTGGCAAGGGCCAGTAAGACAATCTTCAACGAAGAGCCACAGCGGGTCGTGGTCGCGGTATCGAGCGGTGGTCGTTCCTACACGACAAAGCCGGTAGAACCGGCGGTAATCGCGCTCGGCCGACCTCCCTCGTAGTGACGGGGTTCCGAAGGTGAGCACCTTGGGGCTTCGCGGCCGTCCCGCCGTCATGGCGCCGAACCTGTGGATTTCGTTAGCGGGGGTAAAAATGTCGCTATGCCTGGGAGGCGGCGGCATAATCGGCCCGGGGGTCCTCCCCACGGTCACCATCGCTAAATGGGGCGTCTAGCTGCGGTTTTGTCGGATGGTTGGGTGGTCAGCCGGCGGGGATGGTGACCAATGCTGCCGCTGGACGGTGTTCCAATCCCAAATTAGCTGGGTCGGATGGTCACCTTGGGCGTTGTTTGCTGTGCGGATGGTGCCCGTCAGCGTGGATGGGCGCCCGGTGGATTGCCCCGTCAGGTGGATGGTCACCGACTCGCCGGATGGTCACCGGCTCGCGTGGATGGTCACCCAGGTGCGGCATATTCTCCGAGCTGGCAGCGGGCTGGCGGCGGAACTGTAGGCATCGACGTAGCCACTGCTCGTCAATGCGGGCGACGCGGCAAAGCTCGACGAGGAACCATAGCGCTCCGGCGACCGTTCCGACTACGGCGATGAGCACCGTCGTGGTGAGCCATTCGTAGTGTCCGTAGGCGGCGACTGCCGCAGTACTTATCATCCCGGACAACGCGACGGCTAGCAGGAGGAACCCCGGCCATAGCAGGTTGTCCTTCATCGTGATACCAGCGTGCGATTGCGTGGTCCGGAAATGATCGGTCGGATCGTGATGGCTGTCTCCCATCACCTCTCCCTCCCGTCGTCGGACGTTGAACTGGCTTCACTCTGCTGCCCGCCGGGGTGAGCCGTCATCACCCGAGCGTTGTTTCACCCGGGTGAGTTCTGGCGCCGCACCTGCTCACCAGTTGCGTCCGTGTTTGACGGGCGGCATCTTGCGGCCGCGGCGCTGATTGCACCGCAAGTGTGCGGGTGAGACTTCGCCTCTGATGTGGCCGCCGCCGTACCGGGTAATCCTCGGACCGACGCGCGTCATCGGCCCCGCGGAGGTCCAGGGCGCGGTGATCCAGTTCGCTGATGGAAGTGTCGACCGGCCTAAGGGTGCTGACGTCCAGCCGC
>Ga0306924_10004409_pt1 | contig 13748 bp, 11 predicted proteins | sample sta12Can44000111_FD_203756 | JGI IMG/M metagenome (GOLD analysis project Ga0306924, IMG submission 203756) | Lab enrichment of tropical soil microbial communities from Luquillo Experimental Forest, Puerto Rico - statanox.12C.anox.44.000.111 (v2)... | ecosystem: Environmental > Terrestrial >... | reverse complement strand
GTGCTCCTTTCACTGCTCCTAGCAATAGCTGTAGCGACGATCCTCATTACTCCTGACCCGACTGACGATATTCACGGAATCTTACGTTCTCATCAAGCATTGAAATCGCCAGCACTGAGTGCCAGCGTTGGCGTTTCGCTTGTACTGCTCTCCCTCGCGTCTTGGGCCGCCGCTTCTCCACCCACTCCGACCACATCCAACCTGCTACGTCTGATCTGTATGTGCCGCTGCTAGGATCCGCTCACGAATTGCTAGCTTAAGCGCACGAACGCAGCTAACCGCTGTCGGGCACCGCACTCTCAATGACTTCCTAGATCGCTGTATCTGCTGAACCGAGTTGTGGCAGCTCGGGCTGTGCAAGCAGGCAGTTTGCAAGTCGAGTCGAGCGGCCCAGTAACGTGGTGCCAATTGTCCGGCGTGAGCGTTCGATCTGCCCAACTACCCATCAAGCGCAGTCGGACAACAAGGATCCAGAAAGCGGGCACTGCTCCAACCACACGCTTTTCGGAAACTACGGAACCGACGCTCAAGGGTTGCTATTGCCCGCCCCCGCCGTTTCTCTTCAATTTCGTGGGTTAAGCATGACCCACTTCGATGGCCGAGGCGGATTAAGCTGGGTGGAGCATACGGTTATCGATGGTCAGCCGGTCCATCCCGGATGGGTGCAGGCTACTTGGAGCTACGTAGTAGACCCTGATTGCACTGGGACAGCCATCGTCAACACTCCATTTAGTAAGGACCCGCTTGTCTTTGCGATCGTCGTGGTCAAGCAGGGGAAAGAAGTTCGGGCTATCCTTGATTCGAACGCGATTTCAGTCGTGTTTGTGAGAGTCAATTAGCAAATTAGTGGTTCGGCACCGTTGTGGTAGTTCGGCCATCCACCCGCAGCGGTGCCTTCAAATTACCAAGTCTCCAAGGACCGTTGTAGTAGCGCCGGCGTTTTCTTCGAGAGCAGCTATGCTCTAAGAGCAGTTAACGTTGAGGGAGCGGATGAAGCCATTGCAATATAAGGTGACGCATTGGACGCTTGATCCCATCACCCAACAAGAGCAATATGAACCGCTGACAGACGAGAATGGCAACATTCTGATCTTTGACACCGAGCAGGATGCGCGAGCGCAAGCCATGCTTCTCATGGAGCGCCAGGGTCTTGACCCGTATAGCGCCTACTTTAGCGACATTGTTCTGGTAGGGCATGCAAGCCCTGAAGCCAAGCGCCGCGCCAGATATAAAACGCTACACAAAACTCTTTATGACTTGGTGGCGGATTTCACCAAGGACACAAACTGCTCGCCCAGCGAGACGCCCATCACGGTGTTGCTGGAATGGTGTCAGCAGCAAACCGGCAAACCCGGCCCTAATCTCCCATCCAAGCGATAAACGTAGAGCGCACTCTTTATCTCTGGCGACTGCAGCTGTAGCCCTAATTCCTGCTTGTGGAGCAGGGCTTAAACTCACATGGTGAGCTGGATCCGCTCGATAGCGCAACAATAGCAGGGTTTGGATCTACTCTCTACACCGCGCGGGAATACGATTCGGCTATTCACGAGTTCCAGAAGGCCTTGGAATTGGATCCTGACTACGTTGACACTCTATCTTCACATTTAGGTCTTGAATGGGCTTATCAGCAAAAGAAAATTTGTATGTCGATACATCTGCCGCCAGTGTGGGCCGAATACGGACGTCCTTGGAAGAACATTGGGCGCGTCGGTCAAGGGAAAGAAGAAGCCTCCCACGGGAGCTCGAGGTGTATGTCCAAAAGTTTGGGGGATTTCTAGGGAGCTTCTCTTGCGCTTCGTACCTGACCGCGATCGATTAAGACGTCGTGGTTGTAGCTGAAGCCATCGAACCGAATGGAACAAGAAAATGGCGATAATAACGCCTTTCATTTAGCGGATCCTCTCGCCATTCAGAGAAGCTTGATGGTTGCGCGTGGTCTGAGTATATTGGCGCTTGGTGCGGTCAGTTAAAGGCATGTAACGGGATGAGTGTCTTGATCGGCTTGCTGCGGGCGGTCAATGTGGGCGGGACCGGGAAACTGCCCATGGCGGAGCTCAAGGCGCTCTGCGAGAAGGCGGGATTTTCCAGGGTGCAGACCTATATCGCGAGTGGCAACGTCATTTTCGAAAGCAGCAAAGCCGCGTCGAAGGCCAAGGCTTTGCTGGAAAAAAGCCTCGAAACCTATGCGAAAAAACCGGTCGGCGTCGTTATCCGCACACCCACCGAGATGGTGGAAGTTCTGTCCGCCAATCCGTTTTCGAAGCAGGCGCCCAACTGCACGGTGGCGATTTTCCTCGATAAGGCGCCGCCCCCCGATACTCTGGATTTTGTCACGGGTATGAAAGATGAGAAAATCAGTCTTGGGAAACGCGAAATCTACGTTTTCTACGGTGCCGGCATGGGTACGTCCAAACTCAGGATTCCGGCCGCCGCGGCTGGAACTGCAAGAAACATGAATACGGTCGCGAAGCTGGCCGAGCTGGCCGCCAGCCGCACCGTTGAAGGCAAATAAAAAGACCTGAAGAAGGTGGCGGCAGGGATTCCCAACAGCCCAGCGAGCCGGCCATCACCAAACTGATTCCGATCTCACAATCGTCAGACTGGGGCTTTCGATGGTGCAGACTGGCCTCAATGCCGAAAACATGCACAGTTAAGCCAAAGAGAGCCCTCACTTCCTGAATGCAGGATAAACGCGCGCGCCAGTTCGTCCTCGACACCCTGCCGAAATCGATCGTCGCAAGTTGGACCGATTCTGTTCCCTCGATGTGATAAAAACGGACTGCCAGTTCACTCGTTCCAAAACCTATAATTTCTGCATGCAAGCTCTTCTTCGGGACGTCGGTTTCGGTGTGCGCGTGTTGAACAAGAATCCTGGGTTCACGTTTGCGGCCATCATCACTCTTGCCTTGGGGATCGGCGCCAACACGGCCATGTTCACGGTGGCCAGCGCATTACTGCTGCGGCCGTTTCCATACCGCGCCGCAGGGGAGCTTGTTAGCTTGTCTGCGAAGGACCAGAGTAAAGAGTTCGGCGGCACCCTGCTCCGTTACGAGCTGGTACGAGACCGTAACAAGTCGCTTCAATCGGTAGCAGTGTGGGCGAATGACAGTTTCAACCTCACGGGACATGGAGAACCGCTCCAGGTTCCCGTGGCGCGTGTCTCTTCCAACTTTTTCTCGTTGCTCGGCGTGCAGCCTCAACTGGGCCGCAGCTTCACGGAAGACGAAGGTCGTCCTGAAGGCAAGCCTGTCGTCATGCTCAGCGATTCGTTGTGGCGGACCCGCTTCAACGGCGACCCCAGTGTCATCGGCCAGACGATCACACTTGACACGACACCACACACGATCGTCGGTGTGCTTCCTGCGGATGTGCAGTTTCCCTTTGTCGGCGAAGCCGACATCTGGTCGCCGCGATATTTCGAGTTCACTCTCATGTCCACAGAGCGGCTCCGCATGGGTGTGGGCTACCTGGGAATGCTGGCGCGACTTCAGCCGGGAACAACGCTGGCGGGTGCGGATGCTGAGCTGGCCGTCCTCAATCGACAATATCGAGAGCAGAATCCTGCCGCGCCTGACGCCGATCCCGCCATCGTGATGACAGCCACCGCGCTGCGCGACCTTGTCGTGGCGGACGTCCGTGGAAAAGTGTTGATGCTGTCGGCCGCCGTGGCTGTGGTGCTGTTGATCGCCTGCGCCAATGTGACCAGCTTGCTGCTTTCGCGCGGCCTGGCTCGACGAAGGGAAATTGCCATACGTACGGCTCTCGGAGCCAGCCGCAGCGTAGTGGTGCAGCAACTCGTCACAGAGAGCATGCTGGTGGCGGTCGCCGCTGGCCTGCTCGGCACAGGGCTGAGCTGGGTGGCGACCCGGGCATTGGTTGCCTGGGGGGCAGGGCAGCTTCCACAGGGAATTCCGGTCAGGGTTGATCTGCGGGTGCTTCTGTTTACGGTGGTCCTTTCGCTTGTCACGGGAGTTATCTTTGGCATTTTCCCCGCACTTCAACTTTCCCGTGTTGACCTTCAGGCAACGCTACGAGATGAAGGCAGAGGCAGCTCCTCCGGCCGCGGACGAGTGCAGATGAAGAACCTGCTCGTCGTAGGCCAGGTGGCGCTCTCATTGTTATTGCTCATCGGCGCCGGGCTCCTGCTGCGCAGCTTCGCGCGATTGCTGCGCGTCGATCCAGGCTTTGACGCCCACGATGTGCTCGCCATGAACGTCTCGCTACCCACGGTGAAGTATGCCAAGCCGGAGCAACAGATTGTCTTTTTCGACGAACTGCTGCGACGCGTGCGCGAGCTGCCGGGAGTGCGCGACGCCGCGATATCGGCGGCACAACCGCTGAGCTGGAAGCGGATCACTCCGGTCTTGCCCGAGGGTCAGCCGAACGTGCCGTTGTCCCAGCGCCCGTTCATCGATATCGAAGCCATCAGCCCGCAATGGTTTGGGACGATGCGCGTTCCCCTGCGCAGTGGCCGCGACTTCACGGCTGCCGACGATGCCCGATCGCCCAAAGTTGTCATCGTGAATGAAACCGCCGCTCGCCGCTTCTGGCCCAACCAAAACCCTCTCAGCAAACATGTCGTCGTCGGCCGGTGGCCGGATCCGGCTGAAGTGATCGGTGTCGCAGCGGACGTAAAGAACAAGGGCCTGGCCCAGGACACGCAAGCGCAGCTTTATCTCGCGTTCCCCCAACTGCCATGGGGCAATATGAACCTCCTGGTACGGACCCCGGTGCCGCCACGAAGCATCACCTCGGTCGTGCGAACACAGATCTCCGCGCTGGACCCGGATCAGCCGGTGACCGGCATCCAGACGCTCGACGAGCTGATGGACAACTCGCGCGCCCAGCCACGCTTTACCATGGTGCTCCTAAGCCTTTTCTCCGCCGCCGCGCTCGCATTAGCGGTGATTGGAATCTATGGCGTCTTGGCTTACTCCGTAGCAGAACGCAGGGTTGAGTTGGGCATCCGCCTTGCTCTCGGAGCGGAACGTGCGAACCTCGTCCGCCTGGTGCTTCATCAAGGACTGATGCTGGCGGCCGCCGGCATTGCAATCGGCCTGGTTAGTGGACTGATGCTGGCGAGGTTGATGTCGAGCCTGCTCTATAAGGTGAGCACACGCGATTTGGTAACCTTCGCGCTTGCACCGCTGCTGTTCCTCGGCATCGCCTCGCTGGCGAGCTACCTGCCAGCACGTCGCGCGACCAAGGTTGATCCGGTGGAAGTGCTGAGGGGAAACTGAGGTCGAAGAGGATAGAGAGAAGGTGAAGGTATGTCTTAGAGGAGAAAACGCTTTGCCAGCGCGCCAGGAAACGCGTTTTGTGCCATTAAGACTCACCGGAGACTTCGCCTGCCTGCCTCACCACGGGGCAACATTTCGTTGCAAGATTTCTGCTTCTTGGATATGTTTGCTTCATTCTTCAACCAGCTCGAAGCAGGGATGTGAACTTGCTGAACGCGCTGTTTGCCTTTGATCGCCATCACACAACGCTCAATCGCGAGGTCGTCGCCGGACTTACCACCTTCACCACAATGGCTTACATTGTTGTGGTTAATCCGGCCATCCTTTCTGTTGCCGGAGTTCCTGAGGGTCCATCGCTTGTAGCCACGGCCCTGGTCGCGGCCATCGGCTGCTACCTGATGGCCTTGTACGCGAACCGGCCGTTTGCCATAGCGCCCTACATGGGTGAAAACGCTTTCATCGCCTACACGGTCTGCAAAGGGCTGGGTTTCCCGTGGCAGACCGCACTTGCCACTATCTTGATTGCAGGCGTGTTGTTCATCCTTCTGACTGTGTTTCGCCTTCGGCAGTGGGTTATGGAGGGAATTCCAGCTTCGCTGCGATACAGTTTCGCTGTCGGCATCGGACTGTTTCTCACCTTTATCGGGCTGAACGAGAGTGGTTTGGTCAAACTCGGAGTTCCTGGGGCGCCGGTCGAAGCGGGCAACCTGACTTCGGCAGCTGCGCTGGTCGCTATGCTCGGCTTCGCCCTCATCGCCATCCTGGTGATACGCAAAGTTCCTGGCGCGATCCTGATCGGCATCATGATCACCGCACTGGTCGCGTTTGCAGCGAAGACAGCGAGTCCACCGATAAGGGTGATCAGCATGCCCCCAAGTCTAATGCCGATTCTATGGAAGCTCGATCTTCATGGCGTGTTCATGTTGCGGTCATTTCCGATTGTGCTGACGATTTTTGTTATGGCATTCGTGGATACCATGGGTACGCTGATCGGACTTTCGGCAAGGGCCGGGTTCCTCGACGAAACCGGCCAATTGCCGCAGATCGACAGGCCTATGATGGTGGATGCAATCTCGACTACGCTGGCCCCGTTGCTGGGAACCAGTACTTCAGGCGTGTATGTTGAGTCCGCAGCGGGAATCGAAGCCGGGGGCCGCACCGGTTTTACCGTGCTTGTGACAGGAACATGCTTCCTGCTGGCATTGTTTTTCACACCGTTTGTAGCTGCTATCCCCGCTCAGGCATACGGGCCTGCTCTCATTATCGTAGGCCTGTTTATGCTGCGATCGATAGTGCGTATTGATTTTGACGATTACACAGAATCAATCCCATCTTTCACAGTGGTTGTCCTGATGGCATTTACGTTCAACATTGCCATTGGGATCTGTGCCGGGTTTGTGCTTTACCCTATCTGCAAGCTCGTGGCGGGCAAACAGAGTCAGCTTAAACCCGGGCTATGGATGCTGACAGCTCTTTCGCTGCTGTTCTTCGTGTTCTATCCATACCACTGACGGTGTTTTTAAGACTCTTCGTAAAGTGACAGTGACAATCCACTCAGCTTCACGAGGCTCGTCACTCGTGAGTTCGCCCGAGACTCCGAATGACGAGACACTTCAACCCTCGACGCGGCTGAACAGAACCAGGTTAGAACTCATACCGCACGGAACTCATCACCGCCACCGGCCTACCCGGTAAAATGTGAGATCGCCAAAACGCACCACTCGCTTCGTAGTAAGTACGATCAAGCAGGTTACTTACGTTCACCTGGAATCGGAGACTTGATTTCCGTACAGGAAAGCTATAGGAGGCCATCAGGTCCAAAGTCGCATATCCGGGTAGAAGATAATCGTTCGCCATGTCTCCCTCGCTCGCACTGCGGGCCGTGAGGCCCGCACCAAACGTCAAACGCCTTGGCTCACTCAGCAGCGAATACGTTGTCCATACCCGGCCGCCGTTCTTGGGCACATTCGCAAGGCGATTTCCCGCCGTTCCGAAGGATAAGTCGTTGACGATTCGGGCGTCGGTGTAGGCATAGGCAAGGAGCAGATTCCAGCGCGGTGTGATTGCTCCGGCCAAGTCAACTTCGACTCCGCGGCTCCTGGCCTCACCGATCGGCAGCGCGTGATGACCGTCTAGTAGGAAGAGCGGGTCCGGGACCGCGATGTTCTGCTTCGTAAGGTTGTAGCACGCCAGAGTTCCGGAGAGACGGCTGCCGATGGCGGCCTTGATGCCGACTTCCCCTTGTTGAGCGGTTTCAGCCGGTAATGGCATGTTGTGGCGATCTATGAGGTCGCGGTTGGCGGCCCCGAAGTTTTCCACGTAGCTGCCATAGAACGATACCCATCTTCGAGGTTGCCAGAGAACTCCGATCCGGGGCGTGATTTTGTGGTCACTGCTGCTTCCTACCCCATAGATACTGCTCGCGTGGTCGCGGGCCAAATCGTAGCGCAGTCCTGCCAGCACAAACAGGCGACTGCGAATCTGGAGCTGGTCCTGCAAATACACACCGTACCAACCTGGAGTTTCGTAAATGGTGAAGGCCGAAGAAGGCTCGACTGGTCCGAGCGTCACCCCATGTACAGGCGCGAAGATGCTGATGTTATTGAGGAGAAGACCATTGATATCACAGCAAATTTGAGAATCATCCTCGTGATAATAGTCTGCCCCCAAAAGCAGGTTGTGTTTGGCACCCAGAGCATTGAACGTGCCTAATAGGTTACCTTCAAATGCATAGGTAAAAAGGTGAGTAACTACTTTAAGACCGATCAGGCTGGTCTCCGCCGTGCGGTTCAAGATACCCAGATTTACGTCTTCATCGGTGACGAAATCTGCGTAGGCTCCGCCTGCCCGTTCATTCGTGAGGGCCGAGTTGAACAGGGCATTCAACTGCAAATGCTGGTTGAACACGTGGGAAAAGGAGACGTTGAACATCTGCTCGGCGCCATTCTGAAAGTCGGTTGGTTCGCCAAGGTTGCGTCCAATAGGAAAGTTCTGGAGAACATTGTTGACACTGACTGTTCCGGCCAGGGGGCGATCGCCATAGGCTATCAGCCCAATATTGTCAGGTGTTGTTCGTTCATTGAAGTATTCGTATTGCAAACTCATCTGGGTAGCTGAGGAAATCTTCCACTGCACGACGGGAGCGATTAACCACCGCTGGTCGCCTACAAACTGCCGAAAAGAAGTCGAATACTCGTACGAACCGTTAAAGCGGTACGCCAACTTCTCCTTAACGATCGGGCTGGTCGCATCCAACGATGTTCGATAAGAATCGAACGAACCGAACTGCTGCTGCAAGGCATAGTGGCTGGAGGCAAGGGGCTTTTTGGTTGTGTAGTTGATCAGACCGCCAGGCTCGATGCGGCCATAGAGTATTGAAGCGGGACCTTTCAAGACCTCGATCTGCTCCATGTTCGCGGTTTCCTGCTTGCCACTGTAACCTGTGTCTATGCGGAACCCGTCGCGATAGACCACTTGGTTGTTAAAGAAGCCACGAATGACAAACTGGTCGGCAAAGTTGCCGAACCAAGTATCTGTTTGGTAAACATTACTGATATTGCTGACTGCCTGCTCGATCCGCGTAACTTGCTGGTCTTGCAGGACCTCCTGCGGCACCACCTGTATTGAGAATGGTACCTGTAGCAACGGAACATCTGTTTTGGTTCCGACACTGGTGGCCGCGACAGCATAGCCTTGTGGCTGGAGAACGTTGACGGTTTCCCTGCGGCCGACGACCTTCATCACAATCTGGAGATCGGGAAAATGGACCGATGCTGAGACAGTAATTTCCCTTTGCTCGGTCTCGAACATCTTGCGTTCGGCTTGGAGCACGTAGGTCCCCGGATCGACTCCAGAGAGCAGAAATTGTCCTTGCGAATCCGTAGCACTTTTGGCCTTTACGCTCCCCGCGGGATCGCGCAAAGTGATCTGCACATCCGGCATCCTGGCCCCTGAGGAGTCCACGACGTTTCCTGTTATGGTCACCGAGTTCGGCTGTTGTGGCAGTGCCCACGTGCTGGCTAGAAGAAGGCCTACGCGCACGAGCTTGGTGAGGGTACGGAAAACTTCAGGCCGGAGAAGCTGCCTCATCCTCCCTCCAGCAATGTGGTTGGATAGATTTTGATTGCAGCCCGAATGGCAGAGCATCTAGACCTCAGAAACCCAACGGATACATCAAATCAGAAATTCTCGAGCAGCCAAGCGTTGGCACTCTGTGTATTCGCTCCCAAGGCAAGAAGATGTCCGTCCGGCGACGGTGTGCCGCCCATGATCTCCGGACTGCGGCTTTCGATCAGCGTTCTCGAGGTTCCACTCAGGTCAATGTTCACCAATCCTGACCGGGTACCCCAGGGTCCTCTTCCCATGTAGCCACCTACCCAAATGCTCTTGCTGTCGGCGGCCCAGTCGAGACCGATGATTACTTTCACTTTGGGCACCGAAAGATACTTTTGCTGACCGTCAGCGAGCCTGAAAATCCGGAGTGTAGCCTCTTCGTACGGATTCTGCGACTTGGCGCTCACGAGGTACTTGCCATCAGGCGAAAGGTTCCAGCTGTTAAATCCTTCCTCTTTCTTGATCACCGCTGTGGGAAGCTCTGTTGCTTTTCCATCGGACGGGTCGAAGATGAATGACCTGTAGCTTTCGGTGTCGATCTTGGCGTAGACGCACATCGTTGCCGGGTGTCTCGCGCATGCGAAATTCACGATACCTGGTGCCTCCAGAACGACACGGGATGGGCCTCCAGAGAGTGGCATCTTCATGAGCCGGACCATATCGGTCGGACCTATCGGAAGAGGGGCCTCCATATACAGCATGCTCGACCCATCGGGCGTCAGCCGTGGCAGAAGTACGTGTTGTTTGCCGCCAACCAACAGTTCGGGCTGCGTTTGGTCAATTCGTTGTTTGAATATGTGGCTTGGCCCGTCGCGATCAGAGACGATCAAGACGGCTTTGCTATCGGGAGTCCAGGCAGCAGGGAAGTCCTCCCGTTCGTCGAGGGTAAAGCGACGGGCCGGACTCAGCTTCTTGCCCTGTGCGTCCAATTTCGTCAAGTAGACATCCTGTTGCGAACTGCAGCGCAGTAGAGTAATCCGCTTGCCGTCGCTGGTGGCACTGATGGTTGCGATTCCCTCGTGATCGTTGGTGATCCGTATGGGAGAGCCCGAGGGACGTCCGGTGTGGGTATCGAGTTCAACCCGCCACAAATTCCAGTCACTCTGGTTCGGTTCATCTTCCCGCACGGAGTAGATAAGGCTGCCAGAAGCGACCCAAGCGATGTGTTGGCCTATGCCCGGCTTTGACAAAATAGTCTCGGTCCGGCCGGTCGCCAAATCATAGACATGGATTTCGACATCCTGCCGCTCAGAATGCGCTCTGGCGAACGCAAACCGCTTCCCGTCAGGGGCCCAGGCCGGCGGTCCAAGATGGTCGGAGCCGCCATCGACGATTTTCGTGGCGCTGTTACCGTTTTCCTCAATTAGCCAGATCTCCTCGTCATCCCAAGCGCCTTTCAAGAACGCTATCTTCGTTCCATCAGTCGAGACCCGGGCAAACGAACCCTCGTCGGCAATCCTTCGCGGCGTGCCGCCCAGGATCGATATCGTCCACAGGCTCGGCGCTTTGCTCACATCCTCGATCCAGGAAACGACGAGGTGGGCACTGTCTGGGAACCAGCTCTCAACCTTGATATCGAAATTCTTCGGCAACTGCACTGGATGAGTCTCGCCAGTGTCTATCTGTCGCACGTAGAAGCCGCTTGAATCCGCGTATGCGAAGTACTTGCCATCCGACGACATTACGCCGCTCGTCAGCGGCAATTCGTGAGGATTGGCCGTCAGTCGGCGCTGACTCAGACGCGGGCCTGTTTCCGAGTGCCGCCCATTCCAAATGCCACGCAGAAGCGTTCCGAACCGAGTTTGTGCAGGCAGCTGATTTTCAACAGACAAGGCTAAGACTGCGATGCCCACAACCAAACCTGCCAGTCCCACGGCGACAACCCACTCCCATGGCCGCTTCTTGTGGCTCAAGCTGTCGACCGGCCGAGCTGAGGCCTCTACATCACCGGAAGGCATTGTTACGACGTGAGCCAGTGCTCTTGCCGCATTCTTTTCAGCGACCCACTCGACATGCACAAGCAGACGGTACCCGACTCGGGGAAGTGTTTCGACAAACTTGGGGCGTTCGGCTGAATCCTCCAGAGCTTGTCTTAGCTTCTTCACCGCAGTGTTTACCCCATGCTCGAAGTCAACAAAAGTGTCTTGCGGCCACAGGGCAGAGCGCACCTGCTCCCGGGTCACAACGGCCCCCTGTGCTTCCAGCAGTAACCGCAATACCTGGAGAGGCTTGTCCTGTATAGGCACACGCTTCCCGGAGCGGAACAGTTGACCGCTGCTCAGATCGAGCTCGAAGCGCTCAAATCGCGCGAACGAAATCGTGGACCGAGAGGTCGCCATCCGAAAACCTTGAGTGAGAGTGGGTTGCAGTCTACCTCAATTCCCAGGCCATGTCTCTAACTGTACAGGCTAGCAGAGGGACGGCCGAACCCGAAAAAAACCGACAGTTCACCTCTGTCCGTAAGTCGCTCAGCAACCGTAAGTTTGGTGGGTTCACCACGAATTCACCGCCGGGCTATTGATGCTTCTGGTCAACCCATGCGAGTTTCTGCCCCACGGGCCGGAAACGACAGCCAGCGAACCCGAGATGCCCATAACACCGCTGTACGAGGTGTTGCAATGGGGTTCACGTGCCGGGTTTGTTTGCGAAGAGCAATCCGCCGCCCAAACCGACGAACAATCCAGTACGGAGGAGATCTCGATGCAAAGGAATTCAGCTTGGAAGTCGCTAAGAGCAGCTGGGGATGCGTACCTGCGGAAGATGCTGGGAATTTCTCAACTTCTTTCCCAGCCCATCGAAGAAGGTCTGGGGCAAACCAAAACCGGGGCTACTTCCCACCAACCTGAAAAGGAGATTTACATGAAACAGCTAAATTCGACGATGATTTGCGGGCTCCCGGTGAGGGTTCTGGACACGCTCGCTATCGTGGCCCTCCTGATGGGGCTAAGTGTCTTGCCCGCCGCCGCCGCCGACAAGGGCTGCAGTGACGCCTCTCTTAAGGGCGACTACGCATACGCGGTCAACGGAACTTCAGTTACCATCCCGCCAGTCGGACTCGTCGCCATCCTGGGCAAAATCACTGCAGACGGAAAAGGGAGCTTCAGCGGCTCGGTCAATGGCAGCATAGCCGGCATCGTTATTCTCACAGACGTGCCAATTACTGGGACGTATGGTGTAGCTTCAGATTGTACCGGCACGCTAACGACCGATTACCCTGGTTTCACCGCTCACTTCAGCCTTGTGCTTGTTGAGGACAGCAAGAGGGCTCAGCTCGTTGAGACCGACGCGGGCGCAGTTGGAACAGGGACAGTCAATCCCGTAAGTATCCATGCAGGGCAGGGAGAGCCTATTTCCAATTGATGAATACGCGGGTTCGGGAGGAGGGCCTGGTCGGTAGCCAGAGGTAGTGGCTCCGAACAGATCCTCTTCCGCAGCTCAATCCGGACGCGATTCACTTGTCCGTATAATGCGCTCTCCGGAGAAGTGGCACGGTTGGCGTTTCGATTCGAACTGCATGCGGGATGGCCGGATCGGTTACGTGCAAGCTATCTCGAAACGGCGCAGGGAAAATAGATCCTCACTAGTCGCCTTTTGCTTATCCGGTTGTTTCAGCAAACCCCAATAGCTTGTGGTTTCGATGATGGTAGATCCGCGGCGCCTCGGATCTCATTGTAGGGTGTGGGCATACGTGTGGTTCCGAGGCCTAGCAGCGTCTGGAATGCGGCCATGGGGAGCCTGCGCCGGGAGCCTGCGCCGATTGTGACGAAAGACGAATTCATCCAGATAGGCCTGAAGTTGCTCGCGGCTTACGCCGTGATGGGTGCCAATCAGCCACTGTTGCAGGTTACCGATCGCCCGGTCTGCCGGAGGGACTACTGACTTGGCGCCTTTCCGCAACTCGATTCGCAGCGGCTGGGTCCGAGGCACATGTTTATAGCCGGCTTCATGCAACCCGGTAAAACTCTTGAGCCCATCGGTAAACACAATAGAGCCCGTCTCAACGTTTTGTTTCAGGAAAGCGATCAGAGTGGAGCTTTTGAAATCCGGGATGACCGCCATCCGGGCGCAACTGCACACGCAATCGGAAAGGCAACTTTCGGGTTGGACTGCGTACAGAGAAGTCACGACTGCGACGTGCGCTTATGCGTTTACAGGATCAGATGCGGCGGATGCGACACTTGCCGCTACGGGAGCAAGCGGACTACCTCAATCAAATGCTTCGCGGTCACTATGCGTACTACGGCATGGCCGGAAATATCCGGGCCTTGCGGGAGGTCCATCGTGCTGTGGAGTATTACTGGCGCAAAATGCTGAGCAGCCGGAGTTGGAAAGGCGAGATCTGGTGGAAGAAATTTCAGCAGATCAAAGCACGATTTCCACTACTGCGACCCAAAC
>Ga0306924_10004403_pt1 | contig 13757 bp, 10 predicted proteins | sample sta12Can44000111_FD_203756 | JGI IMG/M metagenome (GOLD analysis project Ga0306924, IMG submission 203756) | Lab enrichment of tropical soil microbial communities from Luquillo Experimental Forest, Puerto Rico - statanox.12C.anox.44.000.111 (v2)... | ecosystem: Environmental > Terrestrial >... | reverse complement strand
GCGGGGGCGTCATACCAGGACCAGGTCCTTGCGTACGACAACCTCGGACGGCTGGCGCAGGTCGAGTCGACCGACGGCGTGAGCATTCACTTCGACTACGACGCCGTCGGAAACCGGCTGCACCAGCGCACGAGCTACGTCACAGAGTCGCAGCGCACCGTCGTTCCTCCTCCGACCGGCGCCTGGTACCTGACCACGGACACGTACACGCGGGTCGCGGCGGACGATCCGCATCAGCCGTCGTACGCCGGGACGAACGACTACGATCAGGTCGTCGTCGACGGCGACACCTTCACCTGGCTCTGGGATCCGCAGGCACCCTCGTACACGGTCTACGACCGGAACCCGCACGGCCCCATCGACGTCTGGTTTGCCTACGACTCGATGAACCGGCAGACGCTCGTCGACGGCGCCGTCGACGGGGACGCGGGCAACCTCGCCAACGTGATCGACGGCCAGGGCCACATCCTCACCTACGACAAGAACGGCAACCGCAGGAGCGACACGTCCTGGGGCAGTCACGTGGTGGCCTACCAGCCGCCGCTGACGGGCGGGTGGTACCACGACGTGACGGACCCCGACAGTGGACAGGTCGTGTCCGTCCGGGCGGGCGAAGGCGACCTGCAGCCGGCTGAGGCAGGAACGACCGAGGGGCAAGATGGTTCAGCGACGTACCGGGATGATACCGGCACTGACGTCACCGTCTCCTTCAAGTGGCACTTCGACCCCCCGGCGCCCATCCAGTATTCGTCGACGCCGGGTGCGGTCACCGAGTTCTACACCTATGACGAGCTGAACCGGCTGAGCACGGTGTCGACCGCGGTGTATGGCGGCGATGGGAAGGCGCTCCCCGAGGAGCAGGCCGTCGCGCTCGACGCGCGTCTCTATGACGGCGCCTCGCGCCTCGTCCTTACCGGGCCCGCGGGCTCCCTGGCGCAGGGCTACATCCAGGCCCTGAACGGCGGGAAGAGCGACGCCACCGGCGTGCAGACGCGCGTCACAGTCTACGACGCGAACGGCAGGGTGGTCCGGCAGCACGTCGCCAAGGCGGACGGCAGCACCGACTACGATCTCCTCAACAAGAAGACGATCACCTGGACGACGTACGCGCCGGCGCAGACGACGGATCTGTCCGGTAACCTGCTCTACGACGTCAACGGAAATCCCGTCACGTACCAGGTGCTCTTCAACCCGGACGGCACCGTCGTGCTGGATGCCGCGGGCAATCCGGCCCCGGTGCTCGACGCGAGCGGAGCGGTGGTCTCCTATCTCGTCGTCTACAACGACGACCTCACCGTGGCGCGAGACGCGGCCGGCGACCCCGTCCCTCGCCTCGACGAGAAGAACGAGAAGATCTTCCCGAAGGTCGGCACCGATCACACGGAGACCGTCTCGGGCTTCGACGACGCGGGGAACCTGACGGGCTACAGCCTCACGCAGTCGGGCGTGACGTCGACGTACCTGTTCCAGGAGGCGAAGTTCGACGGGTACAAGCAGGGCACGGTGACCGGGCGGCGCAGCGACAACGGCGACCACCCCGGCAGCCTCACCAACGACTACGACGCCAACGGGTTCCTGACCGGGATCCGCGACGCGACGAAGGGCTCGAGCGACCGCACGTTCGTGAACGATGCGACCGGTCAGGTCCTGTTCAAGGTGCAGGAAGGCAACCGCCTCCGCCAGCTCGTGGTGAACGGCGAGGTGCTGGCGATCTATGGCGTCGGCACCAGCCCGAGCGATCCACGGACCGACAGCGGCGATCCGAACTACACGACCCAGGGTGACTTCGACCTGAACTACCAGCCGATCCTCAACACGTTCGGCGAGGTCACGTCGGCGTACCCCGTGCGCAGCGGCGACACGCTCGAGAGCATCGCGCAGGCGAACTACGGCGACCGCAGTCTCTGGTACGTCATCGCGGACGCGAACGGGCTTCGCGGGGATCAGGATCTCAGGGTCGGCCAGACGCTCACGGTGCCCCCGCGCGTGGGCGGGACGCACAACCGCGCCGACACGTTCAGGCCGTACGATCCATCGCGCGTCCTCGGCGACACCTCGCCGAACCTGCCGGTGCCGAAGCCAAGCCACCACGGGTGCGGCGTCCTCGGGATCGTCCTCACCCTCGTCGTCGTCGCGGTGGCAGTGGCGGTGACCATCTACACGGCGGGTGCGGCCTCGGCGCTGCTCGCCGGACAGGCGAGCGTGCTGGGCAGCTTCACCGGCACGATGGCGGCCGGGAGCGCGGCGCTGGCGGGCAGCGGCGCTGCCCTCGGCGGCGGCGCGCTCGCCACGGCAGCGGCCATCGGCGGAGCCGCCATCGGCGGGGCGGTCGGGTCGATCGCGAGCCAGGGGCTCTCGATGGCCTTCGGGCTCCAGAAGGACTTCAGCTGGAGCCAGGTCGCGATGGGTGCCATCGGCGCTGGCGTGTCGGCCGGCGTCGGCGCGGCGGCCTCGGCGATCCCCGGGCTCTCCAACCTGACCGGGCCGGCCAGCTGGGCTGTCACTGGCGCGCGGACGGCGGTCTCGAACGCCGCGACGCAGGGCGTCGCAATGCTGGTGGGGCTGCAGAAGGAGTTCAACTGGCGCAGCGTGGTCTCGTCGGCGGTCGGGGCGGCCGTCGGGGCGGCGGTCGGGGATTACGCGAACGATTACCTGAAGTACGACCCGAAGCAGGGGTTCGATCTCGCGAAGGGCCTCGTCTCGGGGACAGTCTCCGGGTTCGCGGCGGGCGCGACCGTCGCGGCGCTGAGCGGTGGACGCTTCGACGTCGTTCGGGTGGCCACCGACGCGTTCGGTAATGCGCTCGCCGGTTCGCTCGTCGGTGCGTTGACCACGGCTGGTGGCGACCAGGACGCCAAGCTCCGGGCGGCGCGAGCGGACGCCGACGCGAATGGACAGCAGGCCCCGAGCGAACCGCCGAATCCGGCGACTCCGCCTGGGGCCGACGAGCAGCTCGATCCGGTTGGTCCGTCGGGACGCGGCGCGAGCGGCCGGGGCTCCGAGACCGGCGGCAGCGGGCGTCCGGTCGTCGGCGACGAGACGCCGCCAGCGCCGGATCCGGACGTCGCAGCGGTTCAGCAGGAGGCCGCGGGCAAGGCGCAGCGCGACCAGGAGGCTGCCCAGGCGGCGACGAGCGGCGCGAACGAAGGACGCGAGCGCGGCGGTCCGGAGTCGAGGAAGCCCGAGGCCGTCGAGGGCGTGGAGGCGAACGAGGGCGACTACCAGACGACGCGCACGCGCGGCGATCCCAAGCAGACGTGGCGCAAGGACGACGGGATCCGGTTCGCCAAGGGACCGAACGAGACGAATCCGCTCGCCGACCGCGGCGATCCCAAGGTCACGGGCGAGGGCAGTGCCTCCGTCGAGTACAAGTTCGTCGAGTCGACGTCGAAGATCGACATCGGCCCCGGAGATCAGAACGGCGGCGTCACCATCTCCTCGACCTCGAAGGTGTCGGCGGAGATCAAGCTCAAGGCCGGTGCCACCCTGGGTGAGGAGAACTCGTACGGCCTCACCGCCGGCGTCGGCGCCTCCACCGCGAGCGAGGCGAGCTGGGCGAGGCAGGAGACGGACATCGGGCCCGGGAGCAAGGTGACGATGCAGGTCCGCTCCGCCGTCGAGACGGGGGCGACCGGCCAGGTCGCGGTCACGCCGCAGAAGGTCGGCCTCGAGGGCGATATCAAGGCCGAGCTGGTTCTTCTCCAGGCGACCGGTTCCGTCGAGAAGACCGTCGACGTCGGGGGGGCGGAGATCAAGCTCAAGGGCACGGGCTCGCTGAACGCCGGGGCGATCGGCGGCAATGTCGGCGGCGCGCTCGAGTGGGATCACGGCGTATTCCAGGCGAGGGCCACGGCTGGTGCGAGCGCTCTGTTCGGTGCTAGGTTCAGCGTGGGTGTCAGCGTGGACGTTACGAAGCTGGTCAACCAGTTCTTCCGCACGCCCGCGCCACCGCCCCCGCCGCCATCCATCCCCATGGCGAAGTGCCACTGACGAGGTGACGAATGAAACCCACGATGAGCGCCCCGCGAGTACTTGCGTTCGTCGTGGGCTTCGCGTCCCTCATGCGACCTATGACGACCCAGGCGAAGCAGGACGCGGCAGCGTGGTGCGAGGGGCAGTGGCGGGTCGAGTCCGCGCGCGCGGCCCAGGAGTCTCCCGGGGACCTGGCGCCGCTCCTCCGTCGCTGGGAAGCGTTCGCCGACCGGTGCCGCGGCACGGTCGCGTACGAGGCGCGCCTCGCCATGTTGCGCGCGATGCTGGGACAGACCGGCGAGGCGCGCGCCCTGCTGAAGAGCCTCGACGCGACGAGCTCACCGTACAGGTACCTCGTCGAGTTCGCGACGGTCCTCTGTGACTACTTCGCGCTCATGAACGGGAGCCCGACGCCGGAGGAGGCGCGCCACGTCGAGCGCGAGCTCCGCGCCTTCGTCGGAAGGCACCCCGACTTCGCGGATGGGCACGCCGTGCTCGGGGCCCTCCAGGGCGCCATCGGCATGCACGAGGAGGCGATCCGGTCACTCCAGCTCGGGCTGCGATCCTCGATGGACGTCTCGGGGGTCTACCGCAACCTAGCCGAGAGCTACGTGGCGCTCGAACGGTACGAGGACGCCTTCCGCGCGGCCGAAAACGCGTATCGCCTCAACAAGCGCGTCACCTCCGATCGCTATTTCATGTATGCGCTCGCCACCGCCGAGGCCGGGATCGGCAAGATCGAGTCCGCGCACGAAGCGCTGAACCTCATCGCTGCCAAGCAGCCCGAGGTGCGCGACGACCCGCGGTTCCAGCGCGCGGTCGAGTTCGTCGCGAGACGAGCCCAGGCCCAGCCGCGCCCCGCCTCTCCGGAGAAGTAGGCGGCGCCCACCCGCGTGCCGCAGGCGCACGCACGGTGTATGATCCGCCCGTGGCGGCATCGCTCTCGTTTCCACGTCACGGGCGCGCTCCCGTCATCCTCGGCGCGCTGCTCCTCTGCAGGTGATGTGCGACGCCGAAGGATCTCGTCTTCTCACACCGGTACGAGGAGGGCGAGGCTGACTGCGCGGTCCCGGCTCCCCGGCTCCCTGGGCTGACCGTGGGCTCCCTGACCGAGAGTAGTCGTGTCTGTCTACTGTGCGCGGTCGCGAAGGCTGGCGTTCCGCGGCCTTCGGCTACGGCGATTCGCCGTGTTCGGTGGGCTCGCGACCGGTCAATAGGAGCGCTCGGGGGGCCACTCGCGTCAGGGGCGCGCGCGCCGAGCGGCTTCTGGACGAGCGACGGCGGCAGCGGAGCCAGTTCCGCTCGCGCGCCAAGAGCAGGTCGGTACAAGCCAGGAGTGGCAGGTCAGGCGGGCACTGCGCACCGGACGGCGTGCTCGATGCGGAGCTGGTAGGTGCCGGCGGGGAACACGACGTGGGCAACGCCCATTCTTCGCGCGCGCCACGCGACCCGATACGCGCGCAGGAAGTCGACCAGCCGCGAGAGAGCTTCGATGCGCTTCCACTTGTCGCGCGCGGAGACTCGGGGGTTGAGCTCGCGCCTGGGCTCGCCGGGAGCCGGTCGCGCGAACGGCGGCTGCGCGCGCACGCGCTTGGCGCCAAGGAAGCCGCGCGCACCGACCTCGCGCTGCGCCGTCTCCTCGAGCTCTCGCAGCGCGACCGCGACGGCGGCCTGGAACTCCTCGGCCGAGGAGAAGCCTCCGGGCGTCGTGAGGACGATCTCGGCCGAAGCGGGCATGCCGCCTACCGGGCTGAAGAAGACCTTCGGGCGAGAAGCGATGAGTCGCGCGGAGCCCAGCTGCTCGGGCGCGGACCACAGCCCCGGCCATTCGCGCGCGGTTCGAACGAGCCCCGCGGCGACCGGGTTCGCGAGGATGTAAGCCGCCTTCCGGACCAGGTCCTCGGCCGCGACGGGCGTGACGGCGCTGTACGAGTTCTCGGAGGACCAGAGGCCCTCCCACCGCCCGAGCGATGCGTTGATGGCGCGGGCGACGAGCGAATCGAGGTACTGCACGAAGGCCGGAAGCCGCGCCTCGGGGTCGGTGACGAGGAGATGGTAGTGATTCGAGAGGACGCTGAAGGCGTGCACCTCGACCCGATGGATGCGCGCGGCGACGGCGAGCACGTAAAGGAAGATCGCGTTCGTTAGCGGGGACGGGCGTAGGAAGAAGCGTCGCTCCGAGCAACGACGAGTGACGAGGTAGGAGCGTCCTGGCAAGATTTGGCGCGGAGCGGTCACGCAAAGAGCGAGGGCATCGGGCGTGCCGCAACGAGACCCCAGGTCGGACGCCACCTTGCGTGCATGGCGGGGCAGGCATCGGTCCGCGTCTCGGCCGGTGCGTCCGGAATTCAGTTCTCTCGGTCGGGGCGCGCGGGGGCGCGGCGGCGTTATCTTGGGGCCGGCCGCCGCGGAGATGGGGTCGAGGGCCGTTCGGGGCCTTGTGAGGAGGTGGAGATGAATGTGGACGAGGAGCTGAGCGAGGCTGTGGTGATGGTTATCGGGTTCCGAACGAGAAACTACCCGAGACTAGACTACACGGTGCTTGCGCAGCGGTTTGGAGTGTCACGAGCTCCGGGTATGGCGTCGAGGGTGGAAGCAATCTTGGATGAGCTGGGTAGGGTCGAAGTGGATTGGAGCAAGCATAGCCTCGCGTCTGGCGGAGACGACGCGCGCAGTTTCATGGCTGGTCGGCATCCCGAGTTGAGTGAAGAGGCGCTCGCGGCCCTGGACTGGAAATTCACCTTTGACTGGCGATGAGTTGGAGCGTTCCGAAGGCCCTGACCGAGAGTACGACGAGAAGCCCCGGCCCGCACCCTGAGCGCGGACCGCGAGTTGCGGAACGTTCGCACCGACGCCGACGGGCTCCGCCCGGGTGATGATGATCGAGGTCGCAATGAGATCCGCAGCGCTTGCGTTGCTCCTCGCGGGCGCATTCTCTGCGCCGCCAGCTCGCGCTGACGAGACGCTCAGCTGCACGTCCGAGAAGAGGCTCGGCGGCGGAGCGTCGAAGAACGCGGAGCTCAAGCTCGTCGTGGCTGGCGACTCCGTGAAGGATCTCTCGTACTCCGGATGCTACTCGTCGGGCGAGCCAGGTGGAGGCAGCTGCTGCGGCATCGAACGTGATGAGTCCGAGACCTGGTCGTTCACGCACAGCGGAGCCGTCACCGTTCTCACGATCGAGATGCATGACCTCGAGAAGACGTTCAAGATCGAGATCGAGCGAACACCGGATGCTTATCAGGTCCGTTTCTCCGACCGGGGACTCTTCATCCTCTGCGGCTCCGCCGCCGAGTTCCCTCGGTCCGTCACGATTCGACGCGGTGAGCGGGCCTGCCATGTGGTCGAGGAGTGACGGTCGTCGTTCGCATTGCCTCGTACGCCCGGAGAGCGTGCGGCTCGTGGCCCTCGTCGTGGCGGCAACTCTCGCCGGTCTCGCCGTTGGGCGTGCTGCGGCCGCCGACGAAAAGCAAGCCGGCATGGAGCCGGAGTTCGGGCTCAGGGCGGAGCACGGCGAGATCGCGGTCCAGGACGACGCAGTGTCGATGTACTCGGACAAGAGCCTGGCCGTCCGGGGGCCCTCAAGTAGCGAATGGAGCCAGGAGGCTCGCGGATCCCAGGCGCTGACCGTGCGCCTCGCCGGCACGCGCTTCGAGCGGAGCGCCTCACACCTCGACGCCTCGGCAGCGAACAGACCGGGGCTCTGCGATCGGTTGAATCAGATCGACCTCGGTCCCACCATCTTAGCCCTGCGTCTACTGCCTGCCGGCGCGAGGGCGAAGGACGTGAAGGAGACGACGGACGTCGCGCTCGTGGTGTACTCGATGTCGAAGGATCCCGTCGCCTACGACGTCCGGCTGGCGGTCCTCGATCGCGCGGATCGCGGGCGATCCTACCGGATGCGCCACACGGAGCTCGTAACTGACGGTGGCCACTTCTGCGGAGCGTTTCTCCTCGGAAAGGGGCACCTTCTCGTCGTGGTCGACGAGCCGGCTGGGAGCAGTGATTACCTCGTGGCGTACGGGTACGCGATCAAGCATTGAGCGCACGCACTTGGACGCGGCGGTCCTCCTCACGTGCCATGCGCCGGCTGCTTCCGCTCCTCCTCGCGCTGGCCTCGTCCTCCGGCACACGAGCCGATCCTCGTGACGGCTGTGCTCCGGCGAGCTGCGATCGGCCGCGGTCCCGCGCCGAGAGGACGCTGTGTGACCACGAGGACCTCGCGCAGGCCGACCGGTCGATCGCGAGCGACTGCGCTGCCCTGGCGAAGGCGTACCGCGGCGAGGACCTCGAGGTGTTCCTCGCGGGCCAGCAGGCGTGGGTGACCGAGCGAAACGACTGCAGCCACCCGCCGGCGTCCTCCCGTTACGACGGCGGCGCGTCGGCCTGCGTGAGAGCGCGCATGGAGCAGCGCGCGGCGCTGCTCCGGCGGCTGCTCGCGTCCCCGGCGAGCCTCGAGAGCACGGTCGCGACCTACGCGTTCCTCAATCCCTGGTACGTGAAGAAGTTCGCGCGGCAGCTCGAGGGCAAGGCGATCAGCGTCTCGGGGAGCGTCGTGCTCGCGGCCTGTTCCCGCGGGCAGGCCAGATCACGCGCGGGACGGCTGATCGACAAGGCCGGCGAGCTGGAGATCCGCTTCAGCTCGCTCTCCGCGGAGGACGTGTCGTTCCTTTGCGAGAAGCAGCCGTACTCGTGGTGGCGCGGCACCGTGAGGTTGGACCACGGCCGTCCGTACCTGGAGTCGACCGAGATCCTCGGCCGCGAGCTCCACTAGCGAGAGTGATTCGCATCGGACGACCCGCCTGCATCCGCGGCCGCACGTGCTGGCCGCACGCACACCTCACCGCACCTCGGGCTTCGCTCCTCAACCCGTGGTGTCGCCTATGGTTTCTCGCGGAGTGCGCGCACGCGCGCCGGCATGTTGACTCCTCACGATTCGTGCGGAAATACTCGGCGTCAAAACCTCTTCGGCGGCGGAGCAGCGCTGGGACGCGGACGATGTGGACGCGCGTGCCCGGACGCGCGCCGCAGCTCGCACCGAGCGGAGCGATCATGCGCTGGAACCGGACGTCGCGGCCCTTCACGACGATGCTGCTCCTCATCGCCGTCGCGTGCAGCGGCGGAGGCGGCGGCGGCGGCGGGGGCGGAGGCGGAGGCGGAGGCGGAACGCACAGCATTACGGGCCGGGTGTTCGGCGCAACCTTGTCCGGAGTGACGCTGACGCTCGGCGGCGCGAGTACGGGCAGCGCGACCTCGGACGCAACCGGCGCCTACCGCTTCGACGGTCTCCCTGACGGGAGCTACACGATCACGCCTTCGAAGGCGGGTTACACGTTCGTTCCGCTGCACGCGCTCGTCACCATCAGCGGCGCGGATGCGACGGCCATGACGTTCAACGCCTCGGGGGCGACCGGACACTGGACGTGGGTGAACCCGCAGCCTCAGGGAAACGCGCTGAGCGGCGTCTGGGGCAGCGCCTCGAACGACGTCTGGGCGGTCGGCGACGCGGGGACGATCCTGCACTGGGACGGGACCACGTGGTCGAAGGTCCCGAGCTACTCGATGGAGTGGCTCAGCGGCGTCTGGGGCAGCGGCCCCAACGACGTCTGGGCGGTCGGCTACGGCGGCTGGACCCTCCACTGGAGCGGCACCTCCTGGTCCTACGTTCCGGCCCCCACGACGCTCACGCTGTACGCAGTCTGGGGCAGCGCCGCGAACGACGTCTGGGCCGTCGGCGGCTGCGGCGAGATCCTGCACTGGAACGGCACCGCGTGGTCGGTGTCGCAGCCGGACTCGTGCAACTACTTCCCCCCGGTCATGAACGAGCTCCGGGCCGTCTGGGGCAGCGGCCCGAACGATGTCTACGCCGTGGGTGACGGCGGCCGCATGTCCCACTGGGACGGCAGCAAGTGGACGTCCGTCACGACGCCCACCTCGAGCAGCCTCTACGCGGTCTGGGGCACCGGGCCGAGCGACGTCTGGGCGATGGGCTCGGGCGGTACGGTCATCCACTGGGACGGCGCGGCCTGGACAGCGCGGGGCAGCGGCACGACGAGCGGGCTGTTCGCGGCGTGGGGGACGTCGAGCGCCGGGCCGTGGGCCGTCGGCGGCGGCGGGTCGATCGTCCGCTGGAACCCGCCCTCGACGGCGAAGCTCAACGGTGGGGATGCGCTCTACGCCGTGTGGGGGACCGGGGCGAGCGACATCTGGGCAGTCGGCGATCGCTGCACGCTCGTTCACTGGAACGGCACGAGCTGGTCCTTCTTCTCGAGCAGCTCGACGTCGACCGACTTCGCGGGGCTGTGGGGGAGCGGCGCGTCCGACGTCTGGGCGGTGGGCAAGGGCGGCGCGACCGCGCACTGGGACGGCTCGGGCTGGGCGTCGGTCGCGAGCGGCAGTACGACCGACCTGACGGCCGTCTGGGGCAGCGCCGCGAAAGACGTCTGGGCGGTCGGAGACTCCGGGGCGACCCTGCGCTGGGACGGAACCGCATGGGGGCCGGTCTCGACCGGAACGACCGTGTTCCTCGACGGCATCTGGGGCACGGGCGCGAGCGATGTCTACGCAGTCGGAAGCTCCGGCACGATCCTCCACTGGGACGGCAACACCTGGACCGCGATGACGAGCGGCACGACGAAGTGGCTCTACGCAGTGTGGGGCTCCGGCGCGGGCGACGTCTGGGCCGTCGGCGACCAGGGGACGATCCTGCACGGCGACGGCACGAGCTGGACGGCCGCCACGAGCAACACGATGAACCCCCTCTCGGCGGTCTGGGGCACCAGCGCGGACGACGTCTGGGCCGCGGGCGGCTCGATGATCGTCCACTGGAACGGAACGGCGTGGTCGACGATGTCCCAGGGGGCCAGCTTCTACGGGATCTGGGGCAGCTCGACCAAGAGCGTCTGGGCGGTGGGAGTCAACAACGTCGCCGGCAACGACGGCGGCATGCGGCAGTGGAACGGCACCGCCTGGAGCTGGGTGAACCCGGGCGTCGCGCCGCCGCTCTATGCGATCTGGGGCAGCGCCGCGAACGACATTTGGGCGGTCGGCCAGGGCGGGACGATCGTGCACTACGAGTAGAGACGGGGGATGTAGGCAGGGCCCACCCGCGTGCCGAGGACGCACGCACGGTGTATGATCGGCGCGTGTCGACATCGCTCTCGTTTCCGCGCCACGGGCGCGCTCCCGTCGTCCTCGGCGCGCTGCTCCTCTGCGCGGGCGCGATCGCGTATCGAACGGAAGGGCCGCGGCCGTTCGCCGTCGCGCTCGCCTTCGGCGGCGTCGTCGCGCTCGCTTCACGCGTCACCTGCACCGTCGGTGCAGACCGCGAGCGCGTCTGGCTCTGGGCGACCCTGGTCGGCGTCCCCTTCATTCCGTTCTGGACGGCGCGGCTCGACGGGGCGCGGGCCGTCTCGCTGGAGTGTGTCGGGCGTGGCCGGAGTCGCTACCGTGTGAGCATTCGGGTGGCGGATCGCATGGTCGTCCTGTGGTGCACCGGCGCGTTCCTCCGCGCCCGGCGGTTCGCGGCAGCGGCCGCCTCGGGGCTGGAGCTGCCATTGCAGGACGCCTCGACGGGGCGCCTACGCATCCGAGCCCCGGAGGCGGTCGACGAGACGCTCGGGGCGCGCCTCTCGCGGCGCGGCCGGGCCGTTACGGCCCCATGCCTGCCGGTCGCCTCAGGCATCCGCGTCCGTCAGGGGAGCGACACCGTCATCGTGGTTCCCGGTCAGCGCCTGCACCCGGTCCTCGCGTTGGTCTGGCTCGGAGCGCCGGCCTCGTTCGGCGTGTTCTGCTGGGCGGCCATGCCCCTCGCCAGCGCCGTCCAGTTCGTCGCCGCGGCGGCCTTCTTCGAGGCGTGCTTCGCGTGGGCGTACGCCGTCGCGGTCGGCTCGAGGCGCTTCGTGCTCGGGCGCGACGCCGTCGAGGTGCGCACGTTCGGATCGCGTCGACGCCTGCCCTTCGCCGAGCTGGAAGACGTCGTCCAGGTGGGGGTTAGGGTTCACCTGGTGGCGCGTCGAGCACACGTCGTCGTGCCGCTCGGGACACCTCGCAATGCACGCTTCGTCCTCGCCGCCATCCTGCGCGCCGCCTTCGATGACGCCGCGACGCGCGACGCGACGGGCCCTGGCGTCGCCAGCATTCCGGCGCCACGCGCGGTGGTCCGCTTCCCGACGATCGCCGGGTCGCGGGACGGGAGCAGGGCCGGTCGGATCGAGGCCGCCCCGCCGCCCCGAAGGCGCGCGCCGCGAGACGACTCGGTCACGCAGCTGTGCGTGGGTGTGGCGCTGATCGGGATCGCGCTGGCGGGCGGCGGCGCCTGGTGGGCCGCGTCCACCGGTGCGCTCGTCCGGCGTGCCACCGTGACCACGGGCACGGTCATCGGCTTCTCACGCACCTTCCGCGAGAACGTCCATCACCCGGTGGTCCGCTACAAGCTTCCCTCGGGAGAGGTGCGCGTGTTCAGGAGCGGGTCGGGCGGGACGTCACGAGGGTACGTGGTCGGCGACTTGGTGGAGGTCATCCACGATCCGGAGAACAGGGCCGCGGACCGCATTCGCAGCTTCGGTGACCTCTGGGGCGGTCCACTGGTCCTGCTCGGAATCGGGACCGCGTTCGCGGCGGGGGGCCTGGCATTCCTCGCAGGCGAGCGCCGATCGCCTTAGAGCGGCGTCGCGAGCGGCCCGATGGCCAGACCCTCCCGGCCCGCGCCAGCAGGTGAAGGCTCGTCAACGCGCCCCCTCGACGGGCACGCCGCCGCGTCCGCGGGGCGGTCCGTCTCGCGGGCGAAGTCAACGAGCGTTTCGAGAAACAGGGCGCGGCGGTCGATGCGGACGGAGATTCATGGCGCCACCGACCGTCGTCGGTCCACGCGCCGCGCCTGCCGCGCGCGTCAAACGAGCGGAGTCGAGACGATGGGCACCAGCCTGACGCCGGACGACATGAAGCGAATCGTGAAGAGCCACTTCGAGGATTTCGTCAACAATCGCAACGCGTCCGTCATCCACGCCAACATGACGCCGGACTTCTACGACCACGACGGCCCGGGAGGAAGACCGACGGGCGTCGATGGGGACGAACGGATGATGCGCGGCATGTACGAGGCCATGCCGGATCTCCGGTTGACCGTGGAGGACATGATCGCCGAGGGGGACAAGGTCGTGTGCCGGAACGTCTGGCGCTGGACCGACCCCGCGTCGGGCGAGCGAATGGAGTTCCACGGGTTCGTGCTGTGGCGCTTCGAGGGCGACAAGATCGCCGAGCGCTGGGCCACGGTCACGTCCCCGGCGCGCGAGGAGCGGGGCCCATGAGGACGTCCTCGCCGGGACATGAGGGTGATGCTGCGCCCACCCGAACGTCGCGTTAGCCTCGGTACGGGAGGGAAGAGCGATGGCCAACCCGTTCGTACACGTCGAGCTCAACACGACCGATCCCGCCAAGGCAAAGGCGTTCTACGGGAAGCTGTTCGGATGGACGTTCGAGGAGATGCCGATGGGGCCGGGCGAGACGTACACGATGATCAAGGTCGGCGAGGGGACCGGCGGCGGGATGCTCAAGCAGCCGGTGCCCGGGGCCCCGTCGACGTGGCTGGCGTACGTGCTCGTGGACGACATCCGCGCGGAGACCGACAAGGCGAAGGCGCTCGGTGCGAAGGTGATGAAGGATCCGACCGAGGTGCCCGGCGCCGGCTGGTTCAGCGTCATCGTCGATCCCACGGGAGCAGCGCTCGCGCTCTGGAAGCCCAGCCGGAAATGAAGGCCGTGCTGCTCTACCGTTCGGCGCCCGACGTC
>Ga0306924_10004402_pt1 | contig 13757 bp, 9 predicted proteins | sample sta12Can44000111_FD_203756 | JGI IMG/M metagenome (GOLD analysis project Ga0306924, IMG submission 203756) | Lab enrichment of tropical soil microbial communities from Luquillo Experimental Forest, Puerto Rico - statanox.12C.anox.44.000.111 (v2)... | ecosystem: Environmental > Terrestrial > Soil... | reverse complement strand
ACGTCCAATGACAAAGCGGGATCTCACAAGATGATTGCACCCGATCTTCACAGCGGCGTGGAGCGGCTCGGCGACATGATCGCCAGTGCCTCCACGATCGTTCCCTTCACGGGCGCCGGCATTTCCACCGAGTGCGGGATTCCCGATTTTCGCTCGCCGGGCGGGCTGTGGACCCGCAACCGGCCGATCCCGTTTGACGAGTTCGTGGCAAGCAAGGACGCGCGCGATGAATCATGGCGGCGTCGGTTTGCGATGGAGCCGACATTCAGAGCAGCCAAACCCGGGCGCGGTCATCGCGCGCTGGCTTCGCTCTATCGAGCAGGAAAAGTACCGGCGATCATCACTCAAAATATCGACAATCTCCATCAGATGTCGGGCTTTGCGTCCGATCACGTGATCGAACTTCATGGCAATACGACCTACGCCCGGTGCATCGGTTGCGGCCGCGCCTACGACCTCGCATGGGTGAAGCAACGCTTCGATGAAAACGGTGGGGCGCCGGACTGCACCGTTTGCGATGAGCCGGTCAAAACCGCAACTATCTCGTTCGGGCAGGCGATGCCGGAGGAGGCCATGCAGCGCGCCACCGAGCTGGCGCAGAATTGCGAGCTGTTTCTTGCGATCGGATCGTCTCTGGTGGTGTGGCCCGCCGCAGGCTTTCCGATGATGGCGAAGAATTGCGGCGCGCGCCTGGTGATCATCAACCGCGAGCCCACAGATCAGGACGACGTGGCCGACCTGGTGATCCGGCACGATATCGGGGAAACGCTGGGACCCTTTGTCGGTAACTAGTGTGGTGGTTCGGGAGTTCTCTTCATTTTTTGCTGCAAGTCACTCAAGGGGAGCGGATTTGACGTTCGCTAACCCACCTGCCGCAATTGCCTCATGCGAACGCCAAATCCAAAGCTCAACAATGATTTGCCAGTGGTCCTCTTATTCTGACATTCGCAAAAGCGGCTCCCCTGATGGGTAGAATGGGACCACTGGTGCCGGTTTGATTCGCCCCTGTGCAAGGCTGTTCATAGGTTCCATCGAATTGGTTTTTTATCTATGCGCCGCAAGCGGGAGTGTTATCTTTTGATTCGAGAAGATTCGCGCGTCATCAACAACTATTCCGGTTGATCGGCGTGTTTCGGTCCCGTCGCAGGTGCGGCGAGCCGCAATGAGGCGTGAGGTCCGGGGTTATGGGGTCGGACGGATTTGAGTCCAAGAAGCTGGGGGGACCGGCATCGGGCGGAGTCGCGCGTGATCCGGCGATGGAAGCGGTCACCGGTCTTGGGGATGCCGCCAATCTCATCGAAATCTCCGGTGTAATCAAATGGTTCGACGCCTCCAAGGGTTACGGCTTCATCGTCCCCGATAATGGTTGGCCCGATGTGCTTTTGCATGTCACAGTGCTTAGGCGCGACGGCTACCAGACCGCTTATGAGGGCGCGCGACTCGTGGTCGAGTGTGTGCAGCGCGCCAAAGGTTATCAGGCGTTCCGAATCCTCTCGATGGACGAATCAACGGCGATCCACCCGGCTCAGATGTTGCCGCCGCGCACCCATGTCACGGTGACGCCGACCAGCGGGCTCGAGCGCGCCCAGGTCAAGTGGTTCAACCGCTTGCGCGGATTTGGCTTCCTGACTTGCGGCGACGGCACGCCGGATATCTTTGTGCACATGGAAACATTGCGCCGGTTTGGCATGACGGAACTGCGCCCCGGCCAATATGTGCTGGTTCGGTTCGGGCCGGGCTCCAAGGGAATGATGGCGGCCGAAATCCACCCGGAAACGGGCTCGCCAGGTCTCTCCTCGCACTGAACGATCCGAACCCGAAGAAGCATCTGGCGCTCGGCGGGCGCGCCCAATTTGGCGCCCTCTCGCCTTGCTGCTGGTGCCCTTAGCGTGTATCGACATCGCTGTTCCGGGGTATAGCGCAGCCTGGTAGCGCGGCAGTTTTGGGTACTGCAGGTCCGCGGTTCGAATCCGCGTGCCCCGACCAATTAAGTTATTCAAAGCCAAGATATTTTTTTCGACTCTCGCCTCAAGTGCTTTGCGCTCTCCAGTCATGTCGGCACCATGTCGGCACGGTCATCGCGCGTGATGCTCCAAACGCCATCAGAACCGGCACGTTGGCGTCGCCTGTGCGTTAAAACCGCCAAGCCGCAAAACGCATCAGGAGGCCGTATCGCCGTGTTTTGGGCGGCGCGCCGCGCAAGGTCAGGTAGACTGGCACAAAGAGCCCGGACCTGCGTCTTGAGGGTCGCCAGCAGCTCCAGAATTCCGACTTGCTGTGTGCCATAGGGAGGACAAAATGCGACCAGTCGCAAACGAGCCGCTGTCGCGGCATGCCCTTGCCTTCGTTCTCGCAGGTGGACGCGGAAGCCGGCTTCTGGAGTTGACCGACAAACGCGCCAAACCGGCCGTTTATTTCGGGGGAAAGTCGCGCATCATCGATTTTGCACTCTCGAATGCTTTGAATTCCGGAATCCGTCGCATCGCGGTCGCCACTCAATACAAGGCGCACAGCCTTATTCGCCACCTGCAGATGGGTTGGAATTTCTTTCGCCCTGAGCGGAACGAAAGTTTCGACATTCTCCCGGCCAGCCAGCGCGTGTCCGAAACCAATTGGTATCTCGGGACCGCGGATGCCGTCTACCAGAACATCGATATCATCGAAAACTACGGGTCCCGATTCATCGTGTTGCTTGCCGGAGACCATGTGTACAAGATGGACTACGAGCTCATGCTGCAGCAGCATCTCGACCAGGGCGCCGATGTCACGGTTGGCTGCCTGGAAATGCCGCGATCGGAATCGAGCGCCTTCGGGATCATCGGCGTCGACGAGCAGGATAACATCCAATCCTTCCTGGAGAAGCCGGCCGACCCGCCCGCAATGCCCGGCAAGCCGGACAAGTCGCTGGCGAGCATGGGTATCTATGTCTTCGATTCGAGGTTCCTTTTCGAACAGTTGCGACGCGATGCTAACGATCCGAGTTCGAGCCACGACTTCGGCAAGGACGTCATACCTTACATCGTGAAGAATGGCCGAGCTGTGGCGCACCAATTCAGCCGGTCCTGTGTCCGGTCCGGCGACGATCAACGCAGCTACTGGCGAGACGTGGGAACGGTTGACGCATACTGGTCCTCAAATATCGATCTCACGGATGTTGTCCCCGAACTCGACCTTTATGACCGGTCATGGCCGATCTGGACTTATGCGGAAATCACCCCACCTGCGAAATTCGTTCACGATGAAGACGGGCGGCGAGGAGAGGCGGTCACTTCGCTGGTCTCTGGAGGATGCATCATATCCGGCGCTGCATTGCGGCGTTCGCTTCTCTTCACAGGCGTGCACCTGCATTCTCACGCCAAGGTCGAAAATGCGGTCATCCTGCCTTACGTCAATGTCGGTCAACATGCGCGATTGCGGAATGTCGTGATAGATCGCGGCGTACGGATTCCGGATGGATTGGTCGTCGGCGAAGATCCTGATCTCGACTCCAGAAGATTCCGGACCACGCCGCAGGATATCTGTCTGATCACGCAGCCGATGATCGACGGGTTGAATGCATGAAATCCATTCGCGTTCTTTCGGTCGCGTCGGAAATCTACCCGATTATCAAAACTGGCGGCCTTGCCGACGTCGTCGGCGCACTCCCGATCGCCTTGAAGGCGGAAGGGATAGACACGCGGACCGTGGTGCCGGGATACACCGATGTGATGAAAGCGCTTGGAGCCGGGAAAGAGGTCTTTCGCTCACCGCATTTTTTCGGGGGACCCGCCCGGCTGCTCTGTGGTTCGTGTGGCGAACTCGACCTGTTCGTGCTTGACGCTCCCCACCTGTTTGCGCGTCAAGGGAATCCCTATACGCTAGCCGACGGCACCGATTGGCCGGACAACGGTTTACGCTTTGCGGCGCTCGCGCGGATTGCCGCCGATATCGGGCTTGCGGCCTTCCCGGCATTCGTGCCGAACGTTGTGCACGCGCACGATTGGCAGGCCGGATTAGTACATGCGTATTTGAATTACGATGGTCGGCAACGGCCGGGCAGGGTGATGACGGCTCACAACCTTGCCTACCAAGGTCGGTTTCCACGCGAAATGCTGAGCGCGATCGGCTTGCCTCCGGAGTCGTTTGTAATCAAAGGCGTCGAATATTACGGGGGGATCGGGTTTTTGAAAGCAGGTTTGCAATTTGCGGATCGCATCACGACCGTCTCACCCACTTATGCCATCGAAATCCAGGGCGACGAGGGAGGCATGGGACTGGGTGGCCTCCTGCGCGAGCGCTCCGGTGATCTTTGCGGGATCCTCAACGGTATCGATACGTCGGTTTGGGATCCCGCGGCGGATCCGCGTATTGCCGCTCGTTTCAACGCGGACGATTTGCAGAATCGCGCAGCCAACAAGGCGGCCTTACAACGCCGACTCGGTCTTGAACTCTTGCCGGACACATTTCTGCTCGGCGTCATCAGTCGTCTGTCCTGGCAGAAGGGGCTCGATCTCCTTCTTGAAAATCTTCCATTGATCTTGAGCGAAGGCATACAGCTTGCTTTGCTCGGGAGCGGGGACGCTGCTCTCCAGGATCGCTGCCGTGCGACCGCGGAAGCCCATGCGGGGCGTGCGGGCGTGTTGATCGGATATGACGAAGATTTGGCTCATCTCATTCAGGCCGGTGCGGATGCGCTGGTGGTGCCGTCCCGGTTCGAGCCTTGCGGCTTAACGCAGTTGTGCGCTCTGAGATATGGCGCGGTTCCCATCGTGTCCCGCGTCGGCGGACTTGAGGATACGGTTGTCGACGCAGATCATGCAGCTGCTGCCGCGGCCGCGGCAACGGGGTTCAAATTCGGACCAGTCACAGCCGAAAATCTTGGGGGCGCCCTTCGCCGGGCTCATGACGCATTTCGCGACAAGTTGGCCTGGAGAACGATCCAGCACAACGGCATGACGACGGATGTCTCGTGGCGCAAGCAAGCTAGCCGATACGCCGCTATCTATCGCGAGGTTGCGGAGATGCGGTATGTCTAGCGGGCTGATTTCTAGCGAAGCTTTTGGAATTTGAGGAGATCACGTGAACGCTCCCAATCCCGGTGCAGGCAAGCCGCTCGCCGCGGACGCGCTTGCGAATATCCCAAGGCTGGTGACCGCTTATTTCGCTTCGAAACCGGATGCCGCCGATTCTGCGCAACGCGTTTCGTTTGGAACGTCGGGTCACCGCGGTTCATCGCTCAGAAGCTCGTTCAATGAGGATCACATCCTGGCGACGACCCAGGCAATCTGCGACCCGATGGTCGCGTCATCGAGGTGCGCCGCAATCCGGTGCCGGGCGGCGGGTTCGTGCTCATCTACAGCGATATCACACAACGCAAGCGTGCCGAGGAGGCCATTCGTACGGCCCGAGACGCTGCTGAGTCGGCATTGCGCGAATTGCAGACGGCGCAGACAAGCCTGGTCCATGCCCAGAAGATGGCAGCACTCGGGCAAGTGACGGCCGGGATCGCGCACGAGATCAAGAACCCCCTCAATTTCGTCAACAACTTTGCCGGCCTCTCGGTCGAACTGCTGGACGAACTGAAGGAGGCAGCGCGCGCGGTCAGCGCACTCGATCCCGACAAATGTGCCGAGATTGTCGAGACAATCGGCATGCTGACTGGTAACATGGAGAAGATCGTCGAGCACGGTCGCCGAGCCGACGGTATTGTCCGCAGCATGCTGCAGCACTCGCGTGGCGGCAGCGACGATTGGCAAGCTACGGATCTGAACCTGCTTGTCGAGGAGGCCCTCAACCTCGCCTATCACGGAGCCCGTGCGCAGGATCCGAACTTTAACATCACACTGGAGCGCGACCTCGACCTCAATCTCGCACCCATTGACGTTGTGCCGCAGGAGCTCACCCGCGTGCTCCTCAACCTCATAAGCAACGGCTTCTATGCCGCTGACAAGCGTAGCCGCGAGGGCGATGGCGCCCAACGCCCGGCACTGAAGGTCACGACCCGCGAGCTCGGCGAAAGTGTCGAGGTCCGAGTGCCCGACAACGGCATCGGTATTCCGCCGGAAAACAGGGACAAGCTGTTCCAGCCTTTCTTCACGACCAAGCCGACCGGCGAGGGCACCGGGCTTGGACTATCGATAAGCTACGAGATCGTGGCCCAACAGCATGGTGGCACCATCACGGTCGACAGCGAAGTCGGCGACTTCACTGAGTTCACGGTGCGGCTGCCGCGCCGGCGGCATGCATTGGCGGGAAGGATGGGATGAGCCTCTGCATGTCTGCAAAAGGGCTAAAATTCCCTTACCGGAATAATCCGGCTCCAAATGCTCTGGCAGGAATGTAACCCCTATGCTCTGATGGGTGCACCAGCTTTGGGTGCAGATGGGGCGATGCCCTGTGACCGGTGGCCGGGTAGAGCGGAGATTGGCGGCGGTGCTGGCGGCTGATGTCGCCGGGTATTCGCGGCTGATGGGCGCTGATGAGGTCGGCACCGCTCGCACGCTCCGCGAACACCGCGCCGTGACCGATGCGCTGGTGTCTAAGCATGGCGGTCGCATCGTCAAAACCACCGGAGACGGCGTGCTCCTTGAGTTCCCGTCCGTAGTCGATGCGGTCGAGTGCGCCGTGGCCGTGCAGGCCGTGATGGCCGAACGTAACGAAGGAGTGCCCGCTGACCGCCAAATGTTATTCAGGATCGGAATCAACCTCGGCGACATCCTGATCGAGGGCGACGACATCCTTGGTGATGGCGTCAACATCGCCGCGCGCATCGAGAACGAATGCGACCCGGGCGGCGTCTACCTGTCGGACGATGCCTATCGGCAGGTGCGCGGCAAGACATCGTTTGCCTTCGATGACCTCGGCGAGAGAGCGCTGAAGAACATCGACCGACCGGTGCGGCTCTACGCGGTTGGTGTGGGCGCACACACTGACCGCGCTGCCCCGCTGCCATCTTCAGCCCCGCGATTGTCCCTTGTGGTGCTGCCTTTTGCCAACCTCAGCGGCGACCCCGAGCAAGAGTATTTCGTGGATGGGGTGACCGAGAGCCTGACCACGGACTTGTCGCGCATCGCGGGCGCATTCGTGATTGCGCGTAACACCGCGTTCACGTTCAAGGGCAAACCCGTTGACATCAAAAAGCTCGGACGTGAGCTGAACGTCCGCTACGTGCTGGAGGGCTCTGTGCAACGCGGCGGCGACCGCCTCCGGGTAAACGTGCAATTGATCGACGCCGAAACCGGCAACCACCTCTGGGCCGAGCGGTTCGACAAACCCATCGCAGACCTATTCGATATGCAGGATGAAATTGTCTCCAGACTTGCCAACACGCTGAATGCCCAACTCATTGAAGCTGAGGCGCGGCGGGAAAACACGCTGCATCCGGATGCGGTGGACTTGTATTTCCTAGGCAGAGCAAGTGTGAACAAGGGGCAGACCCTCGAAAACCTGACGCAAGCACGCAGCTTTTTTGAGCGGGCCTTGGCGCTCGACCCCGGCAATATCGAAGCGCTAGTCGGAATGGCGATGATCGACCATTTAGTTGGTGTCGTCGTCCGCCCCGACGACCGGGTCACGCGCCTCGCGGTGGCCGAAGCGATGTTGACCAAGGTGCTCTCCCTGGCGCCCAATCACGCATGGGCGCATTGTTGGTTGGGCGCCGTTCAAATCCGTACCAACCGCGAGGCCCAAGGCATTGCCGAATGCGAGCGGGCGTTGGCGCTGGATCCAAATCTAGCCGACGCTCACGGGATTATCGGTTTCGCCAAATATTTTCTGGGTCGCGGCGAGGAAACCGAGAGCCATGTCCAGGAGGCTCTCCGCCTCAGTCCTCGCGATGCGCGAGCCTATGTCTGGATGATATTCGCGGGCCTCGCCAAGCTGCAGCTCGGCGCTGACGAGGAGGCGGTCGCGCGGTTCCGGCGCTCGGTCGAGCTCAACCGAAATCATCCACGCTCGCATTTCTGCCTCGCGGCCGCGCTGGCGCATCTCGGTCGGCTGGATGAGGCGCGGTCCGCGCTCAACGCCGGGCTCGCGCTCGACCCGACTTTCACCATCGCCCGCTACCGCACCGGCGCGCCGAGCGGCAATCCTCGCGTCCGAGCGACATGGAGGCGCATCATTGACGGCCTGCGCAAGGCAGGGATGCCTGAAGGCTAAGGTTCGTCAGCGGCAAAGCTAGCCTCTAGGTTGACGGGACGGGCGACCCAGCCCCAAACTGGGTCGCTGTAGGTGCCATTGGGCTACGCATGTCAGACCCTACGAACATCAGCCGACGCCTCGTCGCAGTCTTCGCAGCAGATGTCGAGGGCTATAGCCGTCTGATGGGCGCTGACGAGGTCGGCACGCTCAAGGGGCTGACCGAACGGCGCGCGATCCTCGATGGGCTCATTGGGCAGCACAGGGGCCGCATAGCGAACACGGCGGGCGACAGTGTCCTTGCGGAGTTCGGGAGTGCAGTTGACGCCGTGCAATGTGCGGTGGGGGCACAGGCTGCTCTCACCGAAGTGAACTCCATTCTCCCGGCAGACAGGCACATCAACTTCCGCATTGGTATCCACGTCGGTGACGTGATGGTGCGCGCGGGCGACCTCTTCGGAGACGGCGTGAACATCGCGGCGCGGCTGCAGTCCATCGCGAAGCCGGGAGGCGTTTGTATCTCGGGCACGACATACGATCAGGTCCGCAAGGTCCTGCCGATGACCTTTGGGGACCTTGGTGTCCAGCAGGTGAAGAACATCCAAGAGCCGATCAGGGCCTATCAGGTGGGTGCGCCGAGTGAAACGCGAGAGGCTGCTCCTGCGCGTGTCGCTGAGTCTGAGAGCCCACCTTCGCTGCCCGACAAGCCGTCCATCGCGGTGCTTCCGTTCCAGAACATGTCCGGCGATCCCGAGCAGGAGTATTTCGTTGACGGCTTGGTGGAGGAAATCATCACCGCGCTGTCGCGCTTCAAATCGTTGTTCGTGATCGCCCGCAACTCGAGCTTTACGTTCAAAGGCAAGGCCGTCGATGTAAAGGAGATCGGACGCAGGCTTGGCGTGCGCTACGTCCTTGAGGGGTCTGTGCGCAAGGCGTCGGGGAAGGTTCGCATCACAGGGCAGTTGGTTGATGCGGTGACAGGCGTGCACATCTGGGCGGACAGGTTCGAACGTGACCTGACAGACGTTTTCGCTCTGCAAGACGACGTAACGGTTGCCGTTGTCTCAGCCATTCAACCAAAATTGCTTCAAACAGAGATTGCAATGGCGGCGCGGCGACGACCGGACAACCTCAGTGCATATGATTTTTTCCTCCGTGCTATGCCACATTTCTACCAAACGAACCGCGACAGCATGGCCGAAGCGATAGCCCTGTTTCATCGTGCTTTGGAGCTGGATCCTCGGTTCGGCCTTGTTGCTGCGCTGGCAGCTGTCTGTCACGCAGGAAACATCTTTTGGGGCCATGCAGTCGATCCTCAATTCGAGCGCAAGGAAGCGGTTCGGCTTTTTCGCTTGGCATTGAGCATCGATGATAGTGATCCAGAGACGCTAGCATGGGTTTCGTTTACTTCGGCGTTCATGGTCGGCGATCCCGAAAACGAGATCGAAATGGTTGACCGGGCGGTCGCGCTCAACCCGAACTCCTTTAACGCATGGTACTGCAGAGGATGGGTCTATTTGCTTTCGGGGCTGCCGGAGGAAGCGATCCAGAGCTTCGAACGCGCCATGCGCATGAGCCCGGTAGATCGGCTGCTATACCGGTCGCTTGGTGGGATAGCGATGGCCCTTATTGAGCTTCGTCGCTTTGACGAGGCGATCGTCGCAGGAAAGAGAGCTCATCGGCAGAACCCCTCCTATTCGACAGCTTACCGATGTCTCGCATCCGCTTTTGCCCATCTGGGGCGTGACGCTGAGGCGCGTGAGGCGGCGGCGCGTCTACTCGAGATCGATCCCGCGTTTACAATATCTGCGTGGATCGCTCAGGGCTATGGATATACAAACTCGAAGCTGTTGATCGAGGGCCTTCGCAAAGCCGGGTTGCCCGAATGAGGTCCGCGCCGACGAGAACGCCTATGCGACGCCGGGAATTCATTACGCTGGCTGGCGGCATGGCCGTATGGCCACTCGCGGCGCGCGCGCAGCAGCAGCTGGCGATGCCAGTGCTAGGGTACCTCGACCCCACGTCGCCTGGTGACTTTACCGAGCCTCGCCTCGGATTTCTTCAGGGCCTGAAGGAGACGGGCCATGTCGAGGGCGAAAATGTGGCGATCAGCTACCGCTTCGCCGAAAATCAAAATGATCGTCTGCCGGAATTGGCAGACGACCTAGTTCGCCGCCAAGTCGCTGTGATCTTCACGTTTGCAAGCGGAGTGTTTGCGGCTAAGGCGGCGACGACGACAATATCGACCGTTTTCGTGTTGGCGGGTGACCCTGTTCGACTTGGTCTCGTCCCCACCATCGCCCGCCCCGGTGGTAACCTCACCGGCATCAATTTCTTGAGTGCCGAACTGGGGGCTAAACGGTTAGAACTTCTACGGGAGCTAGTACCCACGGCTACTCGCATTGTTCTGCTCGGCACGCCGACCGGTGCTTCTGCCGATGCCGGCTTGAAAGACATCGAGGAGGCTGCTCGCGGCGCTGGACTAAAAATCCAGGTTGTCAAAGTCAGCACCAGCCAGGAGATCGATGCTGCATTTGCGACTTTTGCACGCGACCGGCCCGATGCTCTATTCGTTAGTCCCGATCCGCTTTTTCGAAGTCGGCGGGTGCAAATAACCCACTTGGCGACACGCCATGCCATCCCCGCGACATACGCCTTGCGAGACTACTGCGAAGTCGGTGGATTGATGAGCTACGGCGCAAGTCTGTCCGACGCTTATCGCCAGGCCGGTGTATACGCTGGGCGAATACTCAAGGGCGCGAAACCCGCGGACTTGCCCGTCGTGCAAGCCAGCAAGTTCGAACTGGTCATCAACGCGCAAGCCGCCAGGATACTCGGTCTCACTGTGCCGCCATCTCTGCTCGCCCGCGCCGACGAGGTGATCGAATAACTTGCTTTTGCCGCGCCGCATGAGTCCGCCTATGGCCCTTAAGGACATCCCAATGCGCTCAGCCGATGTCCGCTTTCGGGGGAATATCGGACATCGTGCAAACCTCCGAGAATGCCCGCTTATGACCCCAAGCCGACATTAGCCTCCGAGGTGCCCTCTGGCGTGGGGTCTCTAGCGCCCCCTAAACACCGGCGATCGTTTCTCAAGAAATGCGCGAGGTCCTTCTACAGCGTCTGCGGTCTTGGCTAGGCGTATGCTCAAAGTGGTTTCGTATTCCAGCGCTTCAGCCTCCGTCTGATCGAAGCTAGTACGGAGCAAATCGCGGGCAGCCGCGACCGCCAGCGGTGCATTGACAGCAATAGTCTGGGCAAGTTCCGTCGCTGTCGCCAAAACTGCTTCGGCCTCCACAACGCGATTGACGAAACCGACGGCCAAGGCCCTGTCTGCACTGATGGTATTGCCTGTGAGCAGCATCTCGGCGGCCACCGCGCGTGGCATGTGACGGATGAGTGTCGCTGTACCGCCCATGGCCGGGATGAGGCCAAGTTTGACTTCGGACAAGCCGAGTAGAGCCTTGTTTGCAAGCACACGGAGATCGCCCGCCCGCAGCAGCTCCATGCCCCCTGCGATCGCATGCCCGTTTGCAGCGACGATCAGAGGTTTTTTCAGATCGTAGTCTCGCAGGCACGCCTTACCGGCAAGCGTGGGATCGGAGAGCAGCGTCTCGTCCCACTCATCAGCAGGCGGGCGTGCGCCCGTGAACAAAGGGATTGTCTTTGCGAGATCGAAACCGGCACAGAATGTCGAGCCGGGTGCGCCAGTCAACACGACAGCACGAATATCAGCATCGTCGCGGATTACTTGCCACGATCGGGCAAGCCGAATGACCAACTCAGGGCTGAGAGCGTTTCGAGCTTCCGGTCGATTCAGTGTCACGACCGCTATGGAGTTGCTGACATTCACACCCAAGACTGACATCGGGACCTATCCTTTGTTGAAAAAGTGTCCGAGTTTTCCGGCCGCTACGACGGGCGATGCATTTCTCTCTTTCTGGCCACAAATACCAGAACAGCCCGTAGATGTCTGCTCATGGCCCTTAACGGACATCTCAATACGCACAGCCGATGTCCGCTTTTGGGGGAATAGCGGACATCGCGCGCACTTGCGCAGGTGTCCGCTTGCCCTTAGCGGACACAACGGTTCATGCGTCTGACATCCCCTTCCCCAAAGCGGACGTCTTTTGATTTAGGTCAACAGCGGCGATTTAGCTTACCCCAATGTTCTGCCTTCGAGTCAAAGCGCCGATGGGAGGATGCGATGCGCCCTTCCTTGGCGCCTTAGCCGCGCGCGCGAGACCTTCAAGGTCGATATCGATCTGGGCGAGCCGGTAGCGCTGGATTATTTCGACCGCCAGCCTTACGCGTTGCGAGGGCAAGGTATCGGCCGTCAGCGTGCAAATGAAGTGAGGATGACAAACCATAAGCAACCAGCCAAGGAGAGTTGATATGGCCAACAACATGCCATCGCTGACAGCACTTTTGGGATTGCTTGCGATCGCGGGCTACCAAAACCGCGACAAAATCGCTGAAATGCTCAAGGGCCTAGGAGCAACCGGAAACAAGCCGGGCAGCGGCGCACAATCGGCTTTGGGCGGCGTGCTCGGTAACTTGGGCGGAGAGAGTGCCACGGGCGGCGTGGCAGGCCTTCTGGACGGCGGTCTCGGTGAATTGCTCGAACGATTCAAGCAGAGCGGTCAGGGAGAGGTTGCTCAGTCGTGGATCAGTGACGGCCCCAACGAGGAGATTGCTCCACGGCAGCTCAAACAGGCAATTGGGGCGGATGTCCTGGCTGCCCTGGAGAAGCAAACCGGCCTTTCGCAGGACGAGCTTCTCGCCAGGCTTTCGCGCGAATTGCCGGCGGCCGTCGACCAGTACACGCCGGACGGTCGGCTTCCCGGTTAGAACGCTTAAACCCTTCAATCATGGAGGAACACGAGATGGGCATCATCTCATTCCCAGCCTCACGCGAACCAGACCCTGCCTGAGTTTCAGCATGCGTCCTTGTCGGACGAAGCTTCGGCATCGGGCGCCAACATCAGCTCCGCGCCGGCTACGATATAGCGCGCATAGCGATAGTCGCGGATGAAGCTGATCCGGTCGTCGCGCCATTCGAGCCACATGAAGTAGTCGGGTTTCGCATCGGCGCCATTTTCGAACACCGCGATCACTTCGCGGCCCTCGACCCAGGCGGGCGCGAGCCGGACGCCTTCGAATTTGGAATAGATGGTAAAAAACATGCCAACATCTGCCGCGCCGACGCGAAGCGGATAAGTCGACTGATGGAGTTTCACGTCGTCGGCCAAAAGCGCTCGCAGACCGTCCCAATTGCGCTGGTTGAACAGCGCGATGTAGCGCGCGACCGCCGCGGATGCCGGCCTCACCTCGTTGCGCGTAGCGGCGTGCGCATTGATCTCGCGGAGACGCGCGCGACCCCGTGCCAGATGAGCCTTCACGGCATCGACCGTCAAATCCAGGAGTTCGGCGATATCTTTCAGTGACTCGTCGAGGACGTCCTTGAGGATGACGACGCTCCGTTGCACGAGCGGAAGCTCCGAAAAACGCGACACCGCTGTCTCGACAGCTTCCTGGCGCATCAGGACCTCCATCGGATCAAGGTTGGCTTCGTCGGCAACATCGGAAGCGGCTTCGATCGGCTCCAACTTTCGCAAGGTCCGGCTGCGCAGGAGATCGAG
>Ga0306924_10004401_pt1 | contig 13758 bp, 17 predicted proteins | sample sta12Can44000111_FD_203756 | JGI IMG/M metagenome (GOLD analysis project Ga0306924, IMG submission 203756) | Lab enrichment of tropical soil microbial communities from Luquillo Experimental Forest, Puerto Rico - statanox.12C.anox.44.000.111 (v2)... | ecosystem: Environmental > Terrestrial >... | reverse complement strand
GCCCTCGGGGCCCGATCGATCCTCGGCGACCCGCGCTCGCCCCATATGCAGCGGCAGCTGAATCTAAAGATCAAGTTCCGCGAGAGTTTCCGCCCTTTCGCGCCCTCCGTGTTACGGGAAGACGTGGCCGAGTGGTTCGAGATCGATGGCGACAGCCCTTACATGCTCGTCGTTGCCGACGTCCTTGAGGATCGACGTCGCCCTGTGTCGGACGAAGACAAAAAGCTTTTTGGGATCGATAGACTCAACACCATCCGCTCGGAAATCCCGGCCGTTACTCATGTCGACATGTCGGCGCGTATCCAGACAGTTCACAAAGAGACAAACCCGCGTTATCACGCGCTGCTCTCCGCCTTCAAGGCGCGCACCGGCTGCCCGGCTCTGGTGAACACGAGCTTCAATATCAGAGGCGAGCCGATCGTCTGCACCCCGGAAGACGCGTTCCGCTGCTTTATGGGAACCGACATCGAACTCCTGGTTGCCGGCAATTGCGTCGCGCGCAAGGGAGACCAAGACTCTTCGCTCCGCGTCGACTACAGGGGCATGTTCGAGCCCGATTGACGAGAGCAAATGATCTCATTGCCAACCGCTGTATTCAAACCTGACTATCCTGTAGCCTTTGACGCTGAACTTCGACGGGTCCCAAAGCAGGACATGCAGGCGGACAACCATGTATAGGGAGGATGGGTTCATGGTTCAATCCTCCCCGGTTGTTTGGTTATGCTTGGCGCGCGGTACCGCCCGGCGCAACCAAAAACGGCGGCCGAACACGGTCATGCGAACACTAATGCCATCGCCGCGCCGCCGCCGCGCGATCGTGTCAACGGGTCAAGCCGGCCAAGGCATCGCGCACCAGCAGAGCACGCGCCCGGTTCGCGATGCCGGTCGGATGCCCGTCGCCCGGAATTTGCAGCTCCTGTCCCGGGAAATCCTTTGGATCGAGCCGGGCATCGATAATGACAAGCCCTCCTTCGCGCAAACGCCCCATGATTTGCGCGTCGGTAAGGCCGGCGCGCCGGGCATAGGCCTCGTCCGGCCAATAGAGGATCAGGGTCGGAACGCCGTATCTCTCGCGCGCGAGCTGCCCGGCGCGGACCAGGATGCCGACGAACAGATCGATGTCCACCGGTCTCGCTCCGCCGAACGCCGGCTCGAAAAATACGCTGTACATCGCGGCGCGCGTCCACAGCCGTCGCAGCCGAACCGGCCAATGCCCGCGGCACGTGCCCTCGTAGCGGGGCATTCCGTCGACCATCACATAGCGCGGCCCGTCCGCCACGAAGTCGCTCAGGCAGGAGGACCGCTCGGCGTGCCACGGCGCGGTCAGAAACACGAATAGGCGGGGCTCGGTCAGCAGGTCTCGGAACATGTCGGTTTCGAGCGCCCGCAGGAATTGCTGCGGCCCATAACCGGGGAAGGCGAGGTTGAGGACACGCCACCGATATCCGGTCGCATCCGCGAACGCCTGCGGCAACGTGTCGGCATCCGGCAGGCCCTGGCCAAACGTCATCGAATCGCCGAAGAACGCGACGGTCGGACCCGTTGGCACTGAGATCACCTGTCGGTTGCGGTCGGCATCGATCGTGTACCCGACGTCGTAGATGACGCTGCCTGACCTTCCGTCGAGCTTGCGAGCACGATACACGCCGGGCTGCCCGGGCCCCCACCCGACAATCGAGCGAAGCACTGAATAGCCGGGCGTGCTGGTTTCGGTCGCCGGTGCCGACACGACCAGGGCATAGGCCTCGGCGACGGTCAGGCAAAGCCCAACTGAGGCAACCACGATGAAGGCGTCGCGCAATCGACCTCGCAGCACGGCCGCGACATAGACAGCAACCGCAACGCCCAGAGACAACTCGTGAAACCGATTCCACGGGCTCCACGGCGATCCGCGCAGATGCACTCCGGCGCTGAGCAGCGCGAAAAGCGCGATAATCTTGACGATCGTGCCGCGCGACGGCATGTGGCGCGGCAGCAAATGTCGATCGTGCGCCCGGCCGGTCGAGGATTCAGGCAATCGCGGCATCGTCGCTCTAGACAAACTCGCTGCCCGGCGAGCATAAGGAACGACCGGGAAGAAGCGCAGCGAAATCCGACCCCTCGGAACCGTCGGCGTGCCGCATGCGCGCGGCTTCGGAACGCGGCCGCAGCCGATCTCTTGGACCGCGGTCGGCAAATGTGGCAGGAAGGAGCGCTGCGATCCGGAGAAGCACAACGATGTCGTCCACCCGCCCGCTTGCCGGCCGTGTCGTGGTCGAGGTCGACCACAGCATCGCCGCGCCCTATGCCGTGATGGTCCTCGGCGAATTGTGCGCCGAGGTCATCAGGGTCAGCCCGGTAATCAGGAACAGCATAGCGAGCGCCGTGATGAACGACGGCACGCTGAGCGCCCGTTGTGATCAGCCCGATCGCGAGCCCGATCAACGCGCATGCGGCGAGCGCCACCACAATGGCCGCGACCACGGGCAGCCCCGCAGCATGCGCATACCCCATGATGAACGGCGAGGGCACAAAGACCTGACCCACCGACAAATCGATCTCGCCACAGATCAGCACTGAACACTCGACGATCCGCTGGCGACGTCATGAAGGTCCGCTCGGCGTGTGCGCCGTGGAAAGACGGCACCTTTTCAGTGGGTGAAAGGCGTGAACAGCCCTCTTCCGTTGAACGGCTTTTTCTGAGTCAATACTCCAATCATTACCGCCTCCGATACGAAGGGGCGGGAATTGTTCCGGGTTTCGACTTTGGATCTGCCGAAGCTCCTGTCCAACACCTCGAGTCGCTCCTCGGGCCGGCTGCCGCCGATGATCTCGCCGATCCCCGGCGCCAGTACGTCCATCGCCACGATCGTCCGGCCGTCGTCGTTCAGCCCCCGAGAGCGGGGGAGGGTTAGGGAGGGGTGATCTGCGCCGTTATGGCACGGTGCCGCACGCCGGCTTCGGCCTCGGCTTCGAGCGCACTCCCGCCTCCGTCAGGGCCCTCGCCAACGTGCGCGACGCGATCCGGTTCGCGAGAACACCGGAAACGTGCGGTGTTGACGCATCCGACGGCGGCCCTCGCGTTTTGCGCTCCCTGTCGATGGATGCTCGCCGTCGATGAGTGGCAAGGGAGGTTCTCAATGGCTGCTCCGATCCCGCCGTTCACGCGCGAGATGCAATCGTCACGGTCCGGATGGTAGAAGACGGCTGGAACAGCCGCGATCCGCACCGGGTTTCTTTGGCGTATTCATCAATGGCCGCGCCGAGATCGTCGCCTTTCTTACCCGTAAATGGAACAAGGAACTCGATTACCGCCTGATAAAAGAACTCTGGGCCTTCTCGGACAACCGAATTGCCGTGCGGTTCGCTTATGAGTGGCATGACGGCAGGGGCAACTGGTTCCGCTCTTACGGAAACGAGAACTGGGAGTTCGATATGGCAGTGTGATGCAGCGACGCTTTGCTTCGATCAACGATCTGCCGATCAATGAAGCCGACCGGGAATATCACTGGCCACTCGGGCGGCGGCCCGACGATCACCCAAGCCTTTCCGACCTGGGCCTTTAATCGCTGACAGGGCGGCAGCCGGCTGCGAGGTCAACGGTCGTCGAGAAAGCCAATGTGAAGGGCTGTCCATCATTTGGCCTGGAGCCTCGCGTCGGTTCGGGCGCGGAACTTCTTCCGCGCGCTAGAGCAAGTCATTTGAGCTGCAAGGCCTGCTCGACAGCACCCTGCGTTTTCTGCCAGCACGGCAATCGCTCGACATCCGCCATCCAACGGTTAAGGTTCGCATGCTCGTCGAGCGGCAAGCGCTGCCATTTGCGCAGGTGCATCGGCGCTGCAACGGCAATGTCCGCGATTGTCACGGTGTCGCCGGCAAGCCATTTGGACTTCGCCAGCCGGGCGTCAAGAATGCCGCCAAGCCGGTGCCAGTTGGCCGCCTCCTTTTCGATGATTGTTTCGTCGGGCTCGGTTTTCAGCAGCGGCTTGACGACGTATTCGACGAGATAGGTGTAGCAACTCGGGAACCAGGTCGAGGCTTCCCACAATAGCCAGCGGTTGATGTCGGCGCGCTGCTTGAGTTCCCTGGGATAATATTTTTCGGAGGCGCCCAAATCTGCGGCGTACTGCAGGATCGCGTTGGACTCCGAAAGTGCCAAACCTCCGTCCACGACCGCCGGTACTGCCCCGTTCGGGTTGATCGCCAAAAATTCGGGCTTCTTGTGTGCGCCGGAGAAATAATCAACATGCCTTAGTTCGTACGGGATGCCACTCAAGTTCAGTCCCGCGAGTACCTTGCGGCTGTTAACTGTGCATGGGTCGAGATACACCTGTAGCATGATTCAATCCTCCCGACGGGCTAGGTTATCTCGACACAATAATCGCGATAATTGAGATCGCCCTCGCCGCCTCGATGCGAAGGTCGATCAACTCCGGTCACCACGAAGGCTTACTGATATATTGTAGAAGAGCCTCCCGGTAAACCTCCGCCCTACCGAACCCTATCAAGCTCGGCCTTTAGATCACTCCGACGTGCCGGACCGAGGTTCCGGTTGCCAGCCTCCGAGCGCTGGCCCATCATGGAGGGTCCCCGACCGGTCCGGAGGATCACGCCCCATGCAAAGTCTCTCGCCGAACCTGCCGCCCGACACGCAGCGCGAGATGCTGCGCCGGATGCTGACGATTCGCCATTTCGAGGAGCGCGCCTCGACAGACTACCTCGCCGGCAAGATCTACGGCGTCGTGCACTGCTACATCGGCGAGGAGGCGGTCGCCGTCGGCGTCTGCAGCGCGCTCGATCGCGGCGACCGGATCATCTCGACGCATCGCGGCCACGGTCACTGCATCGCCAAGGGTGCGGAACTCAACCGCATGATGGCCGAGCTCTACGGACGACAGACCGGCTACTGCAAGGGCAAAGGCGGCTCCATGCACATCGCCGATTTCGGTATCGGCATGCTCGGCGCCAACGGAATCGTCGCGGGCGGGATCGCGATCGTCACCGGTGCAGGCCTTGCGGCCCAGATGGAGGGCAAGGGCGGTGTCGCGGTCTCCTTCTTCGGCGATGGTGCCTCGAATGCCGGGCCGTTCCACGAGTGTCTCAACATCGCGGCGACCTGGAAGTTGCCGATGCTCTATGTGTGTGAGAACAACATGTACGCGGCGAACACCGCCGCCGCCGCGACCCACGCCTTGAGCGATGTGGCGGCACGCGCGGCCGGCTACGGTATTCCGGGGGTCGTCGTCGACGGCAACGACATCTTTGCGGTCTATCAGGCGGCAAACCGCGCCGTCGAGCGGGCGCGCTCGGGCGACGGCCCGAGTTTGATCGAGTGCAAGACCTACCGCTGGCGCGCCCACACCGAGCGCCGGGGGATGGCCGATATCCGCGACCCGGCGGAGGTCGAAGCGTGGATGCGGCGGGATCCGATCGCGCAGCTCGAGCGGCAGCTGAGAGATCAGGGTTACCTCGACGACGGAGAGCTGCAAACCATGGAGCGCGAGGTAATGGCCGCGCTCGAGGCCGCCGTCGCCTTCGCCGAGGCGAGCCCATTCCCGCTACCCGAGCAGGCGACCGACGACGTGTTTGCGGCCTGAGGCGAGGATCAAACGATGCGAGAGCTGACATACAACGAGGCCGCCCTCGAAGCGGTCGCCGAGGAGATGCGGCGCGATCCCAAGATCTTCTACATGTCGACCGACGCTCTTGCGCCGCTGCTCAAGGAGTTTGGCGCCCAGCGGGTTCGAGCGACGCCGATCACCGAGGCGGCGCTGACCGGCATGTCGATCGGCGCGGCAGGCTCCGGCTTCCGCCCGATCGTCGACTGGCGGCAGGTGACGTTCTGCTTTGTCGCGATGGACCAGATCGTCAATCAGGCCGCGAAGATCCACTACATGTTCGGCGGCCAGGTGACCTTCCCGATCCTTTATCGGGCGGCCGTCGGCGGCGGCGGCTTGGTCGCAGCGCAGCACTCGCAGTCGCCCTACTCGATGTTCATGAATGTCGCCGGCTTGAAGATGTTCCTGCCCTCGACACCCTACGACATCAAGGGCCTCTTGAAGACCGCGATCCGCGACAACAACCCGGTCATCTCGTTCGAGTCGAGCCGGCTGATGACCAGTAAGGGGCCGGTGCCGGAAGAGGATTACACGATCCCGCTCGGCAAGGCCGACGTCAAACGCGAGGGCAGCGACGTGACCGTCGTCGCGCTGGCCTGGCTCGTTCACGAGGCTCTGGCCGCCGCCGAAGAGCTCGCCCAAGAGGGGATCTCCGTCGAAATCGTCGATCCCCGCACATTGGTGCCGCTCGACACGAGGACGATCCGCAACTCGGTGCAAAAAACCCGCCGCCTCGTCATCGCCGACGAGGCCGGGCCGACCGCCGGCTTCTCTGCCGAGGTCGCCGCGGCTGCGACCGAGGATGCGGCAACCTTCGCGCGGCTCCAGGCGCCGGTGAAGCGGGTCTGCGCCCTACAGGTGCCGATCCCTTACAGCCCGGTCCTCGAAAATCATGTCTTTCCGGACCGCAAGCGGATCATCGCCGGGATCCGCGAGGTGCTCGAAGGACGCAGGTCCGCCGCGGCGGCGTGAGGGGCGGGCCTGGGCGACCCTTCCCTGCTGCACGGGAAGAAACTGGCAAAACCCGGTTTCCGGCCGTTCGCGGGCCGAATCGGCGTCTCTAAGTCTTTGAAAATACGCCCGCCGAACGGCGAATTCCCTAAGCGAGCGAACAGGGAATTAAATCGCCCGAACAGGGAGGTAAATCGGCCGAGCAGAGATGGTCCAGGGAAGCGCCCTCAGTCCTTGGGCGGGACGAACATGTAGCCGACGCCGCGCACCGTGCGGATCGCCTCGGGATGGGCCGGGTCGACCTCGACCTTGCGGCGCAGCCGAGTGATGCGCAGGTCGATCGCGCGGTCGAACGCGTCGGCCTCTCGGTGTGTGGTGACCTCAAGCAGCCAGTCGCGCATCAATGGCCGGTTCGGGTTCTCGGCAAAAATCTTCAACAGATCGAACTCGCTCGCTGCCAGGCGCTCCTCGCCGCCGTCATCCGGGTCGACCAACACCCGGCGCTCCAGATCGAGCACCCGTCGGCCGATGCGCACGCGCGGGCCCTCGGCCGGCGTGCCGCCGGCGCGCCGCAACACGCTCTTGACCCGCGCCAGCAATTCGCGCGGTGCGAACGGCTTGGCGATATAGTCATCCGCACCGCTTTCCAGACCGACCACGCGATCGACGGTATCGCCGGCCGCGGTGACCATGATGATACCGACGCGGCCGCTCTTCTCGCGCAGCCAGCGCGCCAGCGCGAACCCGTCCTCGCCCGGCAGCCCGACATCGAGCATGACGAGCGCCGGCAATTCGCTGGTGACGAGCCGGCGCAAGGCCGCGCCGTCGCCGAGAGCGCTGACCCGGAAATTCTGCCTGCCGAGATAGTCGGCGAGCATCTGGCGCTGCACCGCCTCGTCCTCGACGACGACGATATGGGGCCGCTGGTCCATCGCCTAGAGAACGACGCGGTAGGTGCGCAGGGGGCGGGCGATGTTCTTCAGATCCTGCTCGCCCATATCGGCGACGGCGATCTCGAGCTTGCCCCTGACCTGCTCGTAGGCGGCGGCCGAGAGGCAGATGCCGCCGGGCTCGGCGATGGCTTCCAGGCGCGCGGCGATGTTGACGCTGTCGCCCAAAATGTCGTCGCCGTCGGCCAGCACGTCGCCGACATTGATGCCAACGCGCAACTGGATCCGCCGCTCGGGCGGCCCGGCGGCTGCCGCGGCCATGCCGCGCTGCATCGCAACGGCGCAGCGCACGGCATCGAGGGCGCTGGCGAACTCGATCAGGAACCCGTCCCCCATCACCCGCACCGTGCGGCCGCGATGCGCGCCGATCTCGGGGTCGACCAGCTCTCTGCGCAAGGCGCGCAGCCGCGCCAAGGTACCTTCTTCGTCGTCGCCGACGAGCCGGCTGAAGCCGGCGACATCGGCGGCCAGGATGGCCGCGATTCGCCGCCCGGGAGCAGCCTCCCGCTCGGGCATGCCGCGGCGCAGCACGCTCTTGACCCGCGCCAAGAGCTCGCGCGGCGCGAAGGGCTTGGTGATGTAGTCGTCGGCACCGGTCTCCAACCCGACCACGCGGTCCACCGTGTCGGCGGCCGAAGTCACCATGATGATGCCGATGCGGCCGCTCTTCTCGCGCAGCCAGCGCGTCAGCGCGAACCCGTCCTCGCCCGGCAGGCCGACATCGAGCAACACCAATGCCGGCGCTTCGCGCTCGACGAGCCGGCGCAGGGCCGCCCCGCTGTCGGCGGCGCTGACCCGGAAATTTTGCGCGGCGAGATAGTCGGCGAGCAATTGCCGCTGCGTCGCCTCGTCATCGACCACGACGATATGGGGCCGCGGGTCCATGGCCTCCCTGCCGGCAAACGGGCGATCAAGCGTCGCCTTGATTAACTCTGCCGCGGGCCGGGGCCGCTGTCCAGCTTTCCGCCACCCGCAGTGTCGGACACTATAATGTACATTTCCCTCGAATCACGCTATATTCTTTCCCGAGTATGGAGGACGGCATGACCGAGCCGGTTCGCATCTGGCAACTCAAAGATGCCCGCGCCAATTTCAGCACTCTCGTCGACAAGGCTATCAGCGATGGTCCGCAAATGGTGACCCGGAACGGCAAAAAAGCGGTCGTCGTAGTGTCGATCGAGGAATGGATGAGACGCGAGCGCCGCCATGGCGATCTCGTCGATTTCTTCGCAAATTCGCCCCTGCGCGAAGAGGCGATCGATATCGAGCGCCAACGGGATTATCCGCGCGAGATCGAGTTTTGACGGATTACCTTCTCGACACGAATGTCGTCTCCGAATTGGTGCGGCCCAACCCCAATGCGAACGTCGTTGCGTGGGTCCGTGCCGAGGACGAGACCCGCTTTTATCTTAGCGTCCTGAGCTTTGGCGAAATTCGCCGTGGCATCGAGCAGCTGCCCCAGAGCCCGCGCCGCGAACGGCTGCGGCTCTGGCTGGAAGTCGATCTAACGGATCGCTTCCAAGGGCGCATCCTCGACATCGACCGCCGGGTCGCGGAGATCTGGGGCATGATCACGGCGCGAGCGGCGGCAGCTTCCGCGCAGTTACCAACAATCGATACCCTGATCGCCGCCACGGCCGAGCGCCACGGGATGGTCGTGGCGACCCGCAATCTGCGCGATTTCGCTTTTGCCGCGATATCGGCGGTTAGCCCTTGGGAAGCCCGCAACGCGACGTCGTAGGACCGGGTTCCCACAGCGCTGGTTGGATAGCCGAAACATCGCGAGATTGAAGATAGGTGCACGCGGGATGCGCTCAGCGGGCGCATTCGGCACGATCGCCCGGGCCGGAAGCCTTGACCGCACCCGCACCGCTGGTCTCTATCTCGATAGCTACCAAAAGAGGTATCGCGATCTTGGGCGAGACAAGGACCGCCAAGCTGTTCACCCACGGCCGCAGTCAGGCGGTGCGGCTTCCCAAGGAGTTCCGGCTGCCCGGAAAGGAGGTCCGGGTGAGCCGGGTCGGCCATCGCGTGATCCTGGAGCCGATCGCGCGCGGTCCGGACGACTTTGCCGCGGTCTTCGCCGAGATCGATCGGCTCTTGGCGGGCGAACCCTTCCCCGACGTCCGGTCAGCAGACGATCGACCCGCCCGTCGTGCCTAACAAGCGCGCCTTCTTCGACGCGTGAAGTGCCTGGACACGAACACTGTCATCGCGGTGCTCAACGACCGGCCGGCCGGCGCGCGCGGTCGTCTCGCACCGGAGCTCGCGAGCGGCGGGCGGATCGGCATCCCGACCGTTGCGCTGTTCGAGCTGATCTACGGCTACGAGAAGCGCGCACAGCGGGCGCAGAACGAAGCGGCGCTGCGTTCCTTGCTCACACTGGATGTCGAACCGCTGCCGTTCGAGCTCGCCGATGCCGAGCACGCCGGCGCGATCCGCGCTCAGCTCGAACGCGCCGGCACGCCGATCGGCCATTACGACGGGCCGATCGCCGCGCAAGCGCGCCGACATGGCGCAGCCCTCGTGACCGCCAACCAACGCGAGTTCGCGCGCGTGCAAGGGCTCGACGTCGTGGACTGGGCTACATCGTAGCGCCCCGATTCAAACATGCGATTTACTGAATCTTTCCCGAAGAGGTTTAAATGCCGATGCACCTCGAAGGCTCCTGTTGCTGCGGCGCGATCAGCTTCAGCGTCGACAGCCATACGCCGTACCCGTATCAGCGCTGCTATTGCTCGATCTGCCGCAAGAGCGCAGGTGGCGGCGGCTACGCAATCAATATCATGGGCATAGCCGATACTCTCAAAGTGAAAGGCAAAACCGCGCTCAGCATATGGAATGCCCCAATCGACAGCCGTAAGGGCTCGGCCGACCGGCATTACTGCAAGCATTGCGGCACGCCGCTCTGGGTCAGCGATCAGCAATGGCCTGAGCTGGTTCACCCGTTTGCCTCGACGATCGATACTGACTTGCCGAAGACGCCATCGAGTGTGCATCTGCTGCTGCGCGACAAAGCGCCCTGGGTCGAACCTCAGATCGGCCCCAATGACGACTGTTTTGACGGCTATCCTGAATTGTCGATCGAGAACTGGCACAAAAAACAGGGGCTGTGGATCGAGTGACTGCATTGCCGCATTGCCGCTCGGCAGGCAGCGCGCGAAGCACACTGCACCACGTTCAATTTTGAAAGCGGCAAGTATCAAGTGGAAGAACTCGACTTCGGGTCACCCCTCGCCGAAAGAAAGGCTGAGCCAAGACCACAGTGTTTCGCGTAACACGGCACCAATATTAGGTTTGTCGGTGACTGATCGTAATCGGCCGTCATCTGTGCCGAGGCGGTCGAGCGCTTGTCGATGGCTTGCCATATGATCCGATCTGAGCTGAGCCTCGGAAGCCGGGTTCGACGACGCGATGCAGACTAACGTCGGCGACGACACTACCAACCTTACAGCATCCTCGTTGCCGGGCATTTCCAGGTGGTTCTTGGTGATCTTATCGAACCAGGTGTCACGATAGAGGGTAACTTCCGCCACCCAGGCAGGGGCGTCGGGATGATCATAAACCGGTTGCGGCGGCGAGCGATCAAACGGGTTCTGGGCGACGGCTAGGTGCGGAACATAATGAACATCGTTCGCCCGAGCTCTGCGGTACCCATAACCCCCTCGGATGCAGAATATACCATCTGCGTGGCCGCGACATCTCGGGCGTTTGGGTCCGCGGCGATACCGACGATACAAAACCCGGGTTTCGCGACACGCGGGCGACATCGAATAGCGGTAGTCTGGCGCGTTTCGCATCAGCGAGGGCCCCGATGGCTTCGCTTTCCCCGGCGCCCCGTGCGCCATCCGAAACGCCGGACGAGACGATCCGGCGGCTGACCACCGAGCTGCATGAGGCCTACGACCAACAGGCGGCCGTTACCGAAATCCTCGATGTCATCAACCGCTCGCCGGGCAATCTCACGCCGGTGTTCGAGGCGATCCTCGACAAGGCGATGGCATTGTGCGAGGCCGCCCATGGCAGCATGCAGCTTTATGATGGGCAGCAATTCCGCGCCGTCGCGGTGCGCGGTCTGCCGGAGCCGCTCGGCGATCTACTGCGAGGGGGGATCCGGCCCAGCCCCGAGGCCCCGATGTGGGGATTGCTGAAGGGAGATCGATTCGTTCACGTCCCCGATCTGACGAAGTTGGATATCCCGGAGGTGCGGTTCGCTGTCGAACACGGCAGCCGCACCACGCTTCATATCCCATTACGCAAGGGTGATGTGTTCCTCGGGCAGATCGTTGCTGTTCGCCGAGAGGTGCAGCCTTTTTCGGACAAGCACATCGCGCTGCTCGAAAACTTCGCGGCGCAGGCGGTCATCGCGATGGAGAACGCGCGGCTCCTAACTGAGACGCGCGAGACCCTGGAGCAGCAAACTGCGACCGCCGAGGTATTGCAGGTCATCAACAGCTCGCCCGGCGACCTCGCGCCGGTATTCGACGCGATGCTCGACAAGGCACTAAACCTTTGCGGTGCGGCATTCGGTTACATGTTGAGCTGCGACGGCGAAGTGTTTCACCGCGTCGCGTCAAGGGGTCTGTCGCCGGCACTTCAAGCGGCGCTGCCGCCCCCTGGACCGACCCCTGGCAGTTTAGCCGAGCGGTTCGTCCGAGGCGAGAAGGTTATCCGTACGACCGATCTCAGGGAGGGGGACGCATACCGCGTTGGCGCCCCCGCCGCGCGGGCGCTTGTCGACGTCGGCGGTGTCCGCAGTTACGTTGCTGTGGCCCTCCGGAACGGCGATCGCCTTGTCGGTATCATCGCCATTTACCGCCAGGAAGTCCGTCCGTTTTCCGACAAGCAGATCGCACTATTGCAGAACTTCGCGGCGCAGGCGGTCATCGCTATGGAGAATGCGCGGCTCTTGACCGAGACGCGCGAAGCCTTGCAGCAGCAGACCGCGACCGCCGAGGTATTGCAGGTCATCAATTCGTCGCCGGGCGACCTGGCACCGGTATTCGACGCCATGTTGGAGCGGGCGCTTACCCTATGCGAAGCGGCTTTCGGTGCGCTCTGGAATTACGATGGCGATTGCTTCGAGGCGATCGCCTTGCGCGGCGTCTCGTCTGGATATGCAGAGTTACTGAGTGGGCCGCAACGGCCGAGTGCTGGAACAGCATTGGGGCGGATCGCGCGCGGTGAGCGTCTCGTCCATATCGCTGATGTTGAGGCAGACCCGCTATACCAATCAGGAGATCCGCATCGTCGGGCGCTCGTCGATGAGGCTGGCGCGCGAACCTTTCTGGTCGTGCCGCTAAATAAAGACGAACGAGTCGTCGGTGCCTTTACGATTTACCGGCAAGAAGTCCGGCCGTTCACCGACAAGCAGATCGCCCTACTCGAAAACTTCGCCGCGCAGGCGGTCATTGCGATGGAGAACGCGCGGCTCATAAACGAGACGCGTGAGGCTTTGGAGCAGCAGACCGCGACTGCCGAGGTCTTGCAGGTCATCAATTCCTCACCGGGTGACCTTGCGCCGGTCTTCGACGCGATGCTCGAAAAGGCTATGCGCTTAGTGAAGCGGCGTTTGGCGATTTGGGGATTTTCGATGGCGAGCAGTATCGCTGGGTCGCGGCCCACGGCGTACCGCACTTTGCCGAATATTCGTTTCCGTTGCGCCCCAACGGCAATGCCCCGACGGAGCAGTTGACGCGCGGCGAACGGCTCGCTCACCTTGCCGATGTCCGTCAGTCCGACGCCTACCGCGAGTTTCCTGCATTCAAGTCCAACATGGACCGCCTGGCTGTCCGCTCTTTGCTGGTGGTGCCACTGCGCAAGGACGGCGCGTTGCTGGGCGCCATTCGTGCCTACCGTCGGGAAGTTCGGCCGTTTTCCGACAAGCAGATCGCGCTCATGCAGAACTTCGCCGCGCAGGCGGTGATTGCAATGGAGAACGCGCGGCTCTTGACCGAGACGCGCGAGGCCTTGGAGCAGCAGACCGCCACCGCCGCGGTATTGCAGGTAATAAACAGCTCGCCCGGCGATCTCGCGCCGGTGTTCGACGCAATGCTCGAAAAGGCTACGCGCCTGTGTGGTGCGACCTTCGGAATCCTCTGGACCTATGACGGTCATCGCTTCTACGCGCGGGCGACGCATCGTGTGCCGCCAGCTCTAACAGGCTGCGGAAAAAATCAGTCTTGGGGAGCGATTTGTCGGATCATGACGCGGGGCTCTCCCTATAGTTGCAGAGATCCAGTCCCCCGGGGAGATTTATT
>Ga0306924_10004398_pt1 | contig 13763 bp, 18 predicted proteins | sample sta12Can44000111_FD_203756 | JGI IMG/M metagenome (GOLD analysis project Ga0306924, IMG submission 203756) | Lab enrichment of tropical soil microbial communities from Luquillo Experimental Forest, Puerto Rico - statanox.12C.anox.44.000.111 (v2)... | ecosystem: Environmental > Terrestrial >... | reverse complement strand
AAGCCTCATTGTAACCGACCAGCCGCCCTCCCGCCGCCACAAGCACCGGAACGCTGAAATGCCCGCCCTATCGAAGCGGTCCGTTTCATAATGGCTTGTACAGAACCCGAGACGGACATCGAGGCGCCGCGGACTACGGGGGCACCAACTCCGACTTTTGTGAGCGCCCGGCCGGCTGAGCCGGTTGGTGAGGCCGGCGTGGTCGAGGTGAGCCAAGCTGATGGGATGACGACGGCGCAGCAGCCGATTGTTTTTGCTGTGGCTTGCGAGGGGCCGGTGTGCGCTTTGCGCGATCCGCGAGGGGCTCGGCCGGCGGGCGGTCCGCATTGGGGTCGAGGGATGACAATTTGAAGCCGTTCGGCTCGGTCGCCGCCGCGATCGAGGTTATCGATGCGATATTGCTCGCCCGCGCCCTCGTCCACCGTCAGCGGCGCAACGGACGGGGCGATCCGGTCGGCGCTGTATACCGAAGCGAGTGTAATGTCGACAGAGCTCGCGCCGGTCTCGGGAGGGTCTCTGACGGTCGGCCCCACTGCGGTGGCGCCAGCGAGGATACCCGGAGACAACTGAGCAAAGATAGGCCCACAGAGGATCCCGATGATGGCGGCGACCGTGAACCCGGTGACCGCTAGCCAGAGGATGTCGCTAAGAAGCCTCATCCGGATTCCCTGAGGATCGAGCTGGGCTTGATCAGAATAACTCACATCCTTCACGATCGCCTCCCCGGAGCAGAAAGCGCTGGCTCCCCGATGAGGTCTCGTCGGCCGCCGGGCCAAAGATGGTGCTAGGGCGCAAGACCGCCCGGCTCCCGCGTAGTCGTTGCGGCGGAGCCGACAGGCGTACCTCACTCCGCCCTGTGCTAGGCAAGGCCCACCCGCGACGAGTTGATGAATCTTCTCTGAGACCCCGTCCTCGAGCCAGTTTATCTGACGACGACCCTACCCGCGGCGAGCATGGAGATGAAGAAAACCTCTCAGCCCGGGCGTATCGAGGCGGTTTGTGGGTCTCGCCGTCGATCGCTACCGTGGCCGTCTCCTCGGGGTGCTCCCGAATCGGGGGCAGGGGCGGCCAAGGCTGAAATCCCGGTTCGGGCTCACCGACAATGGGCTCTAAAAAGGGCAGAGCCCTTAGAGCCCCAAACCTGACCGCCCTGTTCGCCGAAATGTGCTAAACCAAAAGCGGCATCCCGCGGGCCGCTCCCCCTGGGCCAGGACGTGATGTGCGCGCCAGCGACTGGCGGCATCCCCCCGCCGCCAGACACTACCGCCGGTCTTTCGGTTGCTAAAAGACCAGCAAGGGGGAATTTTATGGCATCGGACACCACTCTCGCGCTCGGCGACGATCTACGGGTGCGCCGGCGGAGCGTCTTCGTGCCACGTTCGTCATCATCCTGGCGTTCGCTGCCATACCCGCCCAGGCCGCGTCGGCTCCGCGCGAACCCTATTCCTGTCGGCTTTTACGTCGACGCCGGCCGACAATGCGCCTTCGGGAACTGTGATGACCATCGGCTGCATCGCTTGAAGCGTGAGTGCCTGCGCGAGGGCGGCGGGCAATCTTGAATACGATCCTGACCGATCAGCGGGCTCGCCCATGGTGGCGACAGGGGTTCCGCCAACTTTGCCGAACACCGAGGGTTATCACGGCGACGGGTAGAGAGCCGATCCGTTAGTCAGAGCGGTGTACCGCCGGTGCGCGGCATGCCGCTAAGGCTTCGGCGACGAGATCCTCAAATTTGGCGCCGCGATGCAGACACAGCAGAGCCGCCAGCGCGCCGTGATGGAACGCGCGATGGGTGATGGATACCGAATTCCGCTGCTCCGGGCTCAGCTTGCCGTAGAACTCCAGTGAGAGCTCGTCCCATTCGGCGCCGAGCGAATTATCGATGCCGTCGTTCATCACTGCTTCTCAGGCTCGGTTCGCCGATCTTGTCGGTGCGAGCCACCGAGAATGTTTCGGTCGGCTCACTGGGCGCGAGCCGCGCGAGCCGCAATGTATTGATCGCTGCCATCAACCTGTCCGGAGTTTGCTTACAGCGGGGTGACGCTTGGTGACGCTTGAGGATGACGTTCCGAGCAGGCCCGGCTTCAAAACCATTTGCCAGTCGGCGGCGTTTAATCCCGGCAGGTCGTGCTCGAGGGATTGCCCGAGCATGTAGACGACCGCTGCTGACCGGCTCGGCGACACTTCGTTGCCTGGGGGATTTACTCGACCAGCTGGGGCTCTGTTCACCGTTGAGCGACGTTGTTTGGGATGGGCGGCGGTGGCCCTTCCGGCCCTTTGCAGCGCTCTTCGGCAAGGCTCGCGAGGTATTGCTGGCGCGCCTGGAGGGCGGCCTGCTCGGTCCCAGCAGCGCCCTGGAAATCCATGCCGAACCACAGGATCGGGATGAACAGCCCGGCGACACCGGCGACCACGTTCTGCGCGACTTTGGTGCCCTGCTCGGAGCCGAGTTCGCTAATCCGCTGGTTGTTGGCGTTGACCTCGGCCATGATCGCGGTTCAGTTGGCATAGCGGTCCTGCATCTGGACGACGGAAACGGGCGCGGGGGCTCGCCCAGCGCAACCCGACAGTGTGACAGCGACCGCAAGCGCGGCCAACACAGGCTTGTACATTTGGGACCCTCCATTTTGCGGGTTCTACGGATTGTTTCTGGCGATACCGGCGAGCCGGGATTTCACCGACTTGTCGGACGGGTTTTGCGCGAGCTCCCGCTGCTAGGCTCGGCTCAGAAGCCTCTGCCACCCGGCGTTTAATCCTCGCGGTTATGCTCGAGGAACTCCTCCAGCATGTAGACGATCGCGGCCGATCGGCTCGGCGGCACTCTCTGCCGCGCTCGCCAGGCGTCGATCCTCTCGACCACCTGCGGCTCAACCCGGATGTCGATATTCGCGGTTTTCCGTTTCACGGGGATCTCAGTGGTAGGAATGTGCTGCGGTTGCCATGCCGACGAGGTGGGGCGTTACCGGGCCACCGACTTATTAATTTGCGCCAAAAAAATTGATATCTCGCGCCAAACCGTCAGAAACCCCCGTCAAGGCTCGCCAGGGCACCGACTCCGTCCTGGGCTATCGCACCCGGAAATTTGCCGACCGGGCCGACGGGCGCGTCCCGACGATGCTCGCCGGCAATACCGCTTCGCCGGCTTGGAGCGTAAGGAGACTTGCGGCATGAAAACTGCCAGACTAATTTCGAACACCCGCGCGATCACTTTTCTAAGGGCGAGCAACGGCGTCCCGATGGATAAAGGCGTGATCGAGGGGATCGTAGCGGGGAGCCCGCGGGGGCGTGCATCGTCACCTGTAATCACGCCGTCTGCTGCCGACCTGGGCACGTCGGCAAACTGCCCGACAGGATGACTCCGGGGTGAGGGGTTGCGCCGCTGACCCCGCATTGTCCTTGGAGCCAGGCCGAAACACGACCTTCCGCGCCAATGAAAACAGCATTGCCGCCGAGATCGCTGAAAACACAGTCGTAAACACCAAGCTAAACGGGTCAATCAGCAACGCAATAATGTGCGCGATCAGCTGTCAGACCACAAAGAGCGTCGGATGATGCTTTCAACCACGATTCTCTTGTGGCATTGTTGGACGATCACTTTGACAAGGCCTTCCGGCATCGGCCGATCGCCGATGAACTTGCCTCCGGACTCCACGCAGTTACGTAATTCTTGCGGCTCTAGCGAATCCATTAGGTGCCCAAGCTCGGTCGAGGTGAGCGATGCCATGCTTAGTCCCGCTATGATGGCGGTCAGGATCACCCCGGTTCTTATCCACAAAGGCAGCTTGATCTTGGTCTTCATCTTCCGGCGCTTTAAGCGAGACGCGCGGGCGAACCCGCCCGTGAGCGATGCTCTCGACATGGGCGCGCGGCCTTCCGCGATCTTGATAGTTTCGGCCAAAGAATTGATGGCGTTCGCGCTCGAGGGGGCTGCGCCCCTCCCCGCCATGCCCCGGCCTCACCTCCGATGCCGGGTTGCTGCCCTATCGCGAGTTCGATGACGCGCTGGGCCTGACCGACACGGGCGTCGATACGCTCGCCGACGCGCGCATCGGCAAGAACGGCCGCCATCGGTTCGCTGGCTTGCTGCGCCAATCGGTGTTCGGGCGGCTGGCCGGCTACGAGGATGTGAACGATGCCGAGAGGCTGTACCACGATCCGGCGATGCGCTGGGTGGTCGGTGACCGGGCGATCGTTGGGTCTGCCGCCTCCGCCAGCCAGATGGGCCGTTTCGAGACGAAGTGGCTAAGCCGGCCCGAGAACCTTGCTGCTCTCGCCGATCTGCCCGGTCAGTGGATCGACAAGGTGCAGCAGCGGCGACCACCGAGGATCATCGTCCTCGACACGGATTCGAGCGAGAGCCCGACCTACGGCGAGCAGGAAGGCAGCGCCTACAACGGCCATTTCGGCTGCACCTGCTACCACCCGCTGTTCGTGTTCAGCCAGCTCGGCGATGTGGAGCGCTGTGCCCTGCGTTCAGGCAACGTGCACAGCGCCGCCGACTGGCGCGCGGTGCCGGAGCCGGTGATGGCTCGCTACCGACGGACCGTCAAGCGCCTGTACTTCCGGGGCGATGCGGCCTTCGCCAATCCCGAGATGTACGAACTCCTCGAAACCGAGGGTGTCGGCTACACGATCTGGGTGCCCGCCAATAACGTCCTGCAGAACAGGATCGCCTATCTGCTGAGGCGCCCGGTCGGACGACCGCCGCATGAGGTCCGCCGGTACTACGCCAGCTTCGCCTATCAGGCGCAGAGCTGGAGCAAGCCGCGCCGCGTCGTGGCCAAGAGCCTGCCCTCGCGAAGGCGGGGGTCGAATGGATCCGGGCGAGCTCTATCCGCGCGTCGGCTTCATCATCATCAACCTGGCGCGGCCAGCCGAGCGCGTCGTCGCCTTCTACAACCAGCGCGGCACGGCAGAGCAGTGGATCAAAGAGGGCAAGAACGCGATCAAATGGACACGGCTGTCCTGCCGCACCTTCGCCGCCAATGCCGTCCGCCTCCAGCTCCGAAACGAGGTATGCGGCCCAGAACCAGATCGACAGCGGCGTGCGGGTCCGCTCCATGACCGTGCCAGCCGTCAGCGTGTTATCCCGCTGACATTTGCGGCACCGGAGAACGTGCGGCCGGTTGGCGAAGCGGTAGGGTTCGCCGGGCTCGCCGCAGATAAGCACACGTTAATGAAGGCGAAAGTCTCAGACGGCACAAGAAGCCAGCGTGAAAATTTTTACTTCGTACCGTGAATCTATCGTGAATAATGTGTGCTTTAACAGCATCTAGATTTTTCGTTAACCTTTTTGTATTACGCAACATTAACCTTTGTTAAACCTAAACTGACAATTTTGCCAAAATGTTGGTAAAAGTGTCGATTTCCTGTTGTACCGGCGGTCGCGGTGTGGTGTGATTGTGACTGGTCCCGGCGGCGGGACCGTGATCGCCCCTTGGGGGCTTGCAGGAGAAGGAAGTCGACGATGCAGGTTAATGAATGGTGGAGGGGGGATGCCTACGCGTGATGCTGCCGCTGGCGCCGCTTGTTGCGTTCGCCATTCCGGCGCATGCGCAGGATTTGGGATGCCCATTTAGTACGTGCAAAAATACGGATCCGGCGGGTTTGGCCGACACCGCCGAACCGGGAGCCGTGCTGGTCTTCCCGAAATTCGCTCAAGGGTTGATCACGCTCGACAACGGCGCGGTCGAACCCAATACCCAGATCGAGATCGCCGCAGTGTGTCCGGCGCCAGCCCCACCCGGGTTCCCCGGCGCGACAAACTCACCGCAAACCTGCCCCCAGGAAAACGCCGTGTACGAGGTGGAGGTACACTGGGTGTGCCCTGGGATCACTATCGGCCAAAACATGAGCGTCTGCCCGGAGTCCGATTTCCAGGTTTTTGTGTCGACCTACGGCAAGGTCGTGTTCAACCCGAATGGAACACCCTCGGGAATCACAGCAAACGGTCGAATCACCGGGTTCCCGGCGCTTAACGGAACCTCACCCGTCCCGACGGCCCCGTGCGCGAGGGGGTATGCGCTCGCCTATGTGGTCAATTCTCAGTTACAGCCGCTCGCGGACAATGTGCTGATCGGCGATGCGGTGCAGCGGAACAACTTTTCACCAGTAGTCACCAACAACGACCTGCAGTCCTACTCGGCGCTCGCGATCCAGGCCAATGGAGCGTTCGGGAGCCTAGTCGACACCGCTGCGGATCCTGTTACGGGCGGTGCGGCGCTCCCGTTCGACGGCTCGGCCGACGGCTACCAGATGGTCACCGGGCAGTTCTATGGCGATGTCAGGTATCAGCAGGATGCGACAATTAAGCCGCTTGATATGGCCCCGTTTGCCGACACGGCACTGATCTTTCTGACCCTGGATGTCCGATCGAACTTGCCAAACGCGTCGACTTTCGTCAATCTGAACTTCTACAATCAAAAAGAGGTCCCCGTCTCCACCTTCTGGAGTTTCGACTGCTGGGATCAGGTGCAGCTGGCGGGCCCGGCCGGCACCAAGTTCATAGACGCAAATCTGACGGCTGATGCTATGCAGACACCGAACGGCGTGGTCGTGTCTGGCCAGGCATTCGCCATCCCAGGTGGCGCGCACCGCACACTATTGACGCTCATTCAGACTGCGGAAGGCCCGACGAGCGGAACCGCGGCCTCGACGCGTTCGTATACCGTGCGTCCGTCCAACAACTCGGTCCCGGTGCCGACGATCTTCGTGTACAACTGACGGCCTGCCCGTTAGTCTCGGCCCGGACCGGACGAGGGGTGGTGCGTGCCATCCCTCGCCCGGATTTTTTTGCGCAAATCCAAGCCTCATCAAAAATTAGCGCCGTACGCTGTAGGATGAATGCGGCGCAGCCAGTGAAACTGTGAGCAGGTCGCTCCGGGCGTCAGCACCGCACCGTCGCGGTCTTTCACATCGGCGGTCGATCTCAGCGCCGACCAACAGACCACCCGATGTCCGTGGCGTGCTGCACGGTTGATTATAACCGTAGTTATAATCAGCCGGCGAGCTCGTCCCACGACCGCTCGCTCTTGGGCGCGGTCTGGCGCTTGCGGCTCCGTTGCGGTGCCGCCGTCGATTTCTGCTGGTTCAAGAGCGGCCCGGTGATGCGCGCGGCCTTGGCCGGAACCTCAGCTTCAAGCACCGCGAGGATCTGTTCGGGTGTGTCCTTGCGGGTGATGAGCAGCGCCTCGCCCTCGGCGCGCTCCAGCTTGCGGATCTTGGTGTTGGCCGCGTCGAGTTCCTCCTGCAGCCGCACATTCGGACATTGAGGGAGGCTTCCGCAGGGGATAGGCTAGGCTTACCGGCATCGGCGAATTGATCACTCTCCCCTGTCTCGGCTCGTCGCTGGCGAGCCGGGGCTTTTTGTTTGGAAACAGCACCGTTTAAGGTTAAATTGCGGATGCACCCGGCTAAAAAAATTGATTTACCGCGCACCAGGGGGTATCGCACTGACTTTCTCGCCGATCAGCCCACCCGCAGTGCGAGATCGAGCGTTGAGAGACGTGGACCCAGCGCCAACCGTTCGCCATCGACGACAACAAGCCAGATCATGCTGTACCGTCGGCTATGATCTTGTTGACGGCGCGGTAGCTCAGGCCGCACACGCGCGCGATTTGGGATACGGGTAGACCCGCTGCGTGCATCTTGCGGACATCATCGTCCCGTGCTTTCGTGTCGTCGGAGCCCGCTATGAAGGCGTTGGGGTATATAACGTTGCCCTCGACCTTCATCGGGCAGACCGGCTCGACGTCGCCCAAGATCCGAGCATCTTCGGCGTCACCCCAGATCTCCGTCATCCAGCAGATCTCCCGCCACATTGATAGGCGCGCCCGCAGCTCTTCCATCGGCATTGTCAGGACGCACAAGAGGAGTTTGTTCACGTCTTAGCCAGTTTCGCGGCGGATGATTGCAATGGCGTCGTTCTTTCGTGGGCCGAATACTCGCCCTCTGGACCGCTCCGGCGCGTCACATGGTTTGCAGCGAGGCCGACCAAGACCAAGAGCGTGGGCCACGCTATGGCGATGCCGGTCAACTCTGGAACTGATGATGCTGTTTTGAGGGCGATCGTGATTCACGCCGCGCCCCCGATAATGAGTCCAATGGCCCACGATAATGTGCATGTTGATAGGTTCTGACCTTGCCAGCGGACAGCGCTGGCGCCGGGGGCTAGCAGTGCGCTGTAAGCCGCACGGAGTTATTCGCCGGGCATCACTGCCCGCTTATTTCCTCGCACCCCCGACAAAAGGAAGCCGCCATGTCGGAGACGGAATTGCCGCTCACAGAGCGCTGCTAACGCCGTCGCGGAAGGTGGGTTATCGCCCCGTCAAGTCGCAATCGTGGTTAAGGGTTTCTAAGGAAGAGACAGATGGCGAAGACACGCGGCTTCGTAGGGGCACGGTTCGAGGCGATATGCCGATGCAAATCGGGCCGCGGTTGGAACCATACAACTACGATACCGCGATCGGTTTAACCTCATTGATGACCTCGAAACGGGCCATACCCGTCCGACATCCTCCGAAAACTCGCGCAGGACGACTTCTGTGGCGGTCGCCACACTCACCGGAATCACCCAACCACGGTCGCGAGGAAAAGATCCCTTACCGGCGCGCACGGCACACATAAATGGAGCCCCCTCTCAAGAGGGGCACCTGAGCCCTGTGGCCTGGCGGGAAAAATCGCCCCGGAGCTAGGCCGACCCCTTGGCGTGAGCCTGGTCTCTCCTCTCGATTCAGCTTGCCCGGAGACGGCTTGCCACGAGTGTGAACTCAACAAACCACGGTCGGGCAATGCACGATCGCGGAAGGTCCGCAATCCGACGCTGAAGGGACCTTCGCTGGATCGCGCGGCAACGACCCGGTTGCGCGGATACCGGTCATTCCGGCAACCCCGACCAACGCGCCGGGTTCGACCCGAAGTTGCGGGGCAACAGGTCAGTAGACGCTTCAGGGCCGCTGTGCTGCGACGTTTGGTACCGTTCCGCGAGCGCCTTGACTTCGAACGGGGTCGCTCCCCGCCCACCGATTTCTCTGGTGAAAAAATCGAGATACTGATCGATCCGCCGCAACAATACCTGCAGGTCCGCCTCGCTGCGCACATAGGGTGTATTGCCGGGTGCCAACGAGCTGCTGTGATAGGTGAAGCAGAAGATGCGATGGCCGCGGCGCAGCAGTGCTCGCGTTAGCCGTCGCTGCTCATCGAAGGAGATGCCTTCTGGCGTAAGCGTAATGCGCTCCACGAGGCCGAGCCTGGCAAGGATCCCGGGGACATGTAGCACCTTGAGGCGCTCATTCATCGTTAATCCGTTGGCGATGTTTCTGGTCTTTGCCAGCAACCCGGTGTAGCCGACGGTGAGAGGGATCTCCAGCAGCCTGAAATCTTCGCCGAACCAATAGGGACGGGCACTACAATGCGAGAAATCGGGGCCGAAATTGAGGCTCAGATCCGTGCCGGGAACGACGCTTACATCGATCTCGTATCCGAGTTCGGCGAGGATGCCCGCGGTGGCGCGACCGACACCGTATCTTCCGGCCTTATAGATGCGTGGTCGAACCCCGACATTCTCTTGGATGTTGCGAGTCAGCCGAATCAGCTTCTCCCGCTCAAGCTGGGAGGGTAGGTTGCCGGGATACGAATTCTCGTCCGTCATCCGCTCGACAAAGGGCGGATTATCCCAGGGCTGCAGATGAGCGCCGATCTCGCACGCCCTTGAGCGATACAGATCGCGGATGACCTCGTATCCCTCTGGTGTGTTGCTCACCGGATAGTCGAGAGCAAAGGTCGGACGGACCTCATATCGCTCGAAGATACGTTGCGTTTGCACTAGGCGCTTGATCGACGTGACGCCCCTCGCCTGACGCTGCGGACGTGCTGCCCAGTCGAATTCGGCCTCGGTATCGATGACGACAACAAGGAGCGGCGGCTGTTCGGCCGGCCAGTCGATCATCCTCCATGTGCTAGGGTCAAGCATGCCTAGGCATCATCGGCGGCCGCACGCTTTCCGCCGCTTCGGCGAAGGCGTCTCCGCACACGGGGAGCCGAAGCGGGGTCGTCAGGTCGTCTCCAGCTCAAGGGGGTAATGACCACAGACCTGCTCGACCGTTTCCCGTTATCGAGACCCGGAGCTCCCGCTGGCCCCGTCAAACCACTTCCAATAACCGAAACGCGTCAAAAAAGTGTCAAAAAAACAAAATGGGTTAAAGAGCGCCTGGGCACGGAGTTCCGACTCGGAGCTCACCCCTCAGCTTGGCTCACAAGGCTCATCCGATCTTTTGCTGTGGGTCGAATCGGTTAGTCAGTATCGGTTGCGCGACGGCTCGATGAGACGGAAAATCACGCGCGATGGATCGGAAATCTTGGATGTCCATCGAAACGGATACCTCGGCAGAAGAGTTTGACTAGAGTTTCCGGCTTCGTGTCACGATGACGAACGCGCTGTCGCTCTACCTCGACGCTCTTCGCTTTGGTGCGGCGTTTGTCGTGTTCGTGTCGCACTACGTGTCCGAGCGCTACACCGGCGGCCTGTTCTGGCAGAGCATGCCTTACGGCCGAACGGCGGTCCTCGTGTTCTTCGTACTTTCGGGGTTCGTCATTGCCTGGGTTACCGAGACCAGAGAACGAACCCTTGAGGACTATACCTTGAGCCGGCTTGCTCGGCTCTATTCGGTGATTGCGCCCGCCTTCGTCGTTACGGCGATACTCGACGGTCTCGGTATGGCGATCGATCCAGCGATTTACGGACCTGAATCGCACCTTAGCTTGCCCCAATCCCTGCTCGGCTACGGCCTCTCGGCAGTGTTTCTCGGGGAGAGTTGGACGCTAAGCGTGCTTCCGGGTTCCGACATCCCCTACTGGTCACTCAATTATGAAGCTTGGTACTACGTTCTATTCGCCGGTGCGGTGTTTCTGCAGGGAGGGCGCCGGATCGCGGCACTCGTCACTGCGGCTCTGCTGGCTGGACCAAAGATCCTCATCCTCTTTCCAACCTGGCTGATGGGCGTCGCTGCGTGGCGCTGGCGGGCCTCATTCCCGGCCCAGCGAGGGGCCCCGCTGTGTGTGTTTAGCGCGGTGGCGGTATTTGCCGCGTTGGAAGCGCTGGGAGGCCAGCAACTCTTCCGGCATGCAGAGACACCGTGGCTACCGTTCATGTATTCGCCGTACGATTACCTTGTTAGCGCGCTCGTTGCGCTCTTTATCATGGGTCTCGCCAACATGAGGCTAACGGAGCCAAAGGTGGCGGTGGTGCGCGCAATCCGCTGGCTCGCTGGGACATCCTTCGGGCTCTATCTGCTGCACAGGCCGCTTTTGGACTTTTTCGGAACCGTTATTCCTGGTCCGACCCATGGAGCGATCCACCGAACGCTGTTATTTGGGCTCACACTCGGGGGATCGCTTGGGCTGGCCCATTTAACAGAGCGGCGCAAGGGCTCACTGAAAAGCTGGCTGCGCTCGGGGCTGGAATCGATCCGCAGGGAGCCTCGACAGACAGCGCTGAAGCGCCAAAAGCTTTCCTGATTCGGCCGGAGTTCGCGCCCAATACTCAGGAACCGATCGGCTGCCCGTTCTTCCAGATGAAACTCGCGATCGAAGAGCGGGGTCACCGCGATGTCGCGGTTGTTATAGGTGACGACATCGGACATCTCGGTGTAATCGGCAAACAGCGCCGAGGCAACGAAAGAGAAGTGCAGCGCGGCGATCTGGATAGGAAGCAAGCACAATCAGGGTGGGAATCTGGCGTCGCGGCATCGTCATCATTGTCGCGGTGTGATTGTCGTGCAAGGTGCGATTGAAGTTTTGAATGTCGCCGCGACAATGAGGGTTCGCTGTAATCGTCGCGTGGATTGGCGGCCGGCAGCGGCCTCGCTTACGTTGGAGCGCGGCGCGGGGGTGGTAGCTTTCGAATATCATCTCGAGGATGGTGGCGTCATGAGCGAGGCGGTCGACGGTATGCAACCTCGCCGCTCGGCTCTGCGGCGAGGCCAAGGATGGCCAGATCCTGGTCAGCAGCCGCATCGCTGGATGAAGCGGTTGTCAAGCTCGAAGACCTCGGAAACCTTGAGCTAAAAGGTCTTAGGAGGCCGGCCGCGGCATTCAACGTCGCGCAGAGCCCCAGCGCGGCCGACGCTCGTCCCGATTTGACCATCGTCGCGAGCGGGCCGGAGGTCTGACCTTACCTCAATGCCATCCAGAGCCAGTTCCAGGGCCGACCGCGCAGGTCTCTTAAGGAGCACGCAAGACGCGTTCCCCGCGGTCAGGCTGAACGACCGGTGTCGGATTCGAAAGCGGCCCGTCGCTGCCGACGATTGACGGCGTAGACTTTTGAGGCAGGCACGCCGAGCGCGCCGGCTGCGCCGCCCAGGCAGTCAAGCTCGTGGCGCGCAGGCGGCCGAGCTCTCGAGGCAGCGCTTCGAGGGCGCCTAGCGGCCGCTTCTGGCGATGCTTCGAACACGCGAGCCGGGTCCGATGATCTTGCGTCGCTAACCGATCGAGCGGCCGGACGCCAGCGATGGCGAGCGCCGCCGGGTGTAGGGGCGGCTCACCGGCTATTGACGCACCGCCACGCAGGAAGCGTTCCGCCGGTCATGCGGCGGGCGCGGGGCCTATGGTGGCGACGGCGGTTCTATGAGGACCGCATTCTATGGCAGCGGCAAACTCCGCTGCTGATTTCATTAGTCTTTTAAGCCCAGGCCGAGCCTCCATAGGCCGGGATTTGGGGTGAGATGCGTCGGTGTTCGGTTGCGTTGTTGTGGCCTCTGTATCCGGCCGGCGACCCAATCTTCTATCTCCGCCCATCAGTTCGCGGAGCCTTTCGCGACCCCGCGACAAACGCGAGCGCACCGTGCCGACTGGCACACCGAGGATTTGCGCGACACTCTCGTAGTTCATCCCTTCAAGGCCGACGAGCAAGAGAACCTCGCGGTGCTCGGCAGAAAGTTGGGCAAGCGCCTGATCGAGCTCGACCAGCTGCCGCCGCGACGTAGGATCGGTGGTAGCCACTATGGTCGAGGCTATGCGCTCGATGTCGACCGACGCCGCTTCACGCGCCTCCCGCCGCACCGTATTGACGTATTGATGGTGCATAATGGTGAAAAGCCAGGCGCGGATATCCGTTCCGGGCTGCCACAGATGAAGCTTTGTCAACGCCCGTAGCAGCGTGTCCTGCACAAGATCGTCCGCCCGGTCGCTGGCGCGCGTGAGCGCCCGTGCATAGCGACGTAGCCGCGGGATCTCTTGCTCGACCAAACAGTAAAGCTCCGACATTCACTCTATCCGCTACACCCCGCGATCCGGGGCTGATAGGCAAGAACCTATTCGGCCGATGTAACCCCATGATGAATGACAAAGCCCAAATTGGTAAAAATTTGTAATAGCGGTGTAAACGCTTTCGCAAGATACAATTTGTTTAACTTTGTTACATTGCAACAATTAGCGATTATATTTACGTACCTCGCCTCGCTAGAGAGCTTTGACTAAGCGCGGCGGGCTGCGCGAAGTCTGAGCGTCATATCGGGGCAGCTCGACCTGACCGACGGAGGAAGACACGGGCGCTGCTCAATCTGCTGGGCGCTCCTACGGCTCGCGGCAGGGTCTCCATCTTCGCACGTGCCTACAACGGTCTACTGCCTCTGTCTCTCCGAACGCCTCGTCGACTTTTGCCTTGACCGGCGAAGGTGAGAAACGTAGGCGCGCACCGCATAGCCGGTAAGAAAACCAATGAACATACCGAACGAGCCGGCACTAACAGCAAGAGCCATTTCGTGATT